>Ga0169931_10007279_pt1 | contig 16440 bp, 16 predicted proteins | sample Kivu_15m_20L_FD_129675 | JGI IMG/M metagenome (GOLD analysis project Ga0169931, IMG submission 129675) | Freshwater microbial communities from Lake Kivu, Western Province, Rwanda to study Microbial Dark Matter (Phase II) - Kivu_15m_20L... | ecosystem: Environmental > Aquatic > Freshwater > Lake...
AACAAAACACGATGAGTCGCCCCAACGTAAGCATGGGAATATCCCGTTGTGAACGAGCAGCTGGTGGTTACCAACGTGCACCCATTGGCGAGCGACGAAGAAATTGTTGCCATCACGACGGCGCTTGCTGCATTGTGGCCCAAGCCGACGACGCGTCGAGTGACAGATGTGAATCGCCATTGGCGATTCAGCGGTCGAATTATCCAATCGCGCCTCGTTAGTACTTCCAGACCGTCGAAATAGTTTGAAACTCAGCTCTTCTGTAGTCGCGTTTTGTATTCCCAACATCAGTGACTTCAACTACCAAACAAGGAGATGGACATTTTTCTACCTGGTCAGGGGTACCAAAGATGATCTCATGAGGTCCGTTATCAAGATCTCGAAACACTCGCCCATAGCCAAGCCCCCAAGCCGTTAACGAATTGATATCTTTCCAATCTGGCCACACAACTGCCACATTCCACGCGCCTGATACTGGCATGTTTTCGCGTACGACCTCAAGAACACCATTTGTTCGAGTTCGCCAGAAATCAAACTCTTGATATGAACTGCGGTAGCTCATGTTTCCCAGCAGAAGCAGTGTCAGAATCCCAAACCGCCCAATCTTTGACAGCGACGACTCTGCTAATGGTGCGGAGGCTATCGCTATAACCAGAAAGACCAATGAGCCCAGTAGCCATCGCGCTTCAATTCGACCAGCAACTGTTGCAGCCGGTGCCAATAGACAGACAGATACAAACAACGACTCGATAGCACGATCTCGCACAAGCTTTGCTTTATCTACCTCAGCGCGACTCCGAACCACTCGTCTAAGGTGAGGTGCAAAACCGGATAGCGCAAATAGAGCTACCAGTAGTGGTATTACTACAGAATAGTTGTCTGCGAATGTCATGCCGGTCGTAAACCGTGACGGTTGGGACGGATCATAAAATACCGATTGCCCACCAGCCCCACCAAGGAGATGAATGATCGCCTTGAAATATCTGAGAATCACCCATACACCTACTGTTTCATTAAAGTTTGACTCACCACCACCCTTGAGCGCATTGGCATTTAGTACGACTGTTGCTGAATAGACATAGAAGGCAATATTTCCAATTGGCAGTAGCCACAGACCCTGAAATCTCTTGATTTCTCGTGATCTCCAAGCAATCACTACCGCTAGTGCAAATGAAAACATAAGGAAACGCTCGTGAATCAGCCCGGCCACTAGTGCAGTCAACGAGCAGTAAACAATTAGACGGCGACTACCTTGTTCCCGGCCGCGCTGGTAAGTACAAAATGACCACAAACAAAGTATTACAGGACCGATCTCCAGAAGTCCGAATACTCCTGATCTAGCAAAGAACGTGAAAGGCGAGCTTCCAACGACCAGTATTCCAAAAGATGCAACTGTGACTGAAGGTTTTGCGCTGTTGGTTGTAATCGTCCAAATCACCTGCCACATGGCGATGAGCATCCAGGCAAGGAGTACGGTCGAGAAGAAATAGAAATTACGATAAGAGTCCTGAAACATGTTGAGAAGCGGAATCATTAAAGTTGTGTTGACTGGTCGCCACTTCTCGAGTGACGTATTCCTCACTGATTCTTGAAAGTCTGACGCAAACGACCCAGCTTTATGCCCTTCCCACACCTGTAGATCATCACCAAGAAAAGGGCCGTTGTTAATGCTTGGTGCATTCAGGACCAATAGCGAAATGCCTATCAATAGAGCCACTATGAAAGGTGTAAAAACTCTAGGGCTCGGGTAAGTTCTGAACCACATCGCGTGAATTATATATCTTTACTTATTAGAAGCACTATTGAACAGCGAGTCATCAGGCGATGTACCATGAGCGAGATTGGCTATCAGCCATTGCCGTCCGTGTCAATCAACAGTTATCGATACCACCCAGCAACACGAATTCTGCAAAACAACTCATCTACTCAGACTCTTGGCAGAACAACCAGATTCTTCGAACCAACAATCTGCTTGATCACGCAGAGCACGTCAGACGCAAAAGACCAAATCGAAACACTAAGTCAATCTGCACAGTTACTTTGACAAACTACGTAGCCACATACGCTAGCTGCAACTGGCAATCCTGGAGTTAGATGCGCAGCGAGATCGATGTTTCTCGGTTGCGCAACGCGTGGCGCTAGCTTTTAACCAATTTAACTCTACGACGTCTGCCCCTATCCCATTATTCTTGGAGATCTGCAGCAGTTTGCCGTTTGACGTCACGCTGCCGCAGTTAATTCTCTTCCAAATCCGCTCTTACATTCGGGCAACTAGCCACGAGTTGTCCGTGGTTGACTCGCCGATAGTTGGAGATTCACAAACGATCTCAAGAGTCCTTAGGTCTTTGAACAGCAAATAGCAGCGATGTCCCTATCGGGACCCGAAGGTACGATTCCATCAAACAAGCTGAATTCCAGACTTTTGAGAATAAAGATTTGGGAGATTCGGTTGTACTTGTCGGGTAGGAAGATCGTTTGTGCTTGGAAAAATACCACACGATCGGAACTCCTAAGAATCCAAAGTATCGAATTCCAACTATCTCAAATTCACTACTTAATAGGTGTTGCAGAGATTCCTTTGAATACCTGCGATAGTGACCCAAGAGTTCGTCATGTTGCCCAAACAGTGACGGAATCGCAGGCACGGAGCCTACAAAATTACCGCCTGGACGAAGCAACCTGAATATCTCCTTGACTGCAGCTAGATCATCATTGATGTGCTCTAGAACATCATGGGCAACGACACAATCAAATTGCTCCTGAAGTCCGTGGTTATCAATCCCAGTATTGTGAACCTTCAGGCGATGGGCAGTTTCGCGACTCGCAAGTGCAAAAGCGGATCTATCTGGTTCAAGAGCTACTACCGAAAAACCAAGGTCAAGTAGGTGCAAGTTAAATAGACCTGAACCACACCCGACGTTAAGTACAGAATCACCGCGACATAACTTCTTGATGACTCGAATCGTCCAGCGATATTTCCCAGCTGCATAGCCATCCACATCTCGAAACTGATGGTCTGCATTCGTGTAGGCAGAGTTGACCTCCATGTTAATTCTTTGCGCCACCAATCTGACGATCCACTATGTACCGCGGTCTTCGTTTAGATTCATCATAGATTCGGGCGACGTACTGTCCCATGATTCCGAGGCAGACGAGTTGTAGACCGCCAATCAACAGAATGAGAGTAACGATTGTTGGATTGCCTATCGGAAACTCGACTCCTACTAATTTGAGCCCACCGTAAGCGAACGCAACAACAAAGGACAACAGAGCAGCTAATACCCCAAAGATTGTTGAGAGATTCAGTAACGAACTTGAAAAAGCAAAAATGCCGTTGAATCCGATTCTCAAAGATCCAACAAAACGATTGTACTTTCCTGTACCCGAGTATCGGGCTGGACGATCAAATAGAACCTCGGTCTGTGAGAACCCCACTAACGCAACTAGACCTCGTAAAAAGCCATGTGTCTCGGGAAAATTTCTGAGCTCTTCAATTACTCGCCGGCTTATCAGCCGAAAATCGCCGGTGTTCTGCGGAATTTCCACTTGACTTAGGCGATTAATTAGCGAATATCCCAACTTTGCAGTCAGCTTCTTGACTCTTGTTTCTCCATCACGATGACGCCGCTTTGCGTATACGACGTCAAACCCTTCATGCCACTTAGAAATCAACGACGGTAGGAGTTCGGGCGGATCTTGAAGATCGCAATCCATCACAATCGCGGCATCCCCTTTACATCTCTCGAGTCCGCAGATTGTTGCAGCGGGTTGCCCAAAGCGCCGCGAGAGCACAGTCGCTCGAACTCGAGGATCTACCAGGCTCAGTTTCTCAATCACCATCTCTGTTCCATCGCTCGACGGATCAACAGCGAAGAGAATCTCATGTGATGCGACACAAGATTCGAGTTGCGTCGTAACACGTCTGACGAATTCAGGGATATTTTCGGCCTCGTTATAAACAGGAACTACAACCGAAACCTTAACGCTTAGTCCAGATACCGAATTCAACTTAGATCTCGTATCCCGCTTGTTGCGCGTCTCGAGCGAACATCTTGACCGTATCGAGCGAAAAATCATCAAGTTCTATGTCAAGAAGATCAAGTTTTTTGAGGAGGTCGGGCGTTACGGTGATGATGTGGCATTTTGCATCATTCGCCTGAATGATATTCAGCGTCTCTCTTGGACTTGCCCAAATCACCTCAGAGTCAAGCCCGCGACACAGGTCCACAGCTTCTCGGATGATGGGTAGCGGATCCCGCCCTGTGTCCGCAATTCGGCCCGCGAAGATCGAGAGATACGAGTGAGGTCCGTTCCCGAGCGCAGCAAGGGAGCCCTCAAACTGGGGTATGGTAAAGATTGCAGTCACGTTGAGAGACACCCCCGAATACGCCAAGTCGCGTACCAGTTCGTTCGAACTTTCTGCTTGCGAGTTGGTGACGGGAATTTTTACGTTCACGTTGGGTCCAAGGCTTGCGAGCGTTAAAGCTTGCCGACGCATCTCACTAAAGTCGTCTGAAAAGACTTCTAGACTCAATGGTAGATTGCCTACAATTTCTATAACTTGTCGCGCGAACTCGAGATAGTTTTTGACTCCCGACTGTCGCATTAGAGTCGGGTTCGTGGTAAAACCCCGAATCCAGTCGTTGGAACGAAGACTGCGAATCGAATCTAAATTCGCCCCATCAGCAAAAATTTTGACCCCAAGACGTTCTACTGCACGTGGCACACACACTCCTCAATTTCCAATTTCTTTCCCACAATACCACTTACGATTCCGCGCCAGTTTGAATTCACGCACAAAGACTGCCTGACAAGTGCTTAAATGGTAAGACCAGTTGCGTTGGTAACGGGTGGCGCAGGCTTCATCGGGTCGCACCTCGTTGACCAACTGATTATCGATGGATACCAGGTGCGGGTCGTTGATGATCTCCGGAGCGGCAGGTTAGACAATCTTCATGACGCCCTCTCTTCTGGCAATTGCGAAATTATCGTGGAGGATCTTCTAAACGCCGAAAAAATCGTTGAAGCTATGGTGGATTGTGAGTTAGTTGCTCACTTTGCAGCAAACGCCGATGTTCGATTCGGCTGGCAACATCCCAGGCTTGACATTGAACAAAACGTGCTCGTGACTCAGAACGTTCTTGAAGCGATGAGATTCACGGGAGCACGTCAACTGTTGTTTGCGTCTACTGGCTCAGTTTATGGAAGAGCAACACGACTGCCGACACAAGAAAATGAGCCATTCCCGATTCAGACTTCACTTTACGGAGCTTCTAAGGTGAGCGCAGAAGCTCTGATCGCCGCTTATGTCGAGGCAGAGATTATCGATGCCAAGATCTATCGATTTGTCTCAGTTCTTGGTGCCAGATACTCGCATGGCCATGTCATTGACTTTGTTGAACAACTGCAATCGAATTCAGAGCGACTGAGAGTTCTTGGAAATGGCTATCAACGAAAGAGTTACATTCACATTTCCGACTGCATCTCAGCTGTCATGACTACTGCAAGACTTAGTTCTCGACTAGAGATTTTTAATGTTGGGACTGACGAGACATGTACAGTTCGTGACTCACTGTCCTGGATTTGTCGGGCTCTCTCCGTTAACCCCTTTATTGAATTCGGAATTGACTCACGGGGTTGGATTGGTGATAATCCGCATATTCACCTTGATACCACGAAGCTTAGATCTGTCGGTTGGAAATCCATCTACACAATCAGGGAAGCAATTGATGACACCGTCCGGCACCTAACTAGAAGAAGATGAATTGAGCATGGAACATCTTGTGCGATACTGTCTTTGGTATGACAGCTTCGTGGCCTGAATGGAGATCTAATGTCTGACTACTCAAGCAAATTTCTTGCCGTGTCGCGCCAGATTATTGATGAAATTTCGTGCGAAGAGATAGAAAAGGCAGTAGAATTGTTGGAAAATACGCGAAAGTCGGGCGGACGACTATTTCTTTGCGGATCAGGAGGAGGTGCAGGACACGCATCTCATGCAGCTTGTGATTTCAGAAAGCTCTGCGGTCTGGAGAGTTATTGTGTCTCAGACAATGTATCTGAGCTAACTGCCAGAGTAAATGATGAGGGTTGGGATGTTGCATACTCCAACTGGCTGCGAGCATCAAGACTCGGCTCACGAGACTGTGTCTTTTTCTTCTCTGTCGGCGGAGGATCTGACAACCCACCAGTCAGTACAAACTTAGTTTCTGCTGCGAACCTTGCTTCAGAGGTAGGTGCGAGCATCGTCGCCGTAGTGGGTCGAGACGGTGGCTACCTGCGCAGGGTCGCCAGCGCTTCCGTTCTCATTCCGCAGATTGACAGTGACTCTGTGACTCCACAAACCGAAGGTTTCCAGGCCGTGCTGTGGCACCTGTTCGTATCCCACCCAAGGTTGGCAATTTCGAAAGCGCGCTGGGAGGACCTCTCTTCCGCCGTTAATGCCTGACCATACTCGGCGCGTCGCGCTCGTAACTGGCGGTTCTAGAGGAATCGGAGCCGCAACTGTAGTTCATTTGTTGAGATCCGGCTGGTCAGTTTCCACCTGCTTGCGCAATGTAGCAGATCTTGAGACTCTGCAATTGCGATGCAGAGTGAAGGCGAAATACATCTCAGGTCAATTGTTGAGTGTAAAAGGGAATTCAATTGCCCAGTTATAAAAAGGAGATCTGTTAAGGAGTGTCTCAAACCTCTTTCGTGTTTGGTGTATCGTCGGATCACTCCACAAAGAAACTCGGTGCTAGAGATGGGTATCCTTCGATTTGGTCTCATTGGCTGCGGAAAACTTGCTCACCTCCGAGTTCGTCACCTTCCATCTCAATGCGTACTTGCCGCAGCATACGACCCGGACCACAGCGCCGTTGAAAGGCTTATAAACAGCTGTGAATATCAGGTGGCGATTGCTCGTTCCGCGAGTGAGATTATTGAACATCCGGATATTGACGTAATTGTTGTTGCAACACCGCATGCGTATCTCGCCAGTCATGCGATTCAAGCTCTACGAGCCGGTAAGCATTGCTTCGTTGAGAAGCCTGGGGGAGCGTCACTTCGTGATATCCAGGCACTCCATGACACAAGTGCTGAGAGCACTGGGGTTCTAGGTTTTGGCTTCAACCACCGATTTCATCCTGCAGTTCAACTCGCTCACAAAACTATTGGGGAGCGTCGATTCGGAGACATTATCTCAATACGCGGTACGTACGGGCATGGTGGAAGGAAGGGCTATGAGAAGGAGTGGAGAGCGAACAAAGAGATTTCTGGCGGAGGAGAGTTGGTTGATCAGGGAAGTCATCTAATTGATCTCGTGATTATGTTGCTTGGCAATGACATCGGTCTGGAGTACTCACATCTCACTACACGCTTCTGGAACATGAGTGTCGAAGATAATGCTTTCCTTGCCGTCAAATCATCTGAAGGTGCACTCGCATGGCTTCATGCATCTTGGACCGAGTGGAAGAATCTTTTTCGATTAGAAATCACACTTGAACGTGCCCGAATTGATATTCAGGGCTTGGGGAAAAGCTACGGCCAAGAGTCACTCACTATCCATAAAATGAGCCCTTTACTGGGACCACCGACGAGCGAAACTCATAGCTTTGGGGAAGTCGATGTGAGTTGGAAACAGGAGATGAATCACTTTGTATCCAGCTTCTCAAAGCATAGTAAGCAAAAAGGAGCATCTGTTGAGGATTTGCTTGTGACTTGGAGAATCATTGAGGATGCCTATTCAAGATAATCAGTTCGCGAACTCCATTTCGTAACTCTCTGAGCGGCGGAGGTTAGGAGTATCAAAGGCACTACGGTTCGTACAGCACAAATCAGACTCGAATCTCGACATTACAAAGACTGCATACCAGATTGAGATAGTTCGTCTTGGTATGCCCGTATACAAGCAAGACCAGTAGCCCCGGCACTGTGACGCTAAGCTGCCCTTTCCACCCATTCCAGCAGAGGTCGGTAGTTGAGCGATATCTGGGCTGGTATTTGCTGTAGTGCGTTCAGAGGTTCTCAGCCGCGACTTTGACTTCAAGCAGCTTACGGATTTCCTGGATAGCGAGGAAATTGTCATGGAGTTTGTTATTGAAAGAATCTGCAGACGCGTTCTGCCATGGCGCTCTTAGTTCGATGAAACATCGAACTGGTCGTACTGAACCGGCACCATCCAGCGATCGCAAGCCCTGCCATAGTGGACCGTTATCCATACGAATCAGCGCCGGATATCTTTGCAAGCTGGTTACCCAGTCGAGAATACGAAGGAAGTAATTTCCGGTGATGGATCGCTTGACTCCACCCTTCAAAATTTCCGCACAATATGTCTTTGTGATCCGGTGATGGTTCCTCCACCAGTGACTCGTCACCTCGGTGACCTCCGCGTATCTTCACACTTCCTCCACTGGCGTTCCTTCGCCCCAATGCTCGTCACTTTTCACCGGTTTGCGAACAATTCGCATCAGAGGAACGGTGCACATTGCAGATGTAGTCTCTCGCACTCATGAATGCAATTCAGGACTTACAAGTTGGCTTAATCAAACAGCAGAGCTCAGATCAGGTACTTATCAGATTGTCTTTTGACTTGTACTGTCGGAACTAAGTCCCCAAAATCCCGTATCATAGAATTGTGCTTCTAAACGATTTTTCTAACACTTTCTATTCAGCGGAATTTCCGTCGGGAGAAGCTTGGATTGCCCCGTATCGCCAGTTGCGCAAGAATTGGAAGCCAAAGTACGTACGAACTTGGATCGAAATTACTGCTCACTGGGTGACGCTTATTGGCTTTCTTGTAATCAATCTCTCTATTGACATCACCAATCTCTGGATAACAATTTGCAGTTCAGCATTTGTGGCAGTTCTCTTACATCGGCTTCACTTATTCCTGCACGAAGGCGCTCATGGTCATCTTGCTGGATCCCAAAAACTTAACGATGTTCTCACGAACATTTTTGTTGGGGCGTTGGTACTACAAGATGTCGCCGCATACCGATCCCAACACATGCTTCATCACAGATATTTGGGACAGGATTGTGATCCTGAACGTAGTTACCAATCCCCCTTAGATTTGAAGTTCATTGCGAAAACCCTTTTCGGCGTCTCAGCGCTCGGACTTTTGCTTGAGAAAGTTAGAGGACCGCGAACCAACTCGCGTGGACGCTTCAAGATCACGGTCACAGGGGGGGGATTTCTACTACATCTTTCGATTCTCACTCTCGGTCTAACCATGGATTCAGTGTCCCTTGTGATTTCTTGGATTGTCTCAGTCGGATTGTTTTTTCCCTTGATAGCGGCCCTACGACAGTTGCTGGAACACAGTATGCACGTTGACGGAGTTGGCAAGACCAGTTTCCCAGTTACCAGGATCTTTGACAGAGGATTTCTAACTTTCCTAATCGGCGCTGCTGGATTTGACAGACATCTTTTGCATCATTGGGATCCGGGCATTCCGGCTTGCCGACTTTCCGAAATGGAGAGGTCGTTGTCCCGATTGGGGTTTGACGAAATTCTTCAAGCTCGAAGGACAAGTTATCCTGCCGTCTTTTTCCAGGTCTGGGGTAAGAAATGAACTGCCCCGTCTGCTCATCAGACAGAAGCGTTCTGTGGGCGACTTCGACTGATGTTGAGTATCAAACAACTACACAAGAATATAGGTATCTTCAATGTCATTGTGGAGTGATTTTCCTTGATGACCCACCGGTCAATCAGCTCTCAACCATCTACCCGACGTCTTACTATGCGTATCAATCTGAACGATCAGGACCGGTCTTCTCGGTAAAACATTGGAGAGATATCCGAAAATTTCGAAGAGTGCTATCTAGGTTGAATCATTCTAGTATTTCGGTGCTTGATGTCGGCGGTGGCAATGGTGAAGTGTGTAACGCGATTCGAAGTGCAGACAATAGAGTAAATTCTACAACAATCGTAGATCTTGACGTCGATCTTGCGAGCTATCACACGCAGACTCCGCATCAGTACGTCTGCTCCAGGATCGAGGACTTCATCAGCGAGACGTCCTTTGATGTTGTTGTCCTAATTAATCTCATTGAACACGTTGCGAATCCTCGTGTAATTTTGGAAAAGATTAGGCGCATTATGTCACCAGATGGACTCCTGATCATTCACACACCGAGTACCGACTCTGTAGATGCCCGACTGTTTCGTAAGAGTCACTGGGGTGGTCTCCATGCACCAAGGCACTGGGTTCTTTTTGATCACTCCACAATCCGGGGGTTGCTACTCGATTCAGGCTTTCATGACATTACGATACGGAATTCTCAGGGTGCACCATTTTGGGCAGTGAGCATAATTGATTTAGCGCATCGATTACGGATCGGACATCGAAGCAAGCAACCCATTCCATCAAGACGCTTGTTCTTGTTGTTTCTCTTCGTGTTCGCTTGCTTTGACGTGTGCAGAGCAAGTCTTGGATTTCGTACTTCTCAGATGTTTATCACTGCACGCCCATATTTTCAGGAGAACAAGATCTCGTGATGTACCAAATTGGCTGCGTTAGTTCTGAAGCAAGCGAACTCGGCTCGTCATTAGGGTTTCGAATAGTCGATTTGAGACACGGGCAACCAGGTGAGCGACTTGACCAAACTCGACTTATCTTTCAGTCTGGTCTTATCCCACACGCAGACTTGCAGTCCCTTCCGAACTCGTTGATTCCGAATGAGAAAACGAAGTTCTCCAGCGGGCAATTAGATGTCAAAGTGCGTGAATACGCGTCGAGGTATCGATCTTGATGTCCTCCCCGAAGCTCGCTAGGGCGGAAGGTCGACATCGGAGCTAGTTGAGTTGTGATCCCTTACCCCGCGAGCAGGGTCTACGTTCGTGGTCCGATTCTGGGGTCGTTGAATCTGACCAGGTCCGACGGAAGTGTCAAGACATAGAGCTGGTTCTAGAGATAAGCCGCAACTATTCGGCGACCGACCTAGTCGATACTCAATAGGAGTGACTGTCCAACTTTCTGGATATTTCAGGCTGTACGGAATTGGCTGCTGAGAATGTACGACGTTGCTGAGTCAAGGTCTGGAACAACAGTCGTCGTTTGAGTCGCTGGGAACTCCTGTTGTCCGCCTTGAATGAAGACCGTCTGAGTTCCAGCGCGTTGACCCGCCACTAGATCGATGTCTCTATCGCCGATTGTCCATGACGAGCACAAGTCCAAATTCAGGTCTTGTGCAGCCCATAAGAGGAGTCCGGGTTGCGGTTTTCTACAGTTGCAGCCATAATCCGAGTCATGAGAACAGACGTAGATGTGCACGATAGGCGTGAGTGCACGCAGCTCTTGGTGCATCTTTTCAAGCTCAGACTCTTCGAGGAGACCTCTTGATATGTCGGGTTGGTTCGTTACGACAATGAGTTCATACCCATGGTCAGCGAGCCGAGTGAGCGCCGTTGACGTCCAAGGAAAGAGCTCAAACTCAGCCAGTGTTCGGGGGCTGACCATTCCCCCATCGCGTGAGACAAGCCTGTTAAGGACACCATCTCGATCGAGAAAGACGGCTTTTTGCGCGAGGGTCACAATATGTGCCAAGACTGAAAATGACGTTCAGTATCACGAAGAGCATCGGAGGTTCCGATGTCCCAAAACCGATGTAACGCCTCAAAACCGATCAGTTGTTTGGACGCCAGAAGTGACATGAGAACGAACGACAGATCTGATTTCGAACTCGTGGGAATCCCTTTAAATGCAGACTTTGGTAGAAACATCAGCCCGTAGTCAATCCACTCAAAAGTGCCTGGTGGTGCACCCTTTTCGTATCTCACTATAAAGTCATCTATGACCGAGACATTACTTGGCTGAATCCGGTCTCGATTTCGGTATACGGTCATCACCGCAGACACTTTGAGTTCAATGGCTCGTGACTCAGCGGCAGAAAGATCTGCCGTTACATAAGAGTCGCCGTACGTTACCCAGAACGAAGTGGGTAGGTGATCTAGTGAACGAGCGATTGCCCCGGCAGTGCCAAGAAGTTTTGGACCATCATGCACGGTCGTTATGTGCATTCCAGCTATCGGATTAGTTTGGATGTAGTCATCAACAAGATGCCCAAGTTGGCCTGTGAGCACGGTAGTGCTGGTGACTCCCATCTCCCAGAGACTCGCAAGTTTGTAGTACAGAAATGGCTTGCCAAGTACGGGTAGCAGAACCTTTGGAATCTCGTCGTTAGTGATTTCACGAACCCTGGTTCCCAGCCCGCCCGCAAGAACCACACAATGACGCTCGTTCACCGCGCGACCAATACCGTCGAACCGGCGTAGTCTATCCCGAACGGAATCTTCGTGAGACCAAGACTCTGCATCGCGGCTTGCAGCTCAGACTTTCGATCGGCATAGAAGAGAAGGAATCCACCCCCTCCTGCACCGACCAGTTTTCCGCCTAGCGCGCCTGAACGAATGCCAATCTCAATCCAACCGTCAACTTCATCGTGCGTATTGTTGGGTTGCCGTTCATATTTCAGCTTCCATTGCTCCGTGAGCAGCTTTCCGAACGAGTCGAGATCACCGCTCTCGAGGACGTCGGCCGTCCGGTAGCCAATGTCTCGAGTTCTGTCTAGATTCTCAGAAATCGTGGACTTTGCTACCTGTCCACCAGATTGCTCAGCTGCTAAGACCTCGCTGGCAGAACGTCGAATACCCGTATAAAAGAGTTGTAAATTTTCCTCAAGACGAGATCGAACAGTCGGATCTAGATTCAACGGACGAACCTCTACTGTTTCGTCACTATTGAACGTAAACGCACTAACCCCTCCGCATGCCGCTATGTATTGATCTTGTTTCCCAACAGGCTCACCCAGAACGTCAATTTCAATTCTGCAGGCCTCTCTTGCGATTGCCTCATTCGAATCGGCGCGGTGTGCGAACATCCGCAGTGCCTTGAGAACTCCGACGGCAAAAGCCCCTGACGAACCTAATCCAGTACCCGTTGGGATATCGGCCATCGAAGAAACTTCTATCGACTGTGTGACGCCGCACGACCGCAGGCATTCCCGTAGAAGCGGATGTTGTACTTGGTCAAGTACAGAGCAACGTTCAACTTGCGAGTACTTAAGGAGAATATCATCATCAAAGTTATGATTCACCGCAATGTACACGTATTTCGTGATGGCAGCAGCGATGAGATACCCGTGTCCAGCCTTCGAGTAGTAGGAGGGCAAGTCTGTTCCACCACCGCCCAACGAGATACGCAGCGGGGTCTTGGTGATGATCATTGTTAATGAGCCTGCTCGGAGGTTGCCAGCGTTGCAATCAATCTGTCAAATCTGGCTCCAGTCAACTGACTGCTAGCAATCAAGTTGGGAACGTCCGTAAGCTTCAGCGACCCGCAACTATCTGGAGTCCTCAAGGTCCATGTCTCACTCATCGGGTGCCCTATCACTCTATTTGCAAGTTTCTTCAATGGACCGCCGTCACGGCTGACGATTCGCTCGAATGTTTAGGGCTTTATCGAGACCCATACTTCTCGATGACACTAATTTGTGGAATGTGAATGAGATTTTGTTTACTGGCACCATCGCCCCGGAAATGACATTCGCAACATTGCTCGACACTCTCATTCCTGGGTCACCAAGTAAACCATGCATTCGGGTGTTCACCACTGTGTCAATCAAGGTTACATGCGGGGAATTGTGCCATGTGACTAAGCCCTAGCCCAACTGAGTTTTTATACAGCTCCTTCAAATCCGAGTTGAGTCCTTGATGTACTGATATCAAGATAATCTGTGTGACTCTTCACTGAAAGAGAGTCGCCAATGAGTGGCCTAGCTCGATAGGTCCCATCGATGGCGTACGACATCTCAAGAGCTTTGTCGACGTCTTCAATCAATTAGTAGGTGTCTAGTAACGTATTGCCGCGCATGAAGATTCTGGTGGTCGGCGGCTGGCAACTGGCGTTAGTCACCGCAGTGGGACTCGCTCACCGAGGAAATACAGTTTTTCTATTGCCTGAGTCCAATAATGATGCAGAGCAACTTAGGAAAGGGCGAATGCCGGTAGAAGAGCCGGGTCTCAGGGACCTTTTTGAAGAACACACTCGATCCACCCGTCTAACAATCTCTGATTTGTCAAAGTTTGAAGATTGGGATTTCGATGTTGTTTGGTTTGCGATTGACACACCAGTAGACGATAAGGATCGCGCTAACACCCAATGTGTAATGAATTTTCAGCTCGAAGTCTTATTGCGACTGAGTTCTTCTACTACCGTGATTTGTTCCTCTCAATTACCAGTTGGGAGCACCCGAGCACTGTTGCAGGCTGCTCAAAAGCAGGGCTGCCATATAAACAACTATGTGGTGATTCCGGAGAACTTACGGCTTGGATTAGGTCTTGAAAGCTTTCTTAATCCTGATCGATTGGTAGTAGGAATCGACCACGAGGAGACCAAGATCAAGGTACTTCCTCTTCTAACACAACTTACAGACAAACTCTTCTTCATGAACATTGAGTCTGCTGAGATGGTTAAACATGCATTGAATTCCTTCCTTGGTTTGTCAATTGTTTTCGCAAATGAGGTAGCAGGAATCTGTGAACGTTTCGGTGCCGATGCACATGACGTGTTCGGGGCTGTTAGAGCCGACTCTCGCGTAGGACCGCGAGCGTATCTGCGTCCGGGTCAAGCATTTTCTGGAGGCACATTGGCGAGAGACCTCGTCTATCTGTCAGCTTTTCAGAGAGAAACAAACGTAGTTAATGACTTATTCGGTGAGATTGTCAGATTGAATCAAGCTCATAGTGAATGGACATTGCAAATTCTGCGAGCGGAACTGGGGAGTCTGAAAGGACGTCGAGTGCTTGTGGCAGGTTTGACATACAAAACTGGAACCAACACACTTAGAAGATCTGGGATGCAAGAAACAATCTCAACTATGTCAAATGAAAAGGCAATCATTTATGCTCTTGTCGAAGACAGTCAACAGATTGATACAAGCTCGATTCCCGGAGTTATGAGTGTGGCCCCAGAGAGTCTCTTCGGAATTTCTGTAGATGCCATAGTGATAGGACTTTCGGCATCCAAGAGTCTTGATCTTCTTAATGCTTTTGCCAAAAAATGTCCTGAAAACATCCTGATCGTTGATCCCAACGCTCTGTTGCGAGATCAAAAGGGTTTGAATCATGCGAGAATCAAATCCGTCGGTATGAAATCCCTCGCGCCATTGGCAAGTGATGACGCATAACAACAAGCCCACTGTGCTCATTAGTGGCGGCACACAGGGTCTTGGACGAGCGCTAGCTGAGGCCTATTGCAAGCGTGATTGCACGGTATACATATTCGGACGAGATTCAGCCGCTGTTGCTAAGGCTGTCTCGGAAATCGGGTCACATTCCCTAAGGTCCGGCGAAATCAGGGGTATTGCCGCTGATGTCTCTCGCCTACACGAAATTCAAGACCTCGTTCAAAGAGTGCTAGATGAATCTGGAGCTATCGATGTGCTCGTAAGTAATGCTGGAATCTATGGTCCAATTGGTCCAGTTGAGTCCACCAATGCTGAAGATTGGCATTACGCAATCGATGTCAATCTCATCGGTTCGGTGAATCTCATTCGAACGGTTATCCCGAGCATGAAAAGGCGAAAGTCTGGTCGAATTATTCAGTTATCTGGTGGTGGAGCGACTAAGCCAATGCCCAATTTCACGGCTTATGCAGCTGCAAAAGCTGGAGTCGTGCGCTTTGTCGAATCAATAGCAGAGGAGTTGAAGGAATTTGGAGTTGCTGCTAACTCAGTTGCCCCTGGAGCATTGAATACTCGTCTACTTCAGCAGGTGATTGATGCTGGTCCCAGCCTCGTTGGCGAAACTTTTTTCGAAAGTTCCGAAAAGCAGAATATGACTGGTGGTGTTGGATTCGAAACAGCAATTCAACTCTCGATGTATCTCTCGTTTGAGTCCCCAACAGAGCTCACTGGTCGTCTAATTAGTGCGACGTGGGACGACTGGATGAGTGCCACTGAGATTCAGGATGTTCTATCTGATTCAAATAGATGGACACTTCGACGATTTGAATAATCACACTTGGTCGTCCGCGGAGTTTCAGGTTTCATGACGCATCGGTCCAATACATCAGTTTCACGACAATCTAACTCAACTCGCCCAACTGATCCCGATTAGTCAATTTGAAAAACTGACAATCAAGTAAATATCCTGTCGCAACATGAGTTGGCTTACAAGCCTTTCCTTTCCAAACGTTTATCAGCAGTTTTCTAGAATCTTTCTTTGGTTCCGACTAAGGGTACGGTTCGGGTTACCAACTCTGCCAACCACCGTCGGATTTAGGTCACAATCTGAACAATGACTTATTCCCCTAGATCTATTCGGCAAGATCTTTGGCGCGCTCGGGAAGACTCGAACTTCCAACCTTCTGATCCGTAGTCAGATGCTCTATCCATTAAGCTACGAGCGCTAGCGACCTTTGATGCTATCGCTTTACGGTCGCCATGAACTCGTCCA
>Ga0169931_10007280_pt1 | contig 16439 bp, 15 predicted proteins | sample Kivu_15m_20L_FD_129675 | JGI IMG/M metagenome (GOLD analysis project Ga0169931, IMG submission 129675) | Freshwater microbial communities from Lake Kivu, Western Province, Rwanda to study Microbial Dark Matter (Phase II) - Kivu_15m_20L... | ecosystem: Environmental > Aquatic > Freshwater > Lake...
GCGGACCTGCCGCACGTCGGGCACGTGATCCGATACCACCAACGGCGGAACGAGCAGGCCACCCGCTCGCACAAGAAGCGACCGCATAGATGTGTCATCTGAAGCCGCGCTGTAGTGCTAGGTCGATGCCGCCGGGGCAGGGCAGCACGGCGAGCGGTTCGGCGGTGGGGTTCGTGGGCCAATCGGCGGCGTACAGGCGCACGCGGAACTCACCCACCGGGTTCGTGGGCATCGCGCACACCACGAACCGGCCGTCGGGTAGTTGGTCGTGCGAAACGAGAAATACGTATGGGTGAACGACGACCGGCGACGGGAGTTGCGAAAAGTCGACGAACGCGGTGGCGCGGTTGCCTTGCACGAGCCAGCGCCCGCACGCCCGACCGAGGCCGTACCACCCGGACTGGGCGTCCGGGAGGTTGTTCGGCCACGTTTTCAGTCCCGCGAGCGCGTCGGGCATTGGCTTCTCCGTTTCGTTGAAGCGAGCGGCGCGACGTCAGTCCGCCGGTAAAGTATCACAATTTCAGTGCGCAATGCGCACCTGCGTTGTGTTGCTCTACCGGCGGCCTGACGTCGCGCCGCTCGCCGAAGCGCGTCGCGCCACTCGTCACTTCACGACGTACTCGAACTTCGCGCGGAAGTCGGCCGGGGTGAGCTTCACCACCGCCGCGAGTTTCTCCAACCGCGACGGTTCGTCGAAGTCGCTCTGCTCGAGGCGGATCATGTAGCGGCGGGCCACTTCGTAGTTCTCGCCGGTGATGTCCACGTCGCGGGTGCGCATCTTCTTGGTGGCTGGGTCCAGCATTTCTGGAAACGGCCGCGGCACCATCGTGCCGCCCACGAACGTCACCACCACGCCGTTCTTCTCGGCCTCCGGCGACATGAGGAACTTCACCGCGCCGTAGCCGAGGTTGCGCGTGTACTCCGCGTCGAACGGGATCGGGTCGGCGCACCGCAGCTCGTAGCCCAAGTCCTTGTCCACCATGTCGAACTTGAGGCCCAGCGCCGCGAGCCGGGCCGCGATGGTGGTGCGGATGAGCCGGCCGAACTCGATTTCGCCGAGCCGCAGGTGCCCGAAGGCGTCCAGTTCGATGCTCCCGAACTTGCCCGGGTTCTGCTCCATCATCGTGCGCAGGTTCTCTTCGCCGATCTTCTCCAGCAGCCCTTCGGCGAGCACCGCGACGCCGTAGCTCTTGCCCTGCGCCTTGCGCTTGATCATCGAGCCGATGATGGTGTCGCAGATGAGTTCGAGCGACACCTTCTTCCCGGCCAGTTCTTCGGCGATGAAGGTGATGGTGGCGGCGCTCGCCTTGCCGATGCCCAGCGCGAGGTGCCCGGCGGCGCGGCCCATGCTCACCACGATGTACCAGCGCGTGGTGGTCTTGGCGTCTTCGTGCAGGTTGCGCGCGACTTGCACGCCGTAGTGCCGGGCCGTCTCGAAGCCGAACGTCGGGATGCCCGGGGGCAGCGGCAGGTCGTTGTCGATCGTCTTCGGGACGTGCGCCACCTTGATCGCGCCCTTCCCGTGCGCGTACACCTGCGACCCGCTGTAGGCGGTGTCGTCGCCGCCGATGGTGACGAGGTACTTGATGCCCAACCCGTTCAGCCCAGTGAGCACCGCGGCCATGTGCTTCGGGTCTTTGGCCGGGTTCGTGCGGCTGGTGCCCAGCAGCGAGCCGCCGCGCTGGTAGTACGGGGCGACGTCGGGAATGGTGAGGTGCCGGACCTGCGTGTAGTCGCCCGCCGCGAGGTGCTTGAAGCCGTCGCGGATGCCAACGACATCCAGACCGCGGTTGATCGCTTCGATGGTCACCGAACTGATGACGCCGTTGATGCCGGGTGCGGGGCCGCCGCCGACCACGATACCGAGTTTGCCGCGGGAAGCGTCTGACATTGCGTGCGGTTCCGATGAGAAAGAGCGTGGGTGCCCGGGGTACGCGGAAAGGCCGGGCGTTCACCGATTTAGGATTGCAACCCCGCGCCCGTTTTCAAGAGTGCCCCCGCGCGTAGAGTGTGTGAGGGCGGTTTGGTCCGTTCCGCGCAGCGCGTCGGGCTGTTTCGTATTTGCCCTCTCCCCTTGCGGGAGAGGGTGGCGGCGCTTCGCCGCCGGGTGAGGGGTGAACTACACCACTGGTTCAGCTTCAACTGAATGGTGTTGGGCGTTCGCCCCTCACCCGGCCTCGCAAAGCCTCGGCCACCCTCTCCCACGCTGCGCGGGGAGAGGGCCAGAAGAGGTCCGCATGCCCGAACCCGCGAGCGAGCTGCCGGCCGAAACCGCGGAACTCGCGGCCGGGTTCATTCACGAAATCAAGAACCACCTCGGTACGCTCTCGCTCAACCTGCAACTGCTCGCCGAAGACTTCGAGACGGCCGAAACGCCGCGCGAGCGCCGCGCGCTCACGCGCGTCGGCAAACTGTCCGCCGAGTGCCGCAAGTTGGTCGATCTGGCGAACGACTTCCTGCGGTTCGCGCGGCCCCGCGAGCCGCGGCTCGCCCCCACGAGCCTCGACGAGGTCGTGATGCGGCTCATCGACTTCCTCGGCCCCACCGCGAAGCAGCAGAACGTGGAGTTGAACTGGTTCCCGGCCGGGGAACTGCCGCCGGTGCCGCTCGACGCCGACCTCTTTGAACAAGCGCTGCTGAACCTGATGCTGAACGCGGAGCAGGCGATGCCGGAGGGCGGCACGCTCACGCTGATCGGCCGCGCCGAGGGCGCGCGCGTGATTCTGGACGTGATCGACACCGGGGTGGGCATTCCGGCGGACGAACTGCCGAAGGTGTTCCGCCCGTTTCACACGACGAAGCCCGACGGCAGCGGGCTTGGCCTCGCGACCGCGCGCAAGATCGTAACCGCGCACGGCGGCACGATCGGCGTGCAGAGCGAACCGGGCCGCGGCACGAAGTTCACGATCGCGCTGCCGGTGTGACCCCGGGACCGCGGCCGTCCCGGCCGCACGAGCACAGCGGTTCGGAAGCCGTTGGCTGCCACCGAGCGCCATCGTCGTGCGGCCGGGACGGCCGCGGTCCCGGGGAGTGGTCACTTCTTCGCGGCCTTGTACTCGATCACCGTTTCGGCGGTTTCGGCGTTCTTCGCCAGCTTCTCGGTCGCGGCCTTGTCCTTGCACTCGATCTTGCCGCTCTGCCGCAGGTGCTCGCCGAACTCGCGGTGCACTTCCACGCGCACCGTGAACGTGCCTTGCCCCAGCGCGGTGCCCTTGTCGTCTTTGCCGTCCCACACGAGGTCGTACTTGCCCGGGCCGCGGGTCGCGCGCGTCACGGCCTTAATCAGGTCGGTGTTGCCCTTGCCGATCTTCCACCAGTCGTTCAGGTCTTTCAGGTACTTCGGCGAGTTGCCCCACACCGCGAGCGTGCGAACGGCTTTGCCCTTGTCGTCTTCGACCCACACCGCGGTGTACGGCTTGCGGTACCGCTTCGCGTCGATCTTCGGCAGCTCCACAGCCACCGTGACGCGGAACCCTTCCGGCCACGCCGCGCCCTTCGCGGGTTCGGCCTTCTTGTCTTGGGTTACGCGCGCGTTGAACACGTCGAACACCGTGAGGCCCGCGGTGTGCGCCTTGCCCGCGGCGTCGATGACGTAGCAACCCGCGCCGGTCGTGCCCGCGATCAGTTTCAGCCCGTCGGCGACCGGCATCACGCAGAGCGCGGTCGCGAGCGCGTTCGCGGTCTCGTTGTCGTTCGCCACCACGGTCGCGCTCCGCACGCCCTCGGCCGGCTTCCCGGTGCGCGGGTCGAAGATGTGCGAGTACCGCTTGCCGTTAATCGTGTAGTACCGCTGATACGCGCCGCTCGTCGCGATTGCCTTGTTGCTGAGTTTCAGCCCGGCGACCGGCGGGGAGTTGTCGAAGGTGTCAACCGGGTCTTGCACGCCGACGGCCCAACTGCGGTCGCCGAGCGCGAGGATGTCGCCACCGAGGTTCACGAGCATCGCGCCGACCTTCGGGTGCGCCTTGCGAACCGCGAGAGCGGCTTTTCGCACGATGTAGCCCTTCGCGATGGCGTTCAGGTTCAGCGGTTGGTCGGTGAGGCGCTGCACGGTGTTCGTGTTCGCGTCGAACTTCCAGCCCGGTTTCGCGAGGTCCGCGACGATGCGGTTCAGCACCACCGCGTCCGGCACGCGGTTCGCCTTCTCGCCCTCCTTCCACACGCTCACCAACTCGCCCACTTGCGGGCTGAGCGCGCCGTTCGTCGCCTTGTGCCACACGCCGTACTTCTCGATCACCGCCGCGAGGTCGGCCGACACCGCCATCGGCTCCCGCGTGCGGTTCAGTCGGCTCACTTCGCTGTTCGCGTCGTAGGTGCTGAACACCATCCGCAGGCGCTCGATCTCTTCGAGTGCCGTGAGTTCGGCAGCTTCGGCGGTCGCTTCGCCCGGCGCGACGAAGGTGAGATCGAGCGACGTGCCGAGGACGTGGTCGCGGTGGAACGTGAACTCTTGTGGCGCTGCGGGCGCGTCGGCCAAACCGAGACCGACGAGCGCGCCAACGAGCGCGAACGGGAGCGCGAAGCGGGGCATTGGGGATTCCGGCGGGATTAGCGGAAGGTACGGATAGGGTAAACGCGACACAGGCCGATGGGAAGACGCGCGGTTCGGGAGAGTGGTCCGCTCGCTCCGCGAGCGGTGCTTCGCGGGTGTGGTGGCTGTGAGCCCTTCGCAGTTGCTCACTCGCGCGCACAGCACCGCTCGCGGAGCGAGCGGACCACTCTCCCGAACCGGCAATTTTTACAACCCCGCGCCCCGCGCTTCCGGTTGTACTTCTTACACCGCGGGCACCGCGGCGCGCCACACCCGCTACAGCCGCGCGAATCCCGAAACGCTTCCCGCTGCGCACGTTGCGCGCGTACTTTCGCGCCGTTGGGAGCCGCTCCGCGCTCTCGGCACACCTATTGCGGTTACACTTCCTGACGCCCTTGTACGCTGCACGGTCGCAACCGGCACCGGCGTCTCACTCCACGGAGGTCAAGGGAATGACTCTTCGTCGGCAACTCGGCGCGCTCGTCGCGGTGCTCTTCGCACCCGCGCTCGCGCAAGCCGCGACCTACACCACCGACAACTTCACCGTTGACGCGCCGACGGCCGAACTCGCCAAGCAGTTCGGAGACATGGCCGAGTTCTACCGCAAAGAGAAGGCCCTCGAGTGGCTCGGCCGCGAGATGCCCGCGTGGAACCGCCGGTGCCCGCTCACCGTGCAGCTCACGCAGGGCGGGGCCGGCGGTGCGACCACCTTCACCTTCGGTTCCTCCGGCGGGCGCTCCGTCGTCAGCTCGCAGCAGATGGAGATTCGCGGCGACAAGAAGCAGATGCTATACAGCGTTCTGCCGCACGAAGTCACGCACACCGTGCTCGCGCACCACTTCGGCCGCCCGGTGCCGCGCTGGGCCGACGAGGGCGGGAGCGTGCTCAGCGAGAACGACGACGAGCGCTTCAACCACGACGTGCGGTGCCGCGAGCTGCTGAACCAAGGGCGCGGGATCCGGCTGCGGGTGCTGTTCCGCATGACCGAGTACCCGCGCGACATCATGGTGCTGTACGCGCAAGGGTTCTCGGTGTCGCAGTACCTCGTGAAGCGGGGCGGCGACGGCCGCGAGGGGCGCGCGAAACTGTTGCAGTTCCTCGGCACCGGGATGGCCGGGAACAGCATCGAGACGTGGAACGGCGCCGCGAAGACCGTCTACGGGTTCGACACCGTGGACGCGCTCGAGGAGTCGTGGCTCGAAGCGCTGAAGGCCCCGCCGGCGCGCGTCGCGGCCCGCGACAACAACCCCGGCAGCTTGGCGAGCGCCCGCACCGAACTGCGCACGAGCGGCGGACCGGGCGCGCCGCTCCTCGAACCGCCGGTGGGCATCGTGCGCGGGGCCGCGCCGGACCGCGACCCGCTGCGCCCGACGCACCTGCCGCCGGGCGACGGCTCCAAAACCGGCAGCAGCCCGGTGGCCCGCCCGGCGATCCCGAACCGGCCGCCGCCGCTGTTGCTCCCGCCGGAACTGCCAACCGCGCGGAAGTGACGCACGTTTCGCGCGCCGTTCCTTCCGGCGCGGACTAAAATGCCTCGCACCCACCCGCGAGGCCCCTCCCATGTTCGACCCGGACGACGCGCCGCCCCCGCTCGCACCCGAAACCGTCGCGCGGCTCGCGGACGCTCTCGCGGCTCGCGGGCCCGCTGCCGCGGCCGACGAACTCGTCGCGCACGCGCGCGAAACCGAGAACTTCCACGCGCTCTTCCACGCCCTCCTTCTGAAAAAGCGGGTCGAACTCGGGGTGTCGCCGTTCCCCAACGGCCCGGCTTCGGACCTGCCGCCCGAAACGCACGAAGAGTACGAGACCGCCATCCGCGAAGCCGGGCGGCACGTCGGCACGGAACTGCTCGCGCGCAAGCGGTTCGCGCAAGCGTGGACCTTCTACAAGTTGCTCGGCGAACCCGAACCGGTTCGCGCCGCGCTCCAAGCCTATTCGCCGGAACCCGACGACGACGTGTACCCGGTCATCGAGATCGCGTGGCAGAACGGACTGCTGCCGCAAAAGGGCTTCGACATCGTGCTCGACCGGCACGGGCTGTGTTCGGCCATCACGATGGTGAGCGGTTCGGACCTGTCGCCCAACCCGGACCTGCGCGACTACTGCGTCACGCGACTGGCGACCGCGCTGCGCGACCAACTCGCGGAGCGCCTGCGCTCCGATCTCGCCGGCCGCGGGGTGGAGGTCGCGCCGAGCGCGACGATCCCGGAGATGGTCGAAGCGCACCCGGAACTCTTCGCCGAAGACGCCTACCACATCGACACCTCGCACCTGTCCAGCGTCGTGCAAATGGCGATGCAACTGCCGCCGGGCGCACCGGGCATCGAGATCGCCCGCGACCTGTGCGTGTACGGTCGCCGCCTCGCTCCGGGGCTGCAAGGGAACAACGACGCGCCGTTCGAGGACAACTACGACGACTTTCTCGCGTACCTGAACGTGCTGATCGGCGCGAACGCGGCGAAGCACTTGGAGCGCTTCGAAGCGAAAGCGGCGCGCGAGGCCGAAGTGGGCGCGACCTACGCGGCGCAGGTGTACATCAACCTGTTGGTGAAGACGAACCGGTTGAGCGAAGCGCTCGCGGCCGCGAAGCGGTTCCTGTTGGGCGAAGACGAACGCAACTTGATCTGCCCCGGGGTCAGTGAGTTGGCGCGGCGCGTCGGCGACCACAAGGCGCAAGCGGACGCGGCCCACGCCCGCGGCGACGCGGTGAACTACCTCGCCAGCCTCATCGCCGCGAAGGGGTGACGAGCAGTTTTGCCGCACGATGAACGCCGAGAAGGACGCGATCAGAGAAGACCAAGACCGGATTAGCCACAAAAAGGCACAGAAGACACAAAAGAAGGCAGAAGAGTGGAGTTCGAAACAACTCTGCTCTTGGTTGTCTTTGTGGCTTCTGTGCCTTTTTGTGGCCGAACCGTCTCGGTTCGATCGTGTCCTTCTCGGCGTTCATCGTGCGGCAAAACTCGTCCCCGAAAGGCACCATGCGCGAACCGATTCGCACCGAACGGCTCGTTCTCCGCGACATCACCGAAGCCGACGCCGAGTTGCTGTTCGAGTTGGATTCCGACCCGGACGTGATGCGGTACGTCAGCGCGCGGCCCGCGGTCGGTGTCGAGGCGTACCGCGAGCGGACGCGGAACGTGTACCTGCCGCTCCAAGCGCACGCGTGGTTCGGCATCTACCTCGTGTTCGAGCGCGCCGATTTCCTCGGCTGGGTGTTCGCGCGGCCCGCGCCCGGGCACCTGTTCGCCCGCGACCTCGGCTGGACGCGCGAGGACGAAATCGAGATCGGCTATCGCTACCGGCGGGCGGCGTGGGGGCGCGGAATCGCGACCGAAGCCGCGAAGCCGCTGATGGCGGTGGCGCTCAACGACCCGGCGACCGCGAGTGTGGTCGCCTGCGCGCGAATCGACAACGTCGCGTCACTGCGCGTTCTGGAAAAACTGGAGTTAGCCCGCACCGGCGAAGCGGTACTACCCGGTGTTCCCGAACCGGTGGTGAAGCTGGCGCGCCCGCGGCGCGAACCGCGCGCTTGATTCGCCCGTATGGAACGAATACAGTGGGCAGGTGTTGGCCGCCCCGCACTTTCGGATTCTCGCAATGCCGTCCGACGCGGACCTCACTCACGAGTTCTTCCAAGTGAAGCGCACCGGCGACCTCGCCGTGATCGTGCCGCTTCCCCAAGTGGAAGACCTGCCCGAAACGCTGCTGCAACCCGCGGCGGAACTCGTGCTCGCGCCGCTCAAAGACGACCCGCCGAACCACATTATCGTGGACCTGTCGAAGGTGAACTACTTCGGCTCGGCGTTCATCACGTTCCTGCTGCGGTGCCACCACCTGCTCGCGGCCCGCGGGAGCGAACTGGTGCTCGCGGGCGTGAACCAAAACATCCGCGAACTGTTGCGCATCACCAACCTCGAAATGTTCTGGGCGCTTTACGACACCGCGAACGAAGCGATCTCCGCCCTCGGCGGCGCGGACTGACGACGCCCAAAGACCCCTCACCCGGCCTCGAAGACTCGGCCACCCTCTCCCACGCTGACGCGGGGAGAGGGCAAAATGCGCCGCCCATTTGTGATGCAATAACGAGCACAGGGCCTTTTGCCTTTGCCCTCTCCCCACGTCAGTGCGGGAGAGGGTGGCCGAGTCTTCGAGGCCGGGTGAGGGGCGCTCAACAACACGAATCGCTGACGCGAACAATCAGCACCAGATGTTCCACCGCACCGCGCGCGTTCTCGAACACGTCCCGCTGGCCGAGCGCACGTATCGCGTGCGCGTCGAGTGCCCCGAACTCGCCGGCGCGATTCGGCCGGGGCAGTTCGTGATGCTGCGCCTCCCGAACACCACCGACCCGCTCCTCGGCCGGCCGTTCGCGCTCTACGACACCGTGCTCGATGCGGGCGGAACGCCGGTCGCAATCGACGTCGTGTACCTCGTCGTGGGGAAGATGACCGGGCGGCTGAAGGACGTGACCGCGGGCGAAGCGCTCGAAGTCTGGGGGCCGCTCGGCAAGCCGTTCCTCGATGTGGGCGAACCGGAAAGCGTGGCGCTCGTCGCGGGCGGCATCGGGCAGACGCCGTTCCTCGCCTTCGCGCGCGAACTGCTCGGCACCCGCGGCTTCGGCGGCGACGCGCCCCGCGCGCGCACGAAAGCCGTGAAACTGTATTACGGCGTGCGGAACGGGAGCCTCGCCGCGGGCGTCGACGACTTCCGCGCCGCGGGCGTGACCGTTCACGTGGCGAGCGACGACGGCAGCATCGGTACGAAGGGCTACGTCACGCAACTGCTCGAAGCGCACGGGCGCACCGGGCCGCTCGTCGGCTGCGGCCCGGAACCGATGCTGCACGCGCTCGCCAAACTCGCGGCCAAGTGGGACGTGCCGTGTCAGGTGTCGCTCGAAACGCCGATGGCGTGCGGCGTGGGCGCGTGCTTCAGTTGCGTGACGAAAGTGCGCGCCGCCGACGGTTGGGACTACAAGCGCGTGTGCGTCGACGGCCCGTGCTTCGACGCGGCCCAACTGGTGTGGGAGTAGCAAGACAGTTTTGCCGCACGATGAACGCAGAAAAAGACACGATCAAAACACAAGAATTTTGACGGGATGAACAGGATAATCCGGATTTCAGAACACTGCTTTCATCCTGTCTATCCTGTTCATCCCGTCACAACTTGCCTTGAGTCTTCTGTCTTGATTGTGCCTTTTTCTGCGTTCATCGTGCGGCAAAATCTTCCCTCTGCGCTTCGGTTCGGGTAAGCTCAAGCGTTCTCTCCCGCGGAGCTGCCATGCGATTTTGTCTCTCCGTTGCGCTACTCGCGCTCGCGCCCGCCGCGCGCGCCGACGAACCGAAGATCGACTACGGGCGCGACATTCGGCCCATCCTCTCGAACGCCTGCTTCAAGTGCCACGGCCCGGCCACCGCGAAGGCCAAGTTGCGCCTCGACGACCGCGACAAAGCGATCGACCGCGGCGCGCTTGTGCCGGGCAAGCACGCGGAGAGCGAACTCGTGCGCCGCGCGCTGCTGCCGGACACCGACGAGGGCCGGATGCCCCCGCCGGACGTCGGCCACCGCCTTACGCCGGACCAAATCGCGAAACTGAAAGCGTGGATCGACCAAGGCGCGCCGTACTCGGCGCACTGGGCGTTCGTTCCGCCCAAGAAACCTGACATCCCAAGCGCCAAGCACCAAACGCCAAACGCGATCGACAAGTTCGTTCGCGCGCGCCTCGACGCCGAAGGGCTGAAGCCGAGCGCCGAAGCGGACAAGGCGACGCTCATTCGCCGCGTGACGCTCGACCTCACGGGCCTGCTCCCCGCGCCGGCGGAAGTGGACGCCTTCGTGAATGACGCCGCGCCGGACGCGTACGAAAAGCTGGTGGACCGGTTACTCGCGAGTCCGCACTACGGCGAGCGCCAAGCGCGGCACTGGCTCGATCTGGCGCGCTACGCGGACAGCAACGGCTACACCATCGACGGCCCGCGGCAAATCTGGCCGTACCGCGATTACGTCATCAAGGCGCTGAACGCGGACGTGCCGTTCGACCGGTTCACGCGCGAGCAACTCGCCGGCGACCTGCTGCCGAAGGCGACGACCGATCAGAAGGTGGCGACCGGGTTCCACCGCAACACCGGGTTCAACGAAGAGGGCGGCACCGACCCCGAACAGTTCCGCGTCGAGCGCACCGTGGACCGCGCGAACACGACGGCCGCGGTGTGGCTCGGCCTCACCGGGGGCTGCGCGCAGTGCCACGACCACAAGTACGACCCGTTTTCGCAAAAGGACTACTACCGTCTCTATGCGTTCTTCGATTCCTGCGACGAACCGACGATGCCCGTCGGCGGGCGCGCGGGTCTCGAAGACACCATCGCCAAGTTGAACCAGATGGAGTTCTGGCTCCAGCGCAACGGCGGCGACCGCGAAGACATCAACCGCATTCGCGCCGAGATCAAGCGCGAGCAGGGCAAAGCCCAGACCACACTCGTGATGCGCGAGCGCGCGACCCCGCGCAAGACGTTCGTGCAGATTCGCGGCGAGTTCCTGCGCAAGGGCGACGAGGTGCAACCGGGCTTCCCTACGGCGCTCCTCTCCGGCGCGAAGGTGAGTGACAACCGGTTGTCGCGGCTCGACTTGGCGAACTGGCTCACGGGCACCGCGAACCCGCTCACGGCGCGCGTCACGGTGAACCGCGAGTGGCAGAAGTTCTTCGGCCGCGGGATCGTGGAGACCGAGAACGATTTCGGCTATCAGGGCAGCTTCCCGACGCACCCGGAGTTGCTCGATTGGCTCGCCGTCGAGTTCCGCGACACCATGAAGTGGAGCTTCAAGACGCTGCACAAACTGATCGTCACGAGCGCCACCTACAAGCAATCATCGGCGCTGCGCGCGAACGACCCGGACCCGCGGAACCTGCTGCTCGCGCGCCAGAGTCGCTTGCGGTTGGAAGCGGAAATCATCCGCGACGCCGCGCTGAGCGCGAGCGGCCTCCTGAACCCGAAGCTCGGCGGGCCGGGCGTGTTCCCGCCGCAGCCGCGCGAGGTGTTCCTGTTCACGCAGAACAACCACCCGTGGGTGGAGAGCAAAGGCCCGGACCGCTACCGCCGCGGGATGTACACCTACATCTGGCGGCAGAGCCAACACCCGCTGCTCACCACCTTCGACGCCGCGGACGCGCAAACCGTCTGCACGAAGCGGAACCGCAGCAACACCCCGCTCCAAGCGCTGCACTTGGCGAACGACCCGGCGTTCGTGGAGTTCGCGACCGCGCTCGGCACCCGCATCGAAGCCGAAGGACCGAAGGACGACGCCGGGAAGGTGGCGTTCGCGTTCCGCGTGTGCTTCGCGCGCGCGCCGTCCGCGGCCGAGGCCGCGCGCGTGCTTCGGTACATCGAAGCGCAGCGCGCGGCGAAGGCGAAAGCGCCGTGGGCCGCGGTCGGCCGCGTGCTGCTGAACCTCGACGAGTTCATCACCCGCGAGTAGAACCGCGTTCTAAAATCACCTCACGGCCCGCGCGGTAGCGAACCCGCGCGGGCCGTTCTTCTATGAGCGAAGCGAACGAGTCGCCGGTCATCCACGTTCCGCCCTCGGGCCGCGCTTCTGCGCTCAAGCGCGCCGCGAAGGCGACCGCCCGCGGCGCGGCGCTCGTCGCCGTGTCGCCGGTGCTGCTGTCGTTCTGGCTGAGCGCCGCGGTGCGCGGGCGCGGGCCGGCGCTCGAGTCGCGCACGCAACTCCTTTCGCTGTGGCCGGGCCTTACCGGGCAGTACCTGCGGCGCGCGTTCCTCGCGCAAGTGCTCGCGAAGTGTCACCCCACTGTCACCGTGGAGTTCGGCACGTTCTTCTCGCAGCCGGGCGCGATGCTCGAAGAGAACGTGTACGTCGGCCCGCGGTGCTTGCTCGGTCTGGTCCACCTTCAGAAAGACGTGCTGCTGGCTTCGAACGTGCAAATCCCGTCCGGCGGGAAGACGCACTACTTCGACGACCCGAGCAAGCCCATCCGCGAACAGGGCGGCGAGCGCAAGCTCGTGACCGTCGGCGAGGGGGCGTGGATCGGCACGGGCGCGATCATTCTGGCCGACGTGGGCAAGGGAACCGTCGTCGCGGCCGGGAGTGTCGTGACGAAGCCGCTGCCCGACTTCGTGATCGCAGGCGGCATGCCGGCGAAGGTGATCCGCAACCGGTTCGAGCCGACCGAAGGCGAGAGCGCCAATGCCTGACCCCGCCCCGCTGATTGTGTTTTCCGACGACTGGGGCCGCCACCCGTCGAGCTGTCAGCACCTCATTTCGCGCCTGCTCGCGCGCCGCGCCGTCACGTGGGTGAACACGATCGGCACGCGCCCGCCGGGGCTGAACTGGAGCACCGTGACGCGCGGCTTCGGGAAACTGCGCGAGTGGGTGTGGCCGGCTCGACCTACCGGCCCCCCCTCCCTAAAGGGAAGGGGGGAGTCAGAGTTGGGCGCATCGAGCGACGTTGACGGCGCGCGAGTGCCGAACTCCCCCCTTCCCTTTAGGGAGGGGGGGCCGGGGGGGGTAGGTTGTCTTTCGCCCCGCGTGCTCAGCCCGAAGATGTGGCCGTCGTTCCGGTCGCGGTTCGGGCGCGCGCTGAACCGCCGCTTGCTTTCGCGCGCGCTCGCGCCGATCGCGCGCAGCGGCGGGCCGCCGATCGTCGTAACGACGCTTCCCATAACCGCGGACCTCGTGGGCGCGTTCCCGGCGGCGCGGTGGGTGTACTACTGCGTGGACGATTTCTCCGTGTGGCCCGGCTTGGACGGGCGCACGCTCCGCGACATGGAAGCCGAATTGGTGCCGAATGTCGATGTGTGCGTCGCGGTGAGCGAAACGCTGCGCGAACACCTCGCGCGCCTTGGAAAACCGTCGCAGTTGCTCACGCACGGCGTCGATCTGGAGTTCTGGCGCGCGCCGGTGCCGAGTGACACCCCGGTGTCGCTGGCGAGCGTTCCCGCGCTGCCTTCGCCGCTGGTCGTGTACTGGGGGGTGATCGACCGGCGCACCGATCTCGCGCTCGTGCGCGCGCTGTCCTGCGCGCTGCGCGAAGGAACGATCCTCTTCGCCGGGCCGCACGATTCGCCGGACCCCGAGTTGGCGCGCGTCCCGCGCGTGCGAACGCTGCCGCCGATCCCGTTCGCCGATCTCCCCTCGCTCGCTTCGCGTGCGAGCGTGCTGATCGCGCCGTATGCCGACCTACCCGTTACGCGCGCGATGCAACCGCTGAAGCTGAAGGAGTACCTCGCCACCGGGAAGCCGGTCGTCGTGCGCGCGCTCCCCGCGACCGCGGAGTGGGCCGACTGCGCCGACGTGGTGAGTGCGCCCGAAGCGTTCGCGGCGGCGGTGCTGGAGCGCCTCGCTACCGGGTTGCCCGAATCGCAGCGGACCGCCCGCGCGCGATTGGAAAGCGAAGGCTGGAACGCGAAGGCGGCTCAGTTCGAGCAGTGGCTCGACGGCTGCGCGTGACGTGGCACGAACCCGCGGCGGTCGTATCCTGTCTTCAAAGTAGTCGGCACACGCCGTGTGCCGTGTGTTCGGGCCGTTTCAGCTATCAAGCGCGCACAGCTTTCTGCGCTCTTCAGCGACGGCACACGGCGTGTGCCGACTACTTTGAAGACACGAAGGACCGCCGTTCATGACGCTCGACGACCTGAAAGCCCTCGAAGCCCAATCCCTCGCGCAACTCGCCGCGTGCGCCGACGAAGCCGCGCTGCGCGCGTGGAACACCGAATACTTCGGCGACAGCGGGAAGATGAAGGCCGCGATGGGCGCGCTCGGCAAGTTGCCGAAGGATCAGAAGGCCGCGTTCGGCGCGGAGGTGAACCGCGTGAAAGCCGCCCTCACGGTCGCATACGAAACCGCGCTCGCAGCGGCGAAGGAAGCGGCGCTGCAAGTCAGCCTCACTACGAACCCCTACGATGTGACGCTGCCCGGTCGCCCGCGGGTTCGGGGCCGGTTGCACCCCGCGACGCAGATTCTGCGGCAAATCTACGCCATCTTCGCGGACCTCGGGTTCCAGATTTACCGCACGCGGGAAGTGGAAACCGACGAGCTGAACTTCGAGTTCCTGAACATGCCGGCGCACCACCCGGCCCGCGACATGTGGGACACGTTCTTCACCGAAGAGAAGGGCGTCGTGCTGCGGACCCACACATCACCGGGGCAAATCCACGTGATGCGCGAAGCCGCCGGGAAGCCGATCCGCGTGATTCTGCCGGGCATGTGCTACCGCAACGAGGCGATCAGCACGCGGAGCGAAATTCAGTTCTACCAAGTGGAAGGGCTGGTGATCGGTGAGGGCGTGACGATGGCCGACCTGAAGGGCACCATCACGGCGTTCGCGCGCCGCATGTTCGGCCCGGAGCGACAGGTGCGCATCCGCAGCAGCTACTTCCCGTTCACGGAGCCGAGCATCGAAGTGGACATCGACTGGCCGAAGGACGACCCGAACCGCGACCGGCTCACGAAGGGCACCGGGTGGCTCGAAATCCTCGGCGCGGGCATGGTTCACCCGAACGTGCTGCGCGCCGGCGGCTACGACCCGGAGCGCGTGACCGGCTTCGCGTTCGGGATGGGCCCGCAGCGCATGCTGATGCTGAAGCACGCCATCGACGACATCCGCCTCTTCTGGCAGAACGACCTGCGGTTCCTCAAACAGTTCTAACCTCACGCCGCGGCTTGTGCCGGTGGCGGGCCGACGATGTGCGTGAGGACGCCCAACAACCGGTCGGCTTCGCCGATGCCGTACTCGCGCAAGTCGAGCGTCACCGTCGAACCGCTCAGCCGCAGGAACCGCCACGCGGTGCCGGTGGTCACGCACCCGTAAATCGGATCGGACGGCGCGTTGTGCCGGCGGTTGAACCGCTGCGCGCCGACCATCGCCGCGACGCACTGCCCGAGGCCGTTCGGGATGCTCTCGTTCTTCCCTTCGAACGCCACGAGCACCGGCGGGTCGATCACGAACTGTTGCGGCGCGCGGGTGATGACGTAGTCGCAGTAGCCGCTCAGCCCGGCGTCCGGGTCGCCGCTAAAGTTGGTGCCGGAGTACAGCCCGATGCGCCCGTGGTACCGCTCCCAGAAGGCCGCGAGCACCGGGGCCACGAGCCACTCGGACCGCGACTTCTCCGTGTTGATCGTCACCGCGAGGCGGCCCGTCATCTGCAACTGTTGGTGGAAGGCCGCGCTGAGCGGCACCGGGGCGACGCCCGCGAAGAGGTCGTCCGCGTTGTCGAGGGTGAGCGCCAACTCGGTGAGAACGGTCGGGTACTTAAAGTCGGTGAACGCCATTGGGCACCTCGGCACGGTTCCCGTTAGTATACCCCAACGGCGCGCACGTTCGCCGTTCGCAACACAGAGGAGCGCCGATGCCGCCCGAGTTCCCGGTGGGGCCGTTCGTGCCGGAACCGCACGCGACCGCCGCGCGGCGCGCCGAGTTGATCGCACAACTCGCGGCGCTGCCGGCGGAGTTGCGCGCCACTGTGAACGGCCTGACCGACGAGCAACTCGACACGAAGTACAAGAACTGGACGCTGCGGCAGATCGTTCACCACGTCGCGGACAGCCACATCAACAGTTACGTGAGGTTCCGCTGGGCGCTCACCGAAGAGCGCCCGACGATTAAAGCGTATTTTGAAGCCGAGTGGGTGCAACTGCCGGACGCCCGCACTGGGCCGGTGGAACTGTCGCTCGCGCTGCTCGACGCCCTGCACGCCCGCTGGGTGGTGCTACTGGAAGCGCTGACGGACGCCGATTTCGCGCGCACGTACTTCCACCCGCAGAGCGGGAAGACGGTGAGCCTAACCGAAGCGCTCAGCAATTACGCGTGGCACGGACGGCACCACACCGGGCAGATCGCGTGGTTGCGCGCGGCCCGCGGCTGGTAAAAAATGGGAGCGGAGAGGGGGGGATTCGA
>Ga0169931_10007281_pt1 | contig 16438 bp, 13 predicted proteins | sample Kivu_15m_20L_FD_129675 | JGI IMG/M metagenome (GOLD analysis project Ga0169931, IMG submission 129675) | Freshwater microbial communities from Lake Kivu, Western Province, Rwanda to study Microbial Dark Matter (Phase II) - Kivu_15m_20L... | ecosystem: Environmental > Aquatic > Freshwater > Lake...
CCGGGTCGACCGGCTTCAGCAGCATCCGCACGCCCTCGACGCGCGCGAGCGAGCGCGCGGCGTCGGAGCTGTCGCCGCTGAGCAGCAGCGCTGGCAGCGCGCGGCCGGCGGCGGCGCGAGGCCTGGCGCAGGCCCGGATCGTCCTCGAGCAGCAGCACGCGATGCGCGACGGCGAAGGCCGGCACGCGCCGCCGGCGGCGGCCGGCCTCGCCATCGGCGACGGGGAGCGCCGCGCGCGGCATCGAAAGGCGGAAGCGCGTGCCGGCGCCTTGCGTCGAGTCGACGGACAGCGCGATGCCGAGCAGGTCGACGAGCCTGCGCACGATGGCGAGGCCAAGCCCGTGCCCCCGCGCGCCGTCGCCGTCCGCCGGGGCCGCGCGGTAGAACTCGTCGAAGATCCTGCCGAGATGCTCCGGCGCGATGCCGTCGCCGTCGTCGCCGACCTCGACCACGACCGCGTCGCCGGCAACGACGCAGGAGACGCGGACCTCGCCGCGCGGCGCGAACTTCAGCGCGTTGCCAAGGAGGTTGCGCAGCACCTGGCCGAGCAGCACCGGATCGGTCCGCGCGCCGACGCGCGGCGCGTCGACATGCAGCGCCACCTCGCCGTCGCGCGCGAGCGGCGCGAACTCGCGGCCGAGCCCGGCGAGGAGCTCGGCGAGGTCGACGTCCCGCGGGCGCGGCTCGACCATGCCCGCGTCGAGCCGGCCGATGTCGAGCAGCGCGTCGACGAGGCGGCCCATCTCCTCGATCGTGCGCGCCTGCTGCGCGACGATCTCGCGCAGCTGCGGCGCGCTTGCCTCGTCGTGGAGCGAGCCGTTCAGGAGGCGCAAGGTCTGCAGCGGCTGGCGCAGGTCGTGGCTGGCGGCGGCGACGAAGCGCCGCGCCGATTCGCGCGTGGCCGCGGGGGCCGGCGCGGCGGACGCGTCCCGCGTGGCCTTGCCCGGCTCCTGGTCGGGCGCGGGCGGCTCGCTCATCGCGACCGCCCGGCGACCGGGCGGAGGAGGAAGAGCGGATCCGGAACGACGGCGGCAACGGTCGCGAACATCGGCGATGCTCCCTTTCCGGCGCCGGTTCGGGTGGGCAATCAGGACCACCCCCCCACCCCGCATTTCGGCATGGGGTCGTTGTAGCGCAATCTATGCGCGCGCCGCGTTCACACCTCTGTGACATGCCGGCGCACGGCAGGATTGCATTCCCGTCGGGGCGCGGCAGCGATGCACGACGGGAAAGCCGCGCGCGGCTCCGCTATCCTGGCGCGCAGCATGGCTATTGCGGGCGCGCGCATGGCGCGCGGAGGCGAACGGGGCGATGGACCGCAGGGAAGACAGGCTCGCATCCGCCGACCAGGGACTGCGCCACCTCGTCGCCGTCGCGACGCGCGCGCCCTACAGCTGGTACGTCGCCGGGCAGGCGGCGGACACGATCGGGCTGTGGATGCAGCGCCTGGCGCTGGGCTGGCTGGTCTGGGAACTCACCGGCTCGGCGACGTGGCTGGGCGCGATCAGCTTCCTCAAGTTCGCGCCGACGATGCTGCTCGGGCTTTTCGGCGGCGTGCTCGCGGACCGCTTCCCGCGCGGCAGGATCGTCCTTGCCGCGCAGGCGGTCACCGTGTTCCAGGCCGCGACGGTCGCGCTGCTGATCGTCACCGGCGACATCAGCCTGCCGATCCTGGTCGTGCTGACGCTGATGGTGGGCATCGCGGTCGGCCTCTCGCAGGCGGCGTCCAAGGCCGTCGTCAGCGAGCTCGTGCCGCGCGCCGACGTGCCGGCGGCGATCGCGCTCAACTCCGTCGTCTTCAACGTCTCGCAGCTCGCGGGCCCCGCAATCGCCGGCGTCGTGCTCGTCTTCGCGGGGAACGTCGCCTGCTTCGTCGCCGTGGCGCTGCTCTTCGCGACCAACCTCGTCGTGTTCTGGCGCATCCTGCCGCATGTCTCCGCGCGCCCGGCGGGCGACGGGCAGCCGATGCTGCGCGCCATCGGCACGGCGCTCGCCTTCTGCCTGCGCCATCGCGGGATCGCGCCGCTGCTGGCGCTGCACTTCGCCTTCACCTTCTCGGTGCGGCCGATCATCGACCTGCTGCCGGCCTTCGCGGGCGGCGAGCTCAACGACGGCGTTGACGCCGTCTCGGTGCTGACCAGCGCGGTGGGGCTCGGCGCGATCGCCTCGGGCCTCCATCTCGCGGCGCGGCCGCACGGGCCGGGGCTGCTGCGGATCGTCATGGCCTCGATGCTCGTGCTCGGCCTCGCGATGCTCGGCTTCGCCGTGGCGCCCGGGCTCTGGGTCGCCGCGGCGATGGGCGCGCTGATCGGCGGCGGCATGGCCGTGCGCGCGGCCGGCGTGCAGACGCTGGTGCAGCTCGCCGCGACCGAGGACCTGCGCGGGCGCGTGCTGAGCCTCTACGGCCTCGGCCTCAACACGGGCGCCGCGCTCGGCGCCATCGGCGTCGGCGCGCTGGCCGACGCGATCGGGCTGCGCGAGGCGCTCGCCGCGGTCGCGGTCGCCTCGCTCGCGGTGCTCGGCCTCGTCTGGCTGCGCCGCGCCGACATGGAGAAGGCACTGGAGCAGGAGGAGAAGAGATGAGCGCGCCACCCGAGGTCGACTCGCCCGCCACGCTGCCAGGCTGGCACATGCCCTGGCCCGACTTCGCGATCGACTGGGCGCGCGCCGCGCTGGTGGTCGTCGACATGCAGAACTACGGCTGCAACCCGAGCGCCGGCGTCGCGGCGATGCTGGCGGAGCGCTACGCGGAGATCGCCGCCTACTACGTGCCGCGGCTCGTCGACGTCGCGATCCCCAATTCGCGCCGCCTGCTCGCCGGGTTCCGCGCGGCGCGGCTGCCGGTGGTCTTCACGCGCCATGGCCCGCTGCTGCCCGACGGCAGCGACATGATCGCGCGCCGCCGCCGCCGCAACGGCGCCTCGCAGGAGGCGACGGGCACGCCGACGCTCTGGCATCGCGGCACCTTCGAGCACGAGGTGGTCGCCGAGCTCGCGCCCGCGCCGGGCGAGCTCGTCGTCGACAAGAACACCTCCAGCGCCTTCAACTCGACGGGCATCGAGTGGCTGCTGCGCAACAAGGGGATCGAGACGCTCGTGCTCGCCGGCATGGCGACCGACATGTGCGTCGAGACGACGGCGCGCGACGCCGCGGACCGCGGCTTCAACGCGATCATCGCCGAGGACGCCTCGGCGACCTTCCTCGAGCGCCACCATGTCGCGGCGCTGAGCGGCTTCGCGCGCGTCTTCGGCCAGGTGCGGTCGACCGACGCGATCCTCGCCGCGCTTGCCGCGCGGCGAGCGGCCATCGCATGATCCGGCATTCGCGCGGCGAGGGGCCGCGCCCTCCAGGGGGACAGGACATGACCGAACGCAACGACAACGACGCGGCCGCGCGCCGCGACTTCCTCAGGATGTCCGGGGTCGGCGCCGCCGTGGCCGCCGGCGTCGCGGCGACCGCGACGCTGTCCGCGCAGCAGGCCGCCGCGCAGGCGCCCGCAGGCAGCACGCTGCGCACCGTGCTGAATCGCGGCAGGCTGGTCGTCGGCACGGGCTCGACCAACGCGCCCTGGCACTTCGAGGACGACAGGGGCCAGCTCACCGGCATGGACATCGCGGTCGCCCGCATCCTCGCGCGCGGCCTGTTCGACGACCCGACCAAGGTCGAGTTCGTCCGCCAGGAGCCGGCGGCGCGCATCCCGAACATCACGACCGGCAAGGTCGACATCGTCATCCAGTTCATGACCATGTCGCCGGCGCGCGCCCAGCTCGTGAACTTCTCGCGCCCCTACTACATCGAGGGCGTCGCGCTGCTCACCTCGTCGAGGGGCAAGCTCAAGACGCACAAGGAGCTCCTCGACGCCGGCCGCTCCGCGCGCGCCTCGGTGCTGCAGAACGTCGACGCCGACAAGCTCGTCGCCAAGGCCCTGCCCACCGCCACGGTGCTGCAGCTCGACACCCAGGCCAACGTGATCCAGGCGCTCGATTCGGGCCGCGTCGATGCTGCGGTGGTCGACCTCTCGACCGTCGGCTGGCTGGTGAAGCGCAACCCGGACAAGTACCTGGACTCCGGCTTCCACTACGAGACGATGCTCTACGGCGCGGCGATGCGGCAGGGCGACCTCGACTGGTCGCGCTTCGTCGATACCTGCCTGAACGTCAACATGCACGGCCACCAGACCGACCTGTACGACAAGGCGCTCGACGAGTTCTTCGGCGCCAAGCCGCCGCGGCGCACGCCCGGCTTCCCCAACATCTGAAGCGCGCGGGACGGCGGCGGGACGCGCACGCGCCCGCCGCCGAGGCGCCGGCTTGGAATACCACCTCAACTTCAACTTCGTCTGGAAGTACGCGGACAAGCTCTGGTGGGGCCTGGCCCTGTCGGTCCAGCTTGCCTTCGTCTCCATCCTGATCGGCTGCGTGATCGGGCTGGCGCTCGCGCTCGCGCATTCAGGGGGCAACCGCTGGACGCGCGGCGCGGTCGCCGCCTATGTCGAGTTCGTCCGCAACGTCCCGCTGCTGCTGCTCGTCTACCTCGTCTTCTACGGCATCCCCTCGGCGGGCGGCTTCGCCTACGACGCGACGACGAGCTTCGTCGCCACGCTCGCGATCTATTCCGGCGCCTACCTCGTCGAGGTCTTCCGCGCCGGGCTGGACGCCGTGCCTAGGGGCGTGATCGACGCCGGCAAGGCGATCGGCCTCACGCCGTGGCAGCGCTTCGTCGAGCTGCGCCTGCCGATCATGCTGCGGGTCGTCCTGCCGTCGCTGTCGAACGCCTTCATCTCGCTGTTCAAGGACACCTCGCTCGCCTCGGTGATCGCGGTGCCGGAGCTCACCTACGGCGCCAACTGGATCAAGACCAACACCTTCCGCCAAGTCGAGGTCTGGCTGGTGGTGTGGCCGATCTACCTCGTGACCGGCTGGGCGATCCTCGCGGCGCTGCGCCAGCTCGAGCGGCGCTTCTCGCTGGGGCGGCGGCGATGATCGACTTCGCGCTCCGCACCCTGCCCTTCCTCTGGGACGGCCTGCTCGTCACGCTGCACGTGTCCGCAGTCGTGCTCGTCGCCTCGCTCGCGCTGGGCGTCGCGGCCGGCGTCGGCTTCGCCTACGGGCCGCTTTGGGTGCGCCTGCCGCTGCGCCTGTGCTCGGACGTGCTGCGCGGCACGCCGCTGCTGGTGCTCATCTTCTGCGTCTACTACCTGCTGCCGTTCGCGGGGCTGAACCTCCAGCCCTTCCCCGCCGCCGTGATCGCGCTCTCCGCCTTCAAGTCCGCCCATGTCGCCGAGATCGCGCGCGGCGCCATCTCCTCGATTGCCCCCGGGCAGGTCGACGCCGGCAAGGCGATCGGCCTCACCTTCGCGCAGCGCCTCGCCTGGGTCGTCTTCCCGCAGGCGCTGCGGCGCTTCCTGCCGCCCTGGGTCAACTCGGTGACCGACACGGTCAAGGGATCGTCGCTGGTGTCGCTGGTCGGCATCGTCGACCTGATGCTCGCCGCCCAGCAGGTCATCGGCCGCACCTACGAGCCGCTGCCCGTCTACGTGCTCGCGGCGCTCATGTACTTCGCCATCAACTACGCGCTGAGCGTCGCGAGCCGCAGGCTCGAGGCGCGCTTCGCCTATATCCGGGAATGACATGACAGAGCCGCTCGTCCGCATCCGCGGCCTCGGGAAGTCCTTCGGCCCGACGCGCGTCCTCGAGGGCGTCGACCTCGATGTCGGGCGCGGCGAGGCCGTGGTCGTCATCGGGCCCTCGGGCAGCGGCAAGACCACGCTGCTGCGCTGCATCAACGTGCTGGAGACCTACGACGAGGGCTCGATCCGGGTGGACGGCACCGAGGTCGGCTATGACGGGCCGCCCGGCCCCGGGCGCAAGCCGCGCCGCGAGGGCGAACTCGCGCGCATCCGCGCCGACATCGGCATGGTCTTCCAGCTCTTCAACCTCTTCCCGCACCTGACCGCGCTCGAGAACGTCATGCTTGGCCTGACGAAGGTACGCGGCATGCCGAAGGCGGAGGCGCGCGCGCGCGCCGAGCACTGGCTGGCGCGCGTCGGCCTGTCCGACCGCATGTCCAACCTGCCGGGCCAGCTCTCCGGCGGCCAGCAGCAACGCGTGGGCATCGCGCGCGCGGTCGCCATGGAGCCCAAGGTCCTGCTGCTGGACGAGATCACCTCCGCGCTCGACCCCGAGCTGGTCGGCGAGGTGCTGTCGGCGGTGCAGCAGCTGGCGCGCGACGGCATGACCATGGTCGTCGTGACGCACGAGATGACCTTCGCGCGCGACGTGGGCACGCGAATCGTCTTCATGGACGCCGCGCGCGTCGTCGCCGAGGGCACGCCGCGCGAGATCCTGGTCGAGCCGCGCCACGAGCGCCTGCGCAGCTTCCTCGCGCGCATCGAGATGAAGGGGCATTGAGGGACAAGCCATGGCCACGCGCAGCGACGTCAGGAACCGCCTCGGGCTCCGCCCGGTGATAAACGTCTCCGGCACGATGACGCATCTCGGCGCGTCGATCGTGGTGCCGGAGGCAATCCGCGCCGCGAGCGAGGTGATGCCGGAATGGGTGGAGATCAACGACCTCCACCGCAAGGCGAGCGCCGCGATCGCCCGGGCGACGGGCGCCGAGGCCGGCTTCGTCACCGCCTCCGCGGCCGCGGGCATCACGCTCGCGGTCGCGGGCGCCATGACCGGCGCCGACCTCGCCCGGGTCGAGCAGCTGCCCGACGCCTCGGGGATGCGCGACGAGGTCGTGATCCAGATGGGCCACATGACTGGCTACGGCGCGGCGATCGAGCAGGGCATCCGCCTCGCCGGCGCGAAGGTGGTCCCCGTCGGCAACGTCACCGACGCGCGCGGCTACCAGCTCGAGCACCGCATCTCCGAGCGCACCGCCGCCGCGCTCTACGTCGTCTCGCACCACACCGTGCAGTATGGCCAGCTGCCGCTCGACGCCTTCGCGCGCACCTGCCGCGCGCGCAGCGTGCCGGTGATCGCGGACCTGGCCTCGGAATACGACCTGCGCGGCTTCCTCGCGGCGGGCGCGGACGTCGCGATCTACAGCGCGCACAAGTTCCTCGGCGGCCTCACCGCCGGCATCGTCGCGGGGCGCAAGGACCTCGTGCGCGCGACCTTCCTGCAGAACTCGGGCATCGGGCGCGGGATGAAGGTCGGCAAGGAGAGCATCGTGGCGACGATCGCCGCGCTGGAGGCCTGGGAGCGGCGCGACCACGAGGCGGTGCGGCGCGCGGAGCGCGGGCACCTGGACCTCTGGATGAAGCGCTTCGCCGGCGTGGCGGGCATCCGCGCGACCATCATCCCCGACCCGACGCACAACCCGCTCGACCGGCTCGTGCTCGAGGTCGATCCCGAGGTCGCGCGCATCACCGCCTGGGACCTCGCCGACGCGCTCGGCGCGGGCGACCCTCCGGTGATCGTGCGCGACCACGAGGTCGAGCAGGGCTTCTTCCAGCTCGATCCCTGCAACCTCCATCCCGGCGAGGCGCCGGTCGTGGCCGATCGCATCCTCGCGGAGCTGGAGGCGGCGCGCCGGCGCAACGCGCCCTCCGGCCGCACGGTGGCCGAACGCAGGGCGGCGCGCTTCGAGCGCCTGCTGCGCTGGCCCGACTGAACCGGACGTGGCCCGGCGGCGCTCAGCGCGGCGGCGGGCAGGCCTGTCCGCGGCTCTGCTCGAAGGGCGCGTCGCCGCCGCGCACCGTGTCGCGCCAGACGATCTCGCCGCGCTCCGCGTCGACCAGCAGGTCCGCGCCGAGCACGCGGCCCCACCAGACGCGCACGAGCACCAGCTTCTCGTTGACCCAGACCGCGTAGGCGGTGGCGTTGCCGTGGTTGCGCAGCTCGACGACCACCGCCTCGGGACGCTCGACGTCGACGACGATGCGCGTGTTCCAGGGCGGCGGCGCGCTGAAGTCGGGATCGACCTTGCGCAGCCTGTAGGCGCCGTTGGGCGAGGCGAGCCACTGCGCGCCCTCGGCCGGCGCGACGCGCTCGCGCGTCACCGCCGCGCGCTCGCCGGGCTGCTCGGACCACGGCCCGTGCGTGATGCGCGGCGCGCTCCAGCACGCGGGCGGGGTGTGGAATTCCTGCTGCGCCGCCGCGGGCATGGCCAGCAGGACCAGCGCCACCAGCAATCGTGAGATCATGGATCCACCTCCTCCCGCCGCCGGGATCCCGCCCGGGGCGCGCTCACATCCTAGCGCGGGAGATCGCCTCCCACACGGCCTGGCGGGTCGCCGGCATGTCGATGCGCCGCACGCCAATCGGGCGCAGCGCGTCGAGCACCGCGTTGATCACCGCCGGCATGGCGCCGGCACAGCCCGCCTCGCCGCAGCCCTTCACGCCGAGGATGTTGGTCTTCGCCGGCACGGGATGGCTCGCGAAGCCGATCATCGGCAGGTCGGCGGCGCGCGGCACCGCGTAGTCCATGTAGCTGCCCGCGAGCGGCTGGCCGTTCTCGTCGTAGACCGGGTTCTCGAGCAGCGCCTGGCCGATGCCCTGCGCGACGCCGCCATGCACCTGCCCCTCGACGAGGAGCGGGTTCACGATCGTGCCGAAGTCGTTCACCGAGTCGTAGCGCACGACCTCGACGACGCCGGTCTCCGGGTCGACCTCGACCTCGGCGACGTGGCAGCCATTCGGGAAGGCGGAGGGCACGGCGCCGTCGACATGGCGCACGTCGAGGCTGTCGGGCGTGCCCTCGGGCAGCCTCTCGCCGGAGCGCAGCCGCCCGGCGAGCTCGAGCAGGCCGATGCCGCGGTCGGTGCCCACGATGCGGAAGCGGCCCTCGACGAACTCGATGTCCGCGACCGCGGCCTCGAGCACCGCCGAGGCGGCGGCGCGGCCCTTCTCGATCACCTTCTCGGCCGCGTGGGCGATGGCGGAGCCGCTCATCATCATCGAGCGCGAGCCGCCGGTGCCGCCGCCCGCGAGCAGCTCGTCGCTGTCGCCCTGCAGCAGGCGGATGCGGTCGAAGGGGATGCCGAGGCGCGCGGCCAGCACCTGCGCGAAGGGCGTGGCATGGCCCTGGCCGTAGTCCAGCGTGCCGGTGATCATCGTCACGCCGCCATCGGCGTCGAAGCGTATGCCGCCCATCTCCTTGACCGAGGCCGCGGTGACCTCGAGGAACTGCGCCACGCCGCGGCCGCGCAGCCTGCCGCGCGCGCGCGACCCCTCGCGCCGGAGCGCGAAGCCGTTCCAGTCGGACGCGACGATCGCCTTGTCGAGCACGGCGCCGAAGTCGCCGCAGTCGTAGGTCATCTCGTTGGGCGCCACGTAGGGGAAGGATTCGGGCCGGATGTGGTTGCGCCGGCGCAGCTCGATCGGGTCGATGCCCATCTCCTGCGCGGCGGCGTCGACCAGCCGCTCCATCACGTAGTTGCCCTCGGGCCTGCCGGCGCCGCGATAGGGACCCATCGGCGAGGTGTTGGTCACCGCGCAGCGCGCGAGGACCTCGATCGCCGGGGTGCGGTAGACGCCGATCACGTTCTTCTGGATGCCCAGCGCCGGGATCATCGGCGCGTAGTTGCCGGCATAGGCGCCCATGTTGCCGATCGAGGAGACGCGCAGCGCGAGGAAGTTGCCGTCCCTGTCGAGCGCGAGCTCGCCGACCACCTCGTGGTCGCGGCCGGCCTGGTCGGAGAGGAAGCTGGCCTGGCGCTCCTCGGTCCACTTCACCGGCCGGCCCAGCGCGCGCGCGGCGTGCAGCAGGCAGATGTATTCCGGGTAGACGCCGGCCTTCATGCCGAAGGAGCCGCCGACATTGCCGGTCAGGACGCGGACCTGCTCGACCGGCACCTTCATCACGTCGGCGAGGCCGGCGCGCATGCCGAACACGCCCTGCGTGCCCATGTGCACGGTCCAGCGCCCGGTCGCGGCGTCGTGCGCGACGACCGCGGCGCGCGGCTCCATCGCGCAGACGACGACGCGGTTGATGTCCATCTCGAGGCGCGTGACATGCGCCGCGGCGGCGAAGGCCGCGGCGACCTTTGCCTCGTCGCCGAAGCGGAAGTCGTATTGCAGGTTGCCCGGCACCTGGTCGTAGATGACCGGCGCCCCGGGCGCGAGCGCGGCGCTGCCCGAGGTGACGGCGGGCAGGACGTCGACGTCGAGCTCGATCGCCTCGGCCGCGTCGCGGGCCTGCATCCGCGTCTCGGCGACCACGATCGCGACCGGGTCGCCGACATAGCGCACCTTGCCGCGCGCCAGCGCCGGGCGCGGCGTCTCGCGCATCGGCGTGCCGTCGCGGTTCTTGCCCATGGGCGCCGACCGGATCTCGCCATAGCCCATCGCGTCGAGGTCCGCGGCGGTCCACGCCGCGAGCACGCCGGGCATGGCGCGCGCGGCATCGGTGCCGATCGAGCGGATGGCGCCATGTGCATGCGGGCTGCGCAGGATCCAGGCATGGGCCTGGCCCGGCAGGTCGAGGTCGTCGGTATAGGCGCCGCGCCCGGCGAGCAGCCTGGGGTCCTCGCTGCGCCGGACCGGCTGGCCAACGGCGAAGCGGGCGAATTCGAGGGAGGTGGCTGCGTCGACTGGCGCCATGGGGACGACCTCTTCTTGCGCGGGACGGCCCCTCGCGGGACCGGGATGCGGATGTTGCCGCCGCGCGGCGCGGGGCTCAACCTCGCGCGACGCATGGCGGCGCGCAGGAAATCGACCGATAATGCCGCTTGTCAACGAGGGGGAACGCCACATGACCGCCGCCAGCCAGACGCTCGGGATCCGCGCCATCCGCTCCGTGCCGCTCTTCGGCGAGAGCCCGAAGGGAGGCTGGTCGGCCGAGATCAAGCCCGAGGACACGATCCACGCCCTGATCGCCGTGCATACCGATGGCGGCCCGATCGGCTATGGCAGCGTGTTCACCGACGCGCGCCTGGTCGCCGCGGCGCTCAAGGTGCTCGAGCCTCTCTATCTGGGCGAGAACGCCCTCGAGCCGGCGCGCGTGTCCGAGAAGCTGCACCAGAACAGCTTCTGGATGGGGCGCGGCGGCAGCCTCACCCACACCATCAGCGGCATCGACATCGCGCTCTGGGACATCCTCGGCAAGGTGACGGGCATGAGCGTCGGCCGGCTGGTCGGCGGCCGCCACCGCGAGCGCGTGCAGCCCTATTGCTCGCTCCTGATGGAGGAGCCCGGGCGCATGCACGACGTGATCGCGGACTACCGCGCGCGCGGCTTCACCGCGTTCAAGATCGGCTGGGGCCCGTTCGGGCGCGCGATGGACGCGCGGCTCGACGAGGCGATCGTCGCCGCGGCGCGCCGCGCGGCCGGCGACAGGGCGCGGCTCTTCGTCGACGCCGGCGCCAGCGACGCCTACTGGCCGCATGGCCTGAAATGGGCGCTGCGCACCGCCGAGATGCTCAAGGACCACGACGTGGGCTGGTTCGAGGAGGCGCTGAAGCCCGACGCGATCGACGACTTCGTCGAGCTGCGCCGCCAGAGCCCGGTGCCGATCGCCGGCGGCGAGGTCCTCACGCGCCGCCAGGCCTTCCTGCCCTGGCTCGCGCGCGGCGCCTTCGACATCGTGCAGCCCGACGTGACCAAGGTCGGCGGCCTCTCCGAGCAGCGGCGCATCGCCTGGATGGCCGAGGAGTTCGGCGTCAGGTACGTGGGCCATGGCTGGAACACCGCGCTCGGCGTCGCGGCCGACCTGCAGCTCGCCACCGCGCTGCCGAACGTCGACCTGGTCGAGTTCATCGGCGGCAGCCCCTATGTCGACGGCATCACCGCCGAGCCCTTCCGCCTCGACGCCGAGGGCTGGCTGCAGATCCCCGACCGCCCGGGCCTCGGCGTCGACATCGACCGCGACAAGCTCGCCCGCTACACCGACGATCCCGCGCCGCTCTTCGCCTGAGACGCCGGCGCTTGGCCGACACGCTCGTCCTCACCGAGGCGCTGCCGGAGGCGGGAATGCGCATGCTCGCCGCGCGGCCGGGCCTGCGCGTCGTCGTCCTGCCCGCGCCGACGGAAGCCGCGCTCGCGGCGGCGATCCCGGAGGCGGACGGTGTCGTCGTCGCCATGGAGCGGCCGGCGCTCACGGCCGCGCATGTCGCGGCGGCGCCGCGGCTGCGCATCGCCTGCCGCATGGGCGCGGGCTACGACCATCTCGACGTCGCCGCGCTGACCGCGCGCGGCATCCCGCTGGCGACCACCGGCGGGACGAACGCGCCGACCGTCGCCGAGCAGGCGCTCTACCTGATGCTGGCGCTGGCGAAGCGCGGGCCGACGCTCGACCGCGCGGTGAAGTCCGGGCGCTGGCCGCGCGCGTTCGGCGGCGTCGAGCTCCTCGGCAAGACCTGCGTCGTCGTCGGCTACGGCTATATCGGGCGCGAGGTCGCGCGGCGCGCCGCCGCCTTCGGCATGCGCATCGTCGTGGTCGATCCCCATGTCGCGCCGCCGCCCGGGCTCGGCTACGAGCGCGAGGACGACTTCCTGCGCGCGATCGGCCGCGCCGACTTCGTCGTCCTGGCCTGCGCCCTCGTCGAGGCGACGCGCGGCCTGGTCGATGCGCGCAGCCTGCGCGCCATCAAGCCCGGCGCCTTCATCGTCAATGTCGCGCGCGGCGGCGTGGTCGACGAGGTGGCGCTCGCCGAGGCGCTGGAGCGCGGGCAGCTGGCGGGCGCCGGCCTCGACGTGATGCAGAGCGAGCCGCCCTCGCCGGCCAACAGGCTGCTCGCGCGCGACGACGTCGTGCTGACGCCGCATGTCGCCGCCTACATCGCGGAGACCTACGCCCGCGTCGCCGAGGTCTGCGCGCGCAACGCCCTCGACGGGCTCGATGGGCGCCCGGACCCGGAATTCGTCGTCAATCCCTCGGTGCTGCGCGGCTAGGCTGCGCGATCGTCACGCCGCGGCGGCGTCGGCGGCGTCGCGCGCGGGCAGGAAGCACACGAGCGCCGCCGTGATCGTCGCGATCCCCGCCATCGCCAGCAGCATCGTGGCGAAGCCCGCCGACTTGACCGCCGGGCCCAGCAGCCAGATCGCGAGCGATGCGCCGGTGAAGGACACCGCGAGGCGCATGCCGGTGACGCGCGAGCGCATGCGGTCGTCGACGTAGCGCAGGATGATCGCGTCGGTGAACGGGATCGCGCCGAAGACGAAGGCCATGTAGGCGATGGCGACGGCGAACAGCGCCCAGCCCTCGACCTGCGAGGCGAGCAGGAAGAGCGGCACCTGCATCGCCACGATCGGCAGGTAGATGCGCTTCAGCGGAAAGCGGTCGATGAGCAGCCCCACCGCGAGCTGCGCGAAGGACGCGGTGGCGAAGACCAGCGCCAGCAGCGCGCCCAGCGTCGCCGGGTCCTCGATCGTGCCGCGGAAGCGCTCCGCCAGCAGCTGGCCGGTGCCGTTGGTCGTGAAGTTGAAGACGAGGCTGCCCGACACCGCGGTCAGCGTCATCACCGCGAAGACGCGGGCCAGCGTCGCGCGCGGCAGGTCGAGCAGCTTCGGCTTGCGCCGCGCCGGCGCCAGGTCCTCGCGCGGCACGACGAGCGCGAAGAGGATGCCGCAGCCGATCGCGACCAGCGACGGCACCGCGAAGGCCGCGCGCCATCCCGCGTGCTTGACGAGGAAGCCCGTGAGGATCGCGGCCACGGCGATGCCGAGGTTCCCGGCCAGGCCGTTGACGCCGATGGTGAAGCCCGGGTTGGCGGCCTTCTGCACGAGCATCGGGATGCCGACGGGATGGTAGATGGCGGCGAAGCAGCCCGTCAGGGTCAGCGCCGCGGCGAGCTGCCAGCGGTCCTGGCACAGCGAGACGAGCAGCCCCGAGGCGCCGATGCCGAGGAAGAACACGACCATCATCGCGCGCCGCCCCCACTGGTCGCCGAGCTTGCCGGCCGGCACGGAGCCGAGGCCGAACATCACGAAGGCGCCCATCGTGTAGGGCATGAGGTCGTTCCACCCCATGCCCCATCCGGCCGCGATCGAGCCGACGGCGGTGGCGAAGATCAGGAGGAACAGGTGGTCGAGCGCATGGCCGACATTGAGCAGCAGCGCGAGCGGCGACGTGTTCCTCATGGCGCGATCCCCTGCCGTTGGCCCCATTCCCGTGGCGGCCCCGACCGCCGGCGCGCATCATAGACGCCGCGGGGGCTTCCATGCGAATGGCCTCGCGCGAGGCGGCGGCATCCAGGGAGCGGCGCGATGGTCGGGACTGGCGGCGACGAGGACGAACTGACGCTCGCGGAGGAGCTCTTCCTCGAGTTCGCGCAGTCGGAGGGCCTGCCCGCCGAGGCGATGGCCGAGGCGATCGCGCGCTGGGAGGAGTGCCGAGGCTTCTTCCTCGACACGATGAGGGGCTATGCCGCAGGCGACATCGACCCGGCCGAGGACGGCGACGCGCTCCTGCTCCTCGTGCACCTCTTCGCCCAGGCCGGCGAGCCTGGCGCCTGGCGGCCGCTGCTGGAGTTCCTCGCGCGCCCCGAGGAAGAGCTGGAGCACGCGCTCGGCGACGCTCTGACGGAGACGATGTCGCGCGTCCTCGTGTCGACCTTCGACGGCGACATCGAGCCACTCGCCGCGCTCGTCGCTGATCCCGCCGCGGACGGGCATGTGCGCTGGTCGGCGCTCGACGCCATGCTCGGCCTGCATGCGCGCGGGCGCGTCGAGGCGGGGCACGCGGTCGCGATCCTGGAGGCGGTCGCGGATGCGGGGCTCGATCCCGAGGATGCGGGCTGGATCGGCTGGATCCAGGCCTGCGGCGTGCTCGCCGAGGCGCCGGGCGGCGATCCCGGCCTCGCCGAGCGCGCGCGCGACGCCTTCGCCGCGGGCAAGGCGGCGCCCTATTTCGACGGCACGCAGGACATCGAGGACGACCTGCGGCGCTGGACCGAGGATCCCGCGCGGCTGCTGCACGAGACGCGCCCGGTCGAGGACGCGGCGGCGGAGCTCTCGACGTGGCACGGCTTCACCGAGGCGGGCATCACCGAGCGCCGCAAGGCCGCGCGGTTCGGCGGCTCGATCGGCCGCGACACCGTGGTCGATCCCCATCGCGGCATCGGCCGCAACGACCCCTGCCCCTGCGGAAGCGGCCGCAAGTTCAAGAAGTGCCACGGCGCCTGAGCGCCGCGCGGGCCTGGTCGACGCGGGCGCATGGCCGGCCTCATGTCCTGCCTCGCGTCGGCAGGGCGAAATGACGCAGGCCGCGAAATCCGCATCCGGGGTGAGGATTTAACCCCCCCCCCCCGATGCCCGCGCAGGTGGTAGCGTCCCGGATTGCCAGACGCCTCGCGGAAGGCAAGGCCGGAAGGGCAGGACCGCATGGCCGAAGCCACGACGCTGGCGCTCGACGAGGAATATCGCGGCGCGCTGGCGGAACTCCTCGACTTCGCGATCGAGATCGCGGGGGCGGATTTCGCCGATATCCGCCTCGTCGATCCGGCGTCGGGGCGGTTGCACCTCGTGGTGCAGCGCGGCTTTCCCGCGCAATGGGCGCGGTTCTGGGCCGCGCCTTCGCCCGGCCCCGGGGCCTGCCTCCTCGCGTTCCAGCACGGCGCGCGCATCGTCGTCGAGGACATCGACCGCGAGGCGTCGCTCGCCGGCCTCGCGTCGACCGACCTCCTGCGCAGCCTCGGCGTGCGCAGCCTCCAGCCGACGCCGGTCGTCGCGCGCTCGGGCGTGGTGCTCGGCGCGTTCTCGACGCATTCATGCGCGCCCGGCCATCCGGATGGCCGGGCGCTGCGCCTGCTCGACCTGCTCGCGCGGCAGGTCGCGGACATGGTGGAGCGCCGCCATGCGGAGACGGCGCTCGTCGCGAGCGAGGACCACAGGCAGTTCATCCACGAGCTGGGCGACGCCCTGCGCCCGCTCGACGATCCCGCGGCGATCGAGTTCGAGGCCTGCCGCAGGCTGGCCGCGCGCCTCGGCGCCGCGCGCACCTGCTTCGTCCAGGTCGACGAGGAAGCGGGCAGCCTGCGCATCGAGCGCGACTGCACACGCGCCGGCATCGCGTCGATCGCGGGCACGCACCGCATCGCCGACCATGAATGGGCGCTCAAGATCCTCCGCCGCGACGCCAGCATCGTGGTGTCGGACGTGGAGGATGCGGAGTTCATACCCACCGCATCGCGCCGCGCCCTTGCCGCGCTCGGCACCGTCGCCGCGATCTCGGTCCCGCTGGTCGAGGCAGGGCGCCTCGTCGGCGCGCTCAACGTGTCCGACGACCGCAGGCGGGACTGGAGCGCCGCCGACTTCGCCCTCGTGCGCGACGTGGGCGAGCGGATCTGGGCGGCGAGCGAGCGCGCCCGCGTTGAGGCGGCGCGGCGGGAGGGCGCCGGGCTGTTCCGCGGCATCTTCGAGCACTCGCCCGTCGGCATCGGCGTCCTGCATCGCAGCGGCGTGTTCGAGAGCGCCAACGCGAGTTTCTGCGACCGTGTCGGCTATGCGCTCGAGGAACTGTGCACGCTCCCGCCGCAGACGCTGGTCCA
>Ga0169931_10007282_pt1 | contig 16438 bp, 17 predicted proteins | sample Kivu_15m_20L_FD_129675 | JGI IMG/M metagenome (GOLD analysis project Ga0169931, IMG submission 129675) | Freshwater microbial communities from Lake Kivu, Western Province, Rwanda to study Microbial Dark Matter (Phase II) - Kivu_15m_20L... | ecosystem: Environmental > Aquatic > Freshwater > Lake...
ATGAAATTAAAATCCCAGAAGATCAAATAAACTTGGGATTGGAAAGTTTAAATAAAATTATAAAAAGAGAAAGTGAAACTCGATTAAATTATGATATAGACATATTTTTCTCTAAAAAAGAAAAAAAATTTCACTTAAATTTCAAATATTCAAATCTAGTTGAAATAAGTAAATTTTTTAAATTTTATTTTTACTCAAAGTAGGTGTACAATCTTCACAAAAACAAAAAATTCTCACACATATTTTGACAAATTTATTATACCAAAATTTCTTTGAATCAAATCAAACATCATTATCGTCAATCAAAGTTTTATTCGTAGACTCAGAGGGAAATTTCAGTCCATCATATTTTAACAAAATAACTAAAAGCAAAATAAAAAATCAGTTGAATTCAAACAAAATTTCGAAAGAAACTGCTATAGAGTTAAATAAGTTCTTTGAAAATTCCATTTACATTTACAAAATATTTTCTGTAAATTGTATGACTGAATTACTAGAAAAAGAGCTTTTAAAAATATTTGATTTAGACAAGAACGAATATAACGTAATTTTCTTAAGAAATGTTTAATCAGTTTAAAATTATAGTCTTCGACAATTTAAACAATTTTCTAAACAGTAAATCTTGCTTGAATGGAAATACTATCAAATTACATAAGAAAATTCTTAACCAATTATATATACTCGCTAAGAAAAGAAATTTGCTAGTAAAAAATCCTTATTTATTGTACTAGATTGTGTTTATGAATAACCTCAAAAGCATAAAGACAGCAGAAGAATTTATATTAGATACAGAAAATGCAGACTATTTGAACGAATATATGAATGTAATTATGCTAATTGAAAACGAAGAAAATAGAAGAGATGAATATAAGGTGAAAATAATTAAATCTTCTTCTTACCAAGGTGAATATGTAATCAAATTAAAAAAAAATAAATTATTATTTGAGTTTTGAAGTAAAATTCCATAATTGTAATCATCTCAATTATAAATTCCTTCTAGAAGCTTCAATTGAATGATTATTGTTTTTATCATTAAATTTAATTATGAATAATAAATAAAAAATAAAATATATGCTTTATTAATTATATTAACATGTATTACAGATTTAGTTACTAAAAATTTAAAACAAACTAAATAAGAAAATAAAAATATGATACGATATTACAGAAATGAATTTTAAATTAATTAAAGTCTATGTTCAATGTTCTCTTTTTGATATGTTAATTTTATGTGGTGATATTGTTAAATAAATCCTATAAATAGTCAAATAAAATTTTCATATGATATCCGTCGTAGAATTTATTAATTTAAGTAAATATTATTTTTATAATTAGGATTGTATGATAGATTCAACTCAAGAAATACCAAAAGAAAATAAGACAATCAAGACAAAAATTTTTCAATTAAACACAGAAAAGGTAATTAAGTTAATAATTTAAATAGCCTTTTGAAGTGGAAGAAATTTACAAATTAATTATCGAATTTTATGACCCTGAGTTAAGTAAGTTTTAATATTAAAATTTAGAGAAAAAACTGTTCAAATGTCCTTTAGATTATTGTAAAAGAGTATTCAAAGAAAAAGGCAACTTGAAGACACACCTTCGAGTTCACGTAAAATTATTTTTAATATCCCATAACAGACAGGAGAGAGACCTTTCAAATGTCATTTTGAGGATTGCAGAAAAAGTTTCATTACTCGAGGGAATTTGAAATCTCATCTGCTGAACCATACAGGAGAGAGACCTTACATTTGCTCATTTTCAGGATGCGAAAAAAGATATTCTAGGCTGTGTCGTCTCAAAATACATCAGAGAACTCATGTAACATAAAATTAATTAATTGAAAATAAAACAAATTAATTTTGTAAAGTTAGGAGATAAACCGTTCAAATGCCCATTCGAAAATTGTGGAAAATATTTTAACGAAAAAGGCAATCTTAAAACCCATTACAGAATCCACACTGGGGAGAAGCCTTACATATGCAAGTATCCAGGATGTAACTTTTCATTCAAGGCTCATGGACATTTAAAAGATCATGAAAAAAGACATAGTAATTTCAAGCCATACATTTGCGAATTGTGTGGTGCAAAATTTTCCAGATCATCTACGTTAAAAATTCACAAACACACACATACTGGAGACAGACCACATACATGCCCAATCGACGGATGCAATAAAAGGTTTTCTGAAAAGGGAAATCTGCGGACACACATGAAAATACATGTAAGAATAAATTTTCAAATTTATTCGAAAAGTTGATTAAAAAATATAGGAAAATTAAATCTCTTAAGATGAATGATGATAACAAAGATACGAATAACTCTCAAAATCCATTGAAGAAAGAAAATTTAATACTCAAGGACCTTCCAAAATCTTCCGACAGCAAAAAGGAAGGGATAAATCATAACATTTGCGATCAATTAGACAGAAGCGAAAATTTAAATAAAAAACCGATTATTAATAATTCAAATGACATTACACTCCTTTCAAAAAACAATTACGATTTCAATCCCAAAAACGTGAATGTCAGTAATAATTTACAGTTGTTTTTGAATAATTGGAACGTTAATGTTACGCCATACAATTCCTTCGATAACTATTTGAAATCAATGAACCTAAATTTATTGGAGAATTTAGCTTTAAATATGTGTTATAATAATATGTTTAACAATTTAGGTACTTCCATTATTCATAATAACATGATAAATACCCATCAGCAATCTTACCATAATATAATTAATCCAAATAATAACTTACAAAATTTAATGTATCTCAATGACTTAAACAGTCTTCATAATACAAACAATTTTAATCATTCAATAATGAATACAAATCATAATAATAATTTGTTTTCGAGTAACCAGCTGGAACTACATAAAAAGTCCCTTTTAAATAACAATAATAACTCAAATAATAATTATAGAAATTTTCAAGGACATATAAATCCCTTATTTAATAATACTAGTAGTGACAATAAGTTAGGAGGTGTTAATTATAGAGATAATATTAATAATCAAAATGTTTTAAATAGTCAATCATATCCAACTTCGAAAGATAATTTGATTGATGTTTTAAAATCTTACAATTTTTATTAGATTCTCATTCGAGCCTATCGATAATAATAATAATAATAATAATATATTGTTTGATAGAAGAATAATATTAATTCTTACATCTTTTGATGATGCATAATTGTAACATATTTCGAATATTATTTTAAATTAATTATAAAAAATATACCATAGATTTAAAAACTTATATTATACTAATGATATTTATTTATTATTTATATAATCTTTTATAATTGTTATGTTAAAGATTTATTCTTTTTTCAAAATATTCTCCGTATATTTTTGGTATTCTGAATGGCTCTTGAATCAAATATTTTGGTTTTGGTATTGTTTTGAAAGAATGGACTTTATCTGCAGGAATAGAGCTAAATTCTTGTAATGAGTGATTATTATATTTCCATGAATTAAATTCTACTGAGTGCTTAGAATGTTTGTATTTAAAAATTTCTTCCTCTTTTTTTCTTAAGGATTTTGTTTTTTCTTCATTTTCATTGATAAATTTAGTAATTATATTCTTCCCTAATTCAGAAAGTGTATTTAAATTTTTTAATTCGCCAAAATCTGAGCCGAATGATTTTGTGTACTTAAAATCACTCCGTTTTGGAAATTCTTCTAGTTTTGTGTAAGATCTTTTGATCAAATGAATTCGACTCTAGATTTTTTAAAATATTTCATTTTACTTTTTCTAAATCAGATAAAGTTTTCTGATCAAGCTTTTTAAATTTTTCGAATTCTCTGGTGTTAGGGTTGTTTGGTCTCCATGGCTCCGGTTCTTTAAAAAGATTATCTGTCTATTTTTAGAACTTTCATATATTACAAATTCTTTTTTCTTTTCCTTTTTTCTCTTTGATTGAGTTTCCAATTCCAATTTCTTCTTTTCTTTTTCTAATTTCTGAATTTAATATTGTATTGATAATAATAAAAATTCATAGAGGTTAAATGGTATTACAAGGACATATATTTTAAATTTAATATATAATACCATTTCATAGGTCTTTTGAGCTTCCTCTAATTTTTTGTTAAAGTCTTCGACAAAATTTTCAAGTTCATTTATTCTTTCATAATTCATAACTTAAATAATTATAATTAATAATAACATAAAAAATAAAAAAGTAGAATAATTTAAAATATAATAAAGAATAATTAATTAGTAAAAAAGATCATCTCCAATTCTATATATGACAATATGACCCTTTTAAATTATATAAATGAATTGTTAATGTGTTAATTTATTTAAATAAAAATGTATGTAAATGATATAATATAAAATTGAGAGGTAACTAATATTTATAAATTAATAAATTTAATAAAACTAAATGAAGCTTATATTTAAATGTTTAGCTTTGATTTTAATTCTACAAGCTAATATATTTGTTTTAACTGCAGAATCTGAGCGAACCAATAAGAAAAATTTAATAAAATCAGTTTCAGCTCAACAAGATCAGACAAGAGGAAGCGGAAATGATCAAGAACCATCTTCTAATTCCCCAAAAAATTCAACAACAAACAAATCAACATCTACACCATCAACTACAAATACTAATCAGGCACCTTCCTCTTCTTCATCAAACACTCCAACAACAGCACAAGTGGCAACAAGTACAAACCAAGCCCCAACCTCAACTGCTAATACTCAACAAGCGACTGCAACAAATAAAAACTCTGATAATGTTTCTAAAATTTCTTCAAACTTAGCAAATGCAAAAAATCTTAAAGCGGAGCAAAAAGAGGTTCCTAAATTGAATTCCAAACCTCTTGGATCATCAAGTAACATACAACCTTCTATTTCAGAAATAAAATATCAAGCAAATTGTTATCTTAATCTTAACAACTACATATTTGATTTGACTCCTCTAAGCCAATTATACGACAATAATTATACCATTAAAACATCTAATGATAAGACATTAAACTTCGATTTTTGTAGAGATGTAATTAAGTGTCCAAAATCGAATTCCTTAGTTGCAGGAGAAGACTGCTCCAAATTGGCTGGTTCCTCATCTGTAGATAAAACTTGGACATTTGAGAGTATTAATTTTTCTAATTGATAATTAATATTTAGAAACTGGAGAAACAAATAAACTTATTTTAAAGCTCCCAGATGGAGAAAATTGTAGCAATGTCACATACGAAATTACGTGTAAACCAGAACAAGTACTAGATATCTTAAATAAAGGGGAAATTGATGTCAACCAATGCGGTAAAACAATTAAAATGGAAAGTAAATACGCTTGCCCTGCTGGTGAATTCAAACCTTGGCATCTAAATTTAAAAGTAGGAAAAATTGTAGTTGTAATTTTCCTTGTTTTAATAGGATTATTCTTCTTAATCTTAGGGACTAAATTCAGTGCGTTTACTTTGACTGTAATTTTTGGTGCATGTCTCTCGTTGCTATTATATACTCTCCTAAAAACAACGATAAAGATGCATATTGGAAGTAAATCCTATGATATAATATATAACATTTATAGGTTATTTTATTATTGGATATTTAATATCGATCATAATCCCTCTGATAGATGATAAGGATAAAAGCCTTCATAAATTTTCAAGTATTCTGATTTTAGGATTTTTCGGTGGGACAATACTTTACACAGCGTTTGTTGCAAATATTAAAATTAACCCTGATCTTTTATATTGGTTATTTTTTGTGACAGTGTGTGTCATAAGTTTGATACTATGGGCTATAATTGGTAAACATATTATATCATTATCCACTTCCATGGTCGGTGCTTACTTAATTGTCAGAGCTGCTGGAGTACATTTTGATAACTATCCTGATGAAATATATGTCTCGAATCTAATCAAGAATAGAGAACATAACCAGCTTAAAAGAAAGTTCTCTAAAATAGTTATTTATTATTTAATGGCAATGCTTCTTGTCTGCATCATAGGAACCATCATACAGGGAAGTTTCAATAACGAAGAGCCTAAAAAAGAAGAGGTAAAACCAAATAAACCAATTGAAAGTAATAATTCTCCTCCTGAAACTCCAGAAAATATTTCTTAAATAAAATAAAATTTGAAAAATCTAAAAATTTAGAAAATCTCGAAAATTTAAAATCTTCATAGTAACTTAAATATTATTCATCTACTTTGAATCTTAAAAAATTCTAATATAAATTAAATTAATTTTATTAAATAATAAGTACTAAATTAATAATTTAAAAATGAAAATTGTCATCGACCTCATGAGAAACATTTTCATCGTTATGTTCTTTAGTTTAGTAGCCCTTGAAATAATTGTATTAATAAGCTTGACTACACTCTACAGAATACCATTAGACTCGAATCAAAAGCATATAGAAGAAGCTTCGATGAATAACACAAAAGAAGTTCTCAAATCATTTAATAATATTTTACAAAGGAAATACTACAATCTAGAATCTGATTTGCTTTTGATCGCAAAGCATCTTTTCCCTATGCGCCTCACAGAATTTTTAATTCCTTCGGGAAACAGTAACTACTTGTCATTCTCTAAAACCAGCAAATTTTATCGATCCTATAAGGATTGTTTGTTAGATGGCGATGATTTCAATACTACATCATATGTAAAAGATTTGAAAGACAGTGACTCAGGTATAACATTAATGAAGAGAGTATTCAACAATTTTAACAAATTCGAAAATTTCGACGAAGAAAAAATCATAAACACGATGTTTGAAGAAGAAAGATTGAATAAAATAATACACTGGCCAGGAATTTTTATCGACGAATTTGATTATATTGAAAAGTATACATGCTATGCAATTTCGATCTTTAAATCTATTTTGATTAGAAACACAATATTCGAAAAAAGTAATTTAATTACTGACAGCTTCTACCTATTTTTAAATAAAAGACACATATTTCGGTACCCTATTGAATACTTAGATAAATATACCTACATGAATATAAATTACTTTGACACTTCTAAAACTTCGTGTTATAATAATTATGAAACTTATAGAGATTGTTACACAAGTCTTTATGCCTTTGATACGGAACAATTTAATATCCAAGATAATGTTGGTTCAATCCTTTTCGATCCTCCTATTCGAAAGAGTGGAGGTTTATTTTCGAGAGGTTGCATTCATGTTCCATATGACGACACTCATACAAGTTATTCATGTATTGATATTAATATGAGTAATATTTTAAAGGATGTGTCTCAAAACAGCATGAACTTCTTTCTAATTAATTATGACGAAAAACTAAAAGATTTTGTTTTCTTTTATAGTTCTTCCTTTAATAACAATCATATTAATATAGACAAGTATAAAGCTAAAAATTTTACATTAGACAAATATGACTTGGATTCAAATTCTAATAAATTTATCTTGTTTCATGCCATTTATGACAATATTTTCGATTACCAATCTTTGACTCAGGATGTTGTTGATGATATTTTAGAGGAATACAAATACACAGTGGAAACTTTAAAAAACTTGTATGATGAGTATGAAAAGGATAAAAATGAATGTAATGATTATTATAAAATACCACAATCAATATCAAATACAACTCATTATATGTTTTCTACGCAATTTATAAATAGAAATGAAAGTAAAATTATAGTTATTAATAAAATATTCAAAGCTCAACAATTCATTCAAAAAGATAAATTCCAACTAGTTCTTTTCCCAGTAAAATTAAACTCCACCAAATTTCATATCGGAAATTACACATTCAAAACTGATTGCTCTGCGAACATTTTGTATTATTCTCTAGTCATGGTTCGAGTTGGGGTAAGTATCATATACTTAAAAATACATTTAATTATTCTCATTAATTTTATTCTCTTTTACCGTAAATTGGTTCTAAATGATACACTCAACTTTCCATCTCTATTACTAATAACAACTTTTATAAAATAATTTTTTATCTTTTTTAATTTTAGACAGAAGGTATTAAAAGCAACATATACACAATTCTGATATTCAAATCTATTCGTTCATTTTTTTTCTTTATTTCTGTCCTGTTATTCTCTAACATGGTTTACTTCATTTTGAGTGAGTTATATGTAAAATATTTAATTTATCCGATTAAATACATTCATCAAAAACTCGAAAAACTAATCAAGGAAAAATTTGTATGAGTTTTATTAAAAATAAATTTTAGTCAAATGAAACAGAGGAATTAGTTTTAAAAGAAAGGGAATCAATCGATAATAGAGACAATTTCGAATCAAAAGAATCGAATGAATTGAGTCTATATAGAAATTTAGAAACTCAAAAATTGGAGGACCTGCTTAATTTCTTGAAGAAGATTGTAATAATGAAACAAGCACATGGTCACACAGATTATAAGGTTAAATCGAAAATTTATGCTAAATTCTTAAGCGATGCGTTTGATCAAAAATATTACCGTCAATGTCTGTTTATTATAGCCTATTCTAAATATAAGGATCAAGCATTTTCAGATGCCTATCACAGTTTAAATCTGTTAAAAAAATTTACATCGCAAGAAGAAGCAGATTTATTAAGTAAAAACGATAATTTAGAACAGAAGATTATAAACCTTCCTTCATTATTGTAAATTTATTTTTATTTTATTTCCTATAGACAAAACAATTCTTTTACTTATTTAAATGAATTTACAGATAATGATACTCTAAATGATCAAGAACTCAACAAGCTCATTAAATTAAGAATCTTTTCCCAGAAAATTTACTATTTGAATGGTTTGATAAAATATTTGGATTTCTGTAAAAGAAAACAAGATCTAAAGGCTAAAAATGTTCCCAAACCTGAAAGAATTAAAAAACGTAGAGAGGATCACAGATTACTGGAGGAAGCGATTGCTGATCTGAATAATGCCCTTAATATAAATACAACTATGAACCTGAATCAAATCAAATGCATATTTATACTCATATTGATCGCGAAATGTAACTTCTACAACGAAAAATATACTGAAGCATCAAACGATCTAAAAAAGGCTCTACTAAAATTTTCTGATTTAAATAAATACTTTTTTGAAAAAAATTTATGGGAACAGATTGACCCTAGAGTAATGTTCATAATAAATGGGCTTATCATCGAACAGATTTTATTCAATTTAGGAAGAGTCTGTGAAAAATTGAAGAAAAAACAGCTCAGTGGTTGGATATTCAACAAAATGATGGAAATTTCTTATTTCAGAACAAACGAAATTTATAGAAAAGCGTGCGGAAAATTGTATAAATATTTTGAGGTTGAAAAAGAAAATTTGCAATTTTCTAATTGTAAGAGTCTTTTGAGTAAGATAACTAGACGTTTGAAGAGATATGGCTCTAACAAAAAGATATGCATATTAGTTTCTGAAAATTTATTAAAATATTTTAATTCCTCCTACGAGTTGAGAGAGGTTCTTCTTAGATGTGTTGATAAATACATTTCTGAATTTGACTTAGTGTCCTTTATGCAATTCGATTTGAGTATTCAGTGTTATGTTGCAGAAGCTGCGAAGGTTTATAACTCAAAAATTTTTAGAGAAACAGAAAATTTTTGCAAATATTCAGGCAACATAGACGAGGATCAGAGAATTAAAACAAACTTCTATAGAGCCATGAATTCTGCTATAAGTATTTTAATAAACGGTGAGACGAACACTTTGGAATCAACTGAGGATTCTAATGACAAATACATATTCTCTTTCCTTTTCGCCGAAGATTTCAGATTTGGGAGCAACGACGAGAATAAGGCTATTCTGAATGGTCTTATTAAAAACAAAATATCATTATATAATTTCTTTTTTGACGATCAAATACAAGAATCAAAACTATTGAAGATCAAAAAATATTTGAAAGACGTAGTTGAAGGGTTTGTCATAAGAGTAAAGAACTTTAAGATTATCAAGCAAGCTTTTCAGAATATTTCTAATAAGGGTATTCAGAAGAATATTCTGAATTCTACATTTGAAAATCATAAATATATTCTTTAAATTTTATCTTTAAATAACTCACCATTTTTTATATTGTTGATATGATTATATTACAGTCTGTGTCTTATCGTATATTTAATTTTAAAATATTTTAAATTAATTTATATTTATGGAAACTGAAAGTAAGATGATTAGATTTGATCAAATATAGATAAATATTTAGATTTTCAGGTGACTAATTTAAATTCTATTTTATTAAAAGGTATTGAATTCAATAAGCTCGAGATTTTCGAAAAACACACAGATATTATAATATTAGGACATAAACTTTACATAACAAATTATGAAGAAGTTTTGAAACTCCTGTTCCTCCTCAAACAAAAATTTAATCCAATTTACAAAAAGAAAAATATCATTTACAAAATTTTTAAATTGAAAAAAATTTTGAAAAAATTGGATAAATTAGATTTCAGTAAAAGTAAATTGACTGTTACCATGTTGAATTATCTAGTCAATTATAATTTATCACAATTAAAAAGATTGAATCTTGAAAACAATCTTTCTGGAAATTCAGATTTTTTTGAAAGATTTAATTTTCCAAATTTGAAATATTTAAATTTATCAGGAAATCGTTTAAATGAAAAAAGTTTTTATTTTCTTTCGTCAGCTGAAATCAAAAGTCTAAAATATTTATATTTAAAAGGAAGTATCATTAATGAGAACTCTAAAAACTTTTTGACATCCAATAAATGTCAAATTTTTTCGAAGCTTGAGATTTTAGATTTAGGTTTTACTAAAATGCCTTCTAGTTTTTTGGAATATATTACTCAATCTCTTACAAATTTAAAGGATTTAAATTTATCAGGAAATAATTTTTCAGAAAACGAATATAAAATCATTTCGAAGAATAGATTCAAATGTCTAACAGCACTAGATTTATCATATATGAAAATAAACAGGAAAAATATGTCAGTACTTGCAAACGGTAATTTTGAATATTTAAGAAAATTGACTTTGAAATCATGCAGTATAGATGAAAAAGCTCTTTCAATTCTGTCTGAATCTATTAAATTTCAAAGACTTACTTATTTGAATCTATCTAAAAATTTAACATACAACTGGAAATCGGAGATTTTCTCGAATTTTAATAATTTGCAAACATTTATTCTAAGTGAAAATAATTTCACTGACAATGGTGCCAAAAATCTAGCAGCTGCAAAATTTAAGAATTTGGGTTATTTAGATTTATCTTTTAATTTTCTCACTAGGGAAGGGTTAGAAAGTTTATTGGAAGAGTACAAAGATTCTTTATTACACTTTGATATTTCTTACAATTATTTGGGATGTGAGGGTATTAAAGATGCTATTGTATTTAAGTATAAATATTTAGAATTTCTCGATGTGTCGCATAATGAAATATCAAGGAATGAAGCAATTATGGTTCTTAACGAGAGCATTTGTGAAATCGAAACTGATTTATACGGCCATGAAAATTCAATCGATAACTATATCCAAATTTTCAATGATAGAACACGCTGTATTATTGAATTGATAAAAAATATTGATAAGATAAAACTGACAATTAGGTATTAAGTATAAATATTGATAATATCTTTTTCATTATAATAACTTTTTATAAAATTTTAAAATAAAATTTGGATGAAATCTTAAAAACTTAGTGAAATTGCAAAACTTAATAAATTTATTTAGATAGTTTTATTGATTATAAGAATTTTGATTTCCTAAAATTAATACTATGCTGAGTGCAGATTCTGCTTTTTATCATATTAAAGACTAAATTTACACATTGTTGAAGATCTGATATTTCAATATTCTTGAAATTGCTTTTAATCTCAATTCAGAATAGTTAATTATAAATGTAATTATTATAATTAAAAAAGTCATTGAAAGGAATGAATATGTAAGCAAAAACATATATTTTTCTCCCACTATACAAGCAGAAATAGTTTGCATAAATGATCCCAGAGCCCTTCCTAGAGCAGCAATTAAACTGATGAATGTTCCAACACTGAAAGGCCCTATTCTCCAATCGGATGGAAGTATTTTTGAAATAAGAGTTCCATTGAATGCCTCTATTAAGTACATAGTGTTTATGATAAAGAAAAATAGAATGCAAAATTTTATCTTCGAATCAATTATCAAATCTATAATCAAGATAGAATTCAATAAGCCAAAAATTAAAAGATAAATAAGTATTCCCCTCTCTCTAGAATAGGATCTCCTTAGCTTTTTGGATAAGAAATAAATCGGAATAACTAACAAATAAAATAGAATAAGTTTTTTAAAATTTACCTGAGATATACGTAAACATCATCAATAAATTTATTAGCATCAACTTGTTTTTACTTATTTCGGTTTCTTGTCCATATACATAATAAGGAAAGATCATCAACACTGATTCATTTGCAACTCTTGTTATAAAAAGGATTGATAACAAAATAAGAAAACACTTGCTAACATAACTAAATCCCGATTGCTGTTTGTTTGTAATCAATTTTATATTAGAGGAAACCAAATTAGTGTCAGAAAATTGATTTTCGATATTGATAACATTCAATTTTTCTTGAATATCTGTAATCATATTTTTCTGTTCTTTTGATATTATTATATTGGTGTCTTTTTCTTTTTCATATATGTTGAAAATATTTGACAATGGTTCCGTATAAAAGAAGACAATAATCAAAAGCATTATAAGAGATTGTAAAAAACTAAACCATCCAGGATAGGTGTAAACATTAAATAAAATAAAATCGAAAAATGTATATTTATTGAAATATATTCCCATGATGCTTAATATAGGACCAGATGCCATGCCGATTAAACTAGCCACTAGATAGTAGTCTGAATATCTCTTTATTAAATGTTTAGGTAAAAATTGAATAAGATATCCTCTGTTTACTGTGCGAATAGAACCAAGACCAATCAAAAATCTACTAAAGCCTATCATGAACAAAGAGGGAAGAGAGGATGCCGAATTCGGATGGGCAAATACATATAGAATGGATCCAATCAGAAAAAATAAAACAGAAACAATCATCGGCCATTTATAACATCTAATTATCCATTTTGACATAATTAAAGTAGAAAACATTCCTCCGATATGTATCAATCCTAAAAACAAGCCTGAATATATTTCTTTACTGCCCATTTCCTTTAAATATAGAAAATTCGTGGTTATTGAAGCAGAGTAGATAGACATAAACAAATACGTATGAAGAAAACATTGTATTATGTTTATTTTATTTTGTATGCTTAGACTCTGATATGTTTCTTTTGTTAGATAATTTTTATTACGGCTGGATAAAAATATTTTAATTAATTCGTCATCTTCATTAGGAATGAAAATGGTTTTATTGGCTTCTGAATGTAAAATTTTTATATAATTATTATGAATAGTTATTCCATCAGTAATATAAAAATTCATATTTTTAATTTTAGTTCTGAATGTAGTTAGCTCATCAATCTTAGACAAATATTTTTTGATTACTTCAAATTTCTGTTCGATTTTTAATTTCATTTCTTTTTGATCACTCAAAAAATCTTCCTTGATTTCTTCGAGGTCAGAATTTAAATCTGAATTATGAGTATTTAAGAGGGGATCTTTGAGAGGACTGTTTCCTTTTTTTATATCTACTTCCCCTCCTTTAATACTTGATCTTAAATTATTTTTATCTTCCTTATTTTTTTTATTTCGTATTAATTCATTATACCTGTCAGAAAGTTCTTTGATCAAATCTTCAATTAAAACATTAACTTCATCTATGATTTTAAATTGCATGATGTAATTAAAATCAGAATGTTGATCCTCAAGTTTATTTTTCAAAAATTTAATAGTTGAATCCTCAGATGAGCGTTTGAACTTTTTATCATATTTTTTTAATATCTTTTTTATCGCAGTCATATTGTCGTTAATATATTTACTAAACGAGGCTGCTAATAAAGAAATTTTAGATAATTGCTCAACTTCTTTGAGGATATCCTTTAATATGAAATTTTTATATTTGATTCTTTTATGTAAATGGGTATTTATTTGAATGTATAATTCTCTCTCAAGATTTTGATAAAATAAATATATCTTCTTGATTTCCTTATCTAGTTGATCAAAGAATTCAGATAAAAATTCGGTTGAGGCAAGCCTATTTTCGTACTGGTCTTCTATTTCTAAATTTTCTGATAGTCTACTTGATATTATCATTTTATGCCCTTCCGAATCTGTAATGTTAATTTCTGTCTCTTTCGAGTTTTCTGATAAAAAGGCACCATCTGAAAATATTTTGCGTTTCTTCAACAATTTTTTTATTATTTTCTTTAATATTTTGTAAGAGACGTAGTGATTCTGCCATTCTGGTATCATGTCTCTTCTGAACTGTTTTCCATATTTTACCATTAATGAGATTATAAATATTAAATAAAATTTTCTAATGAAGAGAAAGAGTTACAGTTTATAAAATAAAATTGTAATCACTGTTCGATCGAATGATTTATAATTTTATATCTATCATATTTTTCTCTTCGCTAATGGAAATTATGTTTTTAAAAACACACTTTTATTTACTCCCTAATTTCCTTTTACTTAAATTAAAATTAAATTAATTATTAATTTTTAATTAAATTAAATTAATATCTGATGGAAATTAATTTTATATTCAAAGAATCAAGCAATGAAAGTAAATTTATTTTAAATTTATTTCAATTAAATTATATTTTAGTTTAATATTTCTTGTCCTGAAACAGGTAGAAACAAAGTTGTTGAATTACAAAATGACGAAAAAATGAATGATTTGATAGATAAGAAAATCGGAAATGAAGTTGACGGATCTATCATCTCTGAATTATTTGATGGGTATGTTTTCAAAATCACCGGTGGTTTTGACAAAGACGGTTTTGGCATGAAAAACGGTATCCTTACAACTGGAAGAAAAAGAATCCTCTTAAAAAAGGGATCTTCCATGTTCAGATTCAAGAAGGGATATCACAGAGCAGGAGTTAGAGTTAGAAAGTTAGTCAGAGGTTGCATGGTTTCACCAGATATCAAAATTCTTAACCTTAAAATCGTTAAGATTGGACCTAAACCTATCCCAGGACTTTCTGAAGACCCTTTACCAAACAGAAGAGGCCCCAAGAGAGCAAATAAAATTCTTAAAGAATTCGGTCTTCTTGAAATTTATAACAAAAAGAAACAAAACCCCGAAGAAAGAAAAACTCTTAGATACATGGTCACCAAATTCGCACCCAGAAGAGAAGTCACTACTGCCAACGGAAAAACCTACGTTAAAAGACCCAAAATTCAAAGATTAATCACCCCTGAAAGACTCAGAAGAAAGAGAGTTATTAAAAAAATCAAATTGGAAAGAAGAAGGTATGCTGAAGAACAAAAGGAGGCCTACTTATCTATTTTGAAAGGAAAAAAAAATAGAACTACCACAAAGAAAGTTGTGGCTAAAAAATAAAAAGATAATTTAAACAGATTTAAATTAAAAATTTAATTCTATTTGAATTAGAAGGAACAAAATTATTTATTAAAATATGTAATTAATGTAATTTTATTTATATTTGTTATGATAAAAGTTTATAATCTTTATAAAGTTATCTCTTGAATTATTTGGAAAAGTTTTGAACAATTTTTCTCACAACAAATTACTAAATTACAAATTAATTAGTATAGAAATGATTATTGTTGGATTTATTTAAGACATTTAATTTTATGCAGTGATAGCTTCGTTGGGATTTAAATTTTCTTCTTCATCATTTTCTTGCTCTAAATTACGATTTTCTTCTCTAATTTTTCTGTTATCCCTTTCATATTTTGGCCTTTTGCTAGGACTAGTTCCTAATGATCTAGATCCATATCCATGTTCTTGAGCAAATTTTCTGAAGGCTAAGGGTCCTCTATGAGGGAATTGATTAGTATATTGGAATCTTTTGACTTCTTCATCATACATTTCATAGTATTTTTTATGTTCTTTTTGACTTGATTTTCTCCACCTTTCTCCGAGTTCTCTAAAAACTTCATTCATATCCAGGGGTTTCGAAAAAAAAAATTCGAACCGGCGCAAAATGGATTTGCTCCGGTAATCTGTAATTTCAACCGGCGCTGCGCCGGTATTGTTACTGTCTATTTCTTTAGTAAACTTCTCAATATATTATATTATATATATAATAAAACGTTAAATATGATAGATAAATGTTTTAAAATAATCTTTATTTCATACAGTAATTTCCATTAATCCAAATTAAATTACAAGTATATTAATTTAACTATAAAAATTACCGTCAAAACCCCAGTGGTTTGACATTTATATAAATTTATTAAATAATTAAATAATTAAATTTAAATACATTAAATTTTGATTTAATTACTTGACAACAAAATCCGGATTTGTTGTCGCGAAGGGATGGCCAATCATATTTTGTTTTACGCCTGTAAGAAAATATGATTGGCCATCCCTTCGGGACAACAAATCCGGATTTTGTTGTCAAGTAATTAAATCAAAATTTAATG
>Ga0169931_10007283_pt1 | contig 16434 bp, 10 predicted proteins | sample Kivu_15m_20L_FD_129675 | JGI IMG/M metagenome (GOLD analysis project Ga0169931, IMG submission 129675) | Freshwater microbial communities from Lake Kivu, Western Province, Rwanda to study Microbial Dark Matter (Phase II) - Kivu_15m_20L... | ecosystem: Environmental > Aquatic > Freshwater > Lake...
ACCCCTTTAATTTTTACATAAAATATTGCGTTTTAATTATATACAACTATTAATGATTATGATTTTAAGAATTGTTATTTAAATTGATTATAATCTTTTTTTGATAAAAATATTAGATGGCATAATTTAACGAGGGAAACCAACCAAAAAAATAATAATAAGCACCTATCATGAAAAGTTGTTAGCAATGCATGAAGTTTTTCTTTAACGAAGCAGCTTATGATTCCCATATAAGAATTAAACATCAAGAAAATAATGAAAAGTAAGCCTCATAAGAAGAAGATGAAGAAGGCTCAGAATAATAATAGGAACAATAGAAATAAACTAATAAAAATAATCATAAAAAACCTTCAAAATCAGCAGCACCAATCCGAAATCGAATGCTGTAAATTCAACGTAATGAGCTTTAAGACAATACATATACATTTTTAGGATAATTAGGATAAAAGAACATTGAACCTATATCAACTAGAGCATAAATAATCAATTTTACAAATGATCATAAACTTACTGGACATACACATTATTCAGTAAATAAAGTTATTAGAACACCTTATGAATAACCTATTAAGTGTTCAGATTAAATACCAAACTCTCTCATTGAAAAAAGTAAAAATTTAAATTTTCTTTTAAAACTAAAGAAATAATTAGGTATTCTTGAATAAAAAATATAATAATAGCGATAAATATGGTAAAAATAATTTAATTAAGGTAATTACGTGATCCGATGGCGCCATAAGAAGAGGTCATTGATTAATTTAGTTTGATGGATATTAAAAAATTGATACAAAATTATCCAAAAAGAAAATTATCACTTTAGTTTCCTCATTTCTCAATATTTTTATTATGGATAGGTCGAATATGCAAATCACCTGCTTTTCAATAATTCTTCTTGATTTTAGGATAATACATTGCAGAGTATTACTCAAATTAATAAAATAAAGTTAAAAATGAATAAGCATATGATAATTGGAAAAATTATCATAAGACATATGAAGGAAAGAAAGTAGCCCCTTAGTTACTATAAAAATTGCATATATTTGATGAAAAAAATTATAAAAAATTTGTGGAATATTTTGTTCAATGGAGCTAACTGTTTAGAGCTTTAAGTATTTGAATTGATTCGATCTTTTATTATAATATTTTATTTTACTTTTAAATTAATTTGGATTCATAGATTTTCTCATCAAAAGCTTTCATTTTTGATTAAAAAAATAATTAAAAGATATTTAAGAAACTATTTATGTTTATCCATCTGTGTTAAATAGGTATCTAATTATCATTTCATTTTTGATAAAATTTAATTATAAAATAAAAACAATGAAGATTTACCATCGATAAAAGATAATCGGCATATTTATTGTGCTAATAACTTTGTCAAGTTCTCTTCATGTTCAACAATAACATCAAAGAATTGGTGATGCTATTTAAGCCGGCGTAGATATCGCTAGAATGTTTAGTTTTGACTGTCCTAATGATTATCTTCGCAATAGTTAAATCGTTATTTATAACAAATTAAAATAAAAGATAGTGAAATTTGACTCTTACATTGACTCAGGTCAAGTTTTTCAAGATTGACCTTCAGAGATAAAACCACGGGATATTGGAACTTATAAATTTGTCAAAAAATCAGGAGGAGGTTATGGGGCAAGCGGAATATCCAGTTTTAGAATTAATGGTGATTATTTCCGCTAATTCTCAATATTTTATGACGGACCTTGGATTGGTTGGCCTCAAGTTGGGCTTTTTTATCAAGCTGGTATAAGTGCAAATTAAAAAACCTTTTAAAGACTTTATGATTAAGGAAAAATAATGGCATATAAATTAAAATCTAAGTATTAACCAGGAGTATTTGATTTGTCTAGAGGAATATGGGTATAAGATGTTTATGCTGGGCTTAAATCATTTAAAGTTTACAGAAAAAAGAGAATTGGTGTTACTCTTCGCCCTCCTAACCCTGGTGTTAATTTTGAACTTTAAGTGTAATATAGATATAAAGATGCAGGACCTTTTTACAATTGTTATTCTCTTCTTATAGGTGTAACAGTTGGATGATCTTTAAAAGCAAATAGATATATTTAAATAACTATCGCTACATTAATACATTTATATTGATTATAAGTATAAAATAAATTCTTTAAAAAATATATGTAAGATTCCAATCATCCTCATGAAATTATATTTATACTTATTTATGCTTAATATACTTTAAATATAAAAATAGTATATAAATCTTGAAGATGACGCAAAATAAGATCAATAATCTATTTAATAAAGATAATAATTTGTATTAAAGTTTATTCATGTTGATTAACTACTAAATAATATTAATTATCTTTAATATATTAATTTTATATAATTATTTGGAATTTGATTGGATATATTTTAAGTGTATAGATTTAATTTAAACAAAACTAATTAAATCATTTCTAATTAAATTTTAAAGCGGGAAACCATGAACTAAAACTAAGCTGAAGTTACAAACATATATTCCTAGATGGGAAGTTTCTTTAGAGCACAATGTAGATCATTACCACAAACTATTGAACCTCTTATATTCAAAGTAGATTATAAAAACTCACTTAAAATAGTAGACCATGAAAAAATATATTTCTCAGTTGATTAAACTTATCTTAATAATTATAGAAGCATCTACACAGATAAAAATTGTAAATCATTATTTATATAGACAAATATGTAAAACTTCATAATTGGTAATTTTAAATTTAATTTTTGAACAAAGCACCTCTTAAAATATTCTTAATTTCATCAAAAATTAGCTTTTTGCCAATAAAAGGAGCAGCAAAAGATCTTTAAAACTGCCATTTTAAAGTTAATATAGCCTCACAATAATCAGATATCAGAACACTTACACCATAAATTTTAGGATATTTGAATCGCTTAGGCAAAAAAAATATAATAAAAACTTCTCTAAATGTTGCAAAAGAATTAAGATCTTTATTAAATTTTGCAAAAAAAAGAACAAGCTAATCTAGATAATTTTCATTTAACAAATTCTAAAGTTCTGATAACGAACAAAGAAATACTTTATAAATGATTAACAACTAAGGAAGACAGATTATATAAAAATTAAGACACTTTATATCTCCATAAGATCTATAAGCATTTTTGAACAATATGTAAATGTCAAATAACACTGAAAATAGATTAAAAAGAATATTAGCATAAGTATTCATTGATTGATTATATCATATCTATTTTACAATCATCTTAATATCATCAGCTAAAAATAGAATATAAGATTTATTTATTTTATCATTCTTTCCATCAAAACATATTTCAATGATAAATAAGTAATGAAAAACATTAATCTATATCTTATTTATTAATCTTAGTTTTTGATTTAGAAAAAGTGGGAAATATATTTTTAAGCTATATAATTTCAACATTAAAAAAACAAAAAATGATGGAATCTAACATGAACCCAGCCGCACAAATGATGAGAATGCCAGTAGGTGGTATGCCAGTAGGAGGTATGAATCTTATGAATATGATTTCTCCTGGATTTCCTAATGCTCTTTTACAAAATACCCGCTTAGGTGTAGGACTAAATGAGCAATAGTAAAAAAAGAAAGAATTTTCAAGAGGAATATTTGTATCAGGATTTTAGAAGAGTGTTACAACTGCTATGCTTCAAAAACACTTTAACATAAAGCAAATATTCGGTCTAAAACATCCTCTCACTAAAATCAAGGAAAGTAAAGGATTTGCTTTTATTTATTATGGATCATAAGATGATGCGCTATATGTTAAAAAAACTCTCGATAGAACTGCTATTTTACATGACAAAATTAGAATTACTAGAACAGTAATATCTTAAAATATATCAAAAATGATGATTAAATTAAAAACTGTTGGTCTTTCAGAAAAAGAAGTATTATAAAATGAGACCAAATATTTCAACGATGAGAATCTTGAAAAATAGGTTTAAAGAATAATCAAGCCTATTTTTTAAAACTCAGTATAAGTCAATAAAATTACTATTCCACACTCAAAAAAAGAGAAAAAACCTTTAAGATATGCAAGAATATCATTCTACGTAAGTGATATCAAGTAAGGAAGCAGAATTGCAAGAAGTGGATTGTCTGCTGATGCCCCAATCACTGGTATTTAAACTAATTAATATGAAAAAATTCTTAGTTGGATCAATTAACTTTTAAGAAATGATGCCACTTTTAGCAAATATTGCACTTCTTAAATTTATGAATACACTAAAAAGAGTTTGTCTAATGTGATTCATATTAAAGGAATTAAATACAATAAAGACTAAGATCCAGCTGCCCTTGCAGAAGAACTTAAATAATTTTTCCAAAAACAGAATGCACAATGGAACATTATTAATTCTTATGCAGCTTATTATACTAGAGGTGCTTGGGCAAATATTACTTTCGCAACATATGAAGAAACTATACAAGCTTATTAACTTCTTAAAAATACAAGACCAAAATTCAGAGATTCTATTTTATATGGTAGTCTTCGTAATGTTAAAGATTCAAGAACTGTTGTTGTTTCTGTTGTTAGAAAAGATGCTGATTAAAATAATGTTAAGAAGTTATTAGATGAATTAGCTGCTCAATCACCTAAAAATCCTAATCAGTTAGGTGATGATAGTGCTTTGAGAAAATACGATTATTTTAGTTTCAATATAGTTGAAGCTAAAAAATTCTATAAAAATGATAGTAATTAATCTCAAGGAGTAGAATAAAGTCAATTTGATCAAGTTAAACCTTCTTGGATTGAAATCAACGAGGTACCTCGAAGATTAATTATCCATTTCTTTAATGAATTTACTGATGACGATATCAAAGAACTAACTAACAATATTAGAATATTGTCTAGTTATGAAAATATTTTCTTAATTGGAGATAGCAAAAAACAACTCAGATCTAACCATCAAAAAGGACACGTTAATAGAGACGGAGTATATATTAAACATACATAAATTAAGAAGAAAAAAGTTAGAAATCAAAATAATCGACCAGGATTCAAACCTCGATTCAATAATGGTGATCCTAACCAAATGAGAAATAAAAAACCTCAATTTGATTTTAAAATGTTCTCTTTAAATGGACTCGGAGGAATGCATAAAGGTGGTTTAGGCCAAGGACCTAATTTTAGACCATCTGCTCCTCAAATAAATCCTATGGGCAATAATTTACCATTTATGCAAGGTTTACCAATTCAAAATAATCTTCCGGGAATGCTTTCATCTACAGGACTACCAGGATCTATTCCTAGTAATCTTCCAGGTAATACATCTTTAAATTTAGGAACTATGAGACCAGGTATGGGACCAAACCCAATGATGATGGGATCACAACCTCCTTCAGTTGGACAACCATTAGGAGGCTTCAAACCACCAGGAATGACAGGAATGCCAGTTATGGGAACATTACCAGGAATGAGTACACTACCAGGAATGAGTACATTACCAGGAATGAATTTACCAGGAATGTCAAGTAATTTACCAGGAACTTCTGGCAACATGCCTTTACCAGGAACAGGCTTAGGTAATTTACCAGGCAGCAATCCATTAAATATGAGACCACTAGGAACAGCTCCAAATACTTCATTTAATCCCCCAACATTTATACCAAAACCTGGACAAAAATGATCGATATATAAACATAATCATTAAATTAATTCTCTTTAAAGGTTTATAATTATTTTGTATGAATTATAATATTAATGGGAATTTGCTATTCAGAATAATAATAATGGTAGGCTTACAAGCAAACTAGAAATAATAAAAATCGCAAGAAAAAACGCCCAAAAAATGCTTCTATTATTTATGAATAGAAATCAGTTTATGATTCAAGTTTTGCATCTCAAATTCATTCTTCTTTTAGAGTAGACATACATAATGCATTGTCAGAATTAGCCGTAGAATAAGGATCAGTGTTTGTAGGTAGCGTTGCTGAAATGAAAGAAGAATAGCTTTAAGTATTGTATAAATCTTTGTATAAATTCAATAGTAGTGGGGTTCCTCATTAAATCAATACTCCGATCATTTTATCTAATCTTAAAACAAAAAATTATTTGCATACTCACAAAATAAAAATTCCAGATTGCAAACACTTAAATGAAATTTCATGTTGTCCCTACAATTCAAATCATATAGTTTAATATGATATTTGGACTTTTTTATAAGCTCCTAAATCATAAGTATCAACGAATATTTAATCAAATGATTAAAAATAAGATCATATTATACATGCTTACATTTACCATCCTTTTACATAGAGATATTTAAATTATGAAAAAGGTTGTGTTGTTGGCTCATAAAAATCTAAGATATGGAAAATAGTAAGTTTTGGGCCTCGACGTAATGGGGGATTCATAAAAATTGAATGTTAATAAGGATAACTTTGTATGTGTTAGCACAAAGGATTATTATAAAGACATAGAAAATTATAGATATGTAATTAAAAGCATGTGAGTCATATTTGGTAAATAATGTTTGTAGAAGATGATATAAGATGATACAAATAATAAGTTATGATTAATTTTTTTTATTAATTTATTACAATAATAGATAAAAATTAAGATTTAAATGTAAATGAAAATAATTATCTTATCAATTATTTAAATGGTTAAAAATCATAGAATATATTCATAATTTTTTATTGATAGAATGATACATAAATTCAATCACCATGATCCACTAGAACTGCTAGAACTTCGTCCATGATGCTTATTTTTGTGTTGATTCTTCATGTAATTACCCTTTTGACATTTATTACATGGTCTTTTATTTATAAATTTGAATCCAGATCCATAGCAACGTGGACAAATTCCAGCATTTCTATAGCATTTTTTACATGGAATATTCATATTTCTTTTATGCATAACTCCAGAACCATGACATTTCTTACACCCTGGATTAAACATAATTGGGGGAACAATAAAATTGTTTGGGTTTATCCAATTTGGTAATTGTTGAAATCCATTTTGACCCCAGTTTTGATTAGGTTTAATAAAAGGATTATTATGATTTTGACCTTGATTTTGATTTCCCCATTGATTGCCTTGATTAGGATTAAATCCTTGATTTTGATTATTTCCCCATTGATTATTACCTTGATTGGGATTAAAACCTTGATTCTGATTTCCCCATTGATTCTGATTACCTTGGTTTTGGTTTCCCCATTGATTATTACCTTGATTAGGATTAAATCCTTGATTTTGATTATTTCCCCATTGATTATTTTGATTATTTTGATTGGGGTTAAATCCTTGATTTCCTTGATTAGGGTTAAATCCTTGATTTTGGTTAGCCCATTGATTACCTTGATTTTGATTGCCCCATTGATTAGGTTGTTGTCCTTGTCCCCACATCAGAAATAGTACTTATATTATTTTAAAAAACCTTATTAATAAACTCAATACAATAAAATTAAAGATTAAAAATCAATTTTATTATTTGTTTTATATCTTTACAAATTGTGAATAAGAAAAAATAATTTAAATAATGGTCATTTCTTTAAGAATAAAAATAAAATACAAACTTTATATCTAAATCGAGTATTTTTCTATTATTAATAAAAATAGGCATTAAATATCATTTATATTTTAAGTTTGCATTTTTAAATCGATTTTATTTATCTCTACTATAGTCTTAAGCTTCTTATTTAACTTTAAGATTCATACTACAATTATTAGTTCCAACATTAGATTGTACGTTTGGTAAAGTTACATAAATTTCTGGGTGTTTAAGTTTGTAATGTTGATTAAGACTACCTTAACTACCATAAGATTTTCCGCAGATTTTGACACTACATTTATAATATCTTTATATTTAATCTGCATTGCGTCTCATTCTTTTGCATTTTTAATTATATTTATCACTTTGACTAAACTCATCATCCTACATTTATCATATATCTTACTTCATATTTGCTTAATCTATTAATAAGATGATTTTTTTCTTAGATTAATTATTTGACTTGAGTAGTTAATGCAATGTTGGCTAAGTAAAGTCTGCAGTATTAATGATAATATGTATCATCTTGATTATTGTTACTGAATATTTATATATGTACATTTGGAATTATTTATCAAGCTAAAAGTGGTCCATCTTATTCCGTTAATTATCGATAAAATATATATAATTAATAATAACATATCAAAATACAATATACTTTACTTAATTTATTAAATTCTGTTCTTATGAAATTAAGATATAACTACTATTCAATACTTTGTGATTCAATTCAATATTTAATTTTCATAACAATATAAAAATCTTATCATATATCAATATTTATTTGATCTAATTAAAACTATGATTTAATCTATTTTTTAAAAGGTAGATCATTATAATTAATATATTAAAAATGTCTTTTAAGCCAGAGCATGAACTTATATCATAATCTGATGAAGACGATTTTTAAAATTTTAAAGGTGAAAATCATTAGTTAAGTTGTTATTAATCTTGTTTAGCCTGTTGTGGTAGTTTGACAGGATGTTTAAAAATATGGCTTCCTTGTGTATGCTGCTGCCTGACAAGTCCAATATATTAAATTCAAACATCTAAGTTAGGAGTACGTCAATAATTTGGACGATATAAATAGATAATAAAACCAGGATTTCATTTAATAAATCCTATCAGTCAAAATGTAATATAAGTTGATATGAAAACATCTGTTTTTAATTTAGCACCTCAACAAGTAATAACAAAAGATAATGTTTCCATGCAAATATAAACAGTTGTCTATTATAGAGCTGTAAATCCATATAAATTAGTATATAAATTAAGAAACGATACAAGGCAAATTAGATAATTTATTAAGTAAATATCATATAGTTCTTTAAGAAGTGTAATTGGTTAAAATATTTTCCAATAATTATTATAAAATAGAGCTAAACTTGCAAATCAATTATAGTAATTCGTAAAATCAAAAGTATATCCTTGGGGTTTATTCATATAAAACATATTTATCAAAGGTAAAAGATATATAATATAGATGTAATTTTGGATCCATAAGTCCAAAAGAATTTGCAATCAGCTGCCGTCCAAAAGAGATTATCAGTCGCAACTATAATATCAGCTCAAGCCGATGTATAATGTGCTAAAATGATGAAGGAAACATCATAAATATTAAATTCTTCATCAGCTATGCAAATTAGATATTTATAGACTGTACAGAGTATTAATCAAACCAGTAATAACAAGACGATGTTTATGAATCTTAAAGGAAGGTAGTGATATATTTTTTATATAAGTTGATAAAATAATTAAAATTTTATACATTATCATATTTGACTAATTTACTTTAGTCTTTTTTATAATTTGCCATAGATCTATTGTCCTATTTTTTAATAATCTAATATATTTTCTATTTTTCTTTAAAAATTTTATAACTAATCATTTTCTTTCATTTTAAGTATATATTCAATACTTAAAATCAATTTAATTAATATGTTAAATATTTATCCTTTAATTTATTTTATGTATGATATTAACTAAAATTAGTATTGTTCTAATTATTTATGATAAAACTATCTCCAGTTTTAATGAGATACCTTATAAATATCTAATTATGATTTAATTTATTAGTTGATAGATTTTGTAGGCATCTAATACATATATGATGTTGTTTGTATCTAACATATTTAAATATCTTATGCTATCTTTTACTTTAAAGACAAATATTATTGACTTAAAGTAAAGATTTACCAGTTTTAATTGATATTAAGAAAGTTATTTTAATCTTGAAGATAATTATTGAACTATTTCATTTGTATGCAACAATTTTTGCATATAAGGAATATAATTATAGAATGATTAGCACTTATTTTCTTATGTAAACGGGAAATAGCTGGAGTAACGTGTTTGTAGATGAACATTATCTTATTTCTATAATTTAAATACATTTTTTAATAATTTACTAAAGATTATTGAATAATTTGTTTCTTTTGACCTTAAATTAATTGATTTTAGATATTGATTGTTGTAGGAGTAATTTAAAATTAACTAAAATCTTATTATTAAAGTTATAATTTAACAGTTGATTCTTATCTTTAATATATTTATCTATTATTTGATAGACGAATGCGTGATGTTACTGAATATACCATTTTTTATTGGTGCAAAATTGGATGATCGTATATTTCACTCCAATTTATTCTTTATTTAGGATTTACTGTTAAACATCTATCAATAAAATTTTTTGCATGTTCAGAAATATTCACTTATGAATAATTAGGACGATTATTATTGATTAATTTCAATATTTGTTTATCAGAAAAAGCATAATAAGGAAATTTGCCATATAACATCAAATAATAAACAACTCCTAAAGACCAGATATCAGCTTTACGACCATAAGCTTTTTATTATAAAACTTATGGTGCCATATAAGTACTTGTTCCAAGAACAGTATGTACCATATCTTCGATTTACTATGTTTGTATAGAAAACCCAAGATCAGCAATTTTGCATATATTTTTATGAATTAAGACATTTGAAGCTTTAAAGTCTCTATGCATGGCTTTTACTTAATGAAGTCCTTTAAAGCCATTAATGATTTGTTTTAAAAAATAAGTTGCTTCTTATTATGTTAGCCTCATTTTTTTATCAAGGTATTACTGTAATTCTCCACCATCACATAATTACATTATCAGAATGATATGTTTATCGGTAGTAAAATTATCAATATATGCAACCACATTTTCATTTTTACATTATTTTAACACTTTTATTTATGATTTTAATAATTGCATAAGTTTTGGAGTTTTTTTAAGTTTGTCTTTTGGTACAACTTTTGCTGCATAATTGTTTCCTTTTTATTCGTCATAGACATTATATACTTTTCCAAAACATCCTGAACCTATTTATTTCAAAAAACTATAATTTTTTATTTTTGTTCCAACAAAACTTTACTCAAATTGATTATTCATTAGATTATTTATCTTTATTATTAATTATAATTGATCTATTATAATAATGATTATAACTTTAAAAATATAAAAATAATCAGTTATTTAAATGACCCATTTTTACTGCTTACGACATAGGATGAAATTTACTTTATGGAAATTATCGAATTTATTTGACTTTGATCATCATTGTTCCAGAGCTCATTTAATCTTTTATATTTTAATCTTTAATTTATGATTACTTTTACTCTTATCCAGAATTAAATAATTTTAGGATAAAACTGACAACTAAACTTATACTTCCTATACCGATGCACATAAAACACTGTTGATATGTAAGTCCAGCTGGGTGAACTTGAAAAGCTTGTCCTGAAAAGGATATCAATAGTAATTGTAATCCAAAGATGATGCCAACAATTATGATAAAGAGTTTGTTAGTTGAAATATCTCCGAAGATGTTGAATTCTTAATGAATTTTTCGTGAATTAAAGAAATTAAAGACTTGCATCATTACAAATGCATTAAAAATGAATGTGAAATGTCTCGATACCATATCAATTTAACTTTTTATACTTTGATAGTCATTATCTCCAGTAATTGTTACTAATCTTCCACTTCGAACAGTGCCGCCAATGACACCATTATGCCATTTGTATTATGGTTTGGTGGCATATATTCCTGAATCATAACCGTCTTTATACTCTGGAATAAACGTTTATCCAGCAAAAACAAGAACAAGAAGTACAATAAGTTGAAAAACTGCTTGTCCAACTATATGCTTAATCATATGCTTTGAAATAATACTTTAAGAACGATTAATAGGTTTTCTATCCAATAATTTTTAAGTTGGAGATTAAGATGCAAGGGCCAAAGAAGCCAAGGTATCCATAATTAAGTTGATCCATAACATTTGAATTGGAGCTAATACTTGTTGTTTGATTAAAGCTCCACTGATTAAAGTAATTGACACCGCAACCAAATTTACTGTGAGTTGAAATTGAATAAATTTACGAATACAGTCGTAAATATTTCTTCCCCATATGACAGCTCTGACAATTGAATTAAAATTATCATCTAAAAGAATAATTGATGCTGATTATCTAGCAACCTAAGTTCCAGTTATTCCCATAGCAAAGCCAACATCAGCTTTTTTAAGTGCTGGGGCATCATTTGTTCCATCGCCTGTTACTGCAACAACACATCCTCTTTATTTAAGTCCAGTTACAAGAGCATATTTATCTTAAGGTCTTGATCTTGCTAAAACCATTAATTTATCTGCTAATTTATCAAATTATTATGCATTTTTAATTGTATCAACTCTTAAGGGTATATTTTTTTCTTCTGCAGTCTTTAAATCTCTAGCACATTCACAAACTGCTATTTTACAATTTTTACAGACAACTCCACCAATTAAAGAAATGAAATTAGAGCCTTACATTACAATGCTACCATCATTATCTTTTATGATTCCGACATCTTTTGCAATAGCCTTAGCAGTTACTATGTTATCTCCTGTTACCATTCTTACTTTAATTCCAGCTTTATGGCATTTTTAAATAGCACTTGGAACTTATCTTCTTGGAATATCTCTCACACCAACGATTCCAATAAGAATTAAATCTGATTTTTATATGTTAAAGATTCCTTTTTAATCTTTTGTAGCTACATCTGCATTATCGCTCATAACTTTATAAGCTAAACATAGTGTTCTTAAAGATGACTCAGCCATCCTATTAATGGATTATTCCATATTTGATTTTACTGCTTGAGAGATCATATCTATTCTGTTATTTTTCATATCATACCATTTTGTACAGCAGCTTAAGACTATTTATGAAGCACCTTTAACAAATATGTAATTTTATTTATTTTTTTCAATTATAACAGACATTCTTTTTCTTGATGAACTAAAAGGAAATTTAAGGAATGCTTCAAATCTTTCTCTGTATTAAGAATAATTGATTCCACATTTAGACATAAATTTAAGTAATGCGATTTATGTTGATGATCCTTTTTCTTATGGAATCAAATTAGCAGTACTATTAACACACGCACTAATCTTGAATAATTCAAGCCATTCATTATTATTAGTAATTGAAGTAATGTCGACTTTATTATCATATTGTTAAAGTTTTATTGAATTTCCGTTCCATAATTCTGATAAAGTCATTTTATTCATAGTTAATGTGCCTGTTTTATCTGAACAAATATTATTTGCACCGCCCATAGTTTAACAGGCTTACATTTTTCTGACTAAATTGTTATCAACTAACATTTTTTTGACTGAGACCGCCAGAGTTAATGTAACAGATAAGGGAAGACCTTATGGAATTGCTACTACAATGACTGTAAGGCCGAGAATGAAATATCCTATCAATTATTTTACATCTTTTGAAGTATCCCAATTCTTTTTAACAATTTTTTCAATTCCAAATCTCAATAATAAAACGCATATAATGACAACTGCTGCAATGAGTCCAAACTTTCCTATCTTTTTAGCTAAATGCTACAATTTTTATTGTAATGGAGTCATGGTTTATTCTTATTGTTATAGTAATGCTCTAATTTTTCCAATACAAGATCTTTATCCAACAACTAAAATCATTATTTTACCTTATCCATTTAAAACTTTAGTGCCACTCAATAATATTGGAGATGGAACATCATGTTTTCCAGCTGTATTTTTCTAACCTCTTTGTTCTAATTATGTTTTAATCATTTGACAAGCCTAAATAGTATTTTTTGGAATAGGATCGGATTATCCTGTCATTGCACTTTAATCAGTTGTTACTTAATTTGATTCTATCAATATTGCATCTGCCGGTATTTCCATTCCTTATGCTAGATGTGCAATATCACCAACTAATAGATCATCTTGATGAAGTTCCAATAATTAATTATTTCTTCTCACTGTTAATCTTTTTCTTTAATCTGCAACCTTATTGAGATGCTGAAACTGTCTTTCTTTTGAATAATTGTTACTAGCTGTGACTGAGGCACATATAAATACAGCAATTAAAATTGTAAAACCTTATATCCAAGCTGTTGATCTTTGATCTGGTTAAGCCATTCCTACTGATATGCCAATTGAAGCTATACTTGCAACCATTAATACTTTTTCGATGAAGCTATCTAAAGCTTAAATCATAAGTTAACAAAAAGTTGCTAATTATTTTTTAGCTTTTTGATTATTACCGAAAGCTTTCCGTCTTTCTTCTAAACTTTTTGGATCATTTGAAATTCCTGTTTTATTATTAGTTGTGACGCCTTGATAGAGCCAGTGAAGATCATTTCCTGTTGATAAAAGTTTATCTATTTATTATGCATATGTTCTAGTTTGTGCAGTTGACACAAGTTATTATAGAGCCTATTTCTTTAATTCAAAGCTGTTCATATTCTATCGGCTTTATATTCTATTTTTAAATGATATTAATACTATAACAAATATATCTTCAAGAATTTTAACAATATTTATAAATTGAATTTACATAATTAAATAAATAATATTTTTTTGAATTTTTATGTATTTTTGTTTCTAATATATATAGCAATAATCAATCTTGAAATATTTTTTAGTTTAGAAATTTTATTTACTGAATATTAATGATAATATATGTGATAAATAAAGAAATGGAAAAATCAATAAGCATTATGATTTTTTGTCGGTATTTTTTATCGTCCTCGATCTTTTCTAGCATCATCATAATAATTCTTTTACGAATAATTAAGTTTTATTCTATTTTCAAATTATATCAGTTCGTTTATTTAAAGATAATTCTTTTTATTAAAGTTATATTTATTTTATATACTTTTTATGTTAGACTTTTTATTTGAACGCAATTAAGGATTATTAAGATTATTATGATTATTATGATTTAATTTACCGTAGAAAGTTATTAATTATGGCATTTTATTTTGTTTTTTATTTGCTGATAAATTGAATTTATTACCGTATAATGTTATAGAACCGATTCCTATTCCTGGTTCATTCTTTATTTTTTTATAAGGGCTTAAAGATGTTCGTTTTACTCTAAAGACAGCTTTTTATACATTTTTTTAATTCATACTATTTTGAAGAAATACATTAGAATTGATATTAATATTGTTTATCCGTTGATTTGATCTATTATTTTGCATAGGTTGAAGCTAAAATTGTGATTATTTTGTCCTTAAATTGTTTTTAGATAGACTAAGTCTTTCATCCAATAATGAATCAATCGAGTCTTAAATACTCTCTTCATCTATTTAATCGATTCTATAGTGAGAATTTCTTGGTTTAAAAGATTCCATGATTTTGTTTCTACTACTTTCATATAAGTTTTATTATTATTTTTCATTTTTTTAAGAGTCTTACTAATTGTTTATTAAGGGGTTTTTAGATAGATATTATTATAGAGTCATTCCCTTAGTAAATAAATGCTAATGCTAGTGGGAAGGTGAAAGTTCAGCTGATTGATACATAAAATTAATTATTAGAATTAGATAATAAAAATCAATAATTTTACATCAATATAATCAAAATTATAAATTTAGAATGAAATCATAATCATAAAAGATAAATAAATAACTTTACCTTGAAATAATGAAACCAAACAACTATTTCAATATTTTAGAAAAATATTTATTAATCTATAAATGTAATTATATTCAGATCAATTGCTTTTTCAATTCCTTTTCTTATCATTTGATGATCTTTCTTTTATATTCGACCTTGTGTTTTGTGAAACTTGTTAACGAGCTTTGTTTAATTATTTTTGTGGATTTGAACATGAAGAACATTATGCGCCTAATAAATAAATTATTGCGCCAATAACTCCTAAAGAATGGAAAAGAGCAGTATTTTAAAGAATAGCTAGTGTTGGAACGACTGTGAAAACTTGATGTTGTTCGATCCATAATAGTACGATAAGTCCAATCAATGTTGGGAATTTGAGTATCCATGATCTGATAAATAGGAATAATATTGAAGAGGCTAATAAACCTGCTACTACTAATCTTAGATGTTATTTTGCTAATTGTTGTATTTATGGAGTAAAGCAATGACACGTTGACATTGCAGCTTTAAGATTTTTATCAAAGGTAGATGATTAATTTTTATCCTGATATAAAAGGAAAGCTTGAAAACCAAGAGATGCTATGATAAATAGTTTGCCTAAAAAAACAAGTCCTGATTGTGCCATGTGGTATAATTTTAAATTTATCAACTAAATATCTAAATTAATATATAAATATTGTCAAAATATTCTAAAGAATTAACAAATATCGATTATGGATATGATTAATAAATTTATTTTACAATTTTATCAATTTTATTATTTTTCTTATCGAAATCAATTTTTCATTTTTTACTTTACCCATTTTTATTAATATAATTATTAGTAAAAAATTATTAAATTTTCTTTTCTATATAAATTTTGATAGTTAAAACATATTATAAATATCATATTATGAAATTAATATTCATTTATCATATTTCTATTAAATAAAAATCTATTAATTTATATATCAATAAATATATAAAAACAAAAATGA
>Ga0169931_10007285_pt1 | contig 16430 bp, 16 predicted proteins | sample Kivu_15m_20L_FD_129675 | JGI IMG/M metagenome (GOLD analysis project Ga0169931, IMG submission 129675) | Freshwater microbial communities from Lake Kivu, Western Province, Rwanda to study Microbial Dark Matter (Phase II) - Kivu_15m_20L... | ecosystem: Environmental > Aquatic > Freshwater > Lake...
CGCCAGATGTAGGCCAACATGGCAGCCGTGTCGCCAGATATGCGGCTTTCGGGCGTGCCATACCAGGCCTGATAGGTCTTTTCGGCCCCCGAGAACACATTCACCCGCAGCAGACTGCGTTCGCCACGGTAGGCGCCCGAGAGGTAAAAGCTCTTGAGGTCGCTGGTGGCGCGGTCTATGTAGCCATCGCTGCTGATCTTCGAAAGACGCGCATCCAGCGAGAAACGCTTGGCAATGAGGCCCGTTCCGGCAGCAACGGTGTGCCGCCATGTGTTGAAACTCCCGTAGCCGTTCACAATGTCTGCGTAAGGCTTGTCGCGCAATGTGTTGGTACTCACATTCACACTGGCCCCGAAGGCAGCGGCCCCGTTAGTACTTGTGCCCACCCCGCGCTGAATCTGTATGCTCTCCATGCTGCTGGCCATGTCGGGCATGTTCACCCACCACACGCCATGGCTTTCGCTGTCGTTTATGGGGATGCCATTGATGGTCACGTTGATGCGGGTGATGTCGCTCCCGCGGATGCGGATGCCCGTGTAGCCAACGCCTGCCCCGGCATCGGAGTTCACCACCACGCTGGGCGTCTGGTCCAGTATGTAAGGCACATCTTGCCCGAAGTTGAGGGCTTTTATCTCGGCCTTAGTCAGCTCGTTGTAGGTGGTGGCGGTGGTTGAGCTGGCGCGGGTGGCGGTCAGCACCACTTCATCGCTCAGATAGGCTTTGGGCGAAAGTCTCAACTCCAGCCCATCGCTCGGCACGGCCACTGTCACGGTATCGGTGCTATAACCGATGGAACTCAGCACCAGCTTCGTCTCACTGCCTTTCACTTGGTTCAGTACGAATCGCCCCTCCGCATCGGTAGCCGTGCCTCGGTACGTGCCGAGCAGCGCGACATTCACGCCCGGAATTGGGCTGGAATCTGTGGCCGACATCACTCGCCCACCCACAGTTTGAGCAATTGACAATTGACAATTGACAATTGACAATTGAAAAATGCCGAACAGCATAAACCGAACAGCAAATCTGCTTTTGCTCGTGGCTCGAAGCTCGTGGCTCGCGGCTCTTAGATTCCTGCTCGCAGCTCGCAGCTCGCGGCTCGTGGCTAAAGACTCTCTCATTATCTGCGGATTTTGGGTAACGGAAATAACCCAAAGGTGCCCCGATGAGGGACGTGCGCAGACGTGTATGTGGGCTTTTCGTACACTCCCTTCGCCAGCATTATCTGGATCAGGTTTTTAGGGTCTGCTCTCAGCCGCGCATTTCTGCGAGGCACCCCTGTGTTAAAGAATTCGGGGGCAAAGGTAAGTTAGATGCATGAATGCGAGCCCCCCTACCTTCGCCTCCTCTCTAAAAGGCCATGAAACGTATCCTTATCCTTGGCGCAGGCCGTTCAGCCACGGTGCTCATTGACTACCTGATAGACCATGCCGCGGAGGGCATCTGGACCGTCACGGTAGCGGATATGGACGCTCACACCGCTGCCCGAAAAGTGGCAGGCCGACCCAATGCCAGAGCCGTTGGTGCCGACCTCAGCGACAAGGCTGTGCGCACAGAACTGATGAAAGGTGTCACCTTTGTAGTGAGTCTACTTCCACCACCCATGCACCCCGAGGTGGCCCTCGACTGCCTGAGCATGGGCTGCCATCTGGCCACGGCCAGTTATGTGGGGCCTGCCATGCATGCCCTGCACACCGAGGCAGAGGCCAAAGGGCTCACATTCATCAACGAGATAGGGTTGGACCCAGGAATAGATCACCTTTCTGCCATGCAGATGCTGGACGGATTGCGGGCCGATGGACACCGGATCCTCCATTTCGAAAGCCATTGTGGGGGTCTGGTGGCTCCGGAGAGTGACGACAACCCGTGGGGCTACAAGTTCACATGGAACCCACGCAACGTAGTGCTGGCAGGGCAAGGCGGTGCGGCCAAGTTCATCCACAACGGTTTGTACAAGTACATCCCGTACCAACGCCTGTTCACCCGGATTGACGAGATTTCTATCGAGGGTCATGGCCTGTTTGAAGGCTACGCCAACCGCGACTCGCTCGGCTACCGCGAGGCCTACGGACTGATGGATGCCCTCACCGTTTTCCGGGGCACATTGCGAAAAGCGGGTTTCTGTGCAGCTTGGAATGTGTTCGTGCAACTCGGCATGACCGATGACACCTACACCATGGAAGGCACCGACCGCATGACCCTGAGCCAGTACCTCGGGGCATTCTTGCCCGACAACGGGGCCTCGGTGCGGCACCGCTTGGCCGACCACCTGTGTGTGAGCGACCGTGCGATGGATCAGATAGATTGGCTTGGCCTGTTCGGTGACGAACCTGTCGGCTTGAGCAACGCCACTCCTGCACAGATCCTCCAGTCTGTGCTCGAACGGAAATGGATCATGAAGCCAAACGACAAGGACATGATAGTGATGTGGCACCGCATAGGGTCAGAGAAGGAAGGTAATGAGCACACCACAACTGCATCGTTGGTGGTGAAAGGCGATGACATGGAGCGCACCGCAATGGCCAAGACCGTGGGCCTTCCATTGGCCATCGCCACACGTATGGTTTTAGAAGGCACCATTCAGCGAAGGGGCGTGGTCATTCCCATCTACCCCGATATTTACAACCCCATGCTGGCCGAACTGGAGAGATTCGGGGTGCAGTTTGAGGAGAAATGTGAAGTCGCTTAGTGGTGATAAATCTCGATTGAACTCATTATCTCAGACTGAAGCACCTATTCCCTCTGTCCTAATAACCCGAACTTCGAGCATCAAACCTTAAACCTCTTCATATGCGCACAGCCGTTTTCCCTGGGAGTTTCGATCCCATCACCCTCGGCCATCAGGATGTGGTGTTGCGCGCCCTGCCGTTGTTCGACCGCATCATCATCGGTATCGGGCACAACTCAGCCAAGCGCGGGCTCTTCAGCATTGAAAGGCGTAAGGCTATGATATCGCAGACATTCGCTGCTTGTCCGACAGTGAGTGTCGAGGCTTACGAGGGTCTGACGGCCGATTTCTGCAAGAGAATAGGTGCCACCCATATTCTGCGCGGCCTCCGCAATGGAATCGACCTTGAGTTCGAACGCAGCATTGCCGATGCGCACCTGAAACTGGTGCCGGGCCTCGAGACGGTCTTCCTCATCTCATCGCCCCAATTCATGGCAATAAACTCGACCATTGTCCGTGATATACTCCACCATGGTGGCGATGCCTCTTCCTTTGTTCCCGCAGGAGTCAATCTCAACGACCGAGGTTGAGCCAATTGCAGAAGAGGAATCTGAGTTATTGAGTTCCAATAACGGTATTCGATAATGTTCCTCACCACTCAGAGGGTTTCAAAGACTTTGAAAGTTCATGCTTCAACCGACATTGATCATCTTGGGATCATCTTGGTGATTCAGGAAATGGCCAGATCTAGTGGAGCGAGGATGGATTTCGGACGGATTATCCGCCCTCGCTTAATCCCCGCCTACAGCACTTTACGTTTTAAATCTGTCTTAGCCTTTTCACTGTTAACCGTACTCTTTTCCCAAATACCAACTACGATAGCCCAAACAATTTCGGGCAAGGCCCCGGGCTTTGAGGGAAGGATGATATCGTTGGTGGTCTATGACGACCTCATCTCTGAAAAGGAGAATGTCCTTGCCACTTGTCGTGTGGATGGTGCAGGCCATTTCTCTTTGAAAGCCGGGTTTACAGAACCTCAGTACGCCTTTTTACGCTGCGGAAGGGAATGTGCCGATCTGCTGATGGAGCCGGGCAAAGAGTACACCGTGAGGTTCTCGCGACCTGTTAAGGCGGCAGCCGAGGAGACGTTCGCAGCTCGTTTCACTCAGAAACTGGAGATCCTGGGCGGAAGTGGTAAACCGCTCAACGATGAGGTAAGGCGGTTCAATGACGCTCTTGACGCCTTTCTTGAACAGCAGTACAAGTTGCTTGTGATGCGCAAAGGGGCCAAGGCAGTAGGAGAGGCGAGTAAGGCCTTCAAGGCCAAGATGGCAGTTGATTTCGCCTCTGCATCAGCGTATCTTGAGACGCATATCACCTACAGCATCGCTCAGGCAGAAGCAGTTGCTCAAGTGAGGCGCGATTCGTTGCATCAGCGATACCTGACAGGGAAGTGGTTTCCGAATTCGCTGGAGTATGTACGGTTCCTCAACGATTTTCATAGCGGAGTACTGCGCCAGAAGGCGAAGGCCGACCCCAAGGCCATGCAACGCATGGTGAACGCGCCCGATGCACTGGTCCAATTGGAGACTCTTCTTGGCACCGATCCACTGCTCAAAGACCCGCGAATACGGGGTTTTGTTTTGGTTTCTGGCCTCCGTGACCTGTTCGCATTCAAGGACATCGACCCTAGAAGAACAGCAGCTCTATTGAGTCAATATGCCGACCGTACTTCCGATGGTTATCTGGCCCGAGCCGCTCGCAACGTGGCCGAGCTGAATACCCGCCTGCTGCCCGGTGCCCCTGCTCCACGACTGGTGCTCAACCACAACAAAGGCGGCTTATTTGACCTGAAAGAACAGAATGGCCGTATTGTGGTGGTCGAGTTCACTGACCCACAGAACCCGCTGTGCCTCGAGGAATCAATCGCTTTTGGCAATCTGTACAAGACTTACGGCAGCAAGATGGAATTCGTAACGGTGTGTATCGCACCCAGCGAGGCAGGGGTCAAGGATTACGTTGGGCGGATTAACCCGAAATGGACGGTTTGCCGTACTCCCATCGACTCAGAAATTGTGGCCGACTTCGGATTGGTCGGGGTGCCCACGTATTACATCATCGGCCCAACGGGCAAATTGCTGAACAGTCCTGCATTGACCCCATCGCGCGGGTTGGAAGGCGACCTGATCAAGGCCATCAAGAAGTGAAAGCGCCCTTTTAGTGGCTGTGATCAGCGGGGTACCTTTGCAGCATGGCGCTGGCAGAGCTGCGTACAAGGCATAGATTGTTCAACCGGATGCTCAAGGTGAGCATCACGCTTACGTACCTGGTCATTTTAGCGGGTTCGGTGGTGCGCAACACGGGGTCGGGCATGGGCTGTCCGGACTGGCCTAAGTGCTTCGGAAAATGGGTGCCACCGACATGCGCCTGTCAACTGCCCGAAGGCTATGAGAAGGAATACATCGAGCATCGTAAGGAGAAGAATCTGCGCTATGCCGATCTGTTGGACCGCATCGGCTATGCCGAAGTGGCTCAGCACCTCCGCACTGATGCCGATATGTATAGGCCCACGCTGTTCAATGCCTTCCATACCTGGACCGAGTATATAAACCGGTTGCTCGGGGCATTGCTCGGCCTCAGTCTGGTCAACAGTCTCATTTTGAGTCTGCCGTATCTGAGTACACGCGCCATGATTCCGGTGCGCATGTTCGCCATTGTTCTGCTTACTGGTTTTCAAGCCTGGTTCGGTAGCATAGTGGTTTCGACCCATCTGCTGCCTGGTACCATCACGGTGCACATGGGGCTGGCGTTACTCATTCTGGCGCTGCTCATTGTTCTTTATGTCGAGACCTCGCCCGGCAAACGTGTGAATGCCACCTTCCGCTTGGGCAACACCATGCGTTATGCGCTCACGGCCCTGCTACTGCTGGCATTGATTCAGGTGTTCCTTGGCACACAGGTGCGGCAGCAGGTAGATGTACTTGCCGATACTTTGGGCCCTAATCAGCGCAACCTCTGGATTGAAGGCCTCAATTGGGTATTCAAAGTTCACCGCTCATTCTCCATTATCTTGCTCATCCTTACTGGCTGGATTTTCTTTCAGGTGAACAGATATATGTCGCACTACTGGGTGGTGTACCGAATGACCTGGTTCCTTGCCGTATTCATCGGAATCGAGACCATCAGTGGAGTGATCATGGCGTATCTCGGCATGCCTTGGTGGGCCCAACCGGTTCACATGCTCGTATCGAGCATGATCATTGGCTCGTTGGTGTACCTGCTCTCATCGGTACATAGCAAGAGGGAGATAGCCGCGGCCTGAGCGCTGACTCAATCCTTCCACCTAAAGGTGGAGATGAGGTGGTCGATATCCTCAGATATGTGCTGGATGACCGGGGCGAGTGAGTCATTGTTGGGCACCGCATTGAAATAGAGGGCACCACGCATGAAATGGGTCGCGCTATCGGTGATGAAGAACTGAATTGGACTGGCTGCGGTGGTTCCACCCACATCGAAACGCATTCCGTACATGTGGCGCTCAGGTAGCATGATCACTTGCTCCTGAATGCCCGATGCCTTGCTTATGTGCTTATTGGTGAGCGTGCGAACGTCTTCGAGATAGGTGGCGAGGTTGCCATTGAGTCTGGCGTAGCTGATATGCACCTTGGCACGGTGCCGCGGATATTCGATGCTGAACCAGCAGGGCTGCTGGGCATGTGCGGGGTCGTATGTGGCCCGTGCCTGGGCCGACATCTCAAACGCGAACGGACAAGTGGTATCGAACGGTGCGTAGCTGTGCGGTTGCAGCTCTAAGTTCATATAACCGCGCGGCCTCGGGGTGAATTCGCTCTCGCAACCCACCACGGTCATCACCACAGCCAGTAGCAACAAAAGCCGGTCAATTCCCGGTCTCATCGGTCTCAAGGGCTGTCACAGTCACCTTCACCCTCCTGATGCGCCTTCGGTCGACACTCTCGACCTGAAACGTGAATCGGCCGCATGTGAGCACCTCACTCTTTTGTGGGATAGCGCCTTTCAGTTCAAGGATAAGGCCTGCCAAAGTATCCGACTCACCCCTTATTTCCTCAAACTCGTCCTCCTCGGTACCTGTGGCCCAGCAGAAATGCTTGATCGGGGTCTTGCCCTCGAAAACGAAACTCGAATCATCGATGCGCGAATAGACCGCTTCGGCGTCATCAAATTCATCGCTTATATCACCAACTATCTCCTCCAAGATGTCCTCCAAGGTCACGAGGCCCGAGGTGCCCCCGTATTCATCAACGACCACCGCCATGTGCATGCGCTTGGAGCGGAATTCCTCCAAAAGGTCATCGATCATTTTGTTCTCAGGTACGAAAAAGGAAGGCCGAATCTTTGAGTGCCAATCGAAATCAGGCTGATCAACGTAGGCCAACAGATCTTTTACGTGAATAAGACCCACCACCTTATCGTGCGATCCATCGAGTACCGGATAGCGCGAATAGCCCGCCTGTGCTATGCGACCCAGCACGGCTTTGTAATCGCTGGCATGCATGATTCCTTCCATGTCCAAACGTGGGCACATGATGGCGCGCACAGGGGTGTTGCCGAATTTGACGATTCCCTCCAGGATGCGCTGGTCCTCGAGTTCCTCTTCGCCTTCGGGAGTGGCGAGCTCCAAGGCATGAGACAGCTCGTCCATCGATATCTGCTGAGATGAGGGACTGACTTTTCTTTTATCGATCAACGATGAGACCCACATCAGCCAGGCACTCACAGGACTCAGCACTGCCGAGATGTAGTTGAACGGGATTCCGGCCAGCAGTGCCATGCTGCGCACATTCTGGCTGGAGTAGACCTTCGGGGTCACTTCTCCCACCATGAGCAGGATCACGGTCACTCCGATCACTTGAATGATCCAACCTATGGGCAGCACATCCAGCAGTTCATAGTTCAGCACATGCTCTGGCACATGCCTCACGGTGAGGTAGGTGGAGATGATCACCACGCCCACATTCACAAAATTGTTGGCAATAAGAATGGTGGCCAGCAGCTTCTTGGGGCGTTTCATCACCTCCACCACAGCCTTGGCACGATGTCCGCCATCGGCATCCAGCTCATCGAGCATAGGACGGGTAAGGCTGAAGAATGCCACTTCTGATCCGCTGATGAAAGCGGAACACAGTAGAAGGACAAGGATCACTCCAAGACCTATGAGGATTTCGGCATCGGGCATGGCCGCGGCTGCCAAGAGAATACTCGGAGGGTCTTCCAAATCAGTTGTCAGGATTTATGGGGCGAAAATACCGCAGCAGAGCTATCAGAACGGAAGGTCATCGCCAGGCTCAGGGCCAACATTAACATCCGGTTCGCTCACCTGCGATGGACGGGCCGAGCCATCGCCCCCTTGCGGTCTGCCACCGAGCAGGGTCATCTCCTGTCCAACGATCTCGGTGGTGTAGCGATCGGCTCCTGTCTTATCGGTCCACTTGCGGGTCCTGAGGCGGCCCTCTATGTAGACCTGGCCGCCTTTCCGCAGATACTTCTCGGCTACACCGGCCAGGCCGCGCCAAACCTCCCCATTATGCCATTCGGTGTTCTCCTTCAGGTTTCCGTCACGGTCCTTATATCGCTCGGTAGTGGCCATCCTGAAACTTGCCACTTTGGCACCATTGTCAAGGGTGCGCACCTCTGGGTCTGCACCAAGGTTGCCTATCAGTATCACTTTGTTCACACTTGCCATGACTATTCGTTTTTCGGGTTGATGTTTAAACGAGCCGCAATGTAGTACAGATCACATTTCGATGCGAAGTTGTCCGAATTCACCCGAAAGAAAATTCCTCAATGGTCTTGGGAAAGCCATGAGCGACAATGCCGAGATGGGCACAGGTTCGAATCCCTCCGATTCAGCTTTTTTTACCGATAATACTGTGATACTGTAGTTGATCCTGCGGTGCGAGAGGAGATGCTTCCCTTCGTGTCTCAAGAGCATTTTCCCTTCGGGGATGATTGAGGACCGCACTGCCTGATTCATGGCCTGAGTGGCATCAATGAACTCCATGGTGTCGATGCTCGGAAACTCGTTCAGTCCACGCCAGATATCGCTGCCGGTCCTGAGCCGCACCATTGTCTCGCCTGCCTTATTGACGCAGACGAACCAATGGATGTAACGGTCGGTCACGTTCTGTTTCCCCTTCTTTATCGGAATCGATGACTGAAGGCCTGCACTGCGAGCCATGCATCCATCGGCCACTGGGCAGCTGAGGCACGAGGGCGATGCAGGGGTGCACACTGTGGCGCCAAGTTCCATGAGCGCCTGATTGATATCGCCACTACCCATCGGTGCCATGCAATCCTGCGCCAGCGCACGGATTCCGCGCAACACTTCAGGACTGTCCACAGGGCTGTCGATGCCGTGGTAGCGGGCCATGACGCGGATCACATTGCCGTCAACTGCTGCCACCGGCTCGTCAAAAGCTATGGATGCGATGGCTGCAGCAGTATATGGACCTATCCCCTTGAGCCCCAGCAGACCCGAGTAGCTTGAAGGGAAACTGCCGCCATGCCCTGAACTCACCGACTTTGCTGTGTGGTGCAGATTGCGCGCACGGCTGTAGTAGCCCAGACCCTCCCAGAGGCGCATAACCTCGGCCTCACTGGCCTGGGCAAGTGCGTGAACAGTAGGGAATCTCTCAGCGAAACGCATGTAATAAGGCATCCCTTGATCGACACGGGTCTGTTGCAGGATGACCTCGCTTAGCCAGATCAGATAAGGATCCTTGGTCTCGCGCCAAGGCAACGAGCGGTGAGCCGCACGGTACCACTTCAACAATCTTGGCACAGGAAAAGACCCCATGTTATAGCTGCTTCGTAACTGCTTGTATTAAAGGGGCGAAAAAGAAATTCTAGGGCATAATGCCTGATAGAAATAGTATTAACTTCGCGCCCCCCAAACATAGGGCTCAGACATAACCAAACCCATCAAAGAAATGACTAAGGCAGACATCGTTAGCGAGATCTCGGAGCGCACCGGCATCGAGAAGGTTCAAGTGCTTCATACTGTTGAGGCTTTCATGCACTCGGTGAAGACATCGCTATCTAAGGGCGAGAACGTTTACATGCGCGGATTCGGCAGCTTCATCGTTAAGAAGCGCGCTCAGAAGACCGGCCGTATCATATCGAAAGGTACGAGCATCACCATCCCGGCCCACTACATCCCTGCCTTCAAGCCTGCCAAGACCCTGGCCGATAAGGTGAAGAAGGGTGTGAAGGTGACCAAGTGAGTCAAAAGGCCGGAATAGGTCCTGTACTTGTGCTGGGCGGTGCCATCGTGTTAGCGGTGGCACTGTATCTGGTTCCGTACAACCCATTGGCGAAAGCCGATGAACCGGCCGCCCCTGCGGCAGCTGCTGCGGAATACGATCTGTACACCGACCTGAGCGAGGCTCGCAACGGACTCGACAGCGCCACGCTCGCAGCGATAGGCGCACTTGAGGCCACCGAAACCACCACTGCCGGTGCAGCACTCGACTCGGTGGCTCACATGTATGATGAACTGCGCAAACCAGCAGCAGCTGCGTACATAGCCCGCCAGAAAGCCGAGAAGTACCCCACGGCTAAGAACTATGCAGAGGCCGGGTCGCGTTACCTGCTCTGTGCCCGGTTCATTGGCGATGAGGCCCAGAAGAAAGCTTGGTTCGCTGAGGCACGCAAAGACCTTGAGAAGGCCTTGAGCATCGACCCGAAGGATCTGGGTACCAAAGTGAATCTGGGTGTTTGCCTCGTTGAAGGGGCAGCCCTGATGGGCGAGGCACCGATGGCCGGTATCGGACTGCTGAAAGAGGTGGAACAACTGGATCCGAACAATGTGGATGCTCTGCTAAATCTCGGTTACTTCAGCATACGTAGCGGACAGTATGATAAGGCGGAGGAGCGTTTCCTGAAAGTGGCGCAGATAAAGCCTGAGATAGCTGAGACGCATCTGTATCTGGCCGACCTGCACGAGCGCACTGAGAGATTCGAAGCTGCCATTGCCGACCTCGAGACTTACTTGAAACTTGTTAATGACCCTCGGAAAGAACCTGAGGTGAAAGCATACATCGAGAAACTAAGAACTAACATCAAAAAGGACTGATCATGCCCTGCGGAAAAAAGCGTAAGCGCCATAAGATGGCCACTCACAAGCGTAAGAAGCGCCTGAGAAAGAACCGTCACAAGAAGAAGAACAAGTGATTTGTGAGGGCAGGGGCCGAACCTCTGCCTTTCTCCTTGTCTTCCTATAACGTACATCTGCCCTTGGGCCGATACGCCATTGGTGTATCCGGCCCAATGGTGTTTGCACCGATCTGCCACCCGTTGCCCTATTCGGGCCGGGCGGATGTGCGTACACCTAATACCACATAACGTGAGTCTCGATCTTATCATATCAGACCGTCAATCGAAAGTTGACATAGCCCTGCTCAAGGACAAGCAGCTTATCGAGCTGCATGAGGAGCGCGGCAATACCGCCTTTCAGGTGGGCGACATTTATCTGGGCAAGGTTCAACGTGTGATGCCCGGCCTCAACGCAGCCTTTGTGGCCGTTGGTCACGAAAAAGATGCATTCTTACATTACCTCGACCTCGGCCCGCAGTTCAAGTCGCTACAGCGTTTCTGCGAACTTTTCAAAGCGAAGAAACTGAACAACCCCGGGCTCGAGCGCTTCCGCAACGAGGCCGAGATACCCAAGGACGGCAAGATCGGTGATGTGCTGAAACCCGGCATGGAAGTGCTGGTGCAGATAGCCAAGGAACCCATTTCGACCAAAGGCCCACGGGTGACGTCAGAGATCTCGTTGGCCGGCCGCTACGTGGTGCTGGTGCCTTTTCAGGACAGGGTGAGCGTGTCGCAGAAGATCCGCACCAATGAAGAACGAAGCCGTTTGCGCGATGCGGTGACGGCCGTGAAGCCCCAGAACTATGGAGTGATAGTGCGCACCGTGGCCGAGGGCAAGAAGGTGGAGGAGATTGAGAACGACCTGCGCGACCTGGTCAACCGTTGGAAGAGCATCATAGAGGGAATGGCCAAAGTGGCTGCTCCCGCCAAGGTTATTGGCGAGATGAGCCGCACCTCCACCATTCTGCGCGACATGCTCAATGCCGAGTTCAACAGCATTGTGGTCGATAGCCAGCAACTGCATGAGGAGGTTCAGCAGTACCTGCGCAACAAGGCTCCCGAGAAGGAGAGCCTGCTCAGGTTGCACAAGGGGAAGCCCGAACTGTTCGAGCACCTTGGCATAACGAAGCAGATCAAATCGGCCTTCGGGAAGCATGTCACCATCAAGAACGGGGCATACCTCGTGATTGAGCATACCGAGGCCATGCACGTGATTGACGTGAACAGTGGCCCGCGTACAAACAAGGATCAGGATCAAGAGACCAACGCACTCGATGTGAACCTTGAAGCAGCCCGCGAGGTGGCACGTCAGCTGCGCCTGCGCGACATGGGCGGCATCATCGTGGTCGATTTCATCGATCTGGGCGACCCGGAGAACCGCAAGAAGCTCTTTGACAAGCTGCGCGATGAGATGAGCACCGACCGAGCGCGGCACAACATACTGCCGCCCACCAAGTTCGGCCTCATTCAGATAACCCGCCAACGCGTACGCCCAGAGATGAGCGTGAAGACGCTTGAGAAGTGCCCCACCTGTGGCGGATCTGGCGAGGTGGAACCCACCGTTCTTTTTGAGGATGGGCTGGAGAACAACATTGCCTACATCCTCCAACAGCAGAACGAGCGCAGCCTTACAGTTCAGGTGCATCCATACATAGGCGGTTACCTCACCAAAGGCCTTTTCTCTCCTGTGCGCAGATGGATGTTCAAGTACCGTAGGCGCATCAGCATCGAGACCTCGGCCGAGCTGCAGTTCCTCGAATACCATTTCCTCAATTCGCGTGGCGAAGAGATCAGGATCTGAGGCGGAGCTGAGCAAGAAGCTGGCCCGATTCCAAGATGTGGCCGGTTTCGCCAACTGTGTGCAGGTGCCCGCACCGCACATGCTCGACAGTTTTCCGTTGCGTGGCCATTGGGCCACTGCGCACTTCGGTAACAGCAACCCCATAACACTTGAGCTGGCCTGCGGCAAGGGCGAATACAGCTTAGGGCAGGGAAGGCTTTTTCCGGATAGGAATTTCATCGGGGTCGATATAAAGGGCAACCGCCTGTGGTGCGGTGCCAAGGCCGCTTTGGACGAAGGCCTTACCAATGTGGCATACCTGCGCACGCACATAGACCATATAGACCGCCTGTTCGGCCCGGCCGAGGTCGATTCAATCTGGGTCGTATTCGCTGACCCACAGCCCGGTAAGGCCCGCAAACGGCTCACCTCGCCCATGTTCATCGATCGGTACAGACGCATTCTTAGACCCGGAGGCACACTTCACCTCAAGACTGATAGCGAGCTGCTTTACACTTACACCTTGGAAGTGATAGAGGAACTCGGCCTCAACCTCGTATGCCGTGCCGATGACCTGTATGCCGACCTTGCCAGTGGCACCCACACGCACCTCAACGCCATGGCCGATGTGCTGCGCATAAAGACCTACTACGAGGGGTTGTGGGAGCGTGAGGGGCGCACCATCAGGTATCTTGCCTGCACCTTATGAACGCTGACGGCAACAGCTTTTTCCGCGATGTGTGGGATGTGGCACGCGCGGTGCCCTATGGCCGTGTCACCAGTTACGGGGCCATAGCCCGTTACCTGGGCAGTGCGCGCAGCGCTCGCATGGTGGGCTGGGCAATGAATGCCTCTCACACAGCCGATGAACCTGTACCCGCACATCGCGTGGTGAACCGCAACGGCCAACTCAGCGGCAAGCACCATTTCCCCAGTTCAGACCTCATGTGCCAACTGCTTGAGAGCGAAGGCGTGGAGGTGAAGGATGATCAGGTTGTGCGATTCGGGCAGCTCTTCTGGGACCCAATGGTGGAGTTGAAGGTGTGAGGAATAGCTTCCGATCTGGCCCGTTCTTCTGCGATAAGGCAAGAAACAGGGCCTTGGTAATCAGCTAGAAAACAATAGGGTTCAATAGATCGATGTCGCCCGACATCACTCAAAATAGAATGACACCAGCACCGATTTCGATCCGAGGAAATCGATGCTCTCTGCGAACGGGGTGCCGTCTTTCACTATCAGATTGTTGACCCCGAAAGCCACTTTCACCTCCATGGTGAATTTGAAGAATTTGAGGTACCAGTCGGCCCCGACACCGATGTCGTAGGTGTAGTCTTCGCGCTTGAGTTTGAGGATGGTCTCACCGTTCTCGTTCACGTCCTCTTTGCTGGCCATATCGTACATGAACTTGCCACCAGCGGTGACGAACACGCGGTAATTGTTGATTCTGCGAGACCGGAAACGGAAATACAACGGTAGCTCCATGAACACCGACTCGGTAGGGCGGGTGTAAGTCTCGGGCACCGTGTCGTTGCGGTAAACGGTGTATTCCATGGTGCGGCCCACGAACGATATGCCGGGTATGAATCGGAGGTTGAAATGCTCGCCCAGACGCAGGTCGCTCACAATACCCAGAGTGAATCCCGGTGCACCTATCGGACGCACCACATACACCGAGTCGAGGGCATCAAGATCGGCCACGTTCTTCACCACGAAATCGAAGTAATTCAGACCAAGGATGAACCCGAAATGGATGAGCTTGCGGTCATACTTTGGCAAGTTGAAAACCTTCTTGTCCTCGGTCTTCCTATTGAAGGGTTTCTCGCGCTGCGCAAAAGCAGGGGCCACCATCACAAGCGTTGTGATGAAGGCGATTGCGGTGCGGATGATCGGTCGTGAGAACAAGATGTAGGCCTTGGGTCAGTCTGCGGTGCCTGTGTAGATGGTGGCTATGCCGAAGGTGAGTTGGCGGGCGCTGCAACGCGAGAACCCAGCTTTTAGCATCTCATTTTTAAATGCATCGCCATCGGGGAAATTGCGCACCGATTCGGGCAGGTAGGCGTAGGCCGAATCGTCTTTCGACACAAGCTTACCGAACAGCGGCAACAACCGGTCGAAGTAGAACCAGTAGAGTTGTTTTATCGGGAATGATGTAGGGCGCGAGAATTCGAGCACCACCATCATGCCACCGGGTCGTATCACCCTGCGCATCTCACACAGACCGCGGTGCAGGTCCTCGAAGTTGCGCACTCCAAACGCCACAGTAACGGCATCAAAAGCTCCATCGGCAAATGGGAGGGCCTCGCTATCGCCACTCAACAATTGCACACGTGCATCCAGCCCGCGGGAGGTCACTTTCTTGCGGCCCAGATCCAGCATCCCTTCCGAAATATCGACCCCGATAACCTTGTCGGGGTTGAGCGAGAGGGCCTCAAGGGCCAGATCGGCTGTGCCAGTGGCAACATCCAATATCTGTTTTGGCGCCAATGGCCTGAGGCAGGCAATGGCCTTTTTACGCCAGATGATGTCGGTGCCCAACGAGAGAGAGTGATTCAACAGATCGTAGCGATGTGCGATGCTGTTGAACATGCGCGCCACCTGCTGTTTCTTTCCGTCTTCAGACTGTGCGTAGGGACGCACCACTTTGGGCTGAGGCTTGGCTGTGTCCATCTCTATGGGCCGCAAAGATAGGCCTATGCACAGCCGAGGGGGGTGGTTGTCGAGTGTCTGACATAGGTCAGCTTCTCCGTGTCAATTGAAAAAGTAATTTTGCACCCCTAAAAAGAACCATCATTAAGTTATCTTGACTAAAGCATGAACGAATTCGGAACCCGCGCTGAGGGCGCATCGGTGGCCAGCATCGGCCTTAAGAATGTGGAAGCCGCTTACTGGAACCTTACCCCGGCCGAACTGGTGGAGGAGACCTTGTTGCGCGGAATGGGCACACTGACCGATACAGGCGCACTGGCTGTTGACACGGGCGAATTCACAGGCCGCTCACCAAAGGATAAGTTCGTTGTGTTTGACAGCACCACCGAGAATACCGTGTGGTGGGGCGATATCAACATCAAGTTCGACCCAGCCAAGTTCGACATGCTTTACGACAAAGTCTGCGCCTACCTGATGGGCAAAGAAGTGTTCGTGCGCGATAGCTACGCCTGTGCTGACCCGCAGTATCGCATCAACATCCGTGTGGTGACCGAGTACCCTTGGAGCAACCTGTTCGCCAACAACCTGTTCCTCCGCCCAACTGCCGAGGAAATCAAGACATTCAGCCCCGAGTGGACTATTCTGAATGCCCCCGGCTTCATGGCCGACCCGGCCAAGGACGGCACCCGTCAGCACAACTTCGCTATCCTCAACTTCACCAAGAAGATCATTCTGATCGGTGGCACAGGCTACACGGGCGAGATCAAGAAGGGGATATTCTCGGTATTGAATTACGTGCTTCCGCAAGAGCGCAACGTGCTTAGCATGCACTGCTCGGCCAACGTAGGTATGGATGGCGATACCGCCATTTTCTTCGGCCTGAGCGGAACGGGTAAGACCACCTTGAGTGCCGACCCGGAGCGCAAGCTGGTAGGTGACGATGAGCACGGTTGGGCCGGTGACAGTGTTTTCAATTTCGAAGGCGGTTGCTATGCCAAGTGCATCGATCTGAGCCGTGAAAAGGAGCCACAGATCTTCGATGCGATCAAGTTCGGGACCATCGTTGAGAACATCAACTTCATTGATGGCACCAGCACGGTCGATTATACCGATAAGTCGAAGACTGAGAACACACGCGCTGCTTATCCTATCGAGCACATCGATAACATCGTTACACCGAGCGTAGGACGCAATCCGAAGAACATC
>Ga0169931_10007286_pt1 | contig 16429 bp, 17 predicted proteins | sample Kivu_15m_20L_FD_129675 | JGI IMG/M metagenome (GOLD analysis project Ga0169931, IMG submission 129675) | Freshwater microbial communities from Lake Kivu, Western Province, Rwanda to study Microbial Dark Matter (Phase II) - Kivu_15m_20L... | ecosystem: Environmental > Aquatic > Freshwater > Lake...
GTTGTTCATCAGTGAGGTCGTTCACTGATGGCCTGTTCATCATGATGCGAATGTCGAAACGATCAAGAAGTGGCCCACTGAAACGTCTGACGTATCGCTGAATCATGTGTGGTGAACAGGTGCACAACTGCGGCTTCACCTCTCCACACGGACACGGATTTGATGCACCAATCAACATGAACCGCGCTGGCATTTCGACACTGCCTCGCGCGCGCGATAGTCGAATGACTCCTTCTTCTAGCGGTTGACGCAATGCATCTAAGACAGACGGTGCGAACTCGCCCATTTCATCAAGAAACAACACTCCACCGGACGCCAAACTGATTTCTCCTGGTCGCATGTGTGCACTTCCCCCGCCGACCATCGCCACCATCGACACGCTGTGATGTGGTGCGCGAAATGGTGGCACGTCAGACACGAGATCGTCGCGACGCACTCCCGCTGCACTTCGCACAATCGCAGCTTGCAATGCTTCATGCTGAGACAACGGTGGCAACAATCCCGGTAGTCGTTTGGCGAGCATTGATTTTCCTGAACCAGGTGATCCAACCATCAACACGTGATGATGACCAGCAGCCGCCACCTCAAGTGCCTGGCGTGCAAAGTCTTGGCCTCGCACGTCGGACATGTCGGCAATGACGCGTGCGGGAAACTTCAATGCACTGACGGGAACGTCCGGCCATGGCAATTCTCCGCGGAGACATTGGGCAACTTCGTACAGAGTGGGAACGGCTCGCAAGACACGTGGTTGCACAAGTGCTGCTTCTTCGGCATCAGCGTGTGCCACCACCACTTCACGCGATGCAACGGACATCACTAATGGAGCGATCCCCGTTGTGTGACGAAGTGATCCATCAAGACCCAATTCCCCGAGAAACGCGCATTCATCAACCACTGATTGCGGCACTATTTCCTGTGCGACAAGCAACGCAACAGCAATCGCCAAATCAAGTGCTGCTCCACCTTTTCTCTCATCAGAACCCACAAGGTTGATTGTCACCCGTTTGTTTGGCCAAGGCAGTTCGCTTGACAACAATGCGGCCCGCACACGATCGCGAGACTCTCGACAAGATTCATCAGGTAATCCCACAATGGTGAATCCGGGAATACCTTTACCGATGTGGGCTTCGACAACAAGTGGATGACCTTGCGCGCCAAGAAGTGCCGCTGAGTGAACGTGTGCGTACATGTTTTGCCCCTTGTTGTTTGGTGGTGTTGTACAGACCCCGATGTAACGCCATCTGCAAGTGATGCTTTTCACGCAGCGCGGTCTGTCAAACTTTGAGGGCATGTGTGCAACCCGTCAGCAAAAAACACCTACTCGAGGTGTCGCGCGGTCGGTGGCAATTGGGCTCGTTCTCATCACCGGGTTTGCGATCACGGCCTGTTCTGACAACACGCGCACCGGGTCCACGTTCTGCAAACGATTGCAAGACGAGCTCCCCGGCATCAATCAACCGATGGAATCCCAAAGCGATGTGCGCTCGATGGTGTCGCGCTATCAGCGACTGCTTGATGTTGCGCCGCTCACCATTGAGGAAGACTTCCGCGTATTGGTGAACCTGTTGGAACTCGCCGCGGATTCCAATCCGAATGATTCAGAGAGTCTCCAAGAAGTGGCGGATGCGTCGTATGCTGCGAACACGTCTGCACTGCAGGTGTCTGAATGGATTTATGACACGTGTGCCGTTGACTTTGCAACCGGAATGAATGTTGCACCACCGCGCACACCAGCGCCGTCAACTATTCCGACGGACACTATTGCTCCTGTGTCACCAGAGGCACCTACGGACACAACTCCGTAGAACGAGAGATGCTTTAGAGAATTTCGCCGCGACGCACGATCACGTGGTCGACCAAGCCGTATTCCTGAGCCTGTTCGGCGGTGAACCAACGGTCGCGTTCACTGTCAGCCTGAATCTGTGCGATGTCACGACCGGAGTGTTGCGAGATGAGCTCGGCCATACGACGCTTTGTGAACGCCAACTGCTCTGCCTGAATTGCAATGTCCGCGGCCTGACCACGAAGACCCGCGAGTGGCTGGTGCATCATGATGCGCGCGTTGGGCAATGTGTAACGCTTGCCCGCAGCGCCGGCAGTGAGAAGGAACTGACCCATTGACGCGGCGAGTCCCATGCACACTGTTGCAACGGGGCAACTGACAAATTGCATGGTGTCGTAAATCGCCATACCTGCGGTGACTGAACCACCAGGGCTGTTGATGTACAACCAAATGTCGGCATTGGAGTCTTCGCCTTCGAGATACAGAAGTTGTGCGCAGATTTGATTCGCGATGTCGTCATTCACGTCGGTGCCGAGCATGACAACACGGTTTTTTAAAAGTCGCGTGAAGATGTCGGCACGGGGGTCCATTCCTGAATCCAAAGCATTGGGAAGGTGTGGAAGGGACTGCGAGTCAAACGAGGTCATGAGTGCAGGTTATCGCCGCAGCACACCGCTGAACACGACAGCAACACGCTCGTTGTCACTGATCTCGTCGCGCATCGCCAAAATTCCAGCGAGACCCGCAGTACCGGTAGGGCTCACATCAATCGACGTTGTGCGTTGCGCGAGGGCCAACGCCTGAACGATGTGATCTTCGGATGCGACAACGGGCGATCCGTCGCTGTCTGACATTGCGTTTAACACGCTGATCCAGTCATAGGTTTCATCGTCCAAGATGCCATCTGCAAGTGAATGAGGCTCGCTCTCCCACGCCCACATGCACTGACTCCAACGTTTCCCTGCGTCGCGTGTGCCACCAGTGTGCAATGCGTTGTGCCATGCGCGAGCAAGTGGCGCACATCCTTGCGCTTGCACCGTGTGCAATTTGGTGTGCGGACTCATCAATGTGAATGCGTTACCAACACATGATGCAAATGCGCCACCGCCAACTTGAACGATCACTCGGTCCAAATTCGTTACTGCTGACGCCATTTCCCAACCGATGGTGCGACCACCATCCAAACACCATGCGTTTTCGGTTCCCTGGACGCCGAATGGAATAGCCCCGTCAGCAACAGCTTCACGAAAACGATGCACGCACGGATCACCAGGTGGGTCATCATTGCGACGAGGGCACGTGACAACGTGTGCGTTCAGTGACTGCAAAATATCAAGCACGTGCTGTGATGCAGATACGGGAACAAAGACCGAAATTGGCCAGTCAGCTGACGCAGCCAGTGTTGACGCTGCAATAGCCGCATTTCCACACGAGGCAATTGCTAGTGGTGGGCGCTGCTGTGCGTTTGACCACGGCGTGGCTCCCGCATGTTCAGCGAACAACAAATGCAATAGCTCAGTGAAAATGTGGCGCGCCTTGTGCGAACCAGCAACATTGTGCGTTTCGTCTTTTACCCACACACCGCCGTCGGGTGAAAAACCCAATTCATCCGACAATTGATCTTCTCGCTGAAACGGTGAGACACGAAAACCTGTGCCACCGATCTTTCTCACGGCGGCATCCGCATGGAAGATGATGCGTGCGCGTTCGTCTGGAGAGATTCCTAATGTGTCGCCAAAGGCATCGACATACAGGTTTTGTTGGTAGCGCAAGAATGGATTGTCCGCGTTAGCCACGTCAATTGTGCGCCGATCATCATGAAAGGCAAGAACATGGCTTCGGTCCGTGTCCGTTGCATTGGGACATTTCCATGACAGCGGAGTCGAAATGTCGACACTCGCGTCACAGACAGCGCAACGAAGAACAATCACGATTATGAAGCGTGGGCAACCCGTGCGTTGAACTCACCAATGAGTTGATCCCACACAGGAGTGAAACGACGCAGGTCGCGCCAGAACGATTGCGAACGACGAGCTTCAAAGATGTGCAGCGGTGTTCCCTGCTGCTCCACCCACGTGTAGTAGCCAAGGTTGAAGATGCGGTTCTTGTCTTGCTCGGTGCAATCAATCATGTCGCTGGTGGTCACAAAACCTAGATGTTCAGCGAATACTTCCGCGGCATCAATCTCAGTGAAATTGTCGTTGAAATCACGCTTCAATGTCTTCACGCGCTCGCTTGGATACAGCGCGCCACCATCGGTGGCGATTGTGATCAGCGCATCGTTTGCACCGAGACGCAGCAATTTCGCAGTCTTGATTGCCGCGATGACATTACAGATTGCGGAAAATCCGAAATGTGTGAGCGCATCAATGAATTCGGGTGTTGCACCTTTTGTTTCACGTAGGAACTTCTGGCCTGCTGGAGTATTGAACAACACGTCCAAGTGATCAGTGGCTTTGTCTGATACAGCCGCCACAACATCGGAATTCATCACGTTATGAATGAGTGGGATGTGCTTGTCGCCAATTCCTTGAATGTTGTGTTCGCCGTATCCATTTTCCAGCATTGTCGGACACTCGAGCGCCTCGACAGCTGTAATCGAGGTGCCATACATATCTTTCAAACGGTCACCAGCGGCAATTGTTCCGGCTGAACCGGTGGCTGAAGTGAATCCAGCGAGGCGAATGTCTGCATATCCATTTGCCTTTACGTGCTCAAACACGTGTTCAAGTGCACGGCCTGTCACCTCGTAGTGGCCGAGGTGGTTGGAAAACTCAGAGAACTGATTGAAGATGAAGTTGCCTCGATCTTTCTCCATCTCATTACACGCGTCATAAATTTCTTTGACGTTGCTCTCTGTTCCCGGAGTGCGAACGATGTCGGACGGATCAACTACCCAACGATCAAGCCAATCGAAACGTTCTTGTGACATACCAGCGGGCAACACTGCGACTCCTCGCGAGCCAAGCAAGCGACTGATTGCAACACCGCCACGCGCGTAGTTACCAGTTGATGGCCACACTGCACGATGAATTGCTGGATCAAATTGTCCGGTGACAACACGTGGTGCAAAACATGAGTACGCAGCAAGCACCTTGTGCGCCGTGATCATCGGAAAACGATCACCAAACACAACGATTATCGGGCTGTCAATTCCTGTGAACCACGATGGCAACACAACATGATCAGGAACAGACACCTTGTTGCCTTCCAAGTTGTTGTACCAGTGCACGCGAAACAGATTGCGCGGGTCTGCTGCATTCTTGTCGACGCCGCGAGTGGTTTCATCAGTGATCAACGAGGGGTCTGCCAACTCACCAAATGTTGGCAACACAATCTTTTGTTCGGCGAAACGCTTCACACTGCTTTGCAGTGCACCTTCATTCACGACACTGTCGGTGATCCCGAGGTGTTCAAGCAAGTCGGAGGCAGACACAGATGTGGGGGCGGTTACAGTCACCCCACTAGTTTGACAGCCACAACCGCAAAACGCTTACACATCACCTGTACCCTGACACCGTCGCCGGTGTAGCCCAATTGGCAGAGGCAGCAGGTTTAGGTCCTGCGTGTTGGGGGTTCGAGTCCCTTCACCGGCACGCATGTGACAAATGCACGTTCACTGTGGGGTATTACCCTGCGTACGCCTTAGGTCCATTGCTCGAGTAAGGCCACGAGTGCTCGTGCACGGTGGGACACCGCATTCTTTTCATCACTTGTCATCTCGGCAAACGTTCGGCCGTCTCCATCATCGGGGATGAAAATTGAGTCGTAGCCAAAGCCATTTGTCCCTCGCTCGGTCTCAGCGATCACACCCGCACACTCACCCACAACGATGCTGCACTCGCCATCGGGAGTCGCCACCGCGATGACAGTGCGAAACTGTGCGCGGCGATCACTGACGTCTTGCAAGCGTTGTAACACCAGCGCGCGGTTGGCAGCATCATCACTGTCATCACCTGCGTACCGTGCACTTCGCACTCCTGGTTCACCATGCAAGGCGACAATTTCAAGGCCCGTGTCATCTGCCATTGCCTCGGCACCAACATGCGCCGCAATTATTCGCGCCTTCAAACACGCATTCTCTTCAAGCGTTGCGCCCGTCTCATCTATATCACCAACGTCGTCGGGACGTGGAAGCAGTTCAACAACTCCCGCAAAGATGGCGGCCATCTCCTTCACTTTGTGTGGGTTTGCTGTTGCACACACAACAGAGCGCATAATGAAATGTTTCAGCGACCGAGTGGACGAGGCGACGGTGGCGATGATGTGAGTTGTTGTTGCAACGCGATGATTTGTGACAGTCCACCAGCGGCAAGATCTAATAGCTCGTCGAGTTCGTTGCGCGTGAATGCTTCGCCTTCCGCTGTTCCCTGCACTTCTACAAAACGAGACTCTGCACCATTTACTGGTTGCAACATCACCACGTTCATGTCTACTTCTGCAGTGCTGTCTTCAACGTACGGGAGGTCAAGAATCGGTGCGCCATTGTGACGCCCCACAGAAATCGCGGCACAGTACGAATGCAATGGGTGCTCTACCACCAACTTGTTTTGCACAAGGCGCGTGAGTGCGTCATGCAATGCGAGAAACCCACCGCAAATGCTTGCGGTGCGTGTGCCACCGTCTGCCTGCAACACATCGCAGTCCACCACTACTTGACGCTCTCCCAATAGCGACATGTCACATGCCGCGCGAAGTGACCGACCAATGAGGCGTTGAATCTCAACGGTGCGCCCACTTTGTTTTCCTTTCGCCGCTTCGCGACCAACCCGCTCTGGCGAAGAGCCAGGAAGCATCGAATATTCAGCTGTCACCCAACCTTTTCCTGAACCACGCATCCACCGTGGAACATCTTCATCAATTGATGCGGTGCACAAGACGCGAGTCTTACCAAATGTCACCAACACTGATCCCGCTGCCATCTCTGTGAAATCGCGTTCGAATGTGATGGGTCGCAGTTCATTGTGTTGGCGTCCGTCGGGGCGTGTCATGAATCTCTCCTTTGAGTCCATTGTTGTGCGTGTAGTAATTCGGGGCCGAGCAATCGTCTGCCTAAATCGGCAAACCACTGCACGTCACCAGAGGATAAGAACTGATGCTTCCCCGCGGTGGTGTCGCTGGTCAATAAATTTTCTGCTTGTAATCGCGTCGCTAACGCAAATGCTGTTTCATCACCACTGCTGACAAGAACAACATCTGGGCCCATCACCTCAGAAATCACGCGCGACAAATACGGATAGTGGGTACATCCAAGAAGCAATGCGTCAACCCCAGCGTCAATCACTGGTGCAAGAAGTCGTTCGGCAAGGAGTGTGATTTCATCTCCACTTGTTTGACCTCTTTCAACGAATTCCACGAATCCGGGGCACGCGGTGGCGATGAGATCAAGTGACGCATCAACACCCTGCAGTACCGATTGATATGACCCAGACGCAATTGTTCCGACAGTGCCAATCACACCAACTTTTTTGTTGCGAGTGGTTGATGCGAGCGCTTGTGCACCAGGCTCAATCACACTCACAACTGGAACTGGTAACTCTGCTCCTAATTCGTGAAACGCAACGGATGCTGCGGTGTTGCACGCGATGACGATCGCTTTTGCTCCGTAGTCATTCACCAAACTCCACGCCAGTTCGTGTGCATACGCACGCACCTCTTCTGCTGGCTTTGGACCGTACGGGTATCGCCCAGTGTCACCGATGTAGACGAGGTCTTCGTGGGGCAATACGTCAATGACCGCGCGAGCAACGGTTAACCCTCCGAACCCGGAGTCAAACATGCCGATGGGCGCAGAGCTGGTATCGGCCATGTGCACAGGCTAGATCGCGACGCCGTCGTACGTCCGTCTTCCCGACGCGCGCGCAACGCTAGAAATCGTTAGAAGTAAATGATCTTTTCAGCGGCAGCTTCTGCAACGTCAAGATCGTCGGTGTATGCACCAGTTGAGAGATACTTCCATCCACCATCACACACGATGAACACGATGGTTCCTTCTTCGATTTCGCTTGCCACTTTGATGGCACCAGCAAGTGATGCACCAGATGAAATGCCGGCGAAGATGCCGCAGTCTTGCACCAAACGACGTGTCCATTCGATGGATTCACGCGGGCGCACAACACGCTTGCGATCAAGAAGGTCACGTCCGTGCCAGTTGTCGAACACCGGCGGGATGTATCCGTCATCAAGGTTGCGCAGACCTTCCACCTGTTCGCCAAGTGGCGGTTCAACTGCAATCACTTTGATGTCGGGGTTTTGTTCTTTCAAATACCGACCAACACCCATGAGTGTTCCACTTGTACCAAGACCAGCAACAAAGTGCGTCACTTCCGGACAGTCACGAATGATTTCTGGTCCGGTGGTCTCATAATGCGCGCGTGGGTTTGCATCATTTGCGTACTGATATAAGAAGCACCATTCAGGATGTTGTGCTGCCAACTCTTGAGCCTGACGAACCGCGCCATTTGATCCTTCTTCACCAGGAGTCAAAATGATCTCGGCACCAAACACTTCAAGCATCTGACGACGTTCGATACTCACTGAAGTTGGCATCAAGATGGTGATGGGGTAACCCTTCATGCGTGCAATAGCTGCGAGTGCAATTCCGGTGTTGCCCGACGATGGTTCGATGATGCGCTGGCCGGGAGCCAAACGACCCGAACGCTCTGCGTCTTCGATCATTGACTTTGCGATGCGGTCTTTCACCGAGCCGAACGGGTTTTGACCTTCCAACTTTGCGACGAGACGCACGTTGGGGTTTGGAGATAATTCGGAGACGTCAACCATCGGGGTGTTGCCGATGAGATCAAGCGCACTCTGGTGCACGAACACCGAGCCCTTGTTCTTTTTCACGTCTGCAACCGACATGGTGTTCCTCCGAGGTGTGAAACCACTACTCAACGTTGCTGGTGCGCAACACCACTAAGTAGGGCTCTCACTATTTCCGACTAATCCTGTCAGAATTGTAACCCTCTGTACAGAGGTTTTGTTCCCCGACCACCCAACTCACAGGTGTGACATAGCGATTCAGGCGATTTCGACCGCTTCTTCGCTGATCGTCTCGCCCACAATTCGATATGACCGCACTTCGGGTGAGCCCCGCTTCAGACTGACAATCACATAATGCCAACCCGGATCCGGCGCCTGATTGACGTCGGTAGGGCTCGGATACGGCTCGGAGTGCGTATGGCTGTGCACGACGCCAATCACTTCCATGCCGTTTTTCTCAGCAGCCAGTTCGATCTGTAAGTGCTGCTTCGGATCAATCGTGTACAACTTCGCACTCGCCGCAACGTTTGTGACCGGAATGAATTCGTGCACGCGTTGTATGTCAGACGATGTTGGTGTTCCCACGATAAGTCCGCACATCTCTTCAGGAAAACAGCGATATGCGTGGGCCGCCATGAGATCTAGCGCGTCTTGCGGGATGACCAATACGGAAGAACTTGACGCACTCATGACATGTGACAGGCTACCGCTACGCTTCGATGCCCCTATGGGAAAGCCTGCAAACACGACTCTTGCGTCCAATCGCAAAGCACGTCACGACTACACGATTTTGGATGTGGTCGAGGCGGGAATCGTGCTGCACGGCAGCGAAGTGAAAAGCCTGCGCACCGGCCAAGTGCAGTTGGCAGATGCCTTTGCCCGCATCATTGATGGCGAAGTATGGCTGGATGGCGTCCACATCGCTCCATATCAATATGCGGTGGGAGCGGGGGCCCACGATCCGAACCGTGCGCGAAAGCTTCTCCTCCACCGCAACGAGATCGATCGACTCCGCGAACGCATTGCGCGTGAGCGTCTCACGCTCATTCCGCTATCTCTCAAATTGATCGATGGAAAAGTAAAAGTGGAACTTGCCCTCGCAAAGGGTCGCACCAAAGGCGACAAGCGCGAGGCAATTGCAGAACGCGACACACAACGCGAAATTCAGCAAGCGCTAGGTCGTCAGCGCAAAGGGATGATCTAACGCACACAATGGTTGACACCGGAATAAAGCGGAACATTTGTTGTTTCATGCATCACTGACGCAGACACGCAATACACTCTGTGACACCACATTTACGCGAGTAAAACACGTTTGGGGCTGACAGGTTTCGACATCAGTTTTATTAGCCGGTTGTGCGACCCGAGTTGCTCAGACTCGTTAAAAGGGGCAACAACAAGAATTGCCAACAAGCAATTCGCTCTCGCGGCCTAATTAGGCGGTAGAGAGACACCGTGAGCAGCAATGCCGCACGGGGCCAATCCATCGCAGCCCGGCAACAGAAGCGAAGGATGACGGTGAGAAAGAGCACTGACGGTGAGAAAGAGCACTGACATGTTGGAAAGACGACACGTGGTTCTGCAAAGAACATTCGACCCGCCGAAGATGTTGCGTCAGCATCACAGCGGGGATGGTCGTATCGCAGGCGTCTAGTGCCTGATGGACGGGGGTTCGATTCCCCCCAGCTCCACCACCAATCGAGTTTTCTGCGCACCGAACGGGTGCATGTGGACAAACTCTGGCGTGCCGACTCTTTGCTCGCACGTCGCAGACGTGCGTGTTCGTCTACTCGGACCGGCTGCAGTGGTCGGAGGGCGACTCAGGCCGACAGCCGCAGGAACACTGCGTCGAAATCAATCACCGCAATCACCAGGAACGCAAGCCAACTCGCAACGCGAAGCTTGTGCGGAAGCACCGACCTCGGCTGCTCCTTGATCCCACGACCACCCAACCCGAGAAAAATCCCAGCCGAGAGATGAAGGAGGACGTCCCCGGCAAGGTGGCTGAGGTGGCCTGGCAGGGCAAACGCGTCATACAGCATCACCCCACCGTGAAGGATTCCTTGCAGGGCACTGAAGCGGACAATCGCCCGATTCTCTGCCGGAGCATCAGCGGCCCAGAAGAGGCACAGACCCCATGCAAAGAACAAGACCGTGAACATCCGTTCGTAAGAGACGTTGAACGGTTCCCAACGGCCGGCGGCGGGAATCCAATAGAAGCTCGCCGGCGCAAGCGCAAACAACAGCCCGTAGATGCGCATTGCAGTGGGCAGGAACCGTTGCAGTGGACTCACGAGTGACGGCTCCATCACCGGAAGTGTATTGACTCAACTTCGAGTACCGATTTGGGGAAGGCGGTGACGCTGCCCGACCTCATCGGACGCGACATGCCCTGGATGTGTCGCTGGCGTAATCCAATGGCGTGTTTTGCGGGAAGCAAGGCTCTGAAAGCCTGAAATCAAAGGACTGGTGGATTCCTCCCAGCTCCACCACATGGGTGCCGTACGCACCACACCTAGTCTCTTCCAAGTTTCTAGACAACAGACAGACGGAGGCAAAAGATGCAGGTTGGATACGTGGTGCTGTACGTCGATGACGTCGAGGCGTGCCTGCGTTTCTGGATTGACAAGATCGGCATGGTCGAGAAGAACCGTGTTGCTGTCGGACCCTACGCCATCGTGAAGGTGGGGTTCGCCAACCAGGGATTCGCCTTCGAGTTGGTTCCGCTCGCGTTAATGAAAGACAACCCCGACGGGCTTGACCTCGCAACACCGTCTATCGCATTCCACGTGAATGACCTCGACGCCACTCGCGCTGCACTCGTCGCTAAGGGCGTACCGGCAACTGAGGTTGGCGAGCACTCGGGCGTGGCCTCGTTTGCGTTCCCCGATAACGAAAACCGCTGGTTCGCAGTAATTCAAGATTGAAGGTCCGACATCGCGGTCGTTACGCACATGGTGTGGAGACAGTCGTACCACCAAGATCTTCTTGTAACGATGCCAACAGCCCGTTGATCTCAGCGTCGTAATCCATCGTTGCACCGCTAACGGAATACGAACTAATCGCCCATGTATCACCACGCAATGAACGAAGCTCGCCAAAGCCGGACTCTGTGGTGCAAGACAATTCGGTGTCAACCTCGGCCGCGAAAGCGTCTTCGTCGTCCCAAACATATGCAGAGAGAGATACCGACGAAGTTGTGAGACACAACTGCCGCTCCGCTGAGGTCAGCACAACACTTTCGGGTGAACACGTGTAATCCAAACTCTCGATAGCCGTCACTAGTTCATCCATCGAAGTTGTTTCGGCGCTCTCTGTGTTCGTCATTCCATCATCTGATGAACCAGAACCTCCACCACATGACGCAACTGTCGCAAGAACGCAACCAACGGCAAAAACTCGGAATGAACATGAGCGAAGAGACATACGTGACCTATCTATTGAACAATGGACCAAGAGTAACGATTCGGACTAGGCGCTCGTAGGTTTTGCAGGCAAGAAACGCGCGGCGGCAAGTGCACCAACAAGAGTGACAGCACCCGCGACAACACAACCGATTGAAAGTCCTCGAATGAAAGCGTCGAATGCGCCTTGTTGCAATTGCGCAACAACATCATCACCGAGGGTTTCACGTGCACCATCGGCCACAGCTAACGCAATACCGATACCACCTTCAGCTTGCTTCGTTAATTCAGCCGGTACCTGACTCCACGCAGCGTTGTCACTTAAGTTCGAGGTATACAGCGATGCATAGACGCTTCCGATCACCGCGACACCCAAGGTGCCGCCCACTTCTCGCGTTGCATCATTCACACCGGAACCTTGCCCTGCTTTTTCCGGTGGCACTGCACCCATGATTGATTCCGTTGCCGGTGCCGTGGTGAAACCAATACCAAGACCCATGACGATCATGTTCAACACGATGAGTTGATACGGATAATCGTCGGTCATAAATATTGCGATCCAGAAAAATGCGATGCTGAGAAGCGTCAGACCCACGGTCACAACCGCCCTGTTTCCAATCTTCACCGCAAGTTGTGTGCCAGTGATCGCTGCAAAGGCGATGGAGAAAGCAACGGGCAATGTCCGAAGTCCACTGCTTAATGTTCCGTAACCGCGAACAAACTGGAAATACTGCGTCACTAAGAAGATGAACCCGAAAAGCGCAAAGAACGCAGCGGTAATTGATCCACTGGCAGCACTAAAGCGAAGATTCTTGAACAACAACACGTCGAGCATCGGGTCTTTGTGACTGCGCTCGTACCTGACAAACAGGGCTGCAAAAATTGCTGAGATCGCAAAGCCAACGAGAGTTCTTGTGTCCAACCATCCCCACGATGGTCCTTGGATAATCGCAGCTACCAATGCCGCAAGCGCGACAGTTGACAATGCAACACCACCCCAGTCGATGGGCGGTGACTCTGGATCACTGCTTTCAGGAATGAACATGAGCGTCGCAACGACTCCGATGAGAGCGGCGGGCACCATGATCACAAAAACTGATCCCCAATAGAAGGACTCGAGGAGCCATCCGCCGATGATGGGGCCTGATGCAACGCCCAGACCAGTCATCGCACCCCACAAACCAATTGCCTTTGCGCGTTCACCACGCTCAGTGAATGTGTTTGTGATGATCGACAGCGTTGTGGGAAACACCAGCGCTGCGCCAAGGCCCATCACACCGCGCGAGAAAATGAGAAGTCCGGTGTCATTTGCGAGTGCGGCGATTGCGTTACCAAGTCCGAAGATGACAAGACCAAGTGCGAGAAAACGTCGACGACCAAATTTGTCACTCAGCGATCCACCCACCAACACGAGCGCGGCAAATACCAAGTTGTATGCATCGACAATCCACTTCAATTCGGTTGTGTCCGCATTTAACTGGCGCACGATCGATGGCAACGCAATGTTGACAATCGAGCCTTCCACCAACACCGCATACGTAGCCACGCACACAACGGCAAGAATCAGACCCTTGCGTTGTGGTGCAACTGAGACTGTCGCAGTCGACATGACAATTCCCCTTATCCCATCGAACCCCACCGAGAGCGATGTGGTTAGTCCATTAACTTAGCAGACTAACTTATTCCGATACAATGACAACGTGGCAGGCAAAAAGACACTCACCGCTCCAAGGCAACGCCACCCTCGCGGAGAGGGGGCGTTACTACGCGACGAATTACTCGATGCGGCTGTTGCCCTCCTTCACGAAAAGGGACATGAGGATCGCGTCTCCATAAATGCAGTCGTTGCGCGAGTGGGCGTGACTCCCCCTGCGCTCTATACACACTTTGCCGACAAAGCAGATCTATTCCGTGAGGTTCATGCGCGGGGAATGGCCGATTTTGGTCAATTTATTGAAGAGCGCGTTGGGAAAATTCGCTCACCAATGAAGCAGCTACGAGCGCGAGGACTTGCTTATCTTGAGTATGCGTTCGCTCACCCCGATTCATATCGATCGTTGTTTATGAGCCCGTGTTCTCCGGATGCAACGGCTCCCGACCTGCCGATTCGCATGCTAGGTAACGCCTGCTTTTCCGGCCTGCTCAGAAACGTTGAACGATGCCAACGTGATGGATCACTTCCGATTGCGACTAAAGACATTGACCGCACAGCTCGTGGGCTGTGGGCGATCGTTCACGGGTGCGCAAGTATCGCTCTAGCGATGCCATCAGGATTCGATCCCTACGGAGCAAACGAAATGGTGAAGCACGTGACAGATGGCTTCCTCACAGGTCTTGGTGCACGCGAGTAATGTTTCGACATGGCCATTCGCAAGATTTCGGTTCCGACCGAGGTGCCGAATTGGACGTTCTTATCGAATCATGCGCACGTCTTGTTGTGTATCGCACAAGACCCTGAAGTGCGTCTTTCTGAGATCGCACGTCAAGTGGGCATCGGTGAACGCGCTGTCCACAGCATCGTTTCAGATCTTGTCGATGCCGGATATGTGGTTCGCACCAAGCAGGGGCGCAACAACGTGTACGAAGTAAACCTCGACCAGCCGTTACGCCACCCCCTTGAAGCGGACCATCACATCGCAGAGATCTTTCGACCGCTTACTCGCCAACGCAAGCAAACGCGCTAACGCACCGCGATCATTGGATCAGTGGCGGAGACGGTCACTGTTGCAGTTGCGTGTTGCAGTTCTTCTTCAAGAGATGCAACTTCGCCGTTAAATGACGCTGCACTACCTGGTTCAAGTTCCAAGTAATCGGTGGGAAGACCAATGCGATCCAAGAGACCAATAAACGGTTCTGGATCAAGTTCTTCAACGTTCACCATCGTGCCGGTGTCCCACGTTCCATCAGCAACAAGCAACGTCGCAGCGACCGCCGGAACACCAGCTGTGTAACTGATGCCCTGAGATTCAACTTCGGCAAAAGCGGCCTCGTGGTCTGACACCTGATAGATGAACATCTCTCGTGGCTTACCGTCTTCGGTTCCCTTCACCACATTGCCGATGCACGTCGTGCCGGTGTATCCCGGCGCGAGGCTTTGTGGATCAGGCAGCAGTGCCTTCACCACTTTCAACGGCACAACATCTTCACCGTTATCAAGTGTGACCGGCTCGTGCGACAACAAGCCCAATGTGCGCAGCACTGTGAACACGTTGATGTAGTGGTTGCCAAATCCCATCCAGAAACGAATGCTGTTGGCATCAATGTTTTTGTACAGCGAGTGCAATTCATCGTGACCGTTCAGATACACGGGACACTCGCCCACCACTGGAAAATTCCACACGCGCTTCAAAGACCCTTCGCTGGATTGGAGCAAATACAGCGCGTTGTCACGTCGCACATTCGGATGCACCCACGTCCGCTGTGAACGGTGATTGTTCATCAAAATCGACGTAGTAATCAGGATTGACATCCACACCAGGAACGTGATCAAGATCGCGTAAATCGTCTGCAATCACACTTGCGCCACCGATGCGGGACAACCACAACTGGAAAGACTCACCAGATTGCTTTTCTGACGCGAAACGACGCACAACACGAGCCACCGCTTCTGGCGCGCTCTTTGCTGGCAAACGTAAGGCTTTCTGACCGAAGTGGATCTGTTCTTCCCCCACATACCCACCGACTAATAGTTGGTATCCCGGTACTGCTTGTCCGTTTGCACGCCTCTCTACGCCAAATAGTCCAATGTCAGACGCGTGATGTTGGCCACAACTATTCGTACAACCTGAAATATTGATTCGAACTCCACCAACTTCTGACAGACCTTCATCTTCAAGTTGAGTACCAATCGCTTTTGCCAAGCCACGTGACTGAGTGATCGCGATGTTGCAGGTATCTGCTCCGGGACACGCCACTACATCTCGCGCAAGTTCAGCTCCAGGAACAGCCATGCCAATTGCTTGCAGTTGTGCATACAACTCAGGCAACTCGGATTCTTCGATCGAACGGAACACAACATTTTGACGGTTGGAAAGACGAACGTCTGCACCAAGTTGACGCTGTATCGCAGCAAGAGCCCTGAATTGATCAGCTGTGATGTCGCCCAATTGCGCGTAAGCAACTGCAGACACTTTTCCGTCACTGGTTCCGCGAATCACTGATGCCTCTACCCACCGTTGATACGGATCGCGAGAACGCAACGTGACTGCAACACCTTGGCCAACTGGAGTGGCTTCCCCAGACAGACCAGCGGGTTCGTCACCGTGTTCAAGAACTTCAGGGGGAATGCCGCCTGGCCATGACGAAGACGCGGGAAGTGTTTTGCGCAAGTTGATTACGCGTCGTCGCACTTCGTCAATTCCAAGTTGATCGACTACCCATTTCATACGAGCACGCAACTTATTGTCGCGATTACCTGTTTGATCAAAAACACGAAGAGCAGCTTCAATTGTTGGCAGCAATTCTTCACGGGTCGTGA
>Ga0169931_10007287_pt1 | contig 16429 bp, 11 predicted proteins | sample Kivu_15m_20L_FD_129675 | JGI IMG/M metagenome (GOLD analysis project Ga0169931, IMG submission 129675) | Freshwater microbial communities from Lake Kivu, Western Province, Rwanda to study Microbial Dark Matter (Phase II) - Kivu_15m_20L... | ecosystem: Environmental > Aquatic > Freshwater > Lake...
CGAGTTCCGCGCTCAACTTCCCCCCGGGATGGAACTCCACATCTACAACGACGAAGGCAAGCGCATCGCCAATCGTCTCGAGATCGTTTCGAACAACGCACTCGCCGGAATGGCGATCGTGCTGCTTATCTTGTTTTTCTTCCTGCCCGGAAAGATCGGCGTCCTGAGCGCCCTCAGTCTGCCGATCTGTATTTTCGGCACCGTGGCGTTCATGGTGTATGGCGGAACGACATTCAACATCATTACGATGCTCGCACTCATCATCTGTCTTGGTAATCTTGTCGATAACTCGGTCGTCGTCGCTGAGCAGTACGCGCGCTTGCGTGAACGCGGCATGGAAGCTCAGGAGGCTGCCATCGAAGCAGCGCGGATGTTCTGGGTTCCCTTTACCGCCTCGACTATCACGATCGTTGCCTCGTTCCTGCCGATGCTCGTGACGACCGGCGTGTTTGGTCAGTTCATCAAGTGGATCCCGGTCATCGTGTCTGCAGCACTGATCGTGAGTCTCATCGAAGCGTTGACATTGCTCCCGGCGCGACTGCAATTCGTAAAACCAAAATCGACCGGCACTGCCGCGGTTGATGGCACTTCATCTGGGTGGTTTGGTGGTGTCGAACGCGGATTCATGCGGCTCGTGGACGCTTGTCTCAGATGGCGTATCTTGACCACGCTTGGTCTCACCGGGCTCGTAGCTTCCGGAATCGCGGTGACGGTGTTGTTCAATCGTTTTGAACTCTTTCCCGCGGAAGGCGTCGAGTACTACATCGCGCGCTACGATCGCCCACTCGGTACCAGTCTCGAGTCAACGGATCGTAGTGGTGCCAGTCTTGTCCCCCTGATTGAGAACGCACTTGGCAAAGAGAACCTGACGGGCGTTATCAACCGCTCAGGGATCCAGCGTTTTGATGCAGGAGATCCAGTAAGCAAGGACGGGGAGAACGTCGGGATCTCGGTCATCGCGATCAATCCGAAAGTAGTGCCAGATTTGCCGGTGAAACAGACGCTCGACTCGCTTCGTGCGATCCCCAAGTCTCCGGAGTTTGACATCCTGAGCTGGGAGTCGCTTGTCAACGGTCCACCAGTTGGTCGTCCGCTGACGGTTACCCTTCGCGCCGCAGATTATTCCCAGTTGCGCGGCATGGCCGATGACCTCAAGGCCGAGATGGCGAAGGTCAAGGGCGCCTTCGACATTCGTGATGATGAGATCTCGACCGGAGCTGAATTCACGTTCACTCCAGACATCCTTGCCATGCGTTCACTTGGTCTCGACGTTGAATCAGTCGGTGGAAGTCTTCGGAATGCGTTGCAAGGTATTGCTGCGGCGAAATTCACGGACAACGACGAGGAAGTCGAAGTACTCGTCCGAAATGCGGACTCTGAACGAAGTTCAGTAGCGTCTCTTGATCGTGAATTGGTGGCCAATCGCCAAGGGGATTTGATCCCGCTGCGCCGTGTCGGTCAGATCACGGAGGCCCAGGGACCGACGTTTCGCAAACACTTCAATTTTCAGCGCTCGATTACAGTGACAGGCGATGTTGATCCGACCATCATCACGTCCGCAGCTCTCAACAATGAAGCCGAACGTGTCATCAAGACTCTTCTTCCGAAGTACCCGACGGTGATCTACGACTTTGGCGGTGAAGAGGAGGAGACCAACGAGTCGATGCGCTCGCTCGCGTTTGCTCTCGTGCTGGCGATTGTCGGAATCTTTGCTACTTTGGTCTTCACGTTCCGAAGTTTCACCAAACCACTTCTGATTCTTTCGTCCATTCCTCTTGGTCTGATCGGCGTGTGCTATGCGTTTGCACTCGATCAACGCCCACTCAGCTTTTTGGCCTTCATTGGCATCGTCGGCCTCTCAGGCGTGGTGATCAACTCGGCGATTATTCTGGTCGACTACGTTGAGCAACTGCGTGGTGAGTTGGGCGCGACGAAATCACTGCGCGAGATTTTGGTGATTGCTTCAGGGCAACGCTTGCGCGCCGTTCTCGCGACGGGATTGACGACCGTGGTAGGTCTTGTGCCGACAGCCTTTGGGCTCGGTGGCTATGACGCGATTCTGGTGCCGATGACCCTCGCCCTTTCCTGGGGAATGATCGTCGGTACAGTCTTGTCGCTCATCTGGATTCCGACTGGTTATCTGGTGCTGGAGTCGATCAAGACGGGTCTGGCTCGTCTCGTCGGCGTTCAGCCGGCTTGATCCTCGGAGAAGATGCCGGCCCCCTTTTCAAGGGCGTTCGATCCTATATCCGGCATCTCTCCACGACCAAAAAGCATCGCCCGCTCTGGAGTTGATCAGCCGAGCGCACGCTTCTCTGCTGAAGGTGTAAACCCGCAGGTCAACATGACTCACCACTCCATGTTTCGGGGCGCGAAACAAGCCGAAGTCGTCGCCGGTTACAACGAGAATCCCAACTTCATCGTCTACGACGGGCACGGAAATCAACAAGGAATGACGGAGTTACCGCTCGTGATTTCCGACCTCGACAAACTGCGAAACACGCACCGGTGCCGATGGAACGACGGCACCGGACAGGCAAACTCTACTTTATTCCCGGAAAGAACATGGCGCCTGTGTTCTTGAACGCGCGACGATCCACCTGGCCGCCCCATACGATCATGGCTTCGCCAGTCCAAACCGCAGTGTGATGCTTGACCTTGAGCGGATAGTACTCGCCGAGGACATCCGCCCATGAGCCGCTGGCCTGCGGTGACGCGGGAAGCGAGTACGCGCCGACCTTTTCGGCATAACGATCGGGTGAAGTTTCACCACCGAAAATGACCATGTCATCACCCGTCCACACGGCTGTGTGTCGACTGCGGTCCTCGGGGCCAAGTCCCATGAGACGTTGCCATCGAAGAGTGGCGAGATCGAGAATTGCCCCGTCGCCAAGGTTGCGCGAATCGCTTTGGCCACCTTGGCCACCCCACACGATCATCATGTTGCGAGTTGGTGCAAGTGCAGCCGTGTGCAGACGTCGTGCAGCTGGAGCGACGCCAGTTGTCTCAAGTTTTTGCCAGTCCATTGTCTCAGGATCAAACAGTGCACCATCGGCATAGTGCTCCGTGCAGTAGAGGTACTCTTCCTTGTCGCAGCCGCCCCAGACAAGCATTCGGTTTGCGGTCTTCGGATTCCCGGTGGCCCCAGTCCAAATCGCTGAATGAAAAGCTCGTGCGCCAATGGCTGCATGCGGTGGAATTCTTCGCCAGTTGCCAGTCGCTGGGTCAAAGACAGCGCCGTCGCCAAGCGATTCGGCGCGACCACCGGCAGTGTTGACGCCGGTTTGCCCGCCCCAAATAACCACCACCTTTCCGGTCCAGAGCATTGTGTGATTTGTGCGTCCACGCAGTGCGTCGTTGGATGCCGGAACTCGAATCTCTCTCCAGACGTTTCGCGCTGGATCATAGATGCCGCCATCGTTCAGATAGTTCGCACAGCCATCCCCGCCGGTGCATCCGCCCCAGACAATCATTCGATGGCGAGTTTCCGGATCGTTGGTCTCTCCGGTCCATACGGCGGTGTGTCCAGCTCGCGGAGCTGGTGCCGTTGACTCATCTGTTCGCGTCCAGGAATCCGAGTCCGGCGCGTAGACGCCGCCGCTGTGAAAGTATTTGTCCCCGCAGCCATAGATGGCTTGTGGAGTCTCCCGACATCCGCCCCAGATGATCATTCGCCGAGTCGTCATCGCGTTCCCGGTGTCACCTGTCCATACGGCGGTATGCAGACCGCGTTCGTCTAGTCCTTCATTGTCGACCGAAACGTCCCGCCAGTGCGCCACGCCTTCACGCGCCGCCAGTTCAAAGGCGCGTTCAACGGCCATGGCCACATGGTTGCAGAATTCTTCTTCGGCATCGTAGCGTTGCTGCGGCGTGCCCTCGAAGCGAATCCCGTGTTGCAGTCGGAAAGTCTCGTCGCGCAAGAGGTGATGAACAGACTCGTGGATCAGAAGTTTCACGGTCCACGGGCGGCCCTGGCTCGTCAGAAACGGGCCACAGGTCGGGAGTGACAAACGAACATGATCAACACTGGGTGCACCTGGCGGCGGTACGTTCGTCCAGGCGCAGGTCGGTCGCGCTTCCGTGTCGTAGATGTGCGGAGATGAAAGAATGTCCTCAGCCAGCATCTGGAGCACGCCGTCCGCCGAAAGGAAACTGCGCACCAGCGAAGGCGTCAATGCGTCGTTATCCACGTACTGTGGATAAATTGTGAGTTTGTAGGTCCAGTTCACCGCCTCGATACGAGCATTCGTCAGTTTGATGATTCGTGGGTCGCCGCCGTTGCCAACGATGATCTGTGCATTCGATTGCGTCGCAAACAAGCTGCTCAGCGCTAGTGAAACGACGCTGAGCGCCAGTGCGAATCTCTCGCGTCGACTGGTTTTGCGGGAGGGTTTCCCAGTTGCGACTGAATGACTTGAGAAAAGAGCCATCATGGTGATCTCCGATTCGAGGCCTGAAAGAGTTGGAGGGAAAGAAGATAGAGCGAGTTCTTGTTGGCGGTTCTGGACATCTCGAGTGCGAATTCCATCTGAAAGTCGCGTAGCATCTGCTTCGCCCGCGGCAGGTCAGCCTGATCGATACAAAGCGCAAGCGATGAGAACTCGCGCTCGGCGATCGGTTGTGTGAACAGCGCACTCTTCGCTTTGTCGATGACCTGTTCGTGGAACTTTCGAATGGCTGCCGACGGGGCTTCGTTTCCGACCGTGGCGAGATCACCCTGGAGACGGCGAAGACCATCGGGCGTCGTCTTCACGTAGCCGAGACGTTCGAGCCGAGCCAACGCGGTTTCAACCTCGGCACGCGAAATCCCGAGCTGCACAGCAAGCCACTCGGGATCGTCCCTGAACTCCTTCAGATCAAACATCTGCAGAATCGCAACGTGATACCAGTCTGAGATGAAGTTGAATGCATCGATCTCCATCCGCGAGAACGCAGAAAACTTGTGATGTTTCTGCAGGCGGATTTTCGCCGTTTCGCGTTTGGTCGTGCTGCGCGCATCGACACTGTCGACGAGATCACAAAAGAACTCTGACTCGCTTCGATTGAGATTCATCGCGCGCGCAACTTTTGTCGCACCGGCACGGGAGAGACCGTGATTGCCGTTCATGACGTCGCTGAGCATCGATGGAGACAGGTCTAGATCGCGTGCAAAAGCGCGCAGCGAATAGCGCGGGTTTCGTCCCCGACGCTGGGCGTATTCTTCGCGGATAATCTCGCGGTAGGTCACCTGATGGTCGAGGTTCATGGCCCCTGCTTCCATTTCGTTGGGATGAAGTGCGGCGGAATCCAATGAACGGAGTCTGACAAAGTCGAACATCGTCGGTCAATACTTCACCGAACACAGCTCGGTAGTGTTCGATGGTGCAAGAAATAACCAAAAAACAATTTAAATCATATAGTTGAACGACCGGATGAGCTGGCTTGTTCGGTGAACCGTGGCGCTGGTCGGACGGAGTGTTCGCGCTTGGTCCGTGACCAGTTCAATCGAGGATCTCGGCGAGGGTGAGATTTCGCATCTCGGCGAGGTTGAATTTTTCCATGTCGCGCCGGAATCCGGTCAGGTCTTTCTCGGACAGAACGCCCTTTCCGCAGTCGCGAAGAGTCTTCTGACCGGATTCGATGTCATCAAGCTTGGCGTAGGCTACCGCCGACAGAATGCACGGCACAACGAGATGGCTGTCGTGCACGACATCCTTGATCAGGGTTTTGTCGCGTTTGCCCAACATGTACTCCCCGATGAGGGCACTCTGCTCTTTGCCAGATGAAATCGCGTGCTCGAATTCTCCAGCTTCGATCTCTGCCATCTGCAATGAGCTCAACACTCGAAACGGCCGATCGGTCCAATTTTTTGCGGCACGATACATCTCTGCAGCGGCCGCTGGATTGGCATCGGTCCGGTACAGATCACCAAGTGTTTCAGCAAGGGCTGCATTGCCGCCGCCAGCCCCGTAGAGTTCGGTGACAAAAGCGATGATTTTTGGCCTGAGCTCCGGGTGAACGACCGCAAGTGAGCGTAGACGATTGAGTCGCGATTCTTCGTGCGGATCATCGACGAGCTGCTGCTGGATTTGAGCAAACTCTGCTTCTGCCACGGTGAGATTGCGATGGTCTGGACTTGTTCTTGTTGCGGGCTCTCTTGTTGTCTCGGCAACGAGAGACTTGGCAGATTCGTTGTCTGAGATCGTCGCACGGGCGGCGACAGGCTCCGATGGTTGCTCCGAGTCGTTCTGCCCTGCCCCAACCGTACTTGTGTCGGCGGTCTTCAAATCGAACACTCGGACCGCAAAGAAAGCTGCCACGAAAAAGACCCCACTGAACACGAGGCGTCGTGTCCAGTGAGGTCGCGCGAGGTCTCTTGCCGGTTGCCGATTCAAGAAGTGAGTCCCATCAGGGCAGCATCTGGAACAGCTTTTCCAGGTAGAACTTCTGGTAGTCCGTGTAGCCTCCGACAAAGTCACTGCGCGTTGGCCGGTAGCCAAAGTCAGGAACAGCGCCGTTGTTTTCGACCGCAACACCATCCGGACGATAGAACAGCGATTTCGTCATGCGGACGTTGAAGACCGAGTGCGACGAGCTGAAGTCGACTTCCTGAACGTGTCCGCCAGCACCAACGGTTCTTGTGCCGATGAGTTTTGCACGACCGTAGCCTTGCAGCATGGCTGGGAACGCGTCGCCGCCAGAGCCTGACATTTCGTCGATGAGCATCACGACCGGCTTCGTGTAGCGCACGTTTTGCGGATAGACGGGCAGTGAACCCTGGAAGGTGGTTTTGGTTGTGAGCCACTCGCCGGCTTCCCAGCTCTTTCGGACGAGCTGGACGACTTCGTTCCAGCCGCGCCAAGCCAGCGTCGTTCGCGGAGTCGAGTCGAGGAAGCCTTTGAAGTCGAGATACTCGCCTTTCGACGCGAGGTATTCAAACTGGAGGCCGCTGAATTGTCGACCGATGAACAAGCCGGTCATTTGCTGCAGGTAATCCACGCTGCCACCGCAGTTGTGGTCCTGATCGATCACGAGACCGACCGTGTTGGCTTCGAGTTCGCTCACTGCGTACTCGTAGAGTGCAAACGACGTTTCGAATGATTCATCTTCCGAGATTGGCATGTAGTGCGGAATACGCAGGTAACCGATGTTGCCGCGTGCAGTCGGGTGATAGTAGGCGACGAATGGTTTTTCCATGATCATCGTCGCACCTTCCGGAATCTTCACCCGGGTCGTGCCGCTGCAGCGGTAGCTGAATTCTGTCGGGGCGCCGAGAAGATCGTTGTCGCTTTCTGCAAGTGACACGAAGGCCGCCGGAAAGCGCGATGGACGCCAGTTCCTTTCGAGCTCTTCGCCGGACACGTTTTCGTCGAGTGGCTCACCAGATTCGATCCAGTTGAGGGCGACACGAACGGTTGTCTCTGGCGCGCTCATGGGGCGAATCGTGACCATTGCTGGACCAGTCGGAACCGGCATGCGCGTGCCTGAGCGTTGCGCGACCATCATGCCGGCGCGGCGCAATTGCCCTGCTTCAAACCCCGCGCCGATATAGCGCGCGAGGTCCTTGAGCACGTCAGCGATTGGTTTTCCGTCGAGAGCAACGATTTCATCGCCCTTCTTCCAGGGAAACGTCGCAGCGGTGAGCAGTTTGGTATCGACTGTTTCGATCAGGACCTTGCCGTCGATGAGATCGGTCGTGAATCCAAGCGTTGACTTGTGGTCGGTCGGAATCGAGAGACCAAAATGCGAGTCACGGAACTCAGCAACGAACTGAACCATCAGATAGTAGAAATCGCGGTTGCTGGTCGAGGCAGCAATCGCCGTGCGGTACTTTGTCTCAAGTCCGAGAACGTTGATACCCTGGGTCTGTTGCTTGTACTTCAGAGGCCCGTAGGACGACTTGATCTGCCCAAGGAGCTGATCGAAGTCCTGAATTTTTTCTTCTGCCGTTAGCGATTTTGCCGACGCGGTGGTTACGATCGACGTTGCCGCAATCGCGGTTGTCATCACCAGCAAGACCGCAATGGCTGCCTGCTGCAACCTCTTGCCAAACGTCCTCGTGCCGCACGCCATCCCCATATTCATCTCCTCAAGATCGATGCCGCAGCATGGATCCTCAAAATTAAACATGCGTCGGAGGGTATCCCCCATCCGACGCACGGAGCAAGCAGCGAGAGAAGCTTGTCAGAGAAGGTTTGCCCGGCGGCTTTGTTGCAGAAATGACTGCGAAAAATAGGGTTCGTTTATGGCCACCCCGCCGCTGAAGAACGGTCGGCGCTCGGGCATGGGTCCCCCCGCTTCGCACACCGCTCATTAATGTCGGGGTTGGGACAGTATCTTTGCGTCGCGGCTTTGGCTCAGCGGGTCCTCCCATGTCCGGCTGCCCGTTCTTCAGCGGCGGGGCCCCGGCCATGAGCGATCAGTAGCTGCTTTCCGCAGTCACTTGCGGAGCAATTCCCACACGTCACAAACAAGAGTCTCCATCTCGCAAGGATGCGATGCCGATAAGCACGAAAGCTACGTACAAGGTTCGAAATTGGGGCGAGTACAATCGTTCGCTCATCAACGGAGGAAATCTGACCGTCTGGATCGATGAAGACGCCCTTGCAGGGTGGCAACGCGTTCAGCCGACCGGCCGGCGAGGACGCACCGCCACGTATGCAGATCCAGCCATCGAGTCCGCGTTGACGTTGCGCGGACTTCTTAAGTTCCCGCTCCGGCAAACACAGGGTTTTCTTGAGGGATATTGTGTGTGTGAAGTCGAAAAAAGCCGTCGAACCGTAAGGCGCAAAGCTGAATCCCGGCATTTGCAGTGTGTTGTGTCCAATCTGAACAGAAACGGTCGCAGAGTCTTCCGGCGATCATCGACGAGACGGACGTGAACCCGTTGCCCAGCGCCGATTTGCCCCCTTTACGCAGGGCGCGGAATGACGTAGGTTTCGCGGCCGAAATACCATTTCAAGAACCGTCATGAATCGAATGTTAAGTTGACCGGGATGTTCGGGGGCTATCTGCATGCAAACATTTGTAATAACTAAAAAAAACATCGCAAACGTGATCGCCTCGGCGATGCTGGCCGCAGGTCTCTTCCAGACGTCGGGTTCGGCAGCGCTCGCCGCTGGCCAATGTGACTTTCCAGGGTCCCCGGACTCGGCTTCAGCCATTCAGCTTCAGGCATGGGCAACGGGGCTCGCGCGGCCAGTCGAGATGAAGGCGGCTCCGGGACAAGATCAGCGCCTCTACGTCATCGAGCAGGCTGGTCGGATTCGGAGCGTGACAGCAGGCGCTGTCGCACCGACGCCGTTTCTCGACATTCGTGACCGAGTCACGGCAATTTCCGGCGGCGGTGATGAGCGCGGTCTGCTTGGACTCGCGTTCCATCCGCAGTTTGCCACCAACGGCAAGTTTTACGTGAACTACACGACGCGGGGCGAACTGCGCTCGCGGATCAGTGAGTTTCGCGTTGGCGCTTCGGGCAACGGCGAACCGACAACGGAGCGGATTCTGATCGAGCTCGCACAACCCTATTCCAACCATAACGGCGGCGGCCTTGCGTTCGGACCGGATGGCTTCCTCTACATCGGTTTTGGTGACGGTGGTTCGGCGAACGATCCGCTGCGTGCGGGTCAGGATCTGCGCACGCTTCTCGCGAAAATGCTGCGCATCGACGTCAACCGCACGGAAGGCACCCTGCCCTACGCAATCCCCGCCGACAATCCGCGCTTCAGCGATACGGCCGCAAGGCGCGAGATTTTCGCCTACGGCCTGCGCAATCCGTGGCGCATTTCGTTCGACAGCATCACCGGTAAGCTTTGGGTAGGCGATGTCGGACAGAATGCGTTTGAAGAGGTGAACGTCGTTGAGAAGGGCGGCAACTACGGCTGGAACACGATGGAAGGCACGAACTGCTTCCGCTCGCCAAACTGCAATCGGCAGGGCTTGATTCCACCGGTCTATCAGTACGGCCGTTCCGACGGAATCTCGATCACGGGTGGCTACGTCTACCGTGGTTCCGCCATTCCATCCCTGACGGGGGCATATCTCTTTGCTGATTACGGCAGCGGCACGATCTGGGGCTTGCGCTACGACCCAGCAAATCCTTCGCGTCCCGCGCAAATCAAGACCCTGCTCCAGTCTGGGCGCAATATCGTGAGCTTCGGCCAGGACACGCGCGGTGAGCTCTACGTGTCCGATCTCACGGGTTCGATCTACCGCATCGTTGCTGCCGAAGAGACGGAAGACACGCAGTTCCCACAGACGCTCTCGGCAACGGGTTGCTTTACATCCCTTTCGCCGCTGACTCCTGCGGCGGGTCTGGTTCCGTATGACGTTGGCCATTCCCTGTGGAGCGATGGCGCAAAGAAGTCGCGATTCATTCGCCTGCCTGCAGGCGCCAGTCTGGACTTTGCGGTGAATCCGCAGGGATCGTCCCGGCTGGGATCGCTCACCTTCCCCGAGGATACGGTTCTCGTTAAGAACTTCTTCGCACCGACCCGTACTCCGGCGGGAACGATTCGCGACCGCATCATCGAGACCCGCTTTCTCGTCAAGCGCGAGGGCGCATTTGAAGGATTTACCTATCGCTGGAACGACCTCGAAACTGAAGCAACGCTGCTTGCCGATGCGACGACAAGACGCGTAACCCTTGCCGAGGCGGCTGGCGATGTCGCGATCAACTACTACTACCCATCGCAGAGCGATTGTGTTCGCTGCCACACGCCCGGCTCCGGAATGGCGCTTGGCTTTCAGCCTCAGCAGCTCAATCGCAGCGTCGCTTCAGCCGGCGGGGCCACAGAGAATCAGATTCAGCGTCTGGCTCGCCAGGGCGTGTTCGACCGATCGACGGTGCCGACCTCACTGGTCGGTGTTGGCAGCCTTCCGCGGGTGGACGATCAATCCGCGTCGCTTGATGCACGGGCGCGGGCTTATCTCCAGGTGAACTGCGCAGGCTGTCACAATCCGAATACGACGGCAGGTCAGCTGCCGATGGATTTCCGGGCGACGACTCCCTTGGCGCAAACCGGTGTCTGCAACGCCCTTCCGCGGCATGGCGATCTCGGCGTCGCTGGAGCGCGCGGCATTCTCCCCGGCGATCCGGACCGCTCACTGGTCTATATGCGACTCGTTTCGACGAATCGCGAACATCGCATGCCACCGGTGGCGACGAATCGCGTCGATGCCGTCGGAACAGCCGTTGTTCGGCAATGGATTTCCGGGCTTGCGGGTTGCCAGTAGCCAGCATGACGTGCAGACTCCTGAGTACGGCTGGGTAAAGCGACCCCAGCCCGTTCTATTTGCACGGTCTGCCGATGTTCAACGAAAGCCAAACCACGAATCCGACGCGATTTCGCGACGCGCTGCCAGACCATGGTGACCGTCGCTCAAGTTGGACCATCGATCTGCTTTTGCTCGTCCTGATCGGTGGGATCGTCTTCGCGATTTTCGACGTCGCCAGCCACTGGGCGATGCCTGCCAGCGCCGCTGAAGGCAAGACTGTCGAGATCGACCTTTCGCCCCGGGCGCTGCCCGGCTACGCGCTGATGTCCCTGTCGCGGGGGGTCGTCGCGTATTTCTTCTCACTCGCCTTTGCACTGATCTACGGGACGATCGCTGCCAAAAGCCTGCGCGCCGAGCGGGTGATGATTCCCGTGCTCGATATCCTCCAAGGAATTCCGGTGCTGGGTTTCCTGCCCGGTCTTGTCCTCGGGATGGTGGCCCTGTTCCCGAACAGCAATTTCGGACTCGAGATGGCCTGCATCCTGATGATCTTCACGGGCCAGGTCTGGAACATGGTCTATTCGTACTACGGCTCGGTGCGTTCGGTGCCAACCGAGCTGCGTGAGGTCGCCAGCCTTCATCGATTCAGCGCGTGGAAGACCTTTCGAACGGTCGAACTCCCGTGGGGTACGATGCCGCTGATCTGGAACAGCATGATCAGTATGGCCGGCGGGTGGTTCTTCCTGACGATCAACGAGTCCTTTCGCCTGGAAGACAAAGACTTTCGACTGCCAGGAATTGGCTCCTACATGAGCGAAGCAATCGATCACGGTAACTGGCTCGCCATGGGTTATGGGGTCACGGCAATGGTCATCATGATCGTGTCGGTTGATCAGCTGGTGTGGCGACCGCTTTCCGTGTGGGCGCAGCGTTTCAAGGTCGAAGACGTCGCCAAGGAGCAGGAGAGTTCGTGGGTCATCGACGCACTCCGCAGATCACCCACGATTCGGCGCATCAAACGGTTTCTGCGTTCTCGGCGTGAAGTCCGGGCCGCGCAGACTGGCAGCAAACGGCAGATGCCGGCGCAAGTCCTGCGGCACGCCGGTCGCGTGCGACGTCCCCTTGGTCGCATTCTGGTCGGCGTGGTTCTCGCCAGCGTCGTTGGATTTGCGGTCTGGGGTGGCCTACAGTTGTTCGAGCTGCTCTCACGTGTGGAACCCCGCGAATGGGGCGATGTGTTGATGGCTTTGCTCTTCACGTTTCTGCGCACGACGACCGCAATCGTGCTGACGGTAATTTGGGCGGTTCCCGTCGGAGTGATCATCGGACGCTCGCCAACTCTGTCACGAAGGTTGCAACCCGTAGTGCAGTCGATCGCTTCCTTTCCAGCACCGATGGTGTTTCCCCTGTTGGCACTTGGTATCGCTGCGTTGTCGATCAATTTCGAAGTCGGTTGTATCGCGCTGATGATGGTTGGTTCGCAGTGGTACATTCTCTTCAACGTAATTTCTGGTGCGCAGGGGCTCCCGCAGGATCTGGTGGAGACGGCGCGGCTCTATGGAGTGCGGGGTTGGGCCCTGTGGCGCACGTTGTATCTGCCGGCTGTTTATCCGGCGCTGGTCACGGGTATGGTGACGGCTGCTGGCGGGGCGTGGAATGCCAGCATCGTTTCCGAGATGGTACGACTGGAGGGGACAACCTTTGAGGCGACAGGACTTGGATCTCTCATCACGCGGGCCACAGAATCGGGGAACTTCCCGATGCTTTGTGCTGGTATCATGACCATGTCGATTGCATTGATTGTTCTGAATCGCACGCTCTGGAAACCGCTCTTTGTGCTGGCAGATCGCCGCTACTCGCTGAACAGGTAGGAAACGTCGATGACCGGGATCACGATCAAGCAGAACAAAGATGCGACGCAGTCGCCGGGCAACTTCATTGCCGAAGCGCGGCGAATCTCGAAGCATTTCTCGGAAGCCGGCGGCTCCCGACGCCGGGTTCTTCACGATGTTTCCCTCGAAGTGAAGCCGGGTGAGGTCGTCTGCATTCTCGGTCCATCGGGCTGCGGGAAGAGCACGCTCGTGCGGATACTCACTGGCTTGATGGAACCGACCGAGGGACAGGTTCTCTATCGCGGAACAGCATTGAGCGGAGTGCACCCGGAAGCATCTCTTGTATTCCAGAACTTTGGACTCTATCCATGGCTCAGCGTCACGGAAAACGTTCGAGTCGGAGTTTACAGCCGCAATCTCGGTCCGCAGGAGATGGGCGAGCGGGTTGCAAGTGCGATCGCAATCGTTGGTCTCACTGGATATGAGCGCGCCTTTCCGAAAGAACTATCGAGTGGAATGAAGCAGCGGGTCGGCATCGCCCGAGCTCTTGTTGGTTGGCCAGAACTTCTTTGTCTGGACGAACCTTTTTCTTCGCTGGATGTGATGACCGCAGAGGCGCTTCGCTCGGAAGTGTATCGTCTCTGGCGCGAAGGAAAATCGAATCTCAAAAGCATTCTTCTGATTACTCATTTGATTGATGAGGCGGTGTTTCTCGCTGACCGAATCATCATCCTCGATGCTGGGCCAGGGCGAATTCGCGCTGTGGTGCCAAATCCTCTGAAGCACCCGCGAGAATATCGAACGCGGGCTTTTCAGGATTTTGTTGATCACATTCACGAGATTCTTACGGCCGTGCACTTGCCGGATGTACCGGTCGAGCCAAAGCTGCCGCACGCCATGATCGATACGCCGCGCGTGGTTGCACTTCCTGCTGTGCCGATTGCGAAGGTCGCGGGGATGATGGAGATTCTCCACGATCACGCCGACGAGATGAATTTCTTCGATCTCGAGGAGTACAGCGAGGCTGAGCTCGGTCAGACGCTGCTCACGGTGCGAGCTGGGGAGATCCTCGGATTTGTTGAGACGCCGGGCGATACTGTACGGATGACTGGTGTTGGACTGCGTTATCTTGCTGCTTCGATTCCGGAGCGCAAGAGTATGCTCGCTGATCGTTTGAAGGATCTAGGTCTTTTCCGACTCGTGCTCGGAATGATCGAAGGCAGCGTCGAAGGCGTTGCTGCTGAAGAGGTCGCCAATGCGGTGGCCTTCCACTTGCCCCAGGATCCGACGAAGCAGCTTGTCGATACTCTTGCTGACTGGGGTCGATCTGCGGGTCTGGTAGACTACGACTCACAGACTGAGCAGTGGCGCGCCGCCCAGACGGAGGTCAAGTCCGAGTGAGTGCTGACGGGGTTTGGCGATTTCACAGTCAGGATCTCAGTATTCGCGCCGCAGTCGCGATTTCAACGACTGCCGTCCAGAAAATCTCTGAGGCTCACGCAGCTCTGCCGATCGCTCGGGTCGCCATGGGTCGATTGGTGTCTGGAGCAGCAGTGCTCGCGGCGCACGCCGGAGAAGGCGTCGTCGTGGGCGTTCATGTGCAGGGCGATGGACCCCTTGGATTCCTGTATGCCGAGGCCAACCATGAGGGTCAGGTGCGCGCACACTGTGCCGTACCGCAGCTCGACGTCGCGTTGCCCAAAACTGCCTCTGAAGAAGATGCCAGGCGGCTTGCGGAAGGAAACATCTCGATTGCTGCAGCTGTCGGTAGCGGAACATTCTCGGTGACGCGATCTCTGCCGTTTGAAACGCAGCCATTTGTGGCCACCGTACCAATCGTGAGCGGTGAGATCGGTAATGATCTTGCGTGGTATCTCCAACAGTCGTTTCAGATTCCGTCAATCGTAAGCGTCGGCGTAGTTCTTGGCAGCGACGGTCGAGTGACCGGTGCCGGTGCTGTGTTGATTGAACTGATGCCAGGCGCGAGCGAGTTCACGATTCGCATGCTCGAGCGGAACGCCGAAAAGGCGCCGTCCCTTTCGCGCACGGTTGAGAGTGGCGCCACCCCGGAAGAGATTCTTCGCAACTATGTTGGCGAGATGAGCATGGTAAGAACATCCGGCGAAGATCGTTCCTTGCGGTTCGTGTGCCGTTGTTCGGCAGAACGGGTGGAGCGGGCATTGCTATTGTTGGGCGCAGCCGAGATTTCCGAACTGATCGCCAAGGCCGAGCCCGTCTCTGCGAAGTGTGAGTTCTGCAATCGCAACTGGACCGTGAACTTGGAGCGATTGGGCGAGCTTCAGGCCAGCGCGAAGACCTCGCCGCGGTGATGTCGAGCCCTTGAGACTATTGCTTGGGAAGGAGAACAGTCATGAGCGAGGCAGCCGGTAGGGATCCAAAGACGACCGATTTCGTTCAGGGCCATGTCCTGTTTCGTCAGGGATCAAAGGGGGGCGAACTCTACTTCATCATCTCGGGGACCGTGGAGCTTTCGGTTCGCGACGAGACGTCTGGGAAGGAGACAGTTATCACAAAGCGCGGAGATCGGTCCATCATCGGAACGATGACATTTCTTGAAGGAGAGGCACGGAGTGCCACCGCAAAGTGTATGACTCCGGTCAAGGCTGTGGTGGTTAATCAACAGCAACGAGAAAGGATGCTGGCGACCGTGCCGGAGTGGTTCAAGGCCCTGCTCAAGGATTTGTCGGCGAGTCTTCGCAAGACCACGGAAGAGTATGCGCGAGTGTCTGCCCGCGCTGAGGTTCTCGAGCGACGCGTCGTGATCATGAAGGCGAAACTTGGCGAGGCTGAAGACGACGACGATAAGGGCAAGAAGAAACCGGACGAGAAAAAGAGTCCCGACAAGTGAGATGATCGCGGAGAAAACCCCAACCTTGACGGGGAGGTCGGGAAGCTTCGGCTCTTGCCGTCAAGCGGTCCTCAGATTTGTTCCTGAATCCGATTGCAGTTCATGAACCCCGCTCCCATCAACATGCGATTGTCTCCAGCATCACCGGCGAAGTTGAAAAACTGGTCGAGTGATCGATTGACGATATTCCTTGTTGCTGGATCATCCCGGTCAAAGACTGTTTCGCCCCCGCGGTTTCGCGGAAGATCCGAGATGATTTTCGCAAAGGTGATCATGAGTGACATGGAGGCCATGACGGCTCCCTGCGCCTCCGGTGTCAGACTTGAGAAGTCGCCCTGAATGCCAAGGCTACCGCATTATAAATCGCGGCCCGTAAGGCATTTGCGGCTGGAGCTCATCAGTCTCGATGGCGGTCATGGCCTACCCGCCTGGCAGAAACGTCGGCGCTCGGGCACGGTGCCCTCCGCGGGTGCCTGCACGCTCAAGATGCTGCGAGATTGTTGCAAGTTCACAGCCGTAGCGTTCCGGGCAC
>Ga0169931_10007288_pt1 | contig 16426 bp, 12 predicted proteins | sample Kivu_15m_20L_FD_129675 | JGI IMG/M metagenome (GOLD analysis project Ga0169931, IMG submission 129675) | Freshwater microbial communities from Lake Kivu, Western Province, Rwanda to study Microbial Dark Matter (Phase II) - Kivu_15m_20L... | ecosystem: Environmental > Aquatic > Freshwater > Lake...
AAACCAGAAATATGAATCGGCATCGAAATCAACAAGACTTACTCGGGTATCGAAAGCATAGACCCCAGAGGAACGGGAGAAGTTGTTGGCCGTCATGTAACCAACACCTTGCGCTTGCATCTGAACGGAATAGATTCCAGCGCTCACTGGGGCTGTAACCACGGTGGCTGTGCCCACTTGTTGTGTCCAATTCGATAGCGTGCCCGATTCGAAGTCTTCCGACCAGGTCTGGGCCAGAGGTGAAAGTGCGGATAGGCATAGCACGGCCATGAAAGCAAAGCTTCGCAGGCTTACCCTCAAAATCTCTATGGTCACAGTATGCATATCGTCAGAATTGGTCGTGATTTTTCATGGTGTGTATGAACTTTGGAAGTGGCGATGGAGGTGTCCCTGTTTCTGTCGGGCCGCAAATCTATGATGATGGTTTTTCTATGTGACGCTCAAAGTAACTATATGTGATGCGATGGAATGACACAATGTGGTCATGTTTTATGATATTCGGGCATGGAAAACCTTCACTTGCCCGATGGGGACGGCCCACGGCTGCGGCAATGGCTGGCCATGAGAGGGCTAAGCTGAAATAGGGCCTTTTTCGTTGTTCTTGCGGGCAGGGATGCCCGCGAATAACTGGCACGCCTGTCCAGCCTCCTATGCGGGGAGGTAAAGACCTTACGCGCCAGCTGGTGAATCTTGTCAAGGCTAAGACGTAGCCACTCATGAGGATGCCAGAGGCAGAGTAAAACTCACTCGCCAGAGGCGGAGCGAAGGCACGCGAGCGCGGGCGGGGGTGAAGATTGACCTGAAGGAAGTCAACCTTACACTGGTTAATCTAGAGAAAAAGATTGCTGAGGCACGGGCAAGGCACAATGGGTTTTTAAAGGAATTGGAGGTGGAGGAGGTTTGATATAGCTAATTGTAGCTGCACCTAATTGCTGTGATTACTTGACAATGAGTGATGAGAGGAACACATTAAGCCGCAGCCACATGTTAATCTTGTTGCTCTGCTTGGTCGCCATGGCATGGGTGGGCTATCAGATGCGCAGCATCGAAGAAGGTGAGCGGCAAATGGATGAAGCTGCTGACCAGTATTTTGAACGATTGGATTCCTTGGAGAATGCGCGGTAATTAGCCTCGCCTACCATTATATCGACTTTTCGTAGAACCTGAATCATCCCATAGGTCGAGATACGACTCAATAGACCTATTTAAGTAACTCTGCCAATTCAGCCACAGTTGTACCCCCAGTACCTAGGGATTCGCTAATAGAGGCAGATGCCGAATGCTTCGGCCATAGGATTAAAACCAGCAGGCCTATGGCGAAGACACCAAGCACAATCATTGTCATGGTCTCAGGGCTGAGGTTCAATGATTTGTTATTCTCATTTATTTGACTATTGAGCGAGGATTCCATCTCTTATTGATTTGAAGTGTTCGATTTTGGCTACAGCTTCTTGCCTGTCCGGGAATGAAGATTGAACGAACTGAGCGATAGCTTGCCTATTAGCCGCGTCTCTGGCCTTAAGAGATTCGTACTCATCCTCAAGTTGGTCGAACAAACGTTCGAGCTGCTCATGCTTTTCATTGTCTTCTGTGACAGATGTTCTCTGCGGTTCGAAACCATGAGCAATGAGCATCCCAACCAATTTGGCAAAGGTTATACCAAGACGATCCGCACGGTTAGCAATCTGCCGTGCCAGTATAGGGTCAATCCGTGCGGCTACAGAGACCCCGTATTTCTCATTGTCAGTGTGCAGTTTAGCCATTGTAGCCGGCAATTTTCCCCGAAGGTATAGGCCTTGTTACAATTTGTGGCAAGTTTCGGTGCGAATGCACTCCGTTGCGCTCAATGTCACAGCACGCTCATTTTTCAGTGAGTATTCGACTTAAGGAAAAATGAGGTAGCGGCAGACAGAATCCCGATTCCCCACTGACACACCTGCTGCGAGAACTGCCATCAAAGTCAATTCCTGACACACTGACTGGCCTTCACAGTCCCCAAATAAAAGTTTTACCTATGTTTAACCTGTCTCAAGTAATAATAAATTAAAACATTGATATACAATGTATTATGATATACAAAAGTGATCCCTATTGGATTCGAACCAATGACCTACTGCTTAGAAGGCAGTTGCTCTATCCAGCTGAGCTAAGGGACCTTTTTGAGGGCGGCAAATATCGACTTCTAATCGCTCTCGAACCAATGACCTTCCCGCTCATGAAGCGGGATGCTCTATCCAGCTGAGCTAAGGGACCAATATGTCAAAGGGTTCAAGGCCCTGTTCAATGTGAATCTTTGAACATCAAACCTTGAACCCTCTAAGTTGTCGGGGTAGCAGGATTCGAACCTACGACCCTCTGCTCCCAAAGCAGATGCGCTACCGGACTGCGCTATACCCCGAAAAAGACCCGGCTCCCTTTCAAGAGCCGCTCTGCGGTGAGGGGGGGATTCGAACCCCCGGTACCGGTTTCCCAGTACGACAGTTTAGCAAACTGTTGGTTTCAGCCACTCACCCACCTCACCGTGAGAAGGGGTGCAAAAGTAACATTTACATCGATGCGTGCAACCTCCTTGAGCAATGTCCTCATCTTTGAGCCATGAAGCGCGTGGTCGAGTGGATACTCATTGCCCCGGTGAGGTTGTATCAGGGCATGATTTCGCCCTATCTACCCAACGCTTGTCGCTATCAGCCCACGTGCAGCGAATACATGATACAGGCCATCGGGCTTTGGGGCCCGTTGCGCGGCACATGGCTGGGCATCAGACGAATAGGGCGGTGCCATCCGTGGGGCGGTCATGGCCACGACCCCGTTCCACAACCCCCACAGGCATGATTGCGGTGTTGCGGAGCAAGTGGCATGTGCTGGCCTGCGTGCTGATCTGCACCTTGGCAGCATCGAACATCCGCTGGCCTGAGCGCCATATAAATGACCTCTTGCAGGCCGATGCGCGCGGCTATTACGCCTATCTGCCCAGCGTTTTTCTGTTCCGCACACTCTCGGTCGATTCGGTTTTCGGTCATGAGGCGCGGCACCTCTCCGACCTTCAGCATGTGTACGACTACCGCCATGTGGCGCCACAAGGCACGGTGAACAAGTACTTTGCCGGTACAGCCGTTTGCGAGGCACCGTTCTTCCTTGTAGCCCATGGAATCGCCACGTCCGATGCAGACGATTCGAAAGGCTACGGTCGTCCGTACATGCTCGCCATCTCGGTGGCTGGGCTTTCGTTCCTACTGCTGGGGCTGTGGTGCTGCGATGCTCTGCTCATGCGCCTCGGCATCGGGCTGTGGCCTAGGGTGGTGGCCATCGTGTCCATGTGTTTCGGTACCAATCTGTTCTACTACGCGGCCATCGAACCGGGTATGTCGCACGTGTTCTCGTTAGGTCTGGTATCGTTGTTTCTTCTGCTCAGTCTCAGGCAGATTCCAAAAGGCCATGGGAGCCTCATCCTGGGGCTGATCTTGGGACTCATCACCCTCATCCGCCCCATTAATATCCTTGTACTGGCGGGGCTTCCTTTCATTTTTATTTTGGGTGATGAAAGGCTCAAGGTTCCGAGGCCCGACTTTCTGATCCGGTTCGCGTTGGGTGTTGCGACCTTGGTTCTCATCCAACCCCTTATTTACTTTCTACAGACCGGTAGCCCATGGGTGTACAGTTATGGTGACCAGACACTTAACCTGTTGCGCCCGCACCTCATCGATTTCCTGTTCAGTTTCAAGAAAGGATTCCTGCTTTACACGCCTTGGGCGGTGCTGGCCCTTGTCGGTCTCTATGCTGTTTTTCGGGTCAATGTCAAGGCCGGGTGGGCTGGGCTGATTTTCATTGTCGGACTGATGTACGTGCTCAGCTCTTGGGAAATATGGTGGTACGGGGGCAGTTTCTCGGCTCGGCCCATGGTGGAATACCTACCGTTCCTCTTGCTTCCGTTCGCGCATCTAGTTCAGCAGATCTGGCAGAGCAGATTGCGTTGGCCCGCGTTGGCACTCACTTTTCTGCTTATCGGGCTGTGTCAGTTTCAGACGTATCAGTACCGCTACTATCGTATTCACTGGGAGGATACAGACCGTACGATGTACCTGCATAGTTTCACCTCCGTTGGGCCCGAATGACGCAACTTTGAAGCGGTGAGCCGACCCATAGACCCGACCGATCTCTTTGACCGCCTCTGCACTGGCGACCGCGTGGCCTTGGCCCGTGCCGTGACATTGGTTGAGAGCACTTTGCCCGCGCATCGTGCCATGGCCGATGAGCTGGTCGCCATGTGTTCCTCCATCCACCCCGAAACAAGGCGTATAGCCATAAGTGGTGTGCCCGGTGTGGGCAAGAGCACCTTTATCGATGCGTTCGGCAGCCTGCTCACCGCAGCGGGCGAGCGGGTGGCGGTGCTGGCCATAGACCCATCGAGCGAAGTGGGTGGCGGCAGCATCCTGGGCGATAAGACCCGCATGGAGCGCCTTGCCACCGACCCGATGGCCTTTGTGCGGCCCAGTCCATCGGGCGGAAATCTGGGCGGAGTTGCCCGCAGCACCCGCGAGACCATCTTGCTGTGCGAAGAGGCTGGCTTTACCACAACGCTGATCGAGACCGTGGGCGTAGGACAGAGCGAGACCATGGCACATGGCATGACCGACATGTTCCTACTGCTGGTGCTGGCCAGTGCCGGAGATGAGCTGCAGGGCATTAAACGTGGCATCATGGAAATGGCCGATATGGTGGTGATAAACAAGGACGATGGCAGTCATTCCGCCCTCACAGGTCCAGCCCGAGGGTCGTACACCAACGCACTGCACCTGTTCCCTGCCCGGCCCGATGGCTGGGAGGTGCCGGTGGCAGCATGTTCGTCTGTTGAAGGTAGGGGCATGACCGAGCTGGCGGCTCAAGTAGAGCGCTACTTCACACACATGCGTGCCAACGGAGAGCTTGTTGCTCGCAGGCAGGCGCAAGCAATCCAGTGGTTCGATGCGCAGTTGAATGAGGGCATCCTTCAGACAATCCTCATCGACCCCAGTCTGAATCCGATTTTCGCTGCGCTGCGTGATACAGTCAGAAACGGCAGCACCGATGTGCCCTTAGCCATTCAGAAGGCCATGGTGGCTTTACGTCAGCGGTTGGACTGAGGCACCGAGTCGGTGGGTACGGGCACAAGATCCTCTTCTTTTTTGGGTAGCGCAGCCGGTTGGGATCTGCTCCTCTTTTTGAACAGGTCGGCAATCCGGTCGAAATCCTTGCGGTACGATACGCCAAGCCCTTGGGTATAGGGCACGTTCTGGGTAAGCAGGCTCTGGTCGTTCGTCTTGTTGAAGGCCCGTACTCGCAGCCTTCCATCGCGCGTTATCTTGTACTCCACGTTCACATCGCCCACTATGTTGCTGGCATTCGATTGGCGGTTTGACACGCCCACGTTGCCATCCAATAGCAGGCGGTTGTTGAAGAGCTGCGTACTGAGTGCCACCTCCAGTTCATCGCTAGTGATGCTGTTGCCCGGGCGGTAATTGACCCCCACATCAAAATCGTTGCTGATCTTGGATAGCCAGTTGCTCAGCTGGTTGCTGATCATCTCTGTGCTGCTGCTGCTCAGGAATCCGCTGCCCTCGGCTGCGCCAAGATTAGATGGTGGCAGGAAGTTGTTGAGTACGAGTAGGCCGAACACCTGTTGATTCAATTCCTGATCGTTGCTCACCCCGATCTTGTTCATCACCTGCGTGCGCAAGGCATCATCGGCATTGGGCAGTTCTATACCGAATTGAATGTTAGGAGCCATCAGTCGGTCAGTCATTGTCAGAAGCACGTTGACCAGCATCCGTTTCATATACACTTCACTATTGGCATCGGTGCTATCGACCGCCATCAGGTTGGTGAGAGAAGTACGTACTGCATACGCGGCCTGCAAATCGACCAACGCATCGTACGGGCTGCCGCTCCATGTAATAGTTCCACCCTGCCTGAGAAGGAATTTCTTGTTGATGATGTTCTGAAGCGTGAAGAGGTACTCTCCTTCTTTGATGACGAAATCACCGAACATCTTGAACTCGCCCTGACGCGTCAGTTCGAGACGGAGGTCGCCATCGCCACGGCCTTTGAGAATGTCCCCGACCTTCGGGTCGAATAGAATCTGAACCTCAGCATCGTTGGTCACTTCCACGTTCAGGTCAATGGCCAGATTCGAGAACTTGACCTGCGGCACATTGCCCTGATTCGATAGCAACGCCTTGCCATCCTTGAATCTCACGAACGAGATGAAATCCTGCGCATCAATTGACCGCGTACCGTTGAGGGGCAGATTGAAACGCGTTCCTCGCTCGGTCTTGGCCGCCACAGTCAGGTTCATCTCCTTCGGAGTGCCGAAGAAGCGCACCACGCCACTTGCGTATGCCTTGCCATAGTACATAGGGTTGTGGGCCGAGTTGGTGTTGAGGGCCATGAGGTTGTTCATGGTTATGCTCGCATCGAAATTGAAATTCTTGAATTTCGTATGCTTCACGGCCCCTTCTATGCTGCCGGTCTTGCCCCGCTCATCGGTCACCTTCACCTTGTTGAGGAAGAAACCATCGGGCCGCACGGTGACCACATCGTTCACATTCAGATTCACATTAAGGTATGTGAAGAGCAGGCCCACCGTATCGAGCCGCACTGTACCATCGAGCCGAGGTTCCTTCACTGGGCCTTTGAGCGTCAGGTCGGCCCCTAAAGTGCCGGTAAGGTCGGTCATCACCCTTGCCACATAACGCTCGGCTGCACTAACGGGCAGTCCGTCAAGATTCACCTTCAGGTCAAAGTTCTCTTTTCCCGTTCCAGGGATGAAATGCCCCTGTATATCAATGGTCTTGCGGCCTTTCTCGGACATCTGAGCGTTTATGGCGAGCTTGTCCTGCCGCGCCAGCCATGTACTGTTGATGTGACCGCTGCCCAGAGCCTGACCTTGCAATCCTAGAGACCCTACCTGGAGCTTGCTGCTGAGGAGCGGCATGTGTTATGGTGGTGAGACATGAGCCGTACCATTCACCTGCCCACTGAAATCAAGCCCGTGTCGCGAGGTGAATATGTTGAGCATGGCGACATCGAACTGTTCCAGACCAATGGCCAGTTCCTTACTGGGATCCTTGCTTATCTGGCCGTTCACCTTTACCCAACGCGAACCATTGTTGAACGCCAGATTGCTGAATGTGAATGTTGTGCTATCGATGGTGATGAGGTTCTTCGGGTCTGCTGTCCAAGTCATGTCGTCAATCACCACATTGCTCGGCAGAACCCGCACTTTAATCTGTTGGTTGCGGGGAAATGAGGCCCCCAGCGCCAAATCTGCTCTATAGGTTGGACTCTTGAAGTTGTCCCAACGTAAATTGACGGTCATTGAGTCATTGTCGGTCACGGCTGTGACGTTCACGTTGCGCAAAGTGGCGCTATCGGTAATGAAAATGGTCCGCGCTGTCACCTCCATGCGCATCAGTCGGCCTGGATTGGTGGCACGCAGTTCAATATCCTTGAACCGCTGCTTGCCTACCGTTAGCAATGGGATGCTTCCGGAGAGTTGAACCTCGTCATTATCAGAATAAAAACTGCCCAGCACATTGGCGCCCGGCCCCAAGCCCAGAGTGGGGGCGAAAAGGTGACTTATGAGCGAGATGTCCTTCGGGGAGATGCTGAAGTTGAGATCAACGGACTCATCGGCCCCAAGGACTTTGAAGTCGCCCGCATAGCTGGGAAGATGCTTGCGCACCAGGTTGTTTATCGCCTTGGGTATGGCCTTGAACTTGAATCGACCCCTGAAATCGGCATCGGCAATGGACGAAACCAACCCTATGGTGCGCACCTCCCCGTTCTGGCTGATCTTGAAGTCAAGGTCATTGACTCTGAATATCTTTTTCGATGAATCGGTATAAGCCACATCAGCCAGTTGCACACGGCCCACCATGTTATCGATGTTATCACCCACAAAGTCGGCTATCACTGATCCGCTTACAGTGGCATCGCGCTTGGTGCCCGGCACACGCAACGCGAAGAGGCCGGCCTTTGCTAAGTCGGCCTCAAAACGGAACACAGGCAACGTTCCAGTCAGGTCCACTTTTCCTTTGAAATCGAGAACCAAGTTGGTATCATTGGCATTCAACTGACCCTCAAAACGGTTGTCGGCAAAGCGGCCATTGAGCGCTATTGCGTGGTAGTCGTAACCATTGAAACCGATTGAACTAACGCTACCGTTAAGCTGGGCATCGATGTTCTTACGCGTTACTCCGCTGCCATCGATCTTGGCATTGAGCGAAACGGCTCCGAGTCTCTTCACCCCGAAAAACTGTCCTGCCTCAAACGATGTGCTGGCAATATTGCCCGAATAGCGAAGATTGCCGTCCACTTGCTTCAGCGATACGTCACTGCTCAGTTCACCCAATGCAGTACGCAGCCGCCCGTAGGCCACAAAATCGCTGAGAAATCCTGTGAAACTTCCCGAGAACATCATCTTACCCAGCCGCTCTACATTTTCAGGGATAGCCAAGGACTTTCCTGAATTGAACGGTGGCATAGGCAGAGTACCTAGATCGCGGTGGTCGGTTATCAGTTGCTTCAGCTTGAAGTGGATGAATGTCTCGTTGATGTCGGGCAGACCGTCCATATCGATATCGCCTTCCAAAAGGGTCGATTCGCCATAGCCGATGCGCAGTTTACGTCCGCGCATCCGTCCAAGCTTACCGCTCACCTTCCCTTCGACCCTGAAACTCGATGTCACTCCGTGCAGTCCACGTGCGAAGAAGCTCAGATCGCCCATATCGATCACCGATGGGCGCAGATCGTAGTTCATCTCCACCTTGTTGATGAAATCCTTGTAATCGCTCCAACATTCGTAATTGAAGCGCAGATCGAGGCTCAGATAAGTGCACGGGGTATTGATCACCAGGCCTTTCACATCGAGCATATCCGAACTCACTTTGGCCTTGCCCGACAGCTGATTGACGGTGAATCCGTGTTCCTCTTGGAAAGCAAGGCGCTTCACATCACCTTTTACAGTATCGCCCTCAATACTGATCTCGGCAATGTGCAGGTTGATGCCCCTCACCTCCATGTTGGTGTAGTCTATGGCATTGTTAACCCGTGCGCGGTTGCGGTCATCGTATCGGAATGCCGCATTATCTATCGTCAATTCCTCAAAATTGAAAGTGGGTGCCTTGCTCTTTACGGTGTCGCCACTTTTGAATTTCTCGATGATGAAATGCAGATTCAGTTCGTCCTCACCCTTGTATTTCCGCAGGAAGAAACTCACATCTTCCAATCGGACCCTACCAAGCCGAACATGCCTTTTGGTGATGGAATACCCCTTCAGCCCGAGGCTGAGTCTATCGATAAAGGCTAGCGTGTCGGTGTGCAGATCCTCCACATATAACTGCTCAATAACCAGATAATTCGGGAAATCGACATCGACACCACCTACTTCGACACGCGTAGCGAGCTGGTCAGAAAGAACCGAGGCCAGTGCTTGGGTAAGACGGGTCTGAACCTGTGCGCTTCGGAAGATCAGGTAAGCCGCGGTGAGTATGATCAACGAGAAGGTGAATATGCCGAGTGCTGAGTACCCGGCCACCTTCTTCACCCTACGGGCGCGTGTACCTTTGGCCTGCATGAAACCCGCGTCAGAATTGGCAAATGTAGGCAACAACCCTGCCAACAATGGGCGGCTGATATTGGCCATCGAGAGCAGTTGCGATGACACGTCAGCAGCGGTGCTCAGGGGCAATACGGTGCTCTCCAACATCGTGGCGGGGCAACAGGTGCATGCCCGATACGGAGGAGTAGTGCCCGAACTTGCATCGCGGGCACATCAGGAGAATATCGTACCTGTGGTTGATGCCGCTATCAAGGAGGCCCGTGTGTCCATCAACGAAATTGAGGCCATTGCATTCACCCAAGGCCCGGGCCTCATGGGCAGCCTCCTCGTGGGCGCGAGTTTCGCCAAGGCCATGGCCCTGAGCCTCGGAGTGCCCATGGTTGCGGTCGATCACATGCAGGCCCACATCCTGGCCCACATGATACACGACCCGGATCGAGAATCACCACGGTTTCCGTTTCTGTGCCTAACGGTTTCGGGCGGGCACACTCAGCTGGTGCTGGTGCACAGTACCCTTGAGTTTGAGTTGATGGGACAGACACTTGACGATGCTGCTGGAGAAGCGTTCGACAAAGCGGCTAAAATGTTGGGACTGGGCTACCCTGGTGGCCCAGTGGTGGATCGGTTGGCCAAGGATGGCGACACATCTCGATTCACTTTCGCGCGGCCGCAGGTTCCGGGCCTGGATATGAGTTTTAGTGGGATGAAAAGCTCACTCCTCCAGCTCATTCAGAAGGAGTCTAAGACTAATGCCCGTTTCGTTGAGGATAACCTGACGCATTTGTGCGCTTCGTTTCAAAAGGCTGTGGTGGCATACCTGATGAAAAAAACTGAGGCTGCTATGTTGCAGGCTCGAGCGCGGCATCTGGCCGTTGCAGGCGGAGTTTCGGCTAACTCACTACTAAGAAGGGAATTGGTCAGCCTTACAGTAAGACATGGTTGGTCAGCGCACATCCCACGATTCGAGTATTGCACCGACAATGCTGCCATGATAGGAATGGCGGGACAGCTTCTGCTCGATGCGGGACGAAAAGCTGATCAGCGTACAGTGCCTATGGCGCGTATGCCGTGGTAATCAGAATACCTTCTCAGCTACTGCTTTGGTGGCACCCGAAAGGCCCATGGTGTAGAAATGCAGGCAAGGCACATTGGCCGCTATCAGTTCTTTGCACTGAGCGGCACACCATTCAATGCCCACCTTTTTAGCTGCCGCATCGTCCTTGCACGCGGTGAGGGCATCATACAGGTCATCGGGCAGATCGATGTGGAAGATGCTGGGTAATGACTCGGCCTGTTTCCGCGATGTCACGGGTTTGATCCCTGGTATAATTGGCACGTTGATCCCAGCATCGCGACAATTCTGCACAAAGCTGAAGTACTTCGCGTTGTCAAAGAACATCTGTGTCACGATGTATTGCGCCCCAGCTTCCACCTTTTGCTTCAGGTAACGCAAATCGGTGCGCATGTTGGGTGCCATGAAATGTTTCTCCGGATAGCCCGCCACCCCGATGCAGAAATCTGTGTGATCCTGCGGCTGGCTATCATCATTGAGGTAAATGCCGCTGTTCATCCGGGCAATCTGAGCAACCAGTTCGCTCGCAAATGCATGGCCATCGGGCTCGGGCACGAATTTCCCTTCTGTCTTGATCCCATCGCCTTGAAGCGCAAGTACATTGTCAATGCCCAGAAAATGCAAATCGATCAGTGCATTCTCCGTTTCTTCTTTGCTGAATCCCCCGCAGATAAGATGCGGAACTGCATCGACCTGATAGCGGTTCATCAAGGCGGCCGAGATGCCTACGGTACCGGGCCGCTTACGGATGCTCACCTTTTCGAGATAACCGCTTTCGCGCTTCTTATAAATGAACTCCTCGCGGTGATAGGTCACATCAACGAAGGCTGGTTTGAGTTCCATCAACGGGTCGATGGCATCGAACATCGATGCGATACTCTTTCCCTTCAGAGGCGGTAAAATCTCAATGGAGAGCAGCGTGCTTTTGGCACGGCTCAAATGATCAATGACTTTCATAGAGAATCCCTCGCCTCAGGCTTATTGTGCGCCACCCACCAAATGCACATACCCTGTCTGAGCCTCGTAACCACTTCTTGTGATGATGTAGTAATACACCCCATCCGATGCATTCTCACCTTTCCATTCAGCTAAGTGGTAATTATCAGCCTCGTATGTGAAAAATCCCCAGCGGTCATAGATGATCACATGATTACCAGGATGCAAATCGAGCCCAGCGATGTGGAAAGTACGGTTATCTTCATTACCAGCATTCGGATTGAACACATTCGGGATGATTAACGTGCAATCAATCACCTCGAAATCGTAATTCTCGGTCTCAGTTCCACAGAAATTTGATACTGTCACAGAAATACGCGCCTGAGTGCTGTCGTTCGGGTCGATGCTGATGAACGTGCTATTATCGCTACCTGAGACCAAAAGCGAATCACCGTCAACACCGTTTGGCGACCAATAGAATTCATCGAGGAAATTGGTGTTAGTGGTCGCAATGAACAGAAGCTGATCCTCCAAACAGATACGGTTGGTGTCTACACTTATATCAACAGTGGGGATTGGCGCGAAAGCCACATCGCGGTCGAAAGTCCGGTTGCAATAATTATCGGTGAACGTGAATGTGTAATTTCCCTCAACACTTGCGCTAGCATTCGTATTATCGGCATTCGCATCAGGGTCAAAGGTCACGTCACCAGGACCGTCATAGCTCCATGTGCCTCCTGTTATCACGTTGCTAGCGTTTAACGAAGCCTCAGTGCCTAAACACACTTCGATGCTCGAGGCTATATCAATCAGGTTCACTGTGATATCTGCCGTGCCTTCAGCGTCTCCGCATTCGTTGGAGATAGCCACCGTCACAGTTGTGTTCTGTTGGATATTCTCCAAAGTGAAAGTCTGACCGGTGCTTCCGCCCGGGGTCCACAGATAGTCGGGTCCCACATCCACATTGAGGGCATCGAAAGAGAGGGTGTCACCCGGGCAGATAATGGTGTCGTTGAACACGACATCCTGAGGAGTAAGCCTGAAATACACTTCCATGGTATCCTTCTGTCCACAGTATTCACTCTCATATATAAAGGAATAAGGCCCAGGTTCACTTACACTGACTGATGGAGATTGAGTTGTGTCGTTCGGGCTAAAAGTGATAGTTCCTGGACCTGAAGCAGACCATTGACCCGTGATTGGGTATACCGCTGCCTCTAAATCATATGTCAAGGCACAAACCGAAGTGTTGGCAAATGAGGTGAGGTTGGGGACAACATTAAGCGTGATGGTCGTATCGTAGGTGCAGCCAAAATCATCTAATACATTGAATTGGAAGAAAAAATCACCTGCATTCGAAGGTTGGGAAAGAATCAGTGTATCGCCCTGATTTGAAATGAATGTAGGGTTTGGAGACCACCATGTGTCCTCAATAAGGGGAATATAGGTCTCGGCATTAGGGTCGATTGATGGGTCGAAAGTTATCCCCCACTCACAGATCCAACCATCATCGGCAGGCCAGCTATCCGCCACGTGCAGAGTCCAATCGCCATTCAAAGGACAACCCACAAGGTCATCAAATGACTGTTCAGGAAGGTATGTTCCTGCAGTGACCGCACCATTTGTTGTATTCGTGTTGAATTCTGAACCAAGTGTGCCGAATGTGTTCTGCGAAACGCTGTAGCAGTATTGCCAGCAGGTTCCTTGATTACTTCCAGCCCCGGGTATGCCGAAATTGGTGCCAAGACTTCCTGTGAATCCACCAGGTATAAAACCAGGGGCACCAGAATTTGCATTGTATGCATTGAAAATCACAATACTGTATCCATTGGGGCACTCAAGCCACATTTCAAGGTCGCCTAGATAACTGTGTTCCATACTGATGCACATGGTCATCAGGTCAGAGCCTTGAACAAGGGTATCTCCGGCTTCAAATCCGGTTATAGTGATTGTCGTACTATAGATGTCGTCAATCGTACCTGAACCATCAGGCAGTTCAAGTGCATCCCCAAAAAGTCCACCGTTCAGGAACTGACCCTCTGTAGGATCCACACCAACCGTATCCGCTGTAGTGACCCCTCCTATCAAAGTGGCTACCTCTCCAAGGCAAATAGTATCGCCTTCAAGCACCATTGTTGATGCAAAACTCGGAATGGTCGATACGAGTATGCGCGTCCGAGCGTATTCGAAACAACCGAGCGTATCTGTGATCAACATATCAACAAAGTAACCTGCGTGTTGAGTAGGTGTGAATGTCACGCTCGTTCCAGTCTGTGTCGCTTCTCCGAAGATGTCCCATGTGATGACACTATTACTCAATGTCTGATTGTAACCTGGGCCTCCGTTTGCTGCGCTCATCGGGAACTGGGCAGTGGCATTGAGGGTCACAGTCTCGCCAAGGCACACTTTAATTGCACCGGTGCTGTCATTAGGTTCTATGGCTGGTACCGTAGAGAACCATGGGATGATAGGTTGACACGAGTAGTTGCAAGTTACCTCCCCCTGAAAACCTTGTCCGGTACCAGAGCCATCAGTAACAAAAACCAAAGTCATACAACCAGTCAGGTTCGAAAGAGTCGTATTGGCTGTTGCTGCCCCGAAAGGAGCCGATGTGTTGTTAAGCGTGGCTATAAGCGGAGAATTATTGTCCAGGCCATCATATACATATAAAGTATCACTTGGGTCAATATCAAAATAACCCCCGACCTCGCTAGCCATGGAGATATTCACTGTCAACCCTTCGCCAGCGGTAGCGCAGATGGTTATTGTCTCTGTCGTGTTGTTGGTATAAGCACCATTGAATCCATCAAGCAGCACATTAGGGTCGCCACAAGGAATTGTGACTGAGCCGCCATCCGTTACTGTGACTGTGATCTGTGCATTCGCGCCAAACACAGACAAAACACAGAGTCCTGACGAGAGTATTATCCGTTTCATTTCATGTTCAATGATAATTCAAAGAGGCAATGGGATCAGCGACCCATTTTGGCTAGAATCTTCTTCTTGGAAAGAATCATGATCCCATGTCCGGAAGCACCGAGCAAATAAGTCTGCACCTCAGTCTCTTTTGGCTCAAGGCCCAGTTCGAGAGGATTGATCGATGCAATGTCACCGGAAAAATCAACTGTGGTCAAGTCAGATGAACCTTTTGTATCATCAATCTTGTAAACCACAAACCCTTTCTGTGAATAAAAGTCCCAAAATGCCAGTTCAGCGGGTGATTCTTCTTGAAGAGAGGCAAGTTCTTTCTCGTTGAATTTAGACTTCAGACGTGCTATTTGTTCGCTCGTTTGGGCCGATACATCTGATGAAACAGAAGCTGTTGCCAAAAAGGCAACGATTACAAGATACCTCATTGGGTTATTGCGGATGGATTTCGAGTTGAATCACTAAATCACTGCTGGTCGCGGAATTCCTGCATCACCGTGGCGCGGGGGCGCAGTACCAGAACTTTCGGGGTGCCACTAACCGTGTAGTAAGTGGTCTCCTGCTCCATCACCTTAACAGGTAATGTGAGGATGTTGACATCTGTTGGGTTGAGAGAGGGCAGGCTCACAGTGCCCGTGATGGGCTGTCCGGCCACTTCGGTGGCATTTACTAGGCTGAATGAATGGTCAGCCCAGTAGGTGTACCACGCCACCTGATCGGGCGATTTTGCTGCCATGGCCACTACCTGATCCTGACCGTATTTGGCCACAAGGCGCTGGTCGTACTGAGATTGTGCCATGCTGGCCGAGGCCACGAGGCAAAGGGCAAATGCAGCGGTCAAAGAGTTGGCTTTCATCCTGATGTGGTTTTGTAAAGCGGTTCAAAGATATGCGCGCAGGCGCACGCTCCACCATATGACGTTAGATGGTGCCAATGGTGGCCTCAGTTCCTAAGCCTGACGTACCTCAAATCGGTAACTTTCCATGATGGGATTGGCGAGCAGCTTGGAACAGGCGGTATCAACCTTGCTCCGTGCCGCTTCGGCATTATCGGCTTCAACCTCAAGGCTTATGTGCTTGCCTATGCGAACGTTGCCAATCTCTGGCAGCCCCATGTTGCTCATGCCAGCACCAACAGCCTTGCCTTGTGGGTCGAGCAGTTCCTTGTTCGGCATCACGTCTATCTCGGCAATGAATCTCATCGTCTTTTACGGTTAATCGCGTTCTGTATGATGGAAAGAAGAAGGTAAATGGTCAAGGTGGCAGGAATGGCCAACCAGCCTATTATCCCTAGAAGCACCAATGCTACTATGATAAGACTCAGCTTGAACTCATTGCCCCTCCACCCCAAGTGTTTGAATTTGAGAGCCATGAGCGGCACATTGCTCACCATGAGTATAGGCAGAATAAGGGATGTGAGCAGGTAATACAGAAAACCATATTGAGGCACTCCGGCAACCCCGTTGGCACCGGTCTGAATAAGTGGTACCGAAATGACCCACAAAGCGCTGGCAGGCGTGGGCACACCGATGAACCCTTCGGTCTGGCGGGTATCGATGTTGAACTTGGCCAGTCTCAGCGCACTGAAAACAGGCATCAGCAATGGCACGAGCAGTAGTGGCTGCGAGTAAAGTGCTTCGGCCGTGAGCGATTCCTCGCCCAATTCATCAGCCATCAGACGCATGAGTACGATACCGGGTACCAATCCGAACGTGACCATATCGGCCAATGAATCGAGCTCTTTGCCAATTGCCGATTGCACTTTGAGCGCACGTGCAGCGAAACCGTCAGCGAAATCGAATGCGGCTGCGGCTAGGACAAGGTAAGCGGCCCATACAAGGCTGCCATCGACAGCCATCACCACGGCCACTGAGCCACAGACAAGATTGAGGG
>Ga0169931_10007289_pt1 | contig 16417 bp, 16 predicted proteins | sample Kivu_15m_20L_FD_129675 | JGI IMG/M metagenome (GOLD analysis project Ga0169931, IMG submission 129675) | Freshwater microbial communities from Lake Kivu, Western Province, Rwanda to study Microbial Dark Matter (Phase II) - Kivu_15m_20L... | ecosystem: Environmental > Aquatic > Freshwater > Lake...
CCCCTGTTTGTTATAGACAGATATGGCCTTTATTATTAATATATATGTTTTTAAAGAATCTAATAAACAAAGGCTACGAGGCTACATAGTGCGAACTCTGTGGACTTCGCTTCAATCTCATGTACTCAATCTACAATCAAGGAAATTTTCACGCATACACAAGTGCAAACGATGCAACAAGTACATATGTACCAACTGTGGCACTAATAAAGAACAAGTCATTGATTAGTAGGGTCGCAGAACGTAGGAAAAACACAGAATATGTCTCAGTTGCAAAAGTGATAACGAAAATATCAAAACAACAATCAGAAATGTATATTTTTGTATATTTTAGTACGACATGGGCTGGGGGCGAGATAGCGCTCTGGCTCTAAAATGGCGAGCCAGCATGTACATATTTCTACATTTAGATAGAAATTTAATAGAGGAGACTTTGAGTACTAGCATTTTCTGAACTTATTTTTCCGAGGAGGTCAGTACTACGCATAATAGACATAAATAATAGATAAAGACGTTATCAAGGGTCGCACAGATTTCAACGTGTTCAACTACTCAGTCAAATAGTTTTTCTATACCATCCAGGAACACGTCGATGACCAGGTAAGCACTCGGCAAGACATCGCTCATGTTCTATACGCTATAGCAGCTCGGTTTGGCAAAATAGGGTACTGCCAAGGCATGAGTGGCATTGCAGCTCTTCTTTTGTGTTTCGCTACAAAGTAAAGCGCTTATATAATATTCTGCGATTTGCTATAAAACATTTTTCCTCATGGTTTTTTCTAGAGGAGTAGCTATGGTGTCGCCCTCTTTGGAATGTTAGCGGAAATTTATTTTCTAAAAGAGTACTACTAATATTTTGTAAGGTAGGTAAAGAAATAATTGCTTCAGTAGGTGTATTCTGCCGAAGATATGTAGCATACTAAGATGATAATTGAGCTCACTGGCAGCAAAGCCCTTCTTAGTATCTTTATAGGTGTACTTAATTTTACGAATTTGATGTTTTTGTGGGAAGAGTTGAAAAAATAACGGAGTTTTTAGGTAGTCTAAAGGGCATTTCTAGCCATCATCTACATCAATAGAAACAATATACTTATATAAAGATCATATAAAGCTCTCTAAGATTATTTCTAAAAAATTGATCCTTAAATATTTCAGGAAACATATTTTGATATATAGATTGATCAGGTTTTAAGAAAAAAACATATTTAAGAATTCTACAAACAAACTTCTAAAAAATGGAATTCTTCAAATACTGGTAACAACTATACACTCTCTACTGTCACAAATTTTACATAAAAATAAGTAAAAGATATCCAAAAAGTTTTTTGTAAAAGTTTTTCCGGCAACGATTTCGTGACTAAATCAGTTATCACTAACTCAGATTTCGTTCGACTAGTATAAGGCTATTTCAGAATACTTCGACGTGAAAGTTACCAGGGCGAGTCTATCTTATAGATGAATCCTTAGTTTTTGAGCGTAATGTTCACTTCTTTTGTGACTGAGGGCAGGTAAGGTCTTCTTTTCAGAGAACTAGTTATATGTCTGTCGCTTTGCACTAAGGGAGAGCTCAAAGATCGCATTTTTGCTGTAATAAGTGCTTTCGAAAATGAAGAAAATCTCATTACTTTATAAGCTTTTGACAGATCTTTCTCTTTGATCACTTCGATAGCTCCCATGTAGCTGTAAATCAAGAGATTCGGATTTAACTAAAGAAAAAATGAATATTTTAGGGATTCTAAGGGTCTGACTCATGGCTAACTTTAAAGATTGCTATAAGATTAGTTTATATTAGAGATGGGAGGCTTTGTTAGATCGTAGTGTGAGGGAATTATAGGACTTATGTTGAAATAATTTACGAAAGACGAGGTTCAGTAGCAGAATTAGATTATCCTTTAGTAGTAGTCAAATTAAAAAAGTTAAAAAAATATAGATAATATTTAATAAGAGCAGACTTAAGTAATAGATTTAAATCATAGGAATCAAAACAACAACTTTTAGTCATAGGATTTGCTAGGATAAGTAATCGGAGTTTCTAAGCCTACCTTACGCCAGTACAAAAAATAAGACTAATAGTTAAATTCTTTAGAGAATATGGATGTAGATTGATATAATAATGATATGATGTGTATGATGCTATGTTGTTTCACTAGAGATCATATAAATCCTCGACATCCATATGCTTGTAATTTTTTCTATCTCCGCTCTTTTCTTTGGTCTTGTATTGCAAAATAGTATGACTCAAAACACCCATTCTGACGTCCATAGTCTTTATTTCTGCCAAAATTTTTATCAAAGCCTCTTTTATTCTTACGACCGGCGAGTTGTCACTCATGCCGTTTGCGTGTTCATCTGTTTTTGCCTAAATTAGTGTATTTCTACCTGGATTGTCTATAATTTTTCATTGACGATTCTGTAATTTTCGTTCATTTCTTTCAGGGAAGCGCTCAGGTTGTTGTAGTGTGTTGATAGCTTCTTCAACTATTCTGATTGATTTTTGTATTGTTCGCCTACATCACTCATGTTTGTGTTGATCATTCTTTATGACTTTTATATCTTCTAAAGAGTACGGCCTAGGTCGTCGTTGAGCTTTTCGAGGACTACTCGAGTGCTAGGGAAACTTTTTTATTAAAAAAATACTTTTTTCTGATGAGTTATGTGCAGCTTTTGGTCGAATCGATATGAGATCTCCATTATTTGGTATCAGGTTTTGATTGAATTTTCAATTTATTAGCAACCCTTTCGCACTATAACTTCCAATCGTTTTCGTTGACAGCTGAGAGTATAATTTTTTTTTCTTCGTCCAAGACTGCGATTCCAGCTTGTTCCTTTTCATCCATCTCTTCCTCAGAACCCATTTCAGCCTAGTCGATCATGTCCTCAGCTTAATCAGCTGCCTTAGCGTCTTCCTGAGCCTCTTATTCCTCTCTACCTGCTTATTAGTGCTTAGGTTTCTTGTAGGCAAAGTTTTTTCTTTTTAGGGCTTTTTCTGCGAGTTGTGTCAAGATGATGAGCACATGTTCGCCTGCTCCAGACTTCAATTTCAGTGGAGGAAAGTCACTAGGGATGCCTATTTTTTTGCATTCGTTGAGGATGTTGGTGGAGACGGTCATGGGGTCATCGTAGTTGCTGAAATCCGAAGCAGCGATTTAATTGACCTTAAACAGGTACTTGACTAGACTGAATATAAATCTCTATACTTTTTGAAGTTATTGAATTGTTCTGTCGGATTTGTGGCATTTGCGAACGAACCAGTCAGAACTGCCTTTCCGCCTCTGAATCAATACGGTTTTACTTTTGCACATGGTCTCGTTCATAGTTGAGCAATCTCAAAGAGTCGACTAGTTGTTAGTTGAGAGCGGTCACGTCTTAGCCGTTGGCTTAGATTTACTATGTTAAAGAGGGGTTACAGGTGCTTACTATGCGCTCATTTGAATACAATTATTTTTTGAAGTTTAAATAATAGATGTGTATGGGTTTATAGGGATGGATCATGACAACTGCTGTTGTAGAAGTTGTTATTTGGTCAGGTAGGGGTTGTTTTGGGCCAGTCTGTAGGCTTGGGTGAAGCTCATGTCGAGGATCTAGCAAAGGTAGTTTGCATTCTAAATAATACGGTCTTCTCTGGTTTGCTGTTGAGAAACAACAGGAACTTCTTGCTTCTTTTCAACGATAGGCTCAGGTTTAGCTTCAGTTTTCACTTCGATTTTAGGCTCAACTCGCACTTCTTCCTTGACTTCGATCTTAGGCTCAGGCTTGACTTCTTAGGTCTTAGTTTCCTTAACTGGTTCCTCAGTTTTTTGTTCCTTTTCTTGCTGTTTCTTCATCATGTAGGGACATCTTCTCTGTTCACTCTTGGGCTCTTCTTGTGAGGCATTTGAGGCTGCTGGACAGTGTCTTCCTAAGAATTCCTGAGCAATATTGAAACCTCTTTGAATCAAATCGTTAAAATGACCACCCGATTGTCTCTGTCCGTTAATAGAAAAAGAATCTTCGTTATCATCATTAATGACAGTGAAAATCTTCAGGGGAGCTTGTCTGGGATGCTTGATTTTGAGTAAAGGATAAGGGTGATCGACGATGGCTTAACATTTTTAGCAGAGATCGTAGTTGGGCATCACGGAGCACTTATATCTGACTCCCTAGATGTTTTGCCAGCCGCAGTGGTCGCAAGTCACATGTCTGTGCACCACCTTAGGCTGAGTAGATCGAGTAGGCTCAGAAGGTTTTTGTGAGACCTTGGACTTGTTCATGATTTCTTATGTGAGTTAAGTCTTGATCTTATTGATCAGTTCAGGCATCATATTTCTCAATTTTTCCTATATAGATTCGTCAAGATTCTGAGACATTTCCTTGAAATCTGAGCTTTCTTTTTTGATTTCCGACTGTTCTTGAATGGTCGGTTGAAGTTCGATGAGTTCCTTTACACTATTGTTTTCATCATCGATAATCTAAAACTTCTGAGTTTCATCATAAAACTCTTCAGATTTTCCCGAATGTAAACCTTAAAATTTTTGTGACTACCCGACAACAGAAGTTGGTAATCGTTGTCAGTTGCCAACGTGATCTAATCTCCTTCTTCATCGAGATAGGAGAGGTAAAACCTTGAGGGGCAGTTCTTGAACAGTTGTTGGATGAGATTTCTGAGTGCGAGCTTGGATGCGGCGTTGGTGCTTTTGACGATGTGTATTTATTTGTCGAGAGTGACCTTGAGAAGCATATAATCAAATTATGATGAAAACGTTCTTGATTGTATATAAGCTCGATTCTGTTGTATTCTGATCCTCCTAAGAAAAAATAGTTATATTCATATACACATCTTAACGTTTCAAAGCTTAAATATATGAAGAATGGCATCACTAATGCTGTTTTACGCATCCACAACAATTTTTCTGCAATTAAAGTGGCACTCTGCATAGAACTCGTATCTGACTGGTCTATGAAAGAGTTGATTTTTGTATGTTAAGCTTGCGAGGGTGAGTAAATCTTATAAATTATCCGTCAATTTGCAAGTAAGTCCTATGTTTGGGGTCATCAGGGTAAGCTTAAAACTCAATCTAGAAAGGGCCTTGCCCTTGGTGGACCCGGTCTCCTTGTCCGCTGTTCATTTTTTACATACCCATCGACATTGCACCACCAAACGACAAAAATTACAATTTTCCATCACTGTGACTTGGTACAGTGAAATCAGTTTCCTTTTGTTATCCTGTCAATTTTGCATTTTTCCAAATATCTTTGATTCCACCCATAAAACTATTTATATTGAGAGCTAGAATGTTCTAATTGCTTTAAAAAGACTACATTTATCGACTTCCCCGTTATAAAATGACAGTCGAGTCTCTGCTGGGTTTTTTTGTTAGATCTTATTGCGTATTGTGCCTTGGAAAAAGTAGTTCTTACTTATCAATAAACTATTTTTTTTCGTTTGTTTCTTTACTTTCCAAGCTAACAGCATTTTGCTACTTTCCTTCACTAAAAATTTTGATTAACTGACCTACTTTTTTAGTCTTGGTTAAACTCTTGACTAACCCCATCATGCCATAAACAGCTAGATTTCCCATTCTGCTGCTAGTTCTATGCAAATCAAATGAGTATCCGATTTTTCCGTCTATGCCAAAACTGAAGTAATTAATCCAATGTTTTCGGATTTGTCTTTATGGCATCACTACTGTAGCCCCTTCTGAAACTTTCTAGAACTTACCGTTTTAGTACACATCAGCATCGACCATCCAGATATCGATGTTATCCTAGTGTCCGCTTAGCCAATATGAAACTCGTTTTTTTAATTTGAAAAAGTTGTCTTGAAGTAAATCAGATGGAGCTTATTTGCCCCATCCGAGTACTTGTGAAAAATCATTACCGGTTCCAAGTGGAATCATGGCTATAGGAACTTTAGAGTGGTTGATTTTGTGATTGCTAAGCTCAGTGACGACCCACATGACTGTTCCGTCGCCTCCACATATCACCAAAATCACAGGTTTGTTCTCCTCTACTTTCGTTTTAAGCTCTATAAAGCCTCTATTTCGGCTTTCTTGATCTTTCATGTTGTAAATATGCACTACAACTTTGACAAGATTGTTAAGATCACTCATCCTTTGCGATCGGGGAACATCCAACTAGATCGTATCTCTCTAAATCCTACCACATTTACTTTTAAATCTATGATTTCTTTGCCGAGTCCACCTCCTGATGCGCTATTGACAAACATATATACATCTTTGCCATCATCGCTATACTTCATTTCCCGTTGCATCTCTCAATATAAACAAAAAACTGCGTTAATAGAATAATAGGGTTATGATATTGATCTGATTGTGGAATATTGATATAGAAATTAATCGTGAGGTATGTAAATACAAGCAACATCTCTGCAAAACATAATGATATCACACAGGCACATCGCGGAAGATATGGTGCAATTGTTTGAAAGAAAACACTATCCTTTGTTCAATCTGGACGAACTCTATCGACATGCGCATTATTAAAATAGTTAACATTATCGGTTTTTTATCGAAGTTCTTGATTAGTGGAATCGAAAGGTCGATAAGAAAGAGTTGCCTAATCATTCTGAGCTGTACTACAGGCAGAATATTTTTATCTACAATACGCTTAAACATAGCAGCATCAAAGGAGCTTCGACCAAAGCCATAGATCAGTTATATCAGTGGTTTTCTATCACAAGAGGAGCCAAAGCGAGACCTTTGGGTATTCAGCCTCAGAAGAAACAAATGAAGGACTAGTAGTGGTAGGTCAGAAGTACTTTCAAGTCAAATATGCCATCAGAGTAAAGATTTTGTTATGCAGAGTTGATTTTTACAGAAGGAGGAATCTTTGGGAAACCCCTGTTTTCACTCAACCTGACAAAGAAAACGAAGAAACACTAAAAAAGGAACTAAAAATGAAAACATAATAGAGCACTAATCTTTTGTAAAAAAAGAGGACGGAAATATAAAACAATATAGTCAGAGCAACCATCTAAGCGAAAGAACTGTTAAAAGACCAAAAAATATGGGGGATTGGTAAGGCCAGACATCAATAGTAGGGCACTCGTGATTTTTTCAGTGGAAGGTTCGACACAAACAAAACATATTTCGGCTCAAAAGGCAAAAGATAGAGAAATCCCTTTATAAGACAGGTAGTATAGCAAAGAGTGAAAACATCGCTAGGAATGAGACCCAATACAGGTGTAGACGCCAGGGCCAGATCATTAAAATTCAATAGAGGACCCATGACTTCTTAAAATAAATATAGAAAAAGTATGGAACATAACGAGGTCTAAATCGACTTCCCTCTTTAGCCTTTGAAGAGTGTGGATGGTCTGGGTCTGACCTCGAATCCTTTCGAGAAGAAGTTGAAGAAAAAGAAGAAAAATAAGAAATGATTATTGGCATTTTGGTTGGCATATCATCTTTAATCAGGATCATTCACATTGACTAATTTTTCAAAAGCGTATAGTATTTTTTTAGTACTACTGTAGTAGTTCTTGGGGTCTAGCATCAACTAAGCTATTCTCTGAATAGTGAATGGTGGTCTATGTATACCCTATATTACTTTTCGAAGTAGAAAAAGTATTGCAAGATGACTTATTTTTCTTAGTCAAATGTCTTGCAATCGTTGCATTAGTTTTGGTAGTTATCGAGCAGCTATCTGATAGTGACGATGAAGAGGTTGCGAATATCGCTCCATTATCCGTTCACCTGGCCGTTAATAGCGATTTATTTTAGTAGCTGTATGTTGTGAGATGTACTGCGCGTAGATCGTTGCGTAGCTATTTTTAACGGGGTTTGATTTAGCGTTTGAATGAGGAGAGTTTTCCTCCGTTTTAGATGATACTGATCTCGTCTTTGACTAGTTTTGATAGCTATTGAAGTTTTGCTGAATATTTTTACGACATTAATTATTATACATAGAGTCAAATTATCATTAATGACCGCCATCATTCTATGATATCAAAACATTCTATGATTAAACGTTTGTCGGCTCAGATTAAATGACTTTTGCTTCAGAATCAGCTACTTTTTCTTATTCTTTTTCTTATTCAACAGGCTATCTTTATGGCTTTGGTTCAACTTTTTACTATTTTTGTTATTCATATACATCTTTTTCGACTTACTAAACTTTTTTTTATTATGTTTTTTCTTACTATTTTGGCTTATCAGGGCTGGTAGTGTACTAAGCAAAAGATTACTCTTAGAACTCAATAGTCTATCTCTTTTTTTCTTCCTTTTCAATCTATTTTGGTTTTTCTTAGTCTTCATCAATGATTTATTCTTATTCTTCATCCTCAGCTTTATTTCGTTAAACGATTTCTTTTTTGCCTTTTCTTGACACTTAATGTGAAAATTTTTCATATTATTCTTAACTGCTTGCCTTTTTACTCAAGTAATTGTCATCTCTCATATCCATATTTTCTTCCACAAGACCTGCTTGATTGCTCTACCTATGTTCCTACTACTCTTAAAAACTGCCCTCTGATTGCAAATTGTGCAAAATTTACCCCCAAAGTGACTTATCACTATAATTGAACATCAGACCCGAGTGTAGGATGGCGTGTTGTGTAAATTTGTTGCACAAACTTCCAATTTCTTTTCTGGTCGAGTCCTAGTCTCCTTAAAGTTATGTCATTATGTCTTATGGCTTTACTTTTATCTGTTTTTTCAGGGTTCGTATATTGAAATTAACGCTTTTGCTATCTGCGTATCTTTTGATGATTTGCGAGCCATCTTAGTACTAGGCATGTATGGCTGCTATAGAACTGACATACACTCTTTATATTTGTGTAGGCCGTGTTTGCATGCACAACTCTTCAAGCAAAAACACGATTTGAGGTCCTTTGGGTTTGAAACTTGAAAAAAGTTTTTAAAGCAACTGAAAAGCAGGTATTCTATTGGCATTCAATCTGCAAAAAACTCTTCCCTGATGTGAGACATGCTGCAAAGAATATATAAGTATACAGCAGGTCCAATATATAATCTAATTGTTGCTTATTATCGGTAATTTCTTGAATAGATGAGAGGGTAGAGCCTGACCTTAGCTAATAGACTCGTTCTGGGCTAAATTGAGCATAAGTAACACTGCAGATTAGTATACAGCTGGATGTTTTTTGTCGATTCCTACTCCGATAAAGTATGCTGCTAGTTTCATTATACTCTTCGAGTGCTGACCTCGTTATCTGCGCATCATCTAGCTGCTTTAGAAAAATAGTCTGCAGTACAACATGAATGAACTCTGGTTGAGTCTATCTATGATGGCTAGAGTGAAATCAGAACGACTTAGCAGTTTCATGTGTAAGTCTAGCATCATCACCATACTTATTCTTAGCATTCTAGCGATTTCTCCCCTGTGTTAGCTGTCAAATCCTTACAAAGGAAGACTGATTTCTCTGCCTTATTGAGCCATTTTTCTTACTATAGCTTGTGTTTCAGCATGTAGATCAGTCCTTACGTTGAGCAATCCAGTGTTTTGCAGATGCGTTTAATCTACGAAAAAAAGACAAAAATTGATCAAATTCAAACACTTTCTAAAACGTTACCGTGGTACCATCATGATAAGCTTAGCCTTGCTAATCTGTTGGATATCGTCAATAAACAACTAGATAAGTTTTCTGATTGTTTATTCGAAATATTAGTGATAGACACATCTGAGATAAATGGTATTAGATTTGAATCCTTCTTAGGTTTGAGTGGAAAGGCCGAGTTAGCTGATCATTCGGCTAATGCATATGATGGGGCTTGAGGTGTTGTCGAGGGTGAAGATGGGGGAGTTCGAATTGAACAGTGCGTCGATTGATTTTGTTATGAACTAGGGGGAGGGCAACTGGTCGACTTTGTTTTGGGGTTGCTTTTGACCCATTTATAGATATTTATGCTAATGAATTTTAAATATGTATCAATTGATTATGTTTGCATCAGAACTATAAGCTTTGTATAGACATATCATGCTATAAATATCAATAAAAAGAGAGCAAAAACTTAATTTTAATGATATAAAGTACGATAAATAGTGTTTTTTGGGTATTTTTATAGTGATTTTATTGATAGATCATCCGTTTCTGTGCAAATTGAGCACCTAAGCCGCAAAAGCTTCATTATTAACATTATGATTTTTTAGTAAAGCGGTCAATTCTTGCTTGAAAATCAGTTATTTTTCAGTCGCATTGTACTTCGAGTCCTCCATCTTGTGCAGCAGCTTTTCCAAACTTTTCTCTGCATACATGTATGTTTACTTTAAGCTTGCGAAATGTACACTTTTTCGGAAGCTTCTTCTCGATCTTTCCAGTTATCTCTGCTTAGAGAGTAGCGCACTGGGGTTAATAGTTTTCTGAGTGGTCGAAGGGTAAAAAGATTCATGTGTCAATATAATTATATATTTGTGCTGAGCATACGATCGTATTCGAGTATTATGTATAAACGAGATTATGTATAAATGATATTTTTTTGTTATCACTACTATTCGACCATACTTTTTTTGTTTTTCAGTGGCTTGTGTTTGAGAACTTTGACTGTTTTTATTGGACTATCTGCTTTATTGATCACTGGTGTAGTTTTTACAGGTTATTAAGGCAAAGGCGTCTTGACGGTCTGATTTTATGCAACACTTTATTACTTCTTTTTTTAGACTTATAATTCTTACTATGCTTACTGGGCTTGTTGAGCTTCGTTCATTTTTTACTAACTTGTCAAGTTTTCTTATACAAAGATTGCTCTATCAATGACATTTGGTTTTTTTATTACTACTTCATCACTGCGTGTACTGGCTCCGAATTTTCTCAGGACATACTTGCTATACATCAATTTTGTAAGCATAAGTTGATATCCGGCTAAAGTCAACCAATATAAATTGAGCGAAGCTGGGAAGAAACCTGTGAAGGCAAGCGAGGCGAAAGGAAGATATTTGAGATACTTTACATATGGTGCTAAGAAGGCAATACTAAGATTGTTTTTTGCAAAATTGGGGGAAAGAGCGATCGAAAGCGAAGTAGTTATGGCTGCAGCTACTGGCAAGACGAAATATGGATCATAGGTCGAGAGATCGCTGAACCAGAGATAGCCTTAGTTGAGCATAGCAGGGTATATTTAAGGCAAGTTGGTCATGTACCTACATATATGAGTGCGTACCTGAGTGAGAGAAACCAGGTGATGAGTATGGGTATTTGGAACATATTGAGCATGGGAATCATATTGTTAATTCCTTTTTTCTTCAAAGCCAGCTTGTAAGTGTATGAGGCTTGCTTCATGATACTCTGATTTCCTGTTTTTTGCGCAATCGACATTTGTTCCTTGTATCTTTTTATTATATCTTGGATCTATTTTTGTCGTATTCCTTGTATTTGTGCTCTTAGGGAAGGATAGCTGTATATGTAAAGGGGTACAGGAATATTGTTTTGATGGCTAGGGTCACTAGAATGATCGAAGTGCCAAGTCCGCAATTGAAATTAGTAGAGAGGGTCATGAGTAGTTATCTGGTCCATTCATCGAAGCCGCCGTATAAACTCATGGGGGCTATCTAGGACATCTTCTGGCTGACTGTCAGGTAAGTGTCTTGCTTGCACTAGAAGAAACCCATGATACCTGCTGGATCGAGCTACGATGAAGGCAGTTTCCAGTTGCTTATCGAATAGCGTAAGGGGGTGGATTGAGGTAAGATTCTGGCGAGTGTTCTCAACATAATTATTAATTGTGTGGGGCAATTACATATAGTAAAAAATAACAAAATATGCTATCATTTTCTCTTATAAGTTGCCTTGTGAGCATTCTTGTTGTACGCACTTTTCGAAGGAGACGAATTATTTTGAGTGGTCCTTATATTCATGCTTTGCTTGCTTTCTTATTTCCCTTTTTACTTCTTTTAATGTATATTTTTCAATTCTTCTTTGAGGTAGTTGATTAAAGAAATGAACTGAGCATCTAGGCTCTCTCGCTTTGAAACGGCCAGACCTAAATCTTTTTGTTTAATGCGCACCCACTGTCGTAGATTCGTCAGAGTAGTCTTAGATTTACCAATATTTTATTATCTTTGTTAGATTGCTTTGTGTGCTGCTCTCTGTTGTGCATTCTTGATATCTTTTTACGACTCTCGACCAGTTTGAATATCAATGCTATTCTTCGACAATATTTCTTATATTTATGGGATTTATTTAAAGAAAAACTGAGAATACTGTGCGTGAAGTTACTTGTTTTTGGCCTACAGCATATTTAATTTGTTTTAGCCCTGTTATATACGTTATCTCAGTTATTTTTTCATTTCTTAACTAAACTTGAAACTCTATGGCATACTCTTAGTTCTGTCTATGGCATACGTAGTCATAGTTTCTTTTGCTTTTTAGTACTAAGCGTATTTTTTCATGGCTCTGCTCCATGAAGAATCCATTATTTTTCTGTAAAATTTGTGCACTTAGATCATCTGCAATATTTTTTCATGTCCTTCTTGATATATTATTTGTTCATAGTTATCTCGATTCATAATAACGATGCCTTATTGGTGTTTTTTTAAGGATGTTGCTGCTTATCGTACTTGCATACTGTGCATGGCTTTTTAGCTGAAATACCCCAAATCTTATGACTTTTTATACTAGAATTAACTATAAAGATTCTGGTAATATATTCTATTGTTGAGCTATTATTGGTTTATCCCTTACTTTTAGTTCATGTTTCTGCTGTTGAACTCTGCATTTTTTACTTTTTGTTGCGCCTCTTTCACTCTTGCCTTCATCACTATGTTGATCTATTTCAGTCTATTCTGAAGATACAGCACGCATTATGTCTCGTATCTGATGTAAAATATATTTTCCTATCTCTGTCTGAGCAACTATATTCTATCAGAAAGGTCTCTTTTCAATATTTCATCGTAATATGCTATTTTTTATCTAGTTTGTCCTATAACAGCTTGTATATTTTTGAGCTCTTGCTGACCCTGTCTGCTCAATTCACAAAAATCGTTGATTTCTCTTTTGATTTGTTTCAGATACGAATATTGTTGATCGATGGCTGTAAATGTAGGTTTTCGTATCTACATGGATATCTTGGCAAGCGATCTCCTGTTCATGGTTTCGTTAGTCGCATGATCGAGAATACCCATCTTACGGTTATCTATCAGATATGTCTCAACTTTGCTTTAAAGGCTGGAACGCTGTGAGATTAGTTATAGGTTTTTTAGATGGGTTTTCTTTTTGGCTGTTGTTGCGAGCTACATTTTGGTAGGCTTGTGTTACTAGGGCTAGCCTTACTAAAGGGCTAGATCGGTTTTAGTTAAGTTCTTTTTTGTGAAAAAGTTTTAGTATTTGTTGAGGTTTATCTGGGGTAGAGAGACTGATTTTTTAAGGTTCATGTTTGATAAATTTATTTAAAGGACATACTCAAATCGTAAAAATCAAATACTATAAAAATGATCAGAATCTGAAACAAATTCAGATATTAAATTTATTAAAAATCATGGATTTTTTCTATTTTTTTGTGATTTCTATGGTTGATGCTTTTGACTTTGGCGGTATAATAAAACCTGATAAGTATTGTTTAATTCTTAGAACACTATTTGCGTGTTGATAAATAAGCCTTATACAGTTTAACACCATGCAAGAAACCTTCAACTCACTTCACGACTCGCTCAGACATGACTAGAGCAAAAAAGACTAGCTTGAGTAGCTGTTGCAGGACAATCTCAGCCCCAAATTGACCACTCCTTCTGAAGTTTCGTTTGGGGACAAAGAACATTATGGAACGACAAGTAAAGAAGATCTAGAAGGATCAAAGAAGCGAAAGAGGTCAACCAATGAGCTGGTTGAGACGAATATCAATCGAGGCCACTGGCAGTTTTAGGAAAATTTGAAGTACCACTGGTTTTTGGAGGCACATTATCAGCACTATGTAAACCGCCAAATGCGCAGAATGGACAAAATTTTCAAAATTATGTAGACTTTCATCGGCACAAGACAGGCCGAACAGTGCCGTAGCCACCACCAGAAAATGTAAAAAAAGCATCTGACTTTCCCATGTATAGTCAAAAACCTCAGACTCAGACACTACAACACCCTTTAGATAGACACTTTGAAACAAGATATGGAAAAAAATGGACTAAAATTCAGGGATGGGGTCACTTCAGTTGAACAGTTGTAAGAAGATGTCAGGTCTATATAACCTCCTTTGTTGCTGGGTGATCGTAGAAAAAGCATAAACAATAGAAATAAAAACGAGTGGAAGTTTTTATAGTAATAGGAGGCATAATAATAGCAAAAATAATAGATCTTTCACAACCACTAAGAAAGTCTACAAATTTTATGTGGTTTTGAGCAACCACACGACAACGCGAGACATTTGCTCGAGGAGTCTAATATGCAGCTCGGATAACTTGAGCTCTTCCATTAGAAAGAGGACATAAGTTGTTTTTTGGCTAGCCAGCACAACTAGATTTGATCTACATATTGTATATATAACACTATGCATACTGATATGCTTGGAGATCATCCTTACCTCATCTGCCCGTACCATAACTAGTAGCTGTCCTTGGTGTGTTTATAGAAAAAATGCACTAACAGACTCATTTGCGGCATTTGCGAGCAATAAAAGTACCAGAACATGAAAGTGACATCCCTAAGAACATACCTTAACGAGCTCACTTTTATGGGAGATAACGAAAGAACAGCTCTATTGCTGCAAGGGGGCTAAGAAATTAAAAATATGCTTGAAAAGTGTCTAAAAGACATAGGTAAGGTTCGATAGTAGTTTATAAATTAGATTGAAAGAGTTGAGTTTTCGGTAAGGAGTTACTGTAATGCAGTCTCGGATAAGTTGTTTGAGCTTCAAAAAAATAATTCAAGGTAGCATGTCACCAGAATGATTGATGTGTGTATGGGGCAAAACAAAATTAAAGAGATGAATAATTTGATTAATAAGCTTAAAAATCAAAGCGATTTGCCTCTTTCCTAGATCGTTAAAAAGTACGTCTTGTCATCAAAAACCAAATTTTCAAGTATTTCATAAAATTTGACAAAATTATCGTATAAAAATTAATTTTCTAAAATATGCCAAAAAGTAGCCTAGGTGATTTAACCTAAAGGCCAAGGGACATACAAGTGGAGTGAATTCAAGGGTCAAAAGATAACAATAAATGGTATGATTGCCACTCAAAATTTATCAAGTAGTAGTGGTTAAAGATTCGCTTTGATGTAGCCCTAGAGTCCATATAATTAGGTGCGTGTATAGTTCAAAATAAAAAAGATAGCAGGATGGGTGGGCGTCGGCATTTGTCTTAAAAATGAGATCATCAAAGCTGGTTACAAGTTCAACTATACTAAAACTTTTCATGGAAGCTATATTGTGTCTGCAAATGGGTATAGTTGGTCGCATTCTGAGCCTTAAATGAATTCTGCATATAAAGGATTTACTTTTGCAGAAAACGATGTGGTATCAGTAGACTATGATTCTGATCTGAAGTAAGTTAGATTCGAAAACAAGACAAAAAGTACAAAATTCACATTACAAGTGATGCCTGCACCTCCTGGAGATATGTATGTTCCTTGTGTTAATCTGACCAATCCAGGTGATGAAGTCGAAGCATTATGTTGAGAAAACTGATACACTTTGTATTGTAATTATAGTATTTTATTTTATTAATATTATAGATTTTTATATTTTTATATTTTTATGCTCTATAGTCTTCGAGTGATGACTTTATTATTATAATTGCCATATCAACATATGCTCGAGGAGGAAAATTCTTACTATAGCAGCGATTAATAATACTTCCTTGACCTCTGTAGAGCCGGCTAGCTCTAATAGCTTCGATAATTTGTCTAAGGCCAGCCATAAGGTTCCACTTTTGACTGGTGCTGCATCTCTAATGCCAGAGACAACTTCCTTCGTAGAAATTTCATAATATAGATATGGTTGCTGCTAATAATTTGGTTGCAATTTTCGACTATCTAGTGCCAATAGTGACCAAAAATGCCGGTCAATAAAGGATAGAGGAACTGCTGAATGCTCAGAATAGTACGGGTAACACTCCTTTGCGTATTTTGCTTAAAAAATAGACTACGCTGTCATAACTGATAGCTTTTAGATGGTCCGAAAACTAGTATAGGCTGGCGTGCAAACCCAGATTCTTAACGATAGTAATAGAACTCCATTTGCCTAGGCTTAATAGTTTGATAAATTCGCCATAGCTGTAGATGTGAGCTTATTTAGTAATTTTTAGCGCCCAGAACTAAAGTTAATATCGAAGAGCTGAAAAAATAAACTGAGTTGTTAGATGTGTGTAATGAGGAGTCTGATTAGGACGATCCTGATGTCTAGATCAAAGAATAAGAATCTAGGGTCATCAAGGAAGAATAACCTTAGATAGAAAAAGAAGAAAAATGATATGTTTTGATTTAATTTATCGATTTTTCTTTGAAAAATGTATAGAAATTCTATATAGATACAACTTA
>Ga0169931_10007290_pt1 | contig 16417 bp, 14 predicted proteins | sample Kivu_15m_20L_FD_129675 | JGI IMG/M metagenome (GOLD analysis project Ga0169931, IMG submission 129675) | Freshwater microbial communities from Lake Kivu, Western Province, Rwanda to study Microbial Dark Matter (Phase II) - Kivu_15m_20L... | ecosystem: Environmental > Aquatic > Freshwater > Lake...
ACAGCTGCATTAGATGTAACTAATGCGTTGTAGTTTGATGTGGTGTTCACCGCGGTTCGGCAAGCGCTATATACAGCTGAGTATGAGCCACCTGCAGATGAGGCCACAACTGAGACGGTGATGCTTCCAGTTAGTGTTGGTGAATCACCATTTCCTGAACTCGGTACTACATAAGTACCAGAAGATGTCAGTGCATACCCAGTTAGCATAGAAACTGTATAAGTACCTGTAGTTGTTGGAGCGGTCCAAAGTGCAGCCACACCAGTGGAGTTGTTACCACCACCGAGAGCACCAGTAAGTCCAGTTGTGAATTCAAGCCAAGCTTTAGTGTTGGTTGAATTGTATGTGGCGAAGTATGTACCTGTGTGAGATGCCACCGCCGCAGTTGCTGCTGATGCTACAGAGCTAAATGATCCGCCTGAAGCAGAAAATGTAACCGCTGTACTCACATGTGCATACAGGGATAGAACTCCCCCTGCAAGTACCGTTGCAGTTTGCGCAGTTCCTGAGGAAGTATCTTTGGCTAGCAATCCTTTAGATCTAGCCATTGTTGGCGCTGCTATGAAGGTTGCAGCCGCCGCAGTTGAGTTTGTGTTTGTAGTAGTTGCAACAAACAAATTACTATTAACTGTGGATAGTGTCAAAGCGTTACCGTTAGCCGTACCAGCCGATGGGTGTATTGCATTTGCAGAGGGTGAAGCTGCAATTGACAACATACCAGCAGTTAAGGCAGAGACGGCAATAACCGCAATGCGCTTACGTAGTGTCGTTTTCGACATTATTTTCCTTTCATTAGTCAGAATTAGGAATTTCCTAACCTCTGGCTCGAAGATCTTTTGGATCTTCTAATTCCACTTCCTAATGGCACACACGTGTAATGCCGCTAGGAGATGGAAAACTAGTTATTCGGTAGGCGCTGACCCACCATCTGCTTGCTCTAATACCTGAAGCATTAGGGTTACAGTCGCAAGTTGATTTAAAGAAAGCTGCAGGTGGTCTGAATATTCTTGCATGGAGATTGAGTTGTTGACGTTAGCCTCTTGAATAGTTGTACTGAACTCAATTACTGGCTGCTCAACTGCAAGTAGTGGTTCAGATACAAGGGGCATATCTTGATTTGAATTTACTTGCGATGATGGGTTTGTGATCAACGATATATTTGGTTCATTACCAGTTAGAGAGTTAAGACCAAGAAATGCAGTTAGCACAAGAATAAAAGTGAGTGCAATTTTGGATGATTTGCCAGTGATCTCAACTGCCTTCTTGTATGTGGTAGATAAAAGATCTAGTGCTGTTAAACCGCGAGCCTCATCAATAATAAGCTCGGATAGAACCTTACGTAGAGAGGCACGAGCGCGAGAAACTGTATGGCGAACAGCAGACTCTTTAATTCCAAGTTCTTTTGCAATCTCTTTTGTTGAGCGACCCTCAACCTCCCACATAACTAGCGCAGCCCGCTCTGCTGGAGATAGTAAGGAAAGTGCTTGACGAATAATCGCGGCATCTTCAGCAGATGAAATTGCTTGTGAGTGATCACCGGATACTTGCCAAGTGGATTCAACCTCCGCGATTGCATCATCTAGGGCAACAAGATTTGGTCTACGATTTTCAGCACGGAATAGATCAACACATAGGTTTTCAATTGTGCGGTGTAGATAAGAAAGTGCATGATCATCGCTAGATAATTCAGGGGCAGCAAGCATGAACTTAACTAGTGCTTCTTGGGTTATCTCATCAGCCTTTGCCCTATCTTTAACAATCCGATTGGCATGGGCAATAAGCTCATATCGATTCTTGGTATAGAAGGATGAAAATTGGGCAACGCTCCAGGATGCAGGAGTTGAGGGCTCAACTGTCTTGGATTTCTTGGCCTTAAATGCCATTTTTGTTTTGCCCCTTGTCAACCGGTTTTATAATGCAGAGTCAACCGTCGCCGCCTCTATGCACCTCTACGAAATGCCCAGCAAATTGTAGCGTTAATAGGATAAATCGGACATTTTGCTGTGGGCCCTGTCGGGATCGAACCGACGACCCACAGATTAAAAGTCTGTTGCTCTACCGACTGAGCTAAAGGCCCTAAGTTTCTTAAGAATCTGAAGGTACCACACAACAACATTAGCCTAGTAATTTTATCCAGGTGAAATGTCTATATTGAGGCCCGCCTCGGAAACGTCATACTAATACCGTGAAAACTATTTTAAAAGTAATTCACAATTAAATATTTTAATAATTTTATCTAAAATGAACAAAAGTTTAAAATTTTATAGCCTATTTTGAAGAATACATAAACATAATGTAAGGTATGCTCAATTATAATATTTTATAAAATTAGTTCGTAGAAATTCAAATATGTGCTATATTTATCCTACTACTCTATTCAAAATCTGATTTTGAGTGAGGATATTATATGTCAAAAATAATTGGTTTAAAAAAAGTTTTATTGCCTAAGCACTTTAAAGATAATCGAGGTTTATTTATAAAGTTGTTTGCAGCTAATTCGTTTAGTGATTTTAAAATTGCTGAAGTGTATTTTTCAAAAACAAAAAAAGGATTTATACGTGGAATGCATTATCAATCAGGAAAATTTGCTAGTAACAGAATTGTTTATTGTAGTGATGGAACCATACATGATATTTTAATTGATTTGCGAAAAAAGAGTAATACATTTTTGAATATTTATTCAGTTAAATTGAATGCCAATCAAAATTTTGCAATGTTTATTCCTAAAGGTGTCGCTCACGGCTTTCAGGTATTAACTACAGATGCAACCGTAATATACCTTTCAGATAAAAACTATAATAAAAAATATGATAAAGGTGTCTTCCCTCTATCAGAAGAGTTCAGTTGGCCATTAAAAATAAAAGGAATTAGTGAACGCGATAAGTCCCTACCAAAATTAAACCTTTGAATTAAATGGCTCGAGTATTAGTGGTTGGCGGTTTTGGCTTTATTGGCCGAAATCTCGTAGCAAGTCTTACTAAAAATGGACATGAATGCATTATTGGAACAAGTAGAATTTCAATCGATTCGGATAAATGTCAGCTATTGGTTCAACCGTTTGAAAAAAAATTACAGGTTAAGGATAAATTTGAAGTAATAATTAACACCAGTGGCTTTTATAAAAAAGCTCCCACTTTTTCGGATCAGGAGCGTATGACCAAAGCAAATTTAGGTGTGGTTTATTCAGTAGTGAATTTAGCAGTAGAAAGAAACTTACCATTGATAAATTTAGGATCGTATTTTGAAAAAGCGCCAGCACATTCGAGTCTCAAATCATTGGAATATACTAATGTCAAGATGCAAAGCTTTCAGTACATTAAAAAATTAAGCCAACTGCTATCACATAATATTTATTATCTGTATCTTTATGACACATACGGAGAGTTCGATGTTAGAAATAAGCTCTTAAATCATATTATTTCTTGCAAAAAAAATAATAAGGAAGTGATTATTAAACGTCCCGATAACTTGATTAACCTAACAAATGTAAAAGATATAGTAGGTGGAATTATCTCATTATTAGATTTAATTTTATTTGACAAAGCTTACAAGCTAAAAGAGTTTCAGATTAAATCTGATGATGAGTTTTATATTTCTGATTTGACAAAAATTGTAGACTATATTGCGTTAAATGAAAATCGAGAAATTGCAGATATAGAAGAATTTACATTTCGTTTTAGAAAAAGGCTTTTATGGGACTGTGCTGAAAACATTCCAAATTTTAATCTTAATTTTACACTTATTGAATTTTTGACTTCAGAATTCAGGTAACTATAATTTTAGGTTTCTAATAAATTCTGAAATCTTTCCCACCATATATTCAAGGTGACTCTCAGTTAAACCTGGCCACACACCAATCCAAAAAGTGTTTTCAGTTACATAGTCAGAATTTGAAAGATCTCCGTGTATACGAAAATTAGTTTTTGAGAAAGCTGGCTGCCTTGTTAAATTTCCACCAAAAAGTAAGCGCGTCCCTATTTTGTGTGTATCAAGGTAGTTTATTAACTCAACTCTTTCAAAAGGAGCAGATTTTTTAATAGTTATCGCAAACCCGAACCAAGAAGGGTTGGAGTTTGGTGTTGCCGAGGGTAAGATCAAAAAATCTTCAAACTTCTTTAAACCAGTATGAAGATACTCCCAATTAGCTCTTCTAGACTCTACAAATAATTCAAGCCTCTCTAATTGAGCAAGGCCAATTGCAGAATGAATATCACCAATTTTTAAGTTATAGCCTAGATTGCTATAAGTATATTTATGGTCATAGCCAAAAGGAAGGTTCTCAAATTTCCAATCAAATCTTTTCTTGCACGTATTATCAAATCCAGTAGCACACCAACAGTCTCTTCCCCAATCGCGCAAGGATTCAATCACGGGCTTAAAAATCAATTTGTTAATAAGTACTGCACCACCTTCACCAGTCGTTATATGATGCGCCGGGTAAAAACTTAGCGTGGCCAATTCACCAAAAGTACCGACTTTTTTATCTGAGTATGTCGCACCTAATGCATCACAAGTATCTTCAATTAAAAACAAATTATACTTCTTAGCTATATCTGTAACGATTTGTAAGTTAAAAGGATTTCCTAGGGTATGAGCTATACAGATTGCTTTAGTTTTGCTCGAAATTGCAGACTCAATTCGCTCCGCTATAACATTATAGGTTCCTAATTCAATATCAATAAAAACTGGCCGTAGATTATTCTGTAAAATTGGCGAAACTGTGGTCGGAAAACCCACTGCAGAAGTAATTACCTCATCTCCTTGTTCTAAATGATCTGGTATTTTTTTATTCGTGATCGAACTTATTGCAAGTAAATTTGCAGAAGATCCAGAGTTGCATAGTGCAATGGATCTTGAACCTATAAATTGCTTGAGTTTAGAAGAAAATTCTGCGCTAAATTCTCCTTCAGTCAGCCAAAAATTCATTACTGCGGTCAAAGCATTTTTAAGTTCAGGAGAGCCATACACTTTACCGCTTACAGGTATGTGCGTCTCGCCTGGTATAAACTCCTGGATATTTTGATCATTAAAGTTTGCGAGTTTTTCTATCATTTCATTTAGATTCATATCTGACAAGATACTACATAAACATATATAAGTGGTAGAGATAAAAGAATGTTCCTAAGGCAAAAATAGAGAGAACAATTGCCCTTATCTTTGCTTACTCGAAAACTCATAAAAAATTTGTAAGTCTTGTAAATCAACGCCGACGCCTAATTTCACCATTTCAAGGAGGTTCTTATCAAATGATTTCATCACGTGGGATCTACGCCATGGCAAATAGTTCTGCATATTCCATCTAAGATACTTACTGGGTAACAATATTCTAATTAAGCATTTTAAAGTGGTCCTAAACTTAAAGATTTTTCCTTCATTTTCTTTTAAATCAACTACTAAAAAATTAAACAGTGTTAAAATTGAACTCAAATCTGAAAAATATTTAGAACTATTTTCAACATTCAAATTTTGTTCTAGTTCAAGAGCTAATTTGTCTCTCCAATTTTTCCTTTCTAAGCTATATGTATCCTCAGTATACCAATTTGACCATTTGACATTCCTATTCCAAAAATCCGTGCTTGAATGAAAATTGTTATGCCAATTTCTAACCCAGTATAAATCAGAAACTCTTATGCTTTTACAATAAATGGACGAAAAAAAAGTAAACATGACCTCAAACATGTAAGGTGTTGTAAAACCATCAAATTTTGAACAATGTGAAATAATCTTCAAGAATTTAGGAGTTCTATAGACGGATAGCAAGTCCATGAAATTAGGAATTTGAAAATTCGATTTAATCCGAAGGTAACAATCTAAGTCCAAAGTGCTATGATTCAAAAGATATTTATATATGTAGTGGCCCAAAAGTTTTTTCCCCGCCCAAGTATAGGCGCACACTTGTCCTCCCGCAGAATCTATCTTTGGGTTATTATCAAGGCATTTAATAATATTTCGTAGTCCATTAGGAAGATAAATCTCATCGTCGTTAGCCAACATAGAATAAGGCGTTTTTACTAAACTTTTAATCAATTCAAGTCTCTTGAACAAACTTTCTTGGCATGAAATGTAAGTAATATTTCCTACTTCTTTGGCTCGTAAAAGTGGGCTAACAGTCTCATGTAATACAATTACAGGACATGAAAATTGCTCCCAAAAGTCGATAACTACCTCTAAATCACTTGCTCTATCTTTGCTTAAGATGATAATCGTGACCTGAGAGAGTAGATCTGTATCTTCTATAATTTCAGATAAAATTAACTTTTTATTCACTAGTAAATATTAATACATAGATTTTCTATGTCAAGGATTAAACTTAAAAAAATGCTATTATACTCACTACAATGAGGGTAATTGATACTACTATTTTTAATAACGATTTTCTAACATTACGAATTCGATTAAATGAACTTAGTAAGATAGTTGATAAATTTATAATATCCGAATCCAATTATTCGCATAGTGGCATTAAAAAACCTTTACATTTATTGGAAAATTTAAGTGAATTTGCAGAATTTCGCGATAAAATTATTCTGGTTTCAGATACAAAAAAAATTTTTACAAGGAATGCAAGGATTAGAGAACAACACCAAAGAAACCAAATAGATCCTGAAATAGCCAAACTTAAATTAAATGATACAGATTTAATTATACACTCAGACTGCGACGAAATTCCTAGGGCCAGCACAATATTTAATATTGCGAAAAAACAACTCAACTCAAATTATCTACTAGAACTGGATGATTTTAGTTATTATATAAATTTATATCAAGGAAAATGGGCAAGATGTACAGTTACACCAATGAAGCTTTTTAGAGGTGTTCAGGCGGCGAGACAAAACATTTTTATGTCGATGGCACGTTCACAACAGCGAATTAGTTCTCCATTTATTAGAATTCCAGATTTCTGGACTACCAGAAGATTTTTTAGGTTTTTTCCACATTTAAAGTATGATCCTAAATTAAAACTAATTAAAAACAGTGGCTGGCACTTTAATAATTTATTTTCAGATAAAGATCTTGCTACCAAAGTATTATTTTCAAGTCATACTGAATTGGTTAAAGATGTTGACCTTGACTTAAATAGTATAAGGTATCTAAAAAGTAAAAAGCTTAACATTTATTCTAAGCAGCCACTTAAAGTAGTTCCCTTAAATAATTCTTACCCAAAATATATTTTGAATAATCTGGAAGAATTTGAAGAATTTATAGCCATTGGCTAAAATAGGCACTATAAATACTTTCGAGATTAAACTGGATTTTCTTGATAAAATTCCTTCTGTGAAAATTACTGCCACGACTTAGTAATACCACTTACTGATCCATGTATTACACATGTATCTAGAATTTCAATCCCAATGATGGTTTCTACACTGACATCTAACTGGCAAAACACCCAATTTATCAACCAGTCAAAAGGCAGAAATGGAAACCTATCAGAATAATTATCAATTCTATTTTTTATAATTGATGCCGCTTGTCTGTCCAGCACATACGCTACACCTGTATTTGTCAGAGGTTTCTCATAAATTCTAAGTCCGTCAACTATACGGTAGGAAATGTTTTCAGCGCCCAGTTTATCAAGAGTATAACTATTACCCAAAACAGCAAAAATACCTTCATGCCCTTTGCTAAAATTCATTATTTTAATCAATGCAGAATTAAAATTCTTTTTGTCTGGAATTATGGCGTCACTTTCAAGTACTAACATAAATTTAGATTTTGAATTAAGAAAATTAGATAACGCTTCAAAATGCTTCTTGCTTATTGAATCTATTATGCTTAATTTAGTATTAAATGAATTGAAAAATTCTCTAGAAACTAATAATTTAAAAATCTGTATTAGAATTTCGAATATTTGTTTTGGTTTTATTTTTTTATATAAATACTTATTCCAATTGATAGTAATTTTTATTTGTGACATGTTGAAATAAACTAAGTGGTAAAACTTAAAAAATCTAAGCTTCTGTTTATAAATCTCTATAATTTCAAAGCTATAATACTTATTTTTACACCTAAGTAAAGTTTGAATCAACGCGTTGACTCTTGCTTCCTTATTGTGAATGATAAATATTTTCAAATCATTGTTGCTAACCATGTTGCGACCAAGATTTCTTACAACAAAATTTCAATTCCATAATGTTTTAAATTTGTCTATATTATTATCTATGTTTACTATTTTTCTTACAACCTCAATCTTACTTGGGTCAAGTGGACGAACTTGAGTTAATATGACACTAGAAACTTCAATCGGTTTGTCCCAATTGACCTCAAAAACTACGCCTAAGTCTGAAAGCTCTGGCCAAGTTTTATTGCCATTTTGAGATATCAGGCTTGGAATTCCTAAGCAAGCCATTTCAAGAACGTTAATACTTACTCCTTCTATGTAATTTTTCTGGTCACCATAATTTGCTGGATACAAATGAATATCACCTTTTTCAAATGGAATCTGGTGAATTGATTTCCCAACCTCAATTTTAATTCTTTTTAGAAAAGATTCGTCTGTAATTTTTATAAAACTTTCAGGATTTGTTGGGGTAACAATCAAAATTCTTAAATGTTTTAATTCTTGTAAAAAAGCTATCTCTATGAATTTCTCAAATCCCTTCCACTCAGTTAGTCGTCCTATAAAAACTAAACGACGGACGTCAGAATTAATTGCACTATTGAGACTGTTAGGTAGATTACACTCATGGAGTCTGGGCAAGAAAACTCCGTTTCGACAAAGTATTGGCTTTTTATGTGATCCAAGAATTTTCAGTAATTGAGAAAATTTAAACCTGTTAAGCCATTCAGCCTGGGCTGCGCCTGAAAAACAAAATAACTCATCAGTAAACTGAGAGTATAGGACTCTTTTAAAATGCTGACTTGGTGATGATAAGGAAGGTAGTTGATGTAAAGTAGTAGTAAGAAAGAATTTTTTTCTAAAAATAATTCTGTAAGCATACAAGAGTACACTTCCCCGTAAAGAATGAGAAATTATTTTGCTAAAATCATTTTTTTTAAAAATTAAAAAAAGTCTTGCGAACTGTTGAAATTTTTTCCCTGGAATGAAAATTATCTCGACTAAACTTCTTGAAATTAAGTGAGCTTCGCTGTATAAAAATGTTGGTTGCAAATTAGTTGGCTTTTCATTTAGAACTACTAACACCACACTGTACCCTTTAGAACTTAGAGAATAGGCTTGATCCAGTGCTAACCTTTGAATTCCTCCAATGTTAAATCCATCACAAACGATTCCTATTTTCATATTTTTTTCAATTGCTTAGAACGTATGCAAGAAAAGTAAGGATTATTATTAAGATATAACCTTATTTGCCTAATAAAGAAAAATCTATTAACGTTATAAGTGTTCCACCGACTATTAATCATTGCAGGATTTATAAATATTTTTCCTCCAGATTTTTTTATTTTTTCATGAAATTCTACATGCTCACTATTGTTGCTTTTCAAAGAATTTTCATAGTCAAATTTTTTAAAAACATATGATTTATATATCGCTAGGCCTCCGAATGCAGAACTTACGGAAATCCATGGATGACTCGAATCTATCTTTCTCATTTTAGAATATATTGCTTGGACTCGAGCTTGATCAAACAACTTATGTATCTGAAATTTTGAACAACTCTTATACTCAGTTTGAAGTTTAGCAATTATTTCATTCTTTAGTATTTGCAATTCATCAAAACAATTTCCGACTTGCCATCCATCTGCTCGTAATGCAAAAATATCATAGTAACCACCAGATTGATTCGCAGCAACAACATCCCAATCTGATGTACTAAAACTGCTATTGACGGCTCGATATGTGAGCTTTGAATTCATCCCATCAAGATCAACAACAGCAACGTAGTCCGGATACTCATTTTCAGATAGACTTCGTAGATAGTTTATGTAAACATTTCGACAATAACGTATCCTATCAATCCTGTCTGGAATTAATTTTCTTAAGTTTCCCAATGATATATAATCAATTTTATTATCTTTCTTCTTCATTTTTCGCAAAATATTTATTGTGTTATCATTAGAATCTGATTCAACAAGATAAACTCTTAAAATCTTAAATTCGCAAAAAGCAGATATTACGCGATTTAAATCCTTTTCAACTTTATTCCCTACATTTGAAACAGTTCCAACAATAAAAATGGAATTCATTTGGACTAATGTACAGTAACGCCTTGTTTAACTCAATGGTCTGCTAGCTCAATTTTTAGTTGCTAAATTCAGAGCAATTTATTTAATGAGTCAAGTTATTAAATGTAGTATTATGCAGGACTACAATGAAGATACTAAAAAATCATCTCAAGAAATATGCGAGTGGATATATCTTTAGTCCAATAGTGAAATTAATGATTGACACATGGCTATTTTTTAGATTTAAACTTGATTCGTATAATGCGTCAAAATATCTTCGCAAAATGGGCTTTGAAGTCAATTTATCGAAAGTTCCATTTTCTAGTACAATAACAATATCTTTACCTTCTGAAGAATATTTCATTTACAATCCTACTTTAATTTCTCTGAATGATGAATTACTTTTTTTCGCGCGTATGACAAATCTAACTCTTAAGCCTAATACTAGTTTCTGGGAAAAAGACCTTAATACAAAAAGATACACATCACTGATAAATGGGGTTTGTTCGTTTTCAATAAATGAGTCATTTGAAATGGAAAATTTTAAGGTATTAATTCAGCCAGTAACGACCCCTAATTTTGAAGACCCAAAAGTTTTTGTTGTAAATGGCAAAATTTTGCTTTTTGGTAATTTAGTAAAAAATTCGCCACCAAAAGATAAAGCCTTGGAGTGTAATGTAGCCTTTTTGGATGTAACTAGCAAACAGATATCTTCTCTAAGTAGCCCTTTGAATCGTAAGATTGAGAAAAATTGGATTCCGATTTTTTCTAATGGTAATAAAGTATCGATGATATATGAAAGTAAACCATTGCGGACCGTAGAAGTTGATGTTAGTAATAGTGAAATTATATTACAAACGAAAAATTCAAGGGCAGTGTTTAATTATCATGGTGGTTCCCAAGCTGTGAGAATCGCTAATAATCGATATTTAAGAATCGTTAGACATAAGTTGCGACGACCTAGGCTAGGCCTTGTACCATATGCTTACGCTATAGTCCATGACCAAGATTTAGAAATACTTTTTGAAAGCAAACCATTTATTTTTAGAAAACTCGGCATCGAGATTTGTAATGGCTTAACACTTAAAAATGATACTTTGTTTTTTTCTTGGGGCGAAGATGATGAACGAATGTATCTTGGCAAGATTGAACTTCAGAATTTTCTAAATTGGGTTGGGTATGAAGCAAATTAATTTTCATAAGTATTTCAAACTTGAGAAATTAGTCATTCAATTTTAAGAATTTAGGTATACTAAAAATTTTTGGATATAAATCTGAATACAACTCAATTCTGTCAAAAATCCATGATACAAACCGATTTTTGCCTGCCATTTGAATTCTACGATAATCTGTTTGCCCTAAATAGTAGCGCGACCGTCGAAGTTTTGTGTTAGTACTATTTACGCTTTCAAAACCTAAATTATCTAATGCTCGAAACCTTGGTAAATAATTATTTAAGTCATGCCTAAAACTCATAAACTGTACCTGGAAATCCCATGTTAAACTTGGATTTTTAGAAACTTTTATAAACCTACCGACCCAAATATTTTTTATTCTTTTAGGAAGCTTATTCCAAGAAATTGAATCCTTCAGTACTTCTCGAAAATCTACTTCTGGAAGTTCTCTCTCATACAAATTCCAAGCATCTTTTCTGATTCCCCAACCCCATATATTAATTCTAGTTGTAGGCCTAAATTTATTTCTAATTAAAAATTGTAAGGCTTTCGGTGGAGCAGGTATTGCACTAAATCCACCCACCACTCCTAGCTTTTCATCATTTGACGTATTTAAGAGTTCACTGATACTTAAATATATATTTTTCGTCATAAATATATCATCTTCGATAACAATTAGATTAGCTTCAGTGATCAACACTTTACTTATTGACCATGTTACGTTCTTAGATAAACCAAAATTCGAGTCATTTAACCAAATTGTAATTTTGGAATTGCGTTTGTATCTATCTAACATCTCACTAATTGCGAGAGTTATTACTTTTTCCTCAATATTTTTGGGGCCATCGACAGCTATATACAAGTGTGGTACGTCCCAAGAAATTACCTCAGTAATTACTCTTTCTAAATTTTCTATTCTTTTATAACCAATAATCAGTACGGGTGATTTAAAATTTATAGTAATTATGAATACCTCATTATTTTCTAATAATGCTTATAATCTGTCGAGAGTTGATATTCAATGAGTTAATGTTTCGATTTTGCTAGTATAAAGTAAATTCACAAAGTTTGCTCGTATTCCTGTATTTCTTGCATGCAAAGTTCATATGCGTTAGTTCCACGGTAAAAACTCTTATACCAATTGAAAGTCTTTTGAATTGCTCGAATTTGTGAAACCTGTGTTGCAATACCCAGATTTATTCTGGCCTTTGAAGAGTCTAATGCTAACCATTCCGATTCGTATTTAAATTTATGATTAGTTTCAAATTCTACATTACTATTCTTATAAACTTCTTGAGAATAAGTTATAAATTGTTCGACGGACAAATTTAAGTCGTCACTCGGTGCTAAGTTGAATGCGCCTGCCAACTTATAATCAACAAATGTACTACTTGCTATAGATAAATAACCATGGAGTGGATCTAGAATAAACTGCCATGGCCTAATTGCATTTGGATTTCTAATCTTAAGAGTCTTATTATTTTCCCACGCAATAACTGCGTCAGGAACTAATCTATTTTTAGACCAATCACCTCCTCCAATAATATTTCCTGCCCTAGCTGTTGAAATGGCAACATAGTTTTGTTCGTAGTAGCTCTTTTTAAAACTATTCACGATAATTTCTACAGCAGATTTGCTTGCGCTATATGGATCGATACCACCTAATTCATCTCCTTCTTTATATGGGGTTTTAGTAAGTCTAGGCTTGTAAACTTTATCGGTAGTAATTACAACTATACTTCTTAGCGTATCTAATTTTCTTGCACTATTCAGTAAATTTACAGTTCCCATAATGTTGGTATTGTACGTATCAACGGGTTCTGCATAACTTTCTTGCACAAGTGATTTTGCAGCCAAATGAAAAATAACATCGGGAGCCAATTCTTTAAAAATTAAGTCGACTGATTTTTCATCTCTCAAATCACAATAGTGGCTAGATATATAATTCTTGACATTAGCTGATGAAAACAAATTTGGAGAAGTCTCAGGTAAAAGGCTTAATCCAGATATATTTGCCCCTAAATAAGACAAATATAATGATAACCAACTCCCTTTAAATCCAGTATGTCCAGTGATTACCACATTCTTGCCGAACCAGAAATTTTTCTCCGGGCGTATTTCTATTCCTGCCATGTTCTCCAGGGCGCTTTCCCACTTTGCCAAAGTTTTTCAAGTTTGTTTTTATCTCTTAGTGTGTCCATAGGCTGCCAGAATCCGTCATGTTTAAATGCTACTAGTTGATCTATTTCAGCTAATTTTTCTAAGGGCTGAGCTTCCCATTCGACATCTCCTTCATTTAAAAATCTAAAAACTTTTGGCGAAAGGACAAAAAAACCACCACTAACCCATCCACCATTTCCGCGTGGTTTTTCAGCAAATTCCAAAACTTTTGAGCCCTCTAACTTTAAGGACCCATAACGCCCGGGTGGGCGCACAGCGCAAACAGTTGCCAATTTATCATTTGACTTATGAAATTGGATCTCGGCAGATATATCTAAATCGGTTAACCCGTCACCATACGTGAGACAAAATGAACTCTCATCTTGAAGGTATTCTTCGGCTTGTTTTAATCTTCCACCGGTTTTTGTGTGTTGCCCAGTATCAATTAGAGTTATTCGCCAGGGTTCAACTTTCTTATTATGTACAACCAAGCCTCCGCTTTCTAAATCAATAGTTAGATCAGACATGTGTAGTGAATAATTCACGAAATATTCCTTAATTTGGTTTCCTCTATATCCGCAACAAATTATAAAATCGTTAATATCATATCTGGAGTAAATTTTCATAATATGCCAGAGTAATGGTTTACCACCTATTTCAATCATAGGTTTTGGTTTTAAGTGCGATTCTTCGGAAATACGAGTTCCCATGCCGCCAGCTAAAATAACGGCTTTCAACTTTTACCCCCTACTAAAAGACTATAAGACAAAATTATTGCTAAACAATACCTTAGATTTCAACTTTCTGACACTCTTATTATAGAGATACGGGGAAAGTGACTTGCATGAAAAAACCTTAATTGAGATCCTATTTTAAAGCAGATTTTTTAACTCTATCATCAATGGCTTTTTCTATCCCAGATCCAATAGGTGGAAAAACAAATATTTTTTTCAAGCCTAGTTTATCAGCCAATCTGTATGAGGCATATAGAACTCTGGCAAATTCACTGCTATCAGAAGGTCGTGCTAGGCGGGTTACACCATTAGGGGTATCAACTGAATCTAGAGCCAGCAAACCTGAACCAGGAGTAGGTTCTTGGTTAATTACTACTTGCGCAAGGGGCATGTAATGGTATTTTGTAGATCCCGGAGATCTTAAAGAATTTTCAAATTCAATGGATTGGACATGAACATTATTTTTTAATACGGAATTAATCATGCCATGAGTAATGGCACCGGGGCGCAAAATCCTAGGGCTAGGACCAGAACAATCTACAATTGTCGATTCAATTCCAATTTTACAGTCTCCGCCATCCAATACAACATCATTAAAACTTAGGTCTTCTCCAATTTCGTCTAAAACTGCACTGACTGAAGTTGTTGAAACTGCCCCGAATTTGTTTGCACTTGGAGCCGCAACACCAAATCCTCCTAGACGCTCAAATTCATTTAAGAGATTTAGGGCAATTGGGTGATTGGGAATTCTGATCCCAACGTAATCTTGACCTCCCGTAATAAAATTCTTTGCTAGTTTTGATCTTTGCAGAATTAATGTTAAGGGCCCCGGCCAATAATTATTTGCCAATTCGAGCGCATACTCAGGTATATTTGCAACCCAATTAAACGACATTCTGAGTGTTGAAACATGCACAATTAGTGGGTGAGTAGTTGGCCTTTGCTTTATTCCAAATATTCGGCTAACTGCTATTTTATTGGTTGCGTCTGCCCCTAATCCATAAACAGTTTCAGTAGGAAAACAAACAAGAGACCCATTAATTAGCGCATTGGCCGCACTAAGTAACTTTTGGTCCAATTTGTTCCTATCTATAAGGTCAATTATATTCCTGGCAATATCACTTGTACAATATCGGTTTGGAATACGCAGTTTTGCTCAATTCATTTATTTCGATACCCTTGCAGAGTAATTGTGTCCCCATCGTCTAGTGGCCTAGGACATCGCCCTTTCACGGCGGTAACACGGGTTCAAACCCCGTTGGGGACGCCAAGATATGTTGAATGAAATTTCGACATATTTTAAAGTTGGCCCAGTAGCGCAGTTGGTTAGCGCGCCGCCCTGTCACGGCGGAGGTCGCGGGTTCAAGTCCCGTCTGGGTCGCTAATAAGTTTCATGGCAGTATTTCTTTATTGAGTTAAATTAAGACTTGCCATGAAACCCAAAAATGGCTGAGTAGCTCAGTTGGTATGAGCGAACGACTGAAAATCGTTAGGTCGCCGGTTCGATCCCGGCCTCAGCCACACATCTAGTTATTGATCTAGTTATTGATCCCTTGTTTTTAAAAATCCTACCAATAGAACTAGCCAAAATATAAAACTTACAACTATAACCAGTATTTCACTTACAAAAAAACTTTTAGAGAGCAGCACCGCAACTGCACAGAACACTGTCGAAAGAGTCCAAAGTGTAATTGCAGTCTGTTTCCTATTCAATCCAAGTCTGATTAATCGATGAGATAGGTGATCCTTACCCCCTTGGAAGGGAGATATTCCCCTCCTTAACCTTGAGACAACTGCTACGGTAGTATCAAGAATTGGAATTGCAAGTAGTAATAGTGGTAGTGAAAATGAGGTAACTGAAGAACCCGTTAACGGGTCAAATCTAATCATTAGTGTAGCAATCAGAAAACCTAAAAATAACGCGCCCGCATCCCCCATATAAATCCGCGCTGGAGATTTATTCCAAACTAAAAATCCCATAGTAGATCCGGCAACTACTAATGAGAGTGCAGCGATTAAAGATTGTCCATTTTCGATAGTTAAAATACTTAAGGCAAGAGCGGTAATCGCTGTAGTTCCGGCCGCACCACCATCTAAATTATCGAAAAAATTAATTGAGTTACATATCCCAACAATCCAAAAAACCGTGATAAAAACATCAAGAATTTGTGACCCTGTAGGATTGCCAATTGTGTTAGTAAGTATGAGTATTAGCGCGAC
>Ga0169931_10007292_pt1 | contig 16414 bp, 11 predicted proteins | sample Kivu_15m_20L_FD_129675 | JGI IMG/M metagenome (GOLD analysis project Ga0169931, IMG submission 129675) | Freshwater microbial communities from Lake Kivu, Western Province, Rwanda to study Microbial Dark Matter (Phase II) - Kivu_15m_20L... | ecosystem: Environmental > Aquatic > Freshwater > Lake...
ATCAACCAGGCGACGGTCGTGGCTGCCGACTCGGGCTGAGAGAGCGCCCCCGGCACATATCCAGCGTACTGCAGCACAACCCCCAGCACCTGAAGGGCCAGCGCCGAGGTCAACTTCTCGCACAGGGTCATCGCACCATAGTAGAGCCCCGCCTGACCCTCGCTCTCCGTCCCGTTGCTCATCGACAGGGCATCGGGGAGCATGGACCACGGAATGACGTGCGCCGCCGCCACACCGGGTCCGGTCAGGATGCAGCAGACCAGCACGCCGGTCATGTCCCCCGGGCCCATCAGCAGCATTGGAATCATCGCGACTGCCCAGGTAGCGAGAAGAATCGCCAGCGCGATATGTTTGTCGAGCACCTGGGACAACCAGCCAGCCAGAGGCACAAATACAAGCGCGCTTAGCTGGATGGCGGCGAACACCAGGGGAATGCTCTCTTCACTCTGAATGCGGTGCTGCACATAGAAGGGAACGAGCGCACTCACCACCGCGATGGTCGTCCAGCTGGTCGCGAAAAGTACCGCGACGCGCCGAAATCGTCGGTTATTCCAGAGCATTACAATCGACACCCGCTCTACCGACGGCAGCAGGTTGACGCGCTCTCTGGTAAGCGCGCCCGTAATAAGCAGGGGAACCGCGACAAATGCACACACCAGAAGCGCGGCCGCCCGCCAGCCCTGATTGGCTGCCAGCCACGCCGGGACGTTTGCGCCCGAGGCGGTGACCTGCGCTGACCACGCGACGATGCCAGGCAGAAGCACGCCCACCGCGATGCCGCCCAGCATGGACCACGCCATTCGCGCGGTGTTCAGACGAGTGCGGTCATCGTAGTCGCGCGTCAGCGACATGGTCAGCGCGCCATAGGGAACCAGCACCGCCGTGTACGCCGTGAAGTAAATCAGCAGCAGGGCGAGATGGTAGCCCACGTTCGCGTATCCTCGGAGCGCGGGCCCCCACCACAGCATCGCGAACATCGCGCCAAAGACAGGTGCTCCCAGTAACAGCCAGTTGCGCCTTGAACTGCCCGCTGCCGCCGCCTGGTCGCTTAGTCGACCAATCAGCGGATCGCTGAACGCATCCCACAGTTTGCCCGTGAGCATCATGGTGCCCACAAGCGCCGGAGAGATGAGCGCAACATCGGTCAGGTATTTGAAAAGAAAGAATAAAATTGCTGTGTTTGCGACCGCGAGACCAAACGCCCCAACGCCGTACGCCTGTCGAACCGCGAAAGGGAGGCGAGTCGCGGTGGCTGCATGATTCATACGATCTACCGGGTTGCGTACAGAGATCTGTCGGATGGCTGCATACAGGTTTCGCGATCCCTCGCGCAACTTCTGCACCGTGCAACCCCGTGCGTTACGGCGATCCACCGTGGCTTTTTTGACGCGTCGCCAGAGCCTTCTATCCTGCGACCACACTCTCATCCCAGGATGAACGCCATTATGGAAGTCACCGTCATTACCGAGTTTGGCCGCACCATTTCGTCGGATAAGCGTTACCGGCGCAGTGAAAGGGTCACCGATGCGCTCGCGTTTCAGTGTGCACACCTGCAAGAGCAGCTCGGGCTGGAAGCTGTCGTTGTCTCGGACGATGTTGGAACCTCGTGGGTCGGCGCCGGTGATCTGGCGCTGTGCCGGGTGCTGAGTCGCAGTGCGCCCGCGCTGGTTACTCCGTCTCACTCGGAGCGTGAGCTGCAGGTAAAAACCCTTCGCAGTCTTCGTCATGACCTGCGTGATGGAGATGTCGCGACCGCGGCGCTCTCCGTGCCGAACTCTGCCAGACGGATTTTTGTGAGCGGCGTTGGTCGTTCGCGCCTCCTGGAGAACGCTGTCACCACGACGGCTGCCGGCTCAAGCCGCATACTCGGATACGACCGCCCGCGTCGTCGCCCGGCCGAGATCGATACCCGGGACGCGCTGGCGACCGCCCTCATGCAGGCATGGCAGACGCTTTTCAGCGCAGGTGTTCATGCCGACTCGTCCGTTGTCCCGCGCCACTGGCTTGGGTTCGCCGACGACACACAGTATCGTGACATTCTGGCCGAGCTCATGAGCCCCGTCGTGCACATTCTGCAACGGCGCGGCGTGCTGCTCGAAGACCTCTGGACTCAGTATCGCTTTCGCTCCAACGAAGTCGAATTGACCGATGGGCTGCACCTGCGCACCTTCCGAATTGCCTTGCGCGACGTCCGTCTGGGGCTCCGCATTGGTCAGCTCGAACTCGACTTCTTCCATCGCCACGATCGGCTGGCGGTACCTGTATGCCCGCGGATTCGCCTCCGGTGGGGATGAGCCGCCAGGCCCTTATGTTGCGTCGCGATCCAACTCTGGGGCTTGAGTTTTTGTGCGAGGGTGAGCAACCCCGCCGCTCATCGCACACCACTGGCCAGCACCATGACCGATGACCGATTTCGCCTCGCCTTTATGGTCGAGGACACCTCTTTCTTCCTGCGCGAGTGGGCGTATGCACTAAAGCAGTTCGTTGCCGCCGGCATGCAGCTTGACGTGGTAGGCCCCCCTGGAATCGCTGCATCTCTGGCAGCATGCGACGCGACTCTTTCCGCCGTTGGGGTGAAGGAGATACCTGTTTCACCGGGGCCGGGGTCTCTGGTTTGGGCACCGGTGGCGGTGGCTCGGTGGGTCGAATTCGAACCGCATGTGGTGCATGTGGTAGGCGACGCCATTCTGCCGCCAGCCGTTGAAGCAGCACGACTCGCCAGAACAGGTGCCGTGATTTGTTCGTATAATGGCGGAAATATTGGGTTTTTGTCTTCAGTGAAGCGTTTCGTTCCCGTCGCGCTGACCGACCGATTCCAGCCTTCCGGGATGGCAGCTCGTGCCCTGGCGGCACGCGCGACCCGCATATTCGCAATGTCTCCTAGCGCAGCGAGTGCGTTGCAGGGCGCTGGTTTAACCGCCGACGGCTTTGAACGATTTGAACTGGGTCTCGGCATCAGCCTGGACGAGTGGCGCAAGGATGACGGCGCCGAACGGACGCTCCCTAGACCGCTTGTCCGCGACGCATCCACTCGCCTTCGTATGGCGCTCGACGTGCGTGGGCGCACGCTGGAGCAGCAAAAGCCGGCGCTGGCACTGGTTCGCAGGCTTCGGTCCAGAGTAGCAGGTCTTGCATTCGTTGTGCTGACAGACACTACGTTTCGTTCACCATGGGACCATGAGCGAGACGTGCTCGCGCTGAACGATGGGCGCAGCAACGAATCGCTGGCGCTGGCGTCCTGCGACGCCTTGATTCTTGTGGATGGCGGCGGTTGCGCACGGCAGCTGGCCATGGCTGCTGCTCTATTGAGGTTGCCCATTGTTGCAGAGCAAACGCCGGATCATGCGGCGCTGGTTCGGCACGATGAGACTGGCTTCATGGTCGATGGAGGACAGGCGTCTGCGTGGGAGACTGCAGTGCGCGCGCTGGCGGATTCGCCCACGCTCCGGACCGGGATGGGTTCGAGAGCGTCGCGCTACGCGACACGTCTGTTTGACTCCGACCTGATGCTGCAGCGTCTGGTTGGGCTCTACGATCGCCTGTTATCGGAGGGGGCGGACGATGAGGGGCCCGCAACACTGGATTCGTCAGGCTCTATTGTGTCGGCTCCCGCTCGACGGGGCCTGCATCAACACATCAGCAGGCCGGTAAAAGGGCCCGTAAGCTGACGTTACTTACAGCCCGGCGTCGGCGCGCAGGGCGTTGGCCTTGTCGGTCTGCTCCCAGGGGAACTCACTGCGGCCAAAGTGTCCATAGGCTGCGGTCGGAGAGTAAATCGGACGCTCCAGCTTGAGCGTTGTGGTGATGCCGTAGGGCGTCATGTTGAAGTGCCGACGGATCAGCGCCTCGATCTTGTCTTCCGAGATCTTGCCGGTGCCGAACGTGCTGGCCATGACGCTGACAGGCTGCGCCACGCCGATGGCGTAGGCGATCTGTACTTCGCACCGGTCGGCAAGTCCCGCCGCGACGATATTTTTGGCGATGTAGCGCGCAAAGTAAGCGGCCGAGCGATCCACTTTCGAGGGGTCCTTGCCCGAGAAAGCGCCACCACCGTGACGCCCCATGCCGCCGTAGGTATCGACGATGATCTTGCGCCCGGTGAGGCCACAGTCGCCCATGGGCCCGCCGATGACAAAGCGGCCGGTCGGGTTGATGTGAACCTTCATGTCGGGCAGACGAAGATGCTCAGGGATGACGCTGTAGATGACCTCTTCGCGGACAGCCTGATGGATGGTGTCGTTCGAGACGTCCGGGTCATGCTGGGTAGAGATGACGACGGTATCGACACCGAGCAGCTTACCGCCGGAATAGCGCACAGACACCTGGCTCTTTGCGTCGGGACGAAGCCAGGTGAGGGCACCAGCCTTCCGCACGTGGGCGAGGTGTTGAACCAGCCGGTGGGAATACATGATCGGCGCGGGCATCAGCTCTGCGGTCTCGTTGACGGCAAACCCGAACATCATGCCCTGGTCACCGGCACCCTGCTCTTCGGGAGCAGAGCGATCGACACCCTGATTGATATCGCGTGACTGCTGTTCAACGGCGATCATGACGCCGCAGGTAGCGCCGTCGAAGCCCTTGGCGGAGCTGTCAAAGCCGATGTTCAGAACCGCCTGACGAGCAAGCTCCGCATAGGGGATATGGCCATTGCAGGTGATCTCGCCTGCCAGCATGATATAGCCCGTCTTCACCAGTGTTTCGCAGGCGACGCGAGCCTTTGGATCGACCGTGAGCGCGGCATCCACGATGGCATCGCTGATCTGGTCGGCCATCTTGTCCGGGTGGCCTTCGGAAACGGATTCAGACGTGAATACAAAGTCGCGGTTATACATCGCGTGATGTTCCGGGGCGGGGCACCAGTCAGCCGACTGGCGCGGGGCGACAGGAAAATGCGGCATCAGGCCGCAAGGTAAGGATGATTCGGGGAGCCGCGCGCGCCTTATTCTCTGGGGGGGCGGGGTGTCAAGTGGACTTCCGTCGCATGCCGAATTGTTGACCGCTTCGGTGTGCCAATCGGGAGCCCTGGATCGAAACGTCCGGTGCCGAGTGGATACAGATGTTCAGCTGTGGACAGGATCTTTTTCGCGGTGCGATGGGCCAGAAGGGGATCGAAAAAGGAAAGAATGGCCAAAATTTGCGGTCGATCATCGCGATGGATAGGGTGAACCCACATGTAGGTACAGACCTGCAGGTCACCTCTCGTCGTTGATGTGTCACATGGCGGATGAGGTTGTTCGTTTCTGGTATCGTGCTGAAATGAAAGGATTATGGGTGGGGCGTACGCTTCGATTTGAGCGGCTCGATCGTCACATTCCGGTGTCACGCCAACGGAGCAGACGGAACTTCGCTTGACACCTCGATTCGCCCGGGGGTACCTTCCCCTCCCGTGGACGACGCTCTACGGAGTGTCATCGCCGCGCCAGCAACCTTGAGACGCTCACCTGAACGCCCGAATCTGATTTTCACCGGTAGACCCCTACCGAAGGCCTCAGGCAGACGTAGACGAGCGAGACGACGCAGATGAATGAAATCCTGGACCAGATCCCGACTGTCGGGAGCCTGCTACGCCAGAACAGAGAGGACCTCGGACTCACCCTCCGGGACCTCTCTGCCGTAACCAAAATTCAGTCGCACATGTTGCAGTGCCTCGAAGAAGACCGCTTCGACGAGTTCCCCGCCGAAGTCTTCTGCCGGGGTTTCCTTCGCAGCTACGCGCGGGAACTGAACATGGATGACGAGGCCATTGTGGAGACGTACCTCCAGCAACGCGGCATCGCCCGGAACGCCATGGTGGTAGCCAGCGACGCTACCGCACCCTCCACAGCGCGTCCGGCGTGGACCTTTCTGGAGACCGGCAAGCTTGGGCGGGTCGCCTACATCGGTGCTATCGCCGCCGTTGTGCTCGGGCTGGTGCTGTCCATGCTCGTTGTCAGCAGCCCCGGCAACACCACGCCGACCGCTAATCTGTCTGCTAATCCGGCGCCTCAGTCACCCTGGTCCAGCACCCAGGCGCAACCCTCTGACTGGCGGGCATACGAGCGCAACTGAGCGCCCGCTGAACCCGCGTACGCCATGTACGTCCATTTGGCGGTTGCGGGTTCCTCCATGCCGCCGCAGAACGCTCCTTTATACGGAGCGGTAGTCTTCGATTCGCTGGCCTGCAGCCGCTGATCCGGGTATGAACCGGGCCTCATCTCGCGTCGTCGTCCGGAGTGCGCATGCAGGGGCAGACCGTCATCCTTGAGAGCGTCCAGAAACTGCTCCGCAGGAATGCAGATCGCAACCTCGCCAAAATCCTCGAGCGCACACGCCCGCAGGACATCGCGCAGCTGCTTCGACACTTTCCTGGCAAAGACGGCGTACGGATCTTTAAGCTCATTCACGGCCTCGAACATCAGGCCGAGGTGCTCGCTGAAGCGGACCCCGAGATTCAGACCACGATCGCCGACGCTTTGTCCGACGTCGAGCTCGCCGAGCTGCTCAAGCAGATGTCCGGAGATGACGCGGCTGACGTCATCGAACGGCTACCGGAAGAGCGGGCAACGCTGATCCTTTCGGTCTGGAAAGACGAAGAAGGCAGGGAGGTTGACTCACTCCTCGCCTATGGCCCCGACACCGCTGGCGGCATTATGTCGCCCCATGTGTTTGCGCTGCCCGAAGAGACGACGTGTCGCGAGGCCATCGCCACGCTGCAGGAACGACACGAAGAACTCGAGATGACGTTCTACCTCTACGTCGTCAACCAGCACGGGACCCTCGTCGGTGTCTGCAGCCTCCGGCAGCTCGTCATTCATGACCCGAATACCCCGTTGCACGACATCATGGCTTCCGACGTGCTCAGCGTCGATGTTCTCACCGACCAGGAAGAGGTCGCACGCCGCGTTACCCGCTACAATCTCCTCGCCATCCCCGTCGTGGACCGGTCCAATCGGCTCGTAGGCGTGGTCACCGTGGATGACGTCATCGACGTTATCCGCGAAGAAGCGACCGAGGACATCCTCATGATGGCAGGTGCAGGCAGCGCCGACCTCGCCGATGTGCAGAACCCCTTTCGCAATTTTGCCGTCCGGATGCCCTGGCTGCTCGCGTCGTTCGTCGGCGGCATCGGCAGTATGCTGATCATCGGGGCTTACGAGAGTGCGCTGGACCGTGTTGCTGCACTCGCTGCATTCATCCCCATCACCATCGGTATGGGCGGCAATGTCGGAACTCAGGCTGCCACGATCGTCACCCGAGGCCTGGCGCTAGGCCGCATCCCCCTCTCGCAGTTCTACACCGTGGTCGGCCGCGAGATTCTCACCGGTACACTACTCGGGCTGGCGTACGGATTGCTGCTCTCTGTCGTCGCCATGGTGCGCTATGCCGGTCTGGATCATCCCGGGTTTGAGACGTGGCAGCTTGCATTGACCGTCGCCCTGTCTGTGGCGGCCTGCATGACCATCGCCGCGACCGTAGGCGGTGGGGTTCCCATGCTGTTGCAGCGCGCTGGCATTGATCCAGCGGTCGCTACCGGGCCCTTTGTAACCACGTCCGTCGATATCATTGGCATTCTGGCCTACTTTGTAATCGCCCGAGTGTTACTCGGCATTTAGGCAGGGCGCGGCTATGAGCAGACATGAGGTCGAGTCCTCGGCGATTCTGCTGCGAGCCGTTGACTACGGTGAGAACGATCGCGTTGTGACCCTGCTGACGCATACACATGGCAAAGTGGCCTGCTTTGCCCGCAGCGCAAGAAAGTCGTCCAGACGCTTTCGCGGAGGGCTCGGCGCGTTTCAGCCGCTCTGGGTGCGGTTTCAGCACCGCGACGAAGGTCTGGGCACACTGCACGACAGCGAGGCTACGGGCGACGCCATGGCCATCGGTAGCGACCTCCATAAAATGGCGGTTGGCTCCTTTATATTCGAGCTCCTTGATTCGACCTTGAATGAAGGGCAGGGCGGTGGCCTGTGGTTTGAGCGCACGCTGCGCTGGATTGCCTGGTTGGCGCAAGAGGCGCGAGGTGCGCTGCATATTGAGGCGGGCGGACATCGCATGCAGCTGTTGCTGCTGTACGAACTCGGGTTGCTGCCCGACGTCGAGTGCTGCGCTCGAACAGGAAGCTCGTTGCTCGAGAGTGAACGGGTGTACTGGATACCCGGAACGGGCATTGTGTCGGGCGCATCGCGCTTTGTCGGAGAACCGGGGCTACTCATGGACCCGCCTGTGCTGGATTATCTGCAGCGCCTTGCTTCTGGACGATTTGGTGAGCTGCACGCGGATATCCTTCAGCGGTGTCGTCTGTTACTCTTTGCTGTATGGCGGCATACGTTGCAGTCGGAGCTGCGCTCCATCGAGTTCTACAGCACGAGCTTCCGATGACAGATCTGTCGATATGGCCCGGATATTTCATCTTTCCGAGCGGGAGTCTGGTATGGAGGTGAACTCGGTCGAAGGTGCCCTCGCGCTCAAAACTCTGGCGCGTGTGTTCGGCTACAGCGCATTCAGAGGCCCGCAACAACAGGTTGTGGAGCATGTGATTTCCGGCGGTGATGCCATTGTTCTTATGCCAACAGGCGGAGGAAAATCGCTCTGCTACCAGATTCCAGCCCTTGTACGCCCCGGCATGGGAGTCGTGGTCTCGCCGCTCATCGCACTGATGCGTGATCAGGTCGAGGCGCTTCGACAGAGTGGTGTCCGTGCTGCGTACTGGAATTCTTCGCTCGCTGCTCGAGAGGCTCGTCAGGTGGAGCGCGACATGCTCGCAGGGGCTCTCGATATTCTGTACGTGGCACCGGAACGTCTGGTGATGCCCGCATTTCTTGAACAACTCGATCAGATATCGATGTCCGTTATTGCGGTCGATGAAGCCCACTGTGTATCGCAGTGGGGGCATGATTTTCGTCCTGAATATCGTGACCTTGGTTTCCTCGCTGACCGATTCCCCCTTGTGCCGCGAATGGCACTCACGGCTACGGCCGATCAACAGACGCGCGTCGATGTGGCGCAACAGCTGCGGCTGGAAGATGCACGCTGGTTTATCAGTAGTTTTGATCGGCCGAATATTCGATATCTGATCGAGCCAAAGTCAGATGGCCGCAAACAACTCGCGCGGTTTCTGGATGAACACCGACAGGACGCCGGAATTGTTTATTGTGGGACACGTAAAGCGGTCGATGAGACCGCTGAGTGGCTTCATAGACAGGGCAGAGCGGCGTTGGCTTATCACGCAGGAATGCCATCAAGTGAACGCGACCAGAATCAGGACCGTTTTCTGAAAGATGAGGGCGTGATTGTCGTCGCAACCGTCGCATTTGGCATGGGTATCGATAAACCCAACGTTCGCTTTGTAGCCCACCTGGATTTGCCCAAATCCATCGAGGCCTATTATCAGGAGACTGGCCGTGCGGGCAGAGACGGGCTGCCGTCCGTCGCCTGGATGCTGTACGGACTGGGAGATGTGGTTCGAACTCGCTCGATGATTGAGTCGTCGGGTGCCGACGAAACACAGAAGCGGGTGGAGTTGGCCAAACTACAGGCGCTACTGGGGTACTGCGAAGCGGGTGAATGTCGCAGAATGGTACTTTTGCGCTATCTCGGCGAAAAGCCAACGGGCCCCTGCGGAAACTGCGATGTCTGTCTGAGTCCAGCCGCAACGTGGGACGCCACAGTAGCTCAGAAGGCGTTGGCTGCCGTGTATCGCACCGGGCAACGGTTCGGTGTTCAACACCTGATTGATGTTCTGCGAGGAAAACCTACGGAGCGCGTCGTGCGGTTTCGGCACCATGAGGTCAAGACGTTCGGTCTCGGGAGAGAAATCAGCGAAGACGCATGGCGTTCCGCCTATCGGCAGCTCCTCGCCGGCGGATTCATCTCCGTCGACACCGAGGGATTCGGGGGACTTCGACTGACTCCTCACGGTGATGACGTGCTGCGTGGACGGCAGGAGCTGCTTTTACGCCAGGAGATAGCCGCGCCATCGTCGCGTAAGTCCAAAGTTCAACGGTCTGGCGCAAAGGGCGAGCGTGCTGGAAAATCGCCATCCGCATCGTCCGAGACAGGCTTTGGCACTCTTTTTCACGCGCTTCGTCAGCTTCGTATGTCGGTCGCGAAAGCGCAGGGGGTGCCTCCCTATGTCGTATTCAACGATCGGACGCTGCTGGATATGGCCGAACAAATGCCAGATTCAGAGCAGGCGTTTCTTGAAATTACAGGTGTTGGTCCAGTGAAGGCGCAGCGATACGCCGAGGTGTTTCTGCGCTGTATCCGCGCATGGCGCAACGAACAGGAGCGCCCCATAGGCAGATGAGGCTGTGGGGCTGCGCGGTTCCCTCATGCAAGGCCCGCGCGAGCAGGTCTTGCGGCAGCTGTCTGGGATGCGCTAGTAGAAGTTGCCGCGCAGAAGCCGCAGGAGTCGGCTCAGGCTCAGCCGCCGGTCGCGCCGTACTGCCCCGACGTGCCACACGAGCCCCCAGAACGCCAGGCCTACGGCAGACAACAGGCTGAGCGTTGTCATGACGGGGATTCGGTCATGCCAGATGCGAAACGGCTCCACATAGTACCAGACGGGAGCGGATACGGTGAGACCCGCACATACGAGCGCCATGAACATGCGGGTTGTTTGTTGATTCAGGTCGTTCGACAGCCCGTTCAAACCAGGATTCTGCATCTGGACGGTCAGGCGGCCACTCTCCAGATCGAGCAACACCTGCCCCAGCTGTTCGGGCACCTCGCGCAGGAAATTTGCGAGGTGAAGGGTCCCCGAAATTGCCCCTTTCACGAGTTTCTCGGGCGCGTAATGCTCCTGCAACAGACGGGTCGAATACGGCTTGATGTGCGTATGTAAATCCAGCGAAGGGGCGAGCGCTCGCACCACTCCCTCGACGGTGACGGCGGCTTTGCTCAACACCGAATACTCCGCCGCCACTCGAATACGATAGCGCTGCGCAGCATCGAACGCATCGCGCAGAAACGCCGACATATTGATCTGATTCAGGCGCCGCTTGAAATGGCGTTCCCGTATCGACGCGACCTCAAGTTTGAAATCGTGAATATCAACGTTGCCGACGGGTTTTCCCATTCGAATCAGCATGCGCGCTGTGCCATCGATATCGCCGCTCAGCACCGAAACGACAAGCGTCACCAGCTGATCGCGCTGCAGGCTGGAGAGTGAGCCGCAAAGACCAAAGTCAATGAAGGCCAGTTTCAGACCGGACGGCTTGCGCACCACAAACAGATTCCCCGGGTGTGGGTCGCCGTGGAATCGGCCATGGATAAATATCTGCCGATAAAAAGAATCGACCAGCAATAGTGCCGCCTCGTGGGCTTCGGCCGAGTCGCGCTCCACATCGATGATTCTCAGTCCCTGTACGAGGTCCATGGTGAGCACCGCACGCGTGCTGTGCGTTCGGAACACACCCGGTACGATAATACCGGGGTCATTGGCGAATAATTCACCAAATTCTTCCAGATTATCGGCTTCAAACTGGAAGTCGATCTCCCGGGTTAGCGCCTCATCCAGCGCCCGAACTACCGCAACCGGCGAGTAGAATTCCATCTCGGTGAAACTGGCTTCCAGAAGCCGAGCGATGCCGTACATCAAATCCAGGTCGGCCCGTATCGTCGCCGCGATACCCGGGCGCTGCACTTTGATGACCACCTCGGTTCGACCCGGTAACACGGCTCGATGTGTCTGCGCGATGCTCGCCGATGCCAGCGGTTCGGCTGTAAACTCCCGAAAGGCCTCAGAAAGTGGCTTGCCTAACTCAAACTCGATGACCCCACGGATCACGTCGAAGGGTAAAGCCGGAACATTGTCCTGAAGCTGTGAAAGCTCCGCGATAAACTCCGGAGGCAGCAAATCTGACCGGGTCGAAAGAATCTGACCGACCTTCACAAACGTGGGGCCCAGCTCCTCCAGCACCCCCCGAAAGCGTCTGGCCACGTCGGCCCGGTCCTTCAGCATTGCCCGAAACCGACGCACGGAATCACGCGGCAACTCGAATACCGAGTTCTCGTCACCTCCCGGGAACGCCTCTCGCGAGAGCAGGTCGCCAAAGCCATGGCGCAACAACACCCGGGATATCGCGCCCAGTCTTGCCAGATCGCCCATGGCTGCGCGCACGAATCCGCGGTCGTTCAACCTGGCGTTGGCTGTTTGTTCGGGTTCCATGAAGGGCTTCCAGGGCGAGTTATTCTACCTGCGTCACCATACTGCTACCTGTCCTGAGCCGTAGCGTCCAGAGCGCGCAGTCGAATCTCAGAGGCACGTTGCCAGGAAATCAGCGATTGGTAGCAGCATCACGCCCTGAAAGTTCGTGGTGCCGCTGAGAACCCACTCGACGCACACAACGCCGATTTATGCCCGTCTCACGCCGGACCAACACCGGCGAACGGGGACCTCAGTAGTGCCAGGGATACTTGCCGTACGCTGGTTTGCGCTTTTCGAGGAATGCGTCGCGCCCCTCTTGCGCCTCCTCGGTTCCATAGGCCAGTCGGGTCGCTTCGCCGGCGAACAGCTGCTGACCGACCATGCCGTCGTCAATCGCGTTAAAACCAAATTTCAGCATCCGCATGGCTGTCGGACTCTTGCTGTTAATGATTTCGCCCCAGTGAAGCGCCAGTGTTTCCAGCTTGTCGTGCGGCACCACTGCGTTCACCATGCCCATCTCCCAGGCCTCCTGAGCCGAATAATTCAGGCCCAGAAAAAAGATTTCCCTGGCGCGCTTCTGGCCGATCTGACGCGCAAGGTAGGCCGAGCCATAGCCGCTGTCGAAGCTGGCAACATCAGGATCTGTCTGCTTGAAAATCGCGTGTTCCTCGCTCGCGATCGTCATATCGCACACGACATGCAGGCTATGACCACCGCCGACGGCCCATCCCGGCACCACAGCGATCACGACCTTGGGCATAAAGCGAATCAGACGCTGGACTTCGAGAATATGCAGTCGTCCGAGTCGGGCTGGGTCGACGTTCCCTTCGTCGCTCGCGTATTCGTAGCCTGCCTTGCCCCGAATGCGCTGGTCGCCGCCCGAACAGAACGCCCAACCGCCGTCCCGGGGGGAAGGGCCGTTCCCCGTAATCAGAACACACCCGACGTCGGACCAGCATCGTGCATGCTCAAGCGCCGTATAGAGCTCGTCCACCGTCTGCGGGCGGAACGCGTTGCGTACTTCCGGTCGATTGAACGCAATGCGAACGGTACCATGCGCCTTCGCCCGGTGGTACGTAATGTCAGTGAACGAGAAGCCGGGGACAATGTCCCAGGCATGGTCATCGAACAGGGGAGAAATCGTCATATCACTCGTGTGTCGTTCAGACCGGAAAACAACGGAGACTGCGCTGCCGATGTGGTGTTCCGCTTGAAGGGTGTCAAATCTGTCTGCATCTTTCGACCGCATTGGTGTTCCATACGGGGTTCAGATGATGCATCAGGGAGGTTCCGGGATTACGGCTTTATCGACGCCAGCGCTCTCCGGCCTGCAGTCTTTGCAGGGCGGAGTCCATATCGGCCGGTAGGGGAGATTCAAATCGAAGCCTCGTACCGTTCGGGAGCGAAAACCCGAGCGTGGCCGCGTGCAGCGCCTGTCGTTGAATCAGGCGATTCTCGGCGGCTGCTCCACCATACAGCTCGTCGCCCAGAAGCGGAGTGCCCAGCTCGGCCAGGTGCATTCGAATCTGATGGGTTCGCCCCGTACGAAGAACGCACTCGACCCGACACGCGCCGTCCTGAAATTTCCCGGTGACCTGATAGGTCGTCACTGCATGCCGCCCGCCCCGATCCCCGACGAATCGACGCCTGTCATGGGGGTGACGCTGATGGCCGGTTTCAATGACGCCCTGCGAAGCCAGTCCGGGGCCGCGAAGCTGTACCGCCAGCGCGACATATTTTCGTTCGACGGTGTGCGCCGCGAACTGAGCAGCCAGATGCTGGTGCGCTTCATCGGTTCGGGTGATCACGAGCAGCCCCGAGGTGTCCTTGTCGATGCGATGCACAATGCCGGGGCGTTGTACCCCGCCGATGCCGGCAAGGTCGGGGCAATGATAGAGCAGGGCGTTGACCAGCGTCTGATCAGGATGACCCGGTGCGGGGTGCACGACCATGCCGGCGGCTTTTTCGACCACGATAACCCAGGGGTCCTCGTGCACGATGGTCAGCGGAATGTCCTGCGCGAGCAGGTCGAGAGAGACGGCGTGTGGAACTGCGAGCTCCCACTCTTCACCGGGTCTCACTTTTCGGGAAACCCGGAGCTCGGGCACGCCATCGCGCGAGGCGAGCCCCTGCTCGATCAGCTGCGTGGCTCGCGAACGAGACAATCCACTGCGCTGTGCCAGCCAGGCATCCGCGCGTTGTCCATCCTCATGCGGCTCCACGCGGTAGAGCGTGGACTCGAGGTCTTCACCGGTCTCCACAGGTGGCTGGGGCATGATCAACCGATATCAGGGAGGTCCACCCTGCAGGCATACCCATACGGTGCAACCTGGCCGCCCCGACGGTGGCGGGTGTATGAGCAGCGGAAGGCAGGGAGCAAATCGCCTTAGAAGATGCGCGAAGGATGCTTGCCAGCGGGAGCGAACACGAGGTCGACGAGCGCCTTCTCAAGAAGGTTGGTTCCCTGCACGATCTCTTCGCTCACACGGTCTGCCCATGTGCGCTGTCCCTCGCGGAGGTCATCGGCGAGCTCTTCCCAGAGGGTATCGTTTTCGATGCCCCGCTTGATTTTCTCGGTGTTGTAAATCGCAATGTCCGAGGCCATCGTGCGTGCGAGGCGTGCGGCCTGTGGAATGCTGCTGATTTTGTTGCTCATGTCAGACCTCCGTCGGGTGAGAGCGGGAGCGTATCACAGGAAAATAGCGAACGCACGAATTGCCAGATGGCGCAGGGCAGGGCGCAGGTCAGCGGTCACCGGTCTGTGTTGTACGCAGGAGCACACGCTCGTGCTGCGATTCGGCGTACGCGGTGAGATACGCGTCGAGCAGTGGCTCGGGGTCGATGTCGAGCGCGAGCGCGATCTCTTTGAGGTACTGCCTTAGATAGGTCGCGCGCGGGAGCTCGCGGGTATCAAATTCCTCGATTGCTTTCAGGGCCTTGAGCCCGATTTTGGTTCGGAGCGACAACTCGCGCTCGCTGACATTTCGGGCTGTCCTTGCATCGCGAATCGACTGGCCAGGCTGGGCGCGTGGGCGCGACGGAACAGCGGGCACCTGTGTGGTCGGCCGTTCGGTCAACCAGACTTGCAGCTCGCGATTGGCGGTCTCGAGATCGGCGATAAGACGTTCGCGCAACGCGGGAAAAAGCAGCCGCTGGGTGCCGACGTGATCGCGGCGCACGCCTTCCCACAGGCGTCGGTACATGAGCCGGACCTCGGGGGCGGGCGCGTTGGGGTCCATGCCCAACAGGAACAGGCCGGCAGGCGTACCGGGTAGTCTCTTGCGAGGTTGCTCGCGCAGGGTCTCCGAAGGGTCCAGAATGCGCCGGGCGACCTCCTCGAACTGTACGCCAGAGCCGCTTTCAGACCCCAGGGTGGGTGTCAGCTGGCCCTGACGAAGGTGGAACCAGCGTCGGGGGTCATGGTCAATCGCGCCGACGACCCGAGGCCGAACACCGGTGAGATACCACCATGCCAGCGCGATCACCTGCCCCAGCTCGCGTTCGGCGCTCTCTCGTGTCTGCGAGAGCAGCAAAAGCGGCTCAAAGCGATGCAGCGCCTCGTTGACCAGGTCAGTTGTTCCACATCGCTCAGCGGCATCAAAGAGGTCCTGCAACGACCAACGGGAAAACAGGGCGTCTTCGGTGTCAGCCACGGCTGACTGCAAACCAGGAGTGCCAGCGAGAGCCCGCATGGCTGTGAACACGGTTGCCCGCACAAAGCGCGTTGCCGCCGCCAGCGACACCGGCTCGGTGGAGCATAGAATCACCGGGACATCGGACAGCACGGTGAGGTCGAGAGACAGCGAGTCCAGCGTCGACGCGGTGTCGATGATGATCAGGTCGTAGTCCAGCTCACGAAGGACATCGATGACCGCACGCCCTGAGAGAGGCGCGCTGTAGCGCGTCCCCGAGCCCGTCAGGCCCAGAGCGGTCACGTCGGGCCGGCGCCGGTCGGTGTCACCTTCTGCGGACCAGAACGCGGTTGGCAACGAGCCTGATAGCCGACCGGAAGGTTCGCTGGATTCGAAATCAAACCGAACCATCAGGCTCGGGTGGTCCCGGTCGGCATCCACTGCCAGAACTCGTTTCCCCTTTCGAAGTGCCAGACGTGCGAGCTCAGCGGCGATGGTCGACCTTCCACAACCCCCACCGCCACCTGAAATGGCGATGAGCTGAGGGCGGTTGCCCTGGGCGGTTTGATGGGCCAGTGGATTCAAGGTGCGCTTTGCCTGAGAGATGAAACGGCCCTCCAGCCTACGCTCTGGCATGCGTGTTGGCAAGTTCAGG
>Ga0169931_10007293_pt1 | contig 16414 bp, 11 predicted proteins | sample Kivu_15m_20L_FD_129675 | JGI IMG/M metagenome (GOLD analysis project Ga0169931, IMG submission 129675) | Freshwater microbial communities from Lake Kivu, Western Province, Rwanda to study Microbial Dark Matter (Phase II) - Kivu_15m_20L... | ecosystem: Environmental > Aquatic > Freshwater > Lake...
AGCGCCAGGTGCGGCACGGTCGTCGGATAGTAGAGAAAGAACGGCCGCTCGCGATTGGCACGTATGAACTCGATCGCCTGCTCAGTAATCAAGTCAGGCGCATAATCATTCCCGGAGTAACGTGTGTACGATACTGGGTCGCTTGGATTTGCCTCGCCTGGCAGCTTCTGATGGGCCGAAAAATCCGCGTTGTTGAGAACGACTTTCGCATCGTCGCTCCACAAGTAGGCCGGATAGTAGTTGTGAGCCTTTGCCTGGCACAAGTAGCCATAGAAGCGATCGAAGCCTTGTCGCGCTGGCGTGGAATGGCTGGCCGGCGGCCCCAGGCCCCACTTGCCGAAGCCGCCGGTCGCGTACCCCGCCTGCTTGAGGAGCTTCGCGAGCGTCACCGTCTCTGCCGGCATGGGATATTGCCCTTCCGGCGGAACGCTCTTGTTGTTGCGAATAAAGGCGTGGCCCGGGTGCATTCCCGTCATGAGCACACATCGCGATGGCGCGCACACCGCATTACCACTGTAGTGCTGCGTCAGTCGCACGCCCTCGGCGGCCATCCGGTCAAGGTTCGGAGTGCGGATCTTGGTCTGGCCGAAACACCCCAGGTCACCGTAGCCCAGATCATCGGCGAGCAGTAGCACGACATTGGGTTTTCGCTCGCTGCCGATCGCCGCTGATCCGGCAAATTCGCTAACCACGGCCGTCAGCACCAGGAGCAATGCCACACGATGCAACTGAATCATCATTTATCCGCCCTTATATGCGGTCTTTACTTTGATACTCAGGAGGAGAGCGTCTTCTCGAATCCTTCGAGATCGTCGTCCAGTTGTACGCCAAAGCTGTTCAGCGCCATCGAGACCAGGTTGTACTGCCCCACGGTGAACACCAGGTCCACCAGCTGGTTCTGATTGTAGGTGTCACTCAGGGCCTGCCAGGTGGCATCCGACAAGCAGGCGTCCTGATGCAGCTCATCGGTCGCCTGGACGAGCAGCCGATCCGGGGCGCTCAGCCGTGACGACGAGGGGCCCTCGCTGATGCCGCGAATTTCGTCGTCCGTAAGTCCCGCGCGTTTGCCAATGCGCACATGCTGAGCCCATTCATACTCCGACTGACAAAGCCAGCCGATCCGCAGGATCAAAATCTCTCGCTCACGGGGCGGCACGGTGTTGTCGCGCAGCACGTAGGTCGCGAATGGCAGCCAGTACTTTGCGAGTAACGTGTGCTGGCAGAAGGTGGCGAACACGTTCCAGACCTTCCCCTTACGCTTGAGCCCTTCCATCAGTTGCTGTTGCTCGGCACTCGCCGTGCACTCGGTCAAGGGCGGGATCCGCGGAGACTTGGGACGTGGGCGAGACGGGACAACAGGCATGGCCGAGAATCCCCAAACAAAGAAATGGCGGCTGGCGGCAGAAGGTCGAATCGCAGACCGCCCAGTGTTATGATCCAGCGATTACGTTCACTCGTTTGACCACGAACTGCCGGCCATTCTAAGCGAGGCGCACCCATGGGTAAAACTACCGTTTTGATCAGCGGACTACTCTGCATCGCGTTGTTGCCTTTTGCCCGGGGCGAAGACACGCCGCGGCAAGTCGCAAAAACACTGGACTTCAAGGTGCCGGTCAAACTCAACTACCTGCTGTACCTGCCGCCGGACTATGAAACGCAGGACGCCTGGCCTCTGGTGATCTTTCTGCACGGCGCAGGCGAACGCGGCGACGATCTGGAACGCGTCAAAATGCACGGTCCACCGAAGCTAATCGCCGAAGGAAAAGACTTTCCGGCGATCGTCGTAAGCCCCCAGTGCAGCAACGGCCGCTGGTGGCATGCTCAACTGCTGGAGTTGACGGCACTCATCGACGACATCGAAGCGAACTACAAGGTCGACAAGAGCCGAATCTATCTGACAGGACTGAGCATGGGAGGCTTCGGCACCTGGGCTCTCGGCGCGTACGCGCCCGACCGGTTTGCGGCACTCGTCCCCATCTGTGGTGGTGGCGAGGCCCTCGCGGCCCGCTCACTCACGAAGACCCCCATCTGGGTTTTTCACGGCGCGAAGGACGCCGTCGTACCGCTCAAACGGAGCGAAGACATGGTCGCAGCTGTCAAGCGTTCCCAGGGCAACGTGGAGTTCACCGTGTATCCCGAGGCGCAGCACGACTCGTGGACCGAAACGTATGCGAGTCCTGACGTTTGGAAATGGCTATTTGAGCAGCGGCTCACAGCAGCAGGCGATGGCAAGTAAGGAATCCAACGGATCTGCATAAACACGAAAGTCCCGGCCCCCGCGATGTTGCGTCCATGCCGGACTTGACCAAACCGGCAGTGGCCATTAGCTTTGCTTATAGCTCTGTAGAGCTATCCGACTAGGCGAGGCCGGGATGACGAATTTGCAGCCAAAATCGAAGGCAATCCACCGCCTCACCTGCCGCCAGCTCAAACGCGGTGGGTGGATGGCTGTGGTGGCGCTTTGCAAGTTCGCCTTGCTCCTGGCCATGTTTCGCTCCTCGGCGCCGCTTGCCGAGATCAACTGTGAAATCGTTGAGCAGTCCAACGTGCAGACGGCCTGCGCCGAAGAGGGCCGCGTTACCTTGGCCCGCAGCACCGTCGCCCATAAGCTGGCGGTTCGAGCCCTACACCGTGAAATGGGTGTGGCGGCGAGCGGCAGTGAACGGCCCACGCCTGGTAGCTGCCCTCGGGGACATTGCTTGTCAAACGGATTGAACGCGCCACGTTTGTGCTAGGCGCTCTTCTCTTTGTGTGCCGTTTACTGAGGACGTAGCGCGCTGTTTCGTCAGCCAGCACGCCTGGAACTGTTCTCCGGATTCCGCCGCCTGCCTGTTTCGTATTGCGGACCTGAATAATGTCCGAAGATGCGTTGCAAGCCATCCGAACCTATTGGTCGAAACTCGGCCAAAGAGAAATCCGGGATCGAGTTCCGCGACCGAGAATTCGCAATGGAATCGCCATTTGAAAGAGTTGAACCATGTCGCAGTTGTCTGTACCCACGACCTCCACGAACGGCTACTCTCCGCTGAATGTGCTGCGCGATTTGACTGCTTCGGCGGTCGTCTTCGTCGTCGCACTGCCGCTTTGCCTGGGAATCGCCATGGCCTCTGGCGCCCCGCTCATGTCGGGCGTCATCTCGGGGATCATTGGCGGGATCGTCGTGGGCCTGTTGAGCGGCTCGCATACCAGCGTCAGCGGTCCCGGCAACAGCATGATGGCGATTGCCGCGGTACAGATCGCGAGCCTGGGATCATTCGAGGCCTTCTTGCTGGCGGTGATTGTCGCCGGCGGAATGCAATTGTTGCTGGGCCTGATGCGAGCAGGCGCGATCGCTGCCTTCTTTCCCAACAGCGTGATTAAGGGGCTGCTCACCGCAATCGGCATCATCCTGATCATGAAGCAGATTCCGCATTTGTTCGGCCACGACAAAGACCCGGAAGGAGACATGTCCTTCTTCCAGCCGGACAAGGAGAACACGTTTTCCGAGCTCGTTGAGCTGCTGTTCGATGTCCACCCGGGCGCGGCAGTCGTGGGTGTTGCGTCCGTGGTATTTCTACTGCTGTGGGATCAGTACAAGCCGCTGCGCAAATCGGTGATTCCCTCGCAACTGCTGGTGGTCCTGATGGGCGTCGTGCTCGGGCAGGTGTTTTTGCAATTTGGCGGAAGTTGGGTCATCGGTCCCACGCACCTGGTTCAAGTGCCCGTGGCGAAAGACTTCTATGACTTCATGGATTTTCTCAGCAAGCCGAATTTCTCGCTCTGGAACCAAACGGCGATCTACACGACAGCCATAGCGATTACGCTGATCGCTTCACTGGAAACTCTGCTCAATCTGGAAGCGGGCGACCGGCTGGACCCCAAGCGACGGAGTTCCCCCCCCAGCCGTGAGCTCGTCGCCCAGGGTTTGGCCAACATTACGACCGGTTTCATGGGCGGAATCCCCATCACCTCCGTTGTGGTTCGGACTTCGATCAACATCAACGCCGGCGCGCAGTCGAAGCTTTCCACGATCTTCCATGGGATCTGGCTCTTGGCTGCCGTGGCCGTATTTCCCACCTGGATCAACATGGTGCCGCTGTCCTGCCTGGCCGCGATTCTGCTCGTTGCCGGTTTCAAGCTGGCCAGCCCGCGGGTGTTTCGCGAAATGTGGAACGATGGTCGCTACCAATTCCTGCCGTTCATCGCCACGGTCCTGGCGATTGTATTCACGGATCTTCTGATCGGGATTCTCATCGGCCTTGGCGTGGCACTCAGCTTTATTCTCAACAGCAATCTGCGCCGGCCATTGCGACGCCACGTCGAACGCCATCTCGGCGGCGACGTGCTGCACATCGAGCTGGCGAATCAGGTTAGCTTCCTGAATCGGGTCATGCTTTCAAAAGTACTCAACGAAGTGCCGCGCGGCGGACACGTGCTGATTGACGCCCAGGGAACCGACTACATCGATCCGGATGTGCTCGATCAGCTTCGCGAGTATCGCGACAAGACGGCGCCTGCCCGCGGCGTGGAAGTCAGTTTCAGCGGATTCCGCAACAAGTATCACATCAAGGACCAGATCCAGTACGTTGACTACTCGACGCGCGACTTGCAGGAATCGCTGACACCCGAGCAGGTGTTGACCATCCTCAAGGAAGGGCATCACCGCTTCCGCACAGGCCAGCGGCTCACGCGCGACTTGGGAAGAATCGTCAGCGCTACGGCCGAAGGGCAGCACCCACTGGCCGTGGTACTAAGCTGCATCGATTCACGCACGCCGGCTGAGTTCATCTTGGACCTCGGCGTGGGCGATATCTTTGTCGCTCGCATCGCCGGCAACATCATTAGCCGCAAGGTACTCGGAAGCCTCGAGTATGGGACTGCCGTGGCCAACGCCAAGCTGGTTCTGGTGATGGGGCACACCCGCTGCGGGGCCGTCACAACAGCCGTGAAATTGGCCGGCTGCGCCGAATCGACGGAAAAGATGACCGGCTGCGCGCACGTCGAATCGGTGCTGCAGGAGATTCAGTCTGCGATCGATCCCAATCGCTTGCGGCGCATAGATCGCTCTTCGCCCGAGGCACTAGACCGGTTTGTCAATGAAGTCGCTAAGGCCAACGTGCTGCGAACCTGTCAGCAAATCATCGAGACGAGTGAGACGATTCGCAAGCTGGTGCGCGAGCGACGCGTGATGGTGGTCGGCGCGGTCTACGACGTCGTCACCGGCACGCTCGAGTTTGTCACTCCCAACGGCACGACGCTTCCCGTCGAATCGGAGTCCGAAATCGTGGCGTAAGCTCTCGTGACTCAGGACACGCCGTGCGCCTTGAAGAACGCGAGCAATCGCTTCCAGCCGTCTTCGGCATGTGTCTCGCGGTAGGTCGGCCGGTAGTCGGCGTAGAAGCCGTGCGGCGTATCCGGATAGACGACGATCTCGGCCGACTTATTGGCGGCTTGGATCGCGCTTCGCATTTTCTCCACGCTTTCGAGCGGGATGCCCGTGTCCGCGCCGCCATACAGCCCGAGCACGGGAGCCTTCAGATCGCCGGCAATATCGACGGGATGCTTGGGATGCAGGGGGTCGGCCTCTCCCACCAGTCGGCCATACCAGGCGACGCCGGCCCTCAGGTTCGGATTATGCGCCGAGTACAGCCACACGATTCGCCCGCCCCAGCAGAATCCGGTAATCGCCAGCTTCGCAACGTCGGCGCTCCCGGTCGACTTGGCCCAGGCGACCGTGGCATCAAGATCGTTCATCACCTGGGCATCAGGTACTTTGGATACCACGCTGCTGATGATCTTGGGAATGTCGGTCATGCCCGAAACGTCACCCTGGCGTGCGTAGAGCTCGGGTGCGATGGCGAAGTACCCCGCCTTCGCCAGGCGGCGACAGATGTCCTTGATGTGCTCATGAACGCCGAAGATTTCCTGCACGACGAGCACCGTGGGAAACGGCCCCTTCCCCTCCGGCAGGGCGCGGTAGGCGGGCATTGCGCCATCGGGAGTCGGCACCTTGACTTCCCCAGCCACGATTCCCGTCGCGTCGGTCGTGATCGTTTCGGCCGAGACGGGCTGCACGGCGAGCGCGAATCCTGTCGCCAGCGACGTAACCACGAATTCGCGGCGGGAAAAGTCCGACTTGGAAAGCCAGCTTTTGAGATCGTCGTGCATGGTGGGTAGCTCCTGTGGTAACAAGGGACATCGGCCGGACCAGCCAGCAACCTACAGAACAGCGCAGGGCGAGGCAACTCTGCCGGTGGAGTAAGTACTCTTCATTCCTTAAACCACAGCATCAAAAGATCAATTGCGAAGAAGACGACGATCAGAGCCTCGAGAAAGACCATCCGGCGATTGTTGATCTCCCCGTCAACGACCGAATAAAGCTCGTCGAGCTGCCCCAGACGATTCTCGACACTTTGTCGCCACTGGCTCAGATAGAAGCGTTCTGCCGCCGCCAGATACACCCGCGCCAGGTACCAGTCGCCGATGAATTTGCTGATGTGCGTCACCTCGTCATTCAGTTTGGTCAGATCGACACGGATTAACCGCAGGGCAGCCAGCGTGCTGGAGTAACGACCAAGAATGCCATAGCGCTGCTTTCCCAGGTCGTCATACGCTCGGTCGAGAAAGCTGTCCAGCCGTTCGTCGATCACCTTGTACTCTTCCAGTTGCAAATTGGCAACCTCCAGCACATAGAGCACGTCGTCCAGATAACCGTCGAGTTCCACAACGACCGCGGCATCCCAGTCGATGATCATTGCGTCCGAGACGTTGTAGCTGCGCGCCACGCGATTCACTTCGCCAACCTGCATGTCGGACAGGGTATCCGACGGTGCCGCGGCGATGAGTTCCGCGATCTCACGGTGGTGCGCGGTCGTCCATGCTCCGGCATCGGTAGCACCCCCCAGCTCCGTGAGGCAGAACACCGTGTACGCCTCTGGCTCCATCAGCTGGGCCGGCTCGACCATCGTGTCGCGCAAGCTTCGACACACGTCTTCGCACAACGCGCGTGCCGCGGTCGAAAGTGGCGTCCCGTCGGCCAACTTTGGCTCGTGACAGCTAAGCAATTCGCTGAGCGAACCTACGTCGAATGCGAGTCTCATGACGACCGAGACGACGCCAATCTGATAGACGCGTACGAGCGATCGGATCGTTCCGGAACCGAGTGGCGTGGAGTGCGACGATGCCTCGACCGTGAGCGGTCGGTAAATGCGCAGGTCGCGCGGCAGTGCCGGACTCGTCGGGAGCTCAAATTTCGTCGGCCGGGCCGCCAGAATCTCGCCAACCCGTTCGGTGGCGATTTCATTGGCCACGTCAAACGCATAGAGATAGACGATTTCGCCCCGCATAGATGCATTACCGAGATTGCTTCGCAATCAATTTGTGGCCTCGGCCGCCGAAGTCGCTTCCGCGGGCTTCTCACGCGACTTGTCCTCGTCGCGAGCAGCGGGCAACTCCCCTGCTCCGCCGCCGGGAATACTGAAGCGGCGCCCGCCGAACAGTTTGCCGGCCTCATCCATGATGTGCTTACGCGCCGTGTCGTCGAGATCGGCCGTGCGCCAGTCGCGCAACAGCGACGTGATGAGTGCTCCCTGCAATTTGCGTTCGTCATTCGGATTGTCGACGATCAACTGAAAGATGCCGAAGCACATTTCGTCGGAGCTGCCGTTGCCGAAGAAGACTCGTTCCGGCGGACTGCTCGGGTTTAACGCATTCTCAGGCGAATTGTCGTAACGACACTCGACGTCGAGCTTCGTGCCAGCCGGAAGCTTCTTCGGTTCGTGATAAACGTAATTATCCTGCCAGTAAAAGTTCCAATCCTTGATCCACATCAGGTGCTCCTGATGCCCATCCGGGAAGGTGGCCGTGATCTTCATCTCCTTGCCAATCAAATGCATGTGCGGCAGGAGTGAAATCAACGTGATGTCTGCCGGCAGAGTGATCGAAGAACGAATCATGTGGTCGGACTTGCCGGCCGGGATGTCGATCAGAATGGAACCGACCACGAACGGACTACGCGACATTTTCCGCGCGACGGGTTTGTCGGCAAAGTAAAGTGCGACGCTCGAGCGATCGACCTCCTGTTTACCGCTGGGATGCAGATGCAACTGCAGCACGAGGTCGGTTCCCTTGCGTATGTCCATGCCGGCGTTCTGCGGATAAAAACGCGGGGTCATGCCGGGCGTCCAGACGCCCACGATGCCGGCCGTGGGAATGCCCACCGAGCCGAACGTCACATAGCCTGGCTCGGGCGTTTCGGCGTCCTTCTCGCGCCCCATTCCCGAGCTGTCGAGAAACAGGATCGCGTGGTGCACGACCGCCGGATTGCCCGGGCGGAACTCAAAGCCGACGATCGTCTTATCCTCGGGAATGTCGATCGGAATAATCCAGTGCTGGAAGATGTCCTCTCCGTCGGCGGGCACGGTGATCGAATCGGGCGCAACGAGTTCCAGGTCGGGCTTCCCCAACCGACAACCATCCGCGAACGTCGGCATCGGAGGGAGATTATCGGCACTGCCTTCCGGCGCTCCGGCTTTCGCCCAGCGATCGAAGAGTGCGATTTGCGCGTCCGTCAGTCGCCGCTCGCCCAGAAACCGCGAATGGCCGATCTCGGCCTGCCAGGGCGGCATCGCCCGCGACGCCGTGGTCTCGGCCAAAAACTCGGCACGCTTCGCAGCGTCCTCAAACGTGAGCAGCGAGAACGGGGCAACCTCTCCCGGGCGGTGGCACTCAACGCAATTCGCCACCAACAACGGCGCGATGTCACGCGCGTAGGTGACCTCGTGCTTGAGGTCCGCCGGGGGCTCTTCGAATGGACATCCGACCGGCGTCGTCCGGGCAACTTCGACCTTCCGGTCCGTGGCTACGGCCTTCAGCGCGTCCGCCAGATCATGCGTCGTGGGCTGCGGACGCCGCTTGCCAACCTCGGGATAGCGGTCATCGATCCGTCCTCGATAGGCCAACTGGCTGTGGGTGTCGATCACGAAGGCTTCCGGCACGTGCGTCGGCTTGAGCACTTCGGCGATCTCGCCCGAAGCGTCAAACAGCACCGGAAACTTGATTTCAAACTCTTGCTGAAACTTAACTGCCGCGGCACGTGTGGTCGTGGGATCGGACATGACGCCGAGCAACTTCACCGGCTGACCTGAGAGACTCTCGTGCAGGCGATTGAGTTCGGGAATGTAGCCGCGTGCAATCGGGCACTCGGTCGAGATAAACACGAGTGCGACGCCTTTGAGTCCCTCTTCGCTACCGATGCGATGCACTTCGCCATTCAGATCGAGCGCGGTCAGGAATCGCACAGGGGGGATCTCGGTTTCATCGCTCCCCGCAGCCGGACAGATTGCCACGATGAGCAGTAACGAAGTCACGGCCAGTCCGATGGCCCGAAACCATTCACCGAACTTCTGTAAGCCATCCATGGGTAGCACCTTGTTCATGTCCGGTCGCTCCGAGAAACTGGCAAGGATTAGCGGAAATAGTGCGCGCAGCCGCGCCGTCGTCCTGGCGCAATGTACCCGTCCAGGCGGAAATCACCAAATCCGACCGGTAAGGCATGTTTCGAGGGAGGACTTTCGCCAGCTAGAGCGTCGGCTTAAGGTCCAGCACCCGCACCAGAAACGCCCACTTATCGGCCGCCTCTTCGATGATTTTGGCGGTGGGCTTACCCGCCCCATGACCGGCGCGGGTTTCGATCCGAATCAGGATCGGATTGTCGCAACCTTGCGCTTGCTGCAGTGCCGCGGCAAACTTAAAGCTATGCGCCGGCACCACGCGATCGTCATGATCGGCCGTGGTGATCATCGTCGGCGGATAGCATGTTCCCGATTTCACGTTGTGCAGCGGCGAGTACTTCAGCAGCGCTGGAAACTCTTCCGCGTTGTCGCTCGAGCCATAATCGTCAACCCAGGCGTGGCCGATCGTGAACTTGTGAAACCGCAGCATGTCGAGCACGCCGACCGCCGGCAGAGCGGCGCCGTACAGATCAGGCCGCTGGGTCAGGCAGGCCCCGACCAGGAGGCCGCCGTTCGACCCGCCGCCAATGGCCAGCTTCTTGGCCTGCGTGTACTTGTTCTCGATCAGCCACTCGGCCGCGCCAATGAAGTCATCAAACACGTTCTGCTTTTGCGCCTTGGTGCCGGCCTTGTGCCACTCTTCGCCATATTCGCCGCCGCCGCGCAAATTCGGCACAGCAAACACGCCGCCCATTTCCATCCACACGAGATTTGAAACGCTGAACGCCGGCGTGAGCGAGATATTGAACCCACCGTAGCCATACAGAAACGTGGGCGCCGTGCCATCCTTCTTCAGGCCCTTCTTATAGCTGATGAACATCGGGACGCGCGTCCCGTCCTTGCTCTGGTAGAACACCTGCTCGGTCGTGTAGTCGTCCGGATTGAAGTCAACCTTCGGCGCCTTGTAGACTTCGCTCTTGCCGCTGGCGATGTCGTAACGATAAATCGTCGTGGGCGTGGTGAATGAAGCGAAGCTATAAAAAGTCGCCGTGTCTTCCTTCTTGCCCGAGAAGCCGGAGGCGGTGCCGAGTCCCGGGAGTTCTACCTCGCTGAGCAGCTTGCCAGTCGTGTCGAACGCTTTGACCTGCGAGCGGGCGTCCTTCAGGTAATTGACCAAGAGCTGTCCGCCGACCAGGTCGCTCGAGAGCAGCACCTCCTCGGCCTCGGGAACGATCTCCTGCCAATCCTTTTCGGCCGGCTTGGTAATATCGATCGCAACGATCCGGCTGCGTGGCGCATTGCGATTTGTCTGGAAGAAGAACTTTGGGCCGTCATTGTCGATGAGCTGATATCCGGCATCGAAGTTGTCGATCAGCGCGACAATCTTCGCCTGTGGATCCTGCAGATCCTTATAGAGCACCATGTTCACGTCATCGGTGCTCTTGGAAACCGAGATCACCAGGTAGCGACCATCATCCGTGACCGCGCTGCTGAACATCCACTCCTTGTGCTCGGTCGACTCATAGATCAATTGATCTTCAGCCTGCGGCGTGCCCAGCTTGTGGTAGTACAGCTTCTGAAAATAGTTCGTCGCTTGCAGATCCTGGCCTTCTTTCGGCTCGGGATAGCGACCATAGAAGAAGCCGGAACCGTCTTTGGTCCAGGCGGCTCCTGAGAACTTGCTCCACTTGATCAGGTCGCTGGTGTCTTCGCCGGTGGCCACGTCGCGCACGTGCCAGGTGATCCAGTCCGAGCCCGCGTCGGCCAGTGAGTAGGCCAGTTTCGTGCCGTCGAAGCTCACCGACAACCCGGCGAGCGCCACCGTGCCGTCTTTGGATAGCGAGTTGGGATCCAACAGTTCGCGCGGCTTGCCGTCGAGCGAGTCCGTCGTGTAGAGCACGCTTTGATTCTGCAGCCCACTATTGCGCAAGTAGAAGTACCGCCCGCCATCCTCGAACGGCACCGAGAACTTCTCGAAATCCCACAGCTTGGTCAGCCGCTGCTTCAGCGGCTCACGCTGGGGAATCTCCTCCAGAAAGCCGAACGTGATCTTGTTTTCGGCTTCGATCCAGCCGCGGCTTTCCGGCGAATCGGGATCCTCCAGCGGCCGGAACGGATCGGGCACTTTCGTACCGTGATAGTCTTCGACAACGTCGCCGCTCGGAGCCTTCGGGTATTTAAACGCTTTGGCGTTAGCTTCGGCCGCGCTGGCCCTGACTTCGTGCATGCTGATCACAATCGTGCAAAGGGTGAGGACCGCGTAGCGAAGGCTCATATCGGTTTTGCTCCCGAGTGTTCGAGGGGGCCAGTGGCGGCTGTTGCTTGTGCGACTGAAAATATAGCATTCTGGGCGGCTCAGCAGACAGGTCCGTCCAAAGAACTAACCAGAATCGCTTGCATGGGGCCATGCGGTAGTGCATCCTGAAACCGCCAGTGCCCCCATGATCAGCCGCTAGCAGAAGGACGTTGCGATGCCCCGTACTTTACGTTACGTGTTATGCCTGCTCCTGTTCGCCGCGGCCGGCTCCGCTTGTGCCGCGGCCCCCGAAACGCCCGCCGGCAAATACAACGTCCTGTTCCTGATCGCCGACGACCTGAACTGCGACCTGGCCTGCTACGGTCACCCCCTGGTCAAGTCACCGAACATCGATCGGCTGGCTTCTCGTGGCATGCTGTTCGAGCGAACCTACTGCCAGTTTCCGCTCTGCGGACCAAGCCGCGCGTCGTTCCTATGCGGCCTGTATCCCGATCAGACGCTCGTTCGACAGAACGCAGTCTTCGTTCGCGACCGCGTGCCGAATGTGCTGACGATGCCCCAGCATTTCCGGAATCACGGGTACACGCCGGTCCGCGTGGGCAAGCTCTATCACTACGGCGTGCCTGGCACGATCGGCACCGACGGCCACGATGATGCCCCCTCGTGGGATCGCGTGTTCAATCCCCGCGGACGCGACAAAGACGACGAGGCCAAAGTCTTCACGCTCGTACCGGGACAATACGGTGGCACGCTTAGCTGGTTGGCCGCCGACGGAACCGACGCCGAGCAGACCGACGGCATCGGTGCCGCCCACGCCGTGAAGCTGCTCGAAGAGTTTGCCAACAGCGAAAAGCCGTTCTTTCTGGCCGTGGGCTTTTATCGACCGCACACGCCGTACGTTTCGCCAAAGAGGTACTTCGAACTATATCCGCGCGACAAGATCGAGCCGCCACACGTTCCGGAAAACTACTTGAACACCCTCCCTCAGCCATGCGTCGATGCGCTCGGGGCCAAGAAGGTCAACATCGATCTGCCCGACGAGACCAAGCGCGAGGCGATGCAGGCCTACTACGCCTCGATCACGTTCATGGATGCTCAGGTGGGCCACGTGCTCGATGCGCTCGAGCGAGTGGGACTGGCCGACAACACGATCGTGCTCATGACCAGCGACCACGGCTACCATATGGGCGAACACGGACACTTCCAAAAGATGACGCTGTTTGAGAACGCCGCCCGCGTCCCGCTGATCATCTCCGCGCCCGGTAGGAAGAATGCCGGCAGCCGTTCGAAGTCCATCGTCGAGATGGTCGACTTCTTGCCAACACTGGCCGAACTTTGCGGTCTTCCGGCCCCGCCCGCCAAGTCGGGGATCAGTCAGGCCGCGGTACTTTCAGATTCGGCACAGGCCCCGCGCTCGGCCGCCCTCACGCAACATCGCGATGGCTACTCCCTCCGCACCGATCGTTATCGGTACACCGAATGGGGTCCGGAGGGTCGCGATGGCGCCGAACTCTACGACCACCTGACCGATCCCACCGAGATGAACAACCTTGCCGGCAAGGCCGAACTTGCTGAGACGATCTCAGGTCTCAAGAAGCAGTTGCACGAGCGGGTTGCCGCCGCGCGCGTCGTGCCCGAGGGGCTGGAGCAGCTCGTTGTCGTGGAACCGCGCCGGGGCAAGCGCAAGGCGAAAGGCGGTTAACGGCATGCTGCGAATTGTGATCCGAACGTGCGTGATTGCCGTCATCTGCGTGGCCTTGCGAGCGCCTGGCTTGGCTGGCGAACTCGCCGGTTCGCGACCGAACATCATCCTCGTGATGACCGACGATCAGGGCTATGGCGACCTGGCCTGCCACGGCAATCCACTGATCAAGACGCCGCACCTCGACCGGCTGTATGCCGAGAGCTTGCGGTTTACCGATTTCCAGGTCAGCCCCACCTGCGCGCCGACTCGCTGTTCGCTGATGACCGGTCGGCACGAGTTCAAGTCGGGCGTTACACACACGATCCTCGAGCGCGAGCGAATGAGCCGCGCGGCGACAACACTGCCGCAAGTACTGAGGTCCGCCGGCTACGCGACGGGCATCTTCGGCAAGTGGCATCTCGGCGACGAGGACGCCTATCAGCCGGGCAAACGCGGCTTCGACGAAGTTTACATCCACGGCGCGGGCGGCATCGGGCAAACCTATCCCGGCAGTTGTGGCGATGCGCCGGGCAACGAGTACTTCAACCCAGCCATCCGTCACAACGGCACGTTCGTGAAGACCGAGGGTTATTGCACCGATCTATTCTTCGGCCAGGCGTTACGCTGGATCGAATCACAGCATGCCGCGAAGCAGCCATTCTTCGCTTATATCACACCCAACGCTCCGCACAGCCCGCTAGTTAGCCCCGGCCCAAAGTACGACGCCTTGTACGCGGGCAAGTCCATTGGCGGCAAACCACTCGATGCCGACTCCGTCGCCTACTACGCGATGATCTCGAACATCGACGACAATGTCGGCCTGCTGCTGGCAAAGCTCGATGAACTGCAGATCGCAGGCGACACGCTTGTGATCTTCCAATCCGACAATGGCGGAACGCACACGCAGCTCTTCAGCGCCGGGATGCGGGCCGGCAAGAATTCGCCGTACGAAGGCGGAACGCATGTGCCGTGTTTCTGGCGCTGGCCCGGTAAGCTAACGGCCGGAGTCGACGTCGATCGGCTGACGGCGCACATCGACTATCTTCCGACGCTAGCCGCACTGAGCGGTGCGAAGCTGCCTGCCGACTTGAAGCTCGATGGCCGCAGCTTGCTGCCACTGCTCGCGGATCGCAAAGCCGAGTGGCCGGATCGCTACATCTTCGTCCACCAGGGCCGCTGGCCGCGCGGCGAGGCCGATTCGGGCAGGTTCACCGGCTGCGCCGTTCGCAACGAGCGGTTCCGCTTCGTCAACAACGCGGAACTCTACGACCTGGCCGTCGATCCCGGCGAAACCACCAACGTCATCGACCAGCACTCCGACGTGGTCGCCGCCATGCGCACGGCGTACGACGCCTGGTGGCAGGATGCCCGGGCCGGCATGGTGAACGAAGATGCCGTTGGCCCGGACGTGAATCCCTTCAAAGCGGCGTACTGGGCCCAGTTCAACCTGACGCCCGACCCGAAGCTGCTGGAGCAGATGAAGTGGTCGGGCGCGGCGAAGCTCGACGCCCGCCCGCCGCGTCGCAAGCAGCGCTAGCCCGCCGGCGAGGTAGCGCTAGCCCGCCGGCGTATGACGCTCAACTGTCAGGCCTACCGCGACATGCTTCGCGAAGGCGACTGGGCGTAGCCGCCCGAATAGTACAGCGCCGCGTCATCGATGATCCACGGCGTCGACCAGTTGCCGTTGTCGCCGCTGCACACGTTGAAGAAGAACGTGTCCAGATGTTCGGCGCGGTAGCCGTACGGGAACTGCGACGTAATGCGATCGCTCGAGGTCAAATCTTCGACCCCTGGTCTGGCGAAATAATGCACCGAACCATCCGGCGTGAACGACATGCCCAGCGTCCACCAGCCGACTTCATCAATCTTCGGCCCGATGAAGTCGTGGCCCATGCCGTTGCCGCGGACCACGATCGCCGCGCCGTCCGGCCGCTTGTCGCCATCGCCCGGATGAAACTGAATGAACATCCCCGGCCAATAGGTTTCCATTTTCATCGAGCTGCTGCTACCGCCGAAGATGCCCTTCTTCTTTTCCGACTTGCGGATGTGGGTGGTGCAGGCCGCGCGGAACCCAAAGCTCGGGCCGCGGCGTTCTTCCCACTCTTCCCAGGGCGGCAGGTAGACGCGGACCACGACGCTCGGCGAGCGCGAAACCGGAATCATGCCGCCTAGCCGGCTGCTGGTGTTCACGATGAAGTCGTCCTGCTCCATCTTATAGCTGTACCGGCCGGGAATGCCCGTCTGTCGCGAGACCATCAGCAGCGCCCCTTCGCTCCCTTCCAGGCCGCCTTCCGGCGTCGGCACGCGTTTCACCACGTCGGGATGCCCGCGCATGATGCCCTCGAACCAGCGGCCGTTCTTCGATTGCCCCGTGGGATATCGCTTCTGCTTGTCGTTCTCGTCGCTACTCTTGGGATTGTTGGGAATGTACATCCACTCCGGATCTTCGAACGTATCGCCAACCTGCGTGATCCGCTGGCCGGTTCCCGGCACGGGCACCTGCGCATAGGCCGCGCACGGTGTGAGACACAGTCCTAGAACGAGGAGCTTCGAGCGCAGAGAATCCATTCTTGCGTCCTTCGCGTTATCGGAGCGCGCCGGAGGGGTGCTACCGGAGCGATGCTTGGCGGGGGTTTTGTTCGAACGGCCGAAAACGCCCTTCGAAGCGGTGCTTTCGTTTCTATCGGAAGCGGCTGGCGCGGCCATCCACTGTTTATCTGCCGATAACCGCCAGGGAATCGCGACAGCAGCCAATTGCTAGCGGGCTGCAACGTGCGACCCCCCTACGCCGCTAACCCTTTTCTTGCTGAGATTTCCGATCGGGTGCCAAAGGTGGCCGTGAGCGCGGCTCACCTGTGCTCTGCTGGCAGTGGCAGCACGGGCTCTTCTAGGTCGTAACGCGCAAAGGTGACTGCTGCTCAGCACCTGTGAAGATATAGGAAGCCGGGGCGCCTGGAAGGATACATTGGGGGTGTTCAACGTCCTCAATGGTCCAACCCAGGAGCCCCAGCATGTCCGCTCAGCATTTTATCGCGCTCGATA
>Ga0169931_10007295_pt1 | contig 16409 bp, 14 predicted proteins | sample Kivu_15m_20L_FD_129675 | JGI IMG/M metagenome (GOLD analysis project Ga0169931, IMG submission 129675) | Freshwater microbial communities from Lake Kivu, Western Province, Rwanda to study Microbial Dark Matter (Phase II) - Kivu_15m_20L... | ecosystem: Environmental > Aquatic > Freshwater > Lake...
AGATGAGGCTATTGACCTTGTGAATAGGATAAACATTGCTGGGAAGAAGTGTATGATAGCAGTGCCCTATCTGTATGAGCAGTCTGAGAGTGATGGTAATGTGTATGAAACACATCATCAGCCAGACCTGACACATGAATTATTTCTAGAGAGATATCCAAGCATGCATTTGTTATACAAGGATGATGGATATGGTTACTACATAAATTATAAATCAACTATGAAGAAGCTATTAGTTATTGTTCCTCACCTATCAACAGGAGGATGTCCACAGGTCACACTGAACAAGGTGGAACTGTTAAAAAACAACTTTGATATTAAGGTGGTGGAGCACTCATTTATTGCCTGGAACTTTGTTGTTCAAAGAAACAAGATTATTAATCTGGTGGGAGAACACAACTTCTATTCTCTTGGACAGAGAAAGTTTATGGAGCTTACAACCATCATTAATAAGTTCCAGCCAGATGTAATATCTATGGAGGAGTTCCCAGAGATGTTCCTAGAGAATGATATATCTGAGCAAATCTATAAGGCAGACAGACCATGGAAAATAGTGGAAACCACACATGATAGCTCTTTCAATCCTAGACACAAGAGATGGATGCCTGACAAGTTTATATTTGTCAGCTCCTACAGCATATTCAAATATGTACACTTAGATGTTCCTATGGAGGTGATTGAGTATCCTGTAGACATCAAGACTAGGAATAAAGCACAGATGCGTGATAAGTTTGGCTTAGAGCATAACTATAAACATTTTGTTGTTGTAGGTTTGTTTACACCACGTAAGAATCAAGCCTATGCATTTGAGATGGCTAGAAGACTCAAGAACTACAATGTAAAATTTCACTTCCTAGGTAACCAAGCAGACAACTTCAAGAGTTATTGGGAACCTCTTATGAATAACAAGCCAGAGAACTGTGTTGTGTGGGGAGAGCGTAGTGATGTAAGTGAGTTTCTCCAAGCATGTGATGTGTTCTTCTTCCCATCTAAGGGAGATAGAGGCAATAAGGAGCTCAATCCTATTGCTATTAAGGAAGCCTTAGAGTATGACGATCTCATCAAAGTGATGTATAACTTAGATGTATATTGTAACAAATATGACGAGGAAGAGAGTGTAGTTTATTTAACTGGTGATATTGATACTGACAGTATAAATATAATGAACAAATTAAACCTCAGTACCATTGATGAGGAAGCTATTATTGTAGGCACCTATCCCAACCTAAAGAGACGTGCAGAACTTACAAAGCAATGTATAGAGTCTCTCAAGCCATTAGGTAGAAAGATTATACTGGTTAGCCATTATCCTGTAGACCAAGAGACACAAAGGATGGTGGATTATTACATCTATGACAAGCACAATCCTCTCACTACACATTCTTATTACACTCTGTTCTATAACAGGGCAGCAGAGTATGACGTTGATGTAAATATTAATCAGTTACACAATGGTAATCAATCACTTACAGTGCTCACCAATATATTCAATGGGTTTAAACATGCCAAAGCACATGGATTTAAACGCTCCTTCTACATAACCTTTGATGTTATTGTTGACCCTAGAGACATAGACATCATTAATAATTCTTTTAGAACAGTTGCTTCTGATAAGAAAGCCTATCTAGCTTTGTTCCATACAGTGTTTAACAATGGGATACAAACTAATGGTATGACGTTCAACACTGACTTCTTTCTACAGAACTTTGATGATGTAAGAACTCCTGAGGAGTACAATGAGATTTGTAAGAAGATAGGTGCTCAGAACTTCCTAGAAGACTACTTAGCTAAGAAGGTGAATGGGTTGAACAAGGATGATCTATACCTGAGACCTATGCAGAAGCAGTCAGGAGATGAGACATTCCTTGAGCACAGTGGTACAGGTGTATCTTCTCACAGTGAGTATTATTCTATTCTACCAGTGGTTGGCAAACCAAACACATTTATGTTCTATTTCTTTACATACAATGTAGATAGTAGGGTGATAAAGGTGAACATAGACAATTCTATGTTTATAATTGACATTGCTAGCACCAAAGAATATAAATATGAGTTTGAATATAGAGGTAAACAAATAGATATAAGCTTTGAGTTTTATGATGGTGATCACATGTATAAGAAAGAAACACACACTATCAATGACAGCACATTAGAAAAGTATAAGAACACAGGAAAGTTCTTATGGAAGAATGTCAAGCCTAGAATTAAACTAGTTCATATACAAACTACAATAAATGATGAAAGAGAAAAAGCAAGCAGAGAGTCTCTTGAAAGAGTCAAAGAGTATGGGTGGAAATATGTTCTACACACTAACGAGCCCTATAGGTCACTGCCACCTAAGCATAACTGCCTTAGACCCAATTGTGTTTCACTCCAGCTCTTCGATGAGCAGCAAACTAAGCAGTATGGTCCTGCACTTACCCCAGCACATTATGGATGCTATGAAGCATTCAAAAATGCCATCTTAACAGAGTTTCATGATTGTGACTTCTTGATAGTGTGCGAAGGAGATTGTTTGATTGATGTACACATACAAGACTTCATACAGAAGGTTGAGAAGTGTTCACAGCTAATGGAACCAAATGGTATAAACTATATGTCCTTTGGAGACACAGCTACATTAGACAATGCATGGCCTCAGAGTCCTGTGATAAAAGATATTAATGAAGACATGTATGTTACAGATCATATCATTGGTTTACAATGCATTATGTTCCCTATATCTATAGCTGATTCCTTAAAAGATAAACTAAGAACTCACCCATGGGATGCAGCAGATATGTATTTTAATAATATCTTTGCAGGACCACAAATGGGTATAGTTAAAGAGAGACTTACCACCCAAGCAGATGGCGTATCACTAATTGATAATTCACTAAAAATCTTTATAAAGAAATGAATATAGTACAAGTTGCCACAGGTACAATAAGCATCCCACCTAATGGTTGGGGAGCTGTAGAGCGTATAATATGGGCATACAAACAAAAGCTAGAGAAGCTAGGAGATGTAGTTGATATACAATATGTTAACCATGTCACCAAACAACCTAATACAATTGTCCATGCACACATAGCAAACCTTGCATTAGAATGTAAGAACAAAGGCATACCATATGTGTTCTCTTTGCATGACCACCACACTGAATGGTATGGCAGAGACAGCTATTGTTACAAGCATAATGTAGAAGCCATCAAAGGATCTATCATATCCTTTACACATGCTGAGCATTTAGTTGACTACTTCCAAGATACAGACAAGCTTTTCTATCTAAGCCATGGTGCTGACACAGAGTTCTTCACTCCCAACTATGCACCTAAGACACATGCATTGTTGATGATAGCTAATAATGGACTAGCTGGAGATAGCAGTATAGACAGGAAAGGATTTAGATATGGCATTGAAGCAGCTAAAGAATTAGGTTTGCCCATCACTATAGCTGGTCATCCTGATAATAAGAACTTCTTTGAGCACCATCAAGATCTCCTTGATTACAATAGGCTTACACTCAAGCTTACCAATCCCACAGATGAAGAGACCAGAGAACTCTATCAATCACACACCATCTTCTTACATCCATCATTCTTAGAGGCAGGTCATCCCAATCTAACACTTATGGAAGCAGCAAGTTCTTGTGTTCCCATTGTGGGAACTTATAGAGGATCCAAGCATATTTATGGTATGTGGGCGATTCCAGGAGTGAGCACAGCAGATGTGGTGACAGGAATTACAGAAACCATAAAGACATACGAATACAGGAGAAAAGAAATGTTTAGTGTACGTGAGAGCTTAGACTGGCAATATGTAGCTAACACCCTGCATAAGTATTATGAAAACGCACTCAAGGTGACTGAGAAGTATAGCTCAGAAAGGACCAAACAATTATATATAAACGCTTATAACAATGCTTAGGTACAATCTTAATATAGTAGATGGTTTGTATTTTGAACTAGTGGATGCTCCAGAAGACAAGGAGTATCATGTTGAGTTTTTGGAAAGAAAGGATGGTAAGATACATGAGTTGTATTCTACTATTCTTAGAAAAGGACACTGGGGAAAGATGAATAAAAAGTACCTAGCTGACTACATTATAGAGATATGGGATAGGTCTGATGAGACCAGACATGTTCTTGTAGATAGAATATCCATACTACAATATATAAGAAATAAGAAGGTGTTTATCACCTTTGAATCTAAAAGTTTGGGAGATACACTTGCTTGGATGCCCTATTGTTTAGAATTCAAAAGGGTATATGATTGTGAGGTGGTGGTGTCTACATTTATGAATGATATGTTTGAATCAGAATACCCTGAACTTGAGTTTGTAGGAAGAGGGAAAGTGGTTCATAACATTATAGGAATGTTTAGACTAGGATGGTATTGGCATGGTGACTTTGAGCCTGCTAATCCAGTGACCATACCTCTACAGCAAACAGCATGTAATATTTTACATTTACCATTCACAGAGATAAAACCTAGAATGTCATTTAGACCAAATGACAGACCTATATACAACAAGTATATAGCTATATCTCCTATTGCTACGTCTGGTTGTAAGGTGTGGGAATACTGGCAGGATTTAATATATGCTTTGATAAACAAAGGATACATGGTATATGATGTGTCCAAGGAAGGAGAACCATCATTAAAAGGACTTGTAGAAGTACCAGAGAGATCCACCCAAGCATTGATGAATATCATCCATCATGCTGAGTTCTTTATAGGACTAGGTTCAGGATCATCTTGGTTGTCCTGGGCACTAAATAAACAAGTGGTAATGATTGCCAACTTCTCACAAGAAGGACATGAGTTTACAGAGAATACAATTAGAATTACAAATAAGAATGTTTGTAATGGATGTTGGAACAATCCTAATTTTAAATTTGAAAGAGGAGATTGGAACTGGTGTCCTGTGCATCAAGGAACAGAGAAACAGTTTGAATGCCAGAAGAGCATTAAAGTAGAAGATGTTATTTCTAATCTACCTTTAGGCCATATTTAATCCATCTATACCATATACGTTCGTGTACATAGTATTGTATGGGCTTCCATAGAAGTTCAGCAATACCAAAAGCTACCCCTGTTTTTACAGAACCTGTAACCACAAGCATTGTAGCAAACCCAATAAGGGTACTGATGAGTCTATAACTAATGGTTTTGGCTATATGTCTTTTCTTATCCACCTTCATAATGTACCCTCTGCTTTCATTTTCTCACGTATCTTGGTGGCAGATATATCATGTACCTCTTGAGGAGGAACGTGTTCTATAACGTCATAACCAATACCCCTACCAATATTAACAGATTCAATATCAGGTATAATAATAACTTTAACTCTTCCTGATTTAACTAAGTCTTGTAGTTCATTAAATAAATTCATCATCACTTCATATGCACACCAAGGATTTTTCTCATCTGGTTCAACATCTCTAATACACAGAAGAACATTCTTTCCTTCATTAAGTCTTTGGTCAATTAACCATCTGTGTCCAGCATGCCAAGGTTGCCATCTACCAACAAACATAGAATATTTATTTTCATTAGAAGATGTAGGTCCTGCTGCTTTAGCTAAGAAGTTTTGCATAAGACATTATTTTAGTTATACAATCATTTATAGATGTAGTAGATGTATTTAGTTTGAGTACTATTTCATTATCATCTGGTTCCTCAAAGTCAGCTACATGATAAGCTTCTCTACCTCTCTGTCCATCGTATGTTAGATAGATCCAGTAGACATCTTTACATAAGCTGTTTAGGTAGTCTCTAGCTTCTTTATATGGATAGACAAGAGACACTACAACATCATCTCCCATATTGCTTAAGAATATAGCTATATCACTAGCTCTGTTTAAGTTTCTTATTCTACCCTCTCTACTGTAGTCTTTGTTTATAAATATCTCTCTAAGCTTATCTCCATCAATATTTATTAACGTAAACTTTTCTTTTATAAGTGCATTAGCTAATGTAGACTTGCCACAATTAGGCTGACCAAATAATACTGTTATCATTTTTTAACATTATATCCAATTATTTCAATAAATGATTCTTCAAGTGCATCATTAATATAACCTATATCTTCTGATGTAAGATATTTTGTTTCAAAGTTTTGATATTCTCTAATTTGTTCAAATTTAAAAAACGCAGATTGTTTAACTAAATAATTTGGTATTTCTATTTTATTAGATAAATTTATTATTTTATTTATTTTTTTAGTTGCAGTTACTTGATTAATAATATCCTCATATCTCATCAATATACTATTATTTAACCATCCTAAATAATAATCCTTATATAATTTTAATATATTCTTCAAGCTAATATTAAAATTTCCAATAATATATTCACCATTACATAACTTATAATCAGAATAATACTCAATTATATCTACACAATTTCTAAAACATATTGATTCTATCCACGTGTAGGGATTTTTTATAATTGTTATAGTAGTGTAATTGTTTAATGTATGTTCCTTATTAAACATATTATGTTTTGTATATTCTTCTGTATAATCTGATACATTGCAATCAGGTAAATTATTTTTAAATAATTCTAAAGCATAATTAGTTCCACTTCTTTGTAATCCATTTATAAATATATTTGTTTTCATTTTTTCAAAGAATCTATAATTTTATTTATATTAAATATTTCAGACTCATTTTTATAAGGACATTCATGAGGAACACCCTCAAAGTTATAACTAAATAGATAGCTATCTGGAAGTTTAAATTCAGGTTTCTGATTAGCTAGAATATTATCATGTAGATTGTATCCAAATATTTCTGGTTTAGTACCTATCCAAAGCACAGTGGATTTTAAGCCTAGTGCTGCTGCTCCATGTTGAAAGCATGAATCAATTAATAGACGCTTGCTACTCACTAATAGCAAACTCATAAGTTCCATTACAGATTGTTGTTTATCAATAATATTAGCACCATTTATTACAAATCCTCCAGGTCTAGTTACTTGGAATATATTGTAGCTTTGACTGAACTCTTCGTGCACAGCTTGCATTACAGAAGGGGGCATATCCCTGGTCCATCTATAAACTGGACCACTTTCTTTGTTAAACGTTCCTCCAGCACTATGTAAAAGAAGAATAGGTTTATCACTTTGCCATAGTCTCTGAGTCATTTGTTTTTCTATATAATTAAATTGAAGAGAAGGCATTTCTCCATTGTATTTAAGACCATATAAGTTACACCAATTCTTGATTAAAGGAAGTTGTCCATGTATATGTTCAGTGGTGAAATAGGGCTCATGTTTAAATATGAGAGAATCTTTACCATCAATATAATCTTGATAGAAATAAATAACATGTGAGTTTGGATACACTCTATCTACAAAATCTAGATTTATAAAAGGTGCAGGCCATGCACATACAACAATAAGTTTCCTGTCAGGGTAATTATTTTTTATGCAGCGTGCTACAGCTGTGGCAGCTATATGTTTTCCTAAACCTCCCTCTATATGAAATATTGAATACTTTTCCATAACTTGTTAGTTTATTTTTGCAAATATAATAAAAATTTTACTTCCAAGACGCTTTATACCAATGTATACCTCTTGTATTCTGAGTTATACATTCTTGTGTAAAGTCTTCATTATAGTAAAAAGGATAAAAATATTGCTTAGGAAGTGTTATGAGGTTTTTATACTTTCTTATTTTCTGTAAATCTATATCACTTAACTTACCACCTTTTAAAGTTTCTACATAGTCTGTTAACATGTAAGGGCCACATGCAACTTCTATTGTATTTAAATAAGTTCTTTTTCCTGTTATTACATCAATATAGTTTTTTAATATAATGGCATGATGTTCACTGCCTTTTTGACCTCCACTGACAGCTCCATTTGCCCATATACATCCATCATCATCTTTTCCTTCAATGCATACAAAGTTTTTTAATTGTAATAGATCATCTATTGGTGCTATTAACTCTACATCAAAGTCTAAATATATACCACCATATTCATAAACTGCCCACCACCTAACAAAATCAGACAAGGGGGAGTACATCTTTTTATCTATTAATTCTTTAAGTTCTGGATATTTATCAGTAGGCAGGTTTGAAAAGTTCCAATGAACTATCTCTAGATTAGGAGCATGCTTACGCCAGCTATCTCTATAGTCAAAGTTTAAATTCCCTTCTAAAAAATAGTGTATCACTTCAATCATTTATAGATAAATCCATCTTTTTTCTTTGCATTTTTTCTTATTGTTTTCAACTTGTAAAAGTTTCTAATAAACAATATTAGTCTTTTAAACATATTTGTATTTTTTTAATATTGATCTTACTATGACATTTTGAGCATCTATTCCATAATGCATTATGTCTCTTGCTCTATTATAAATATTATGAGAATCATCAGGAAATAACATTGTGAGAATATCATCATGATTTTTATATCCTTTAAACAAACTAATCATCATAATTGGTACATTATTCATTTTACATAAACTAATTACTTGTTGTTTTAATTCATTAAATGAATGATGCATTTCTTTTTCATGAAGTAAAAATTCATTGTAAGAACCTTCCCACTCTATTGGTTTTTTAAACCATCCTTTATCTCTTTTATCAACAATTCCTTCTCTTGATAAAAAAGATTCAGGAAGATGAAATATTAATTTATCTTCATCCCAGAATAGTTTTCTGTATATTGACGTCCAAGCTACAATAACTAACTTGGGTTTTTTTAAATTAGAAAGTATTCTTATTAAGTTTATCAAAATTAAATCATTTGATGAACCTGGTGCTGAACCATTTACCAAATGTGCACCTAAATGTTGTGACAATTTATGTGCCCATGTTTCTTTAAGTGGTAGTCCTAAACCTGCAGTGTGACTACATCCTAAGGTGACTATATAGTTATCTTGATCTATCTCATCTATTTCATTCATTCTATACCCTAATGAATTGATCTTATATGATATTGGATTTTTATTTTCCCAATAATCTTTCCACTGATCTCCATATTTAGTAATATTATTATCATACAACTCTTTAGAATCTACTTCATAAAAGTTATGTGTTCCAATTTCTGAAAATGGTCTAGGATGTGGTATTAAATATTCCATTATGACAATATCTTTAAACTATACTTTTGGCACCATCTATCTACATCTTCCTTACTGTTTATTAATGGTTCTCCTTTAATATTCAAACTTGTATTTAAAAGTATTGGACATCCTGTTACAGAGTACCAGTTAGTCAATAGATTATAAATATCTGAATGTGAACCATCTACTGTCTGTACCCTACTTGTATTATCATAGTGAACAATTGCTGGAAACTGTTCTGGATGTTTACAAGGAACAGCAAATTGCATGTAAGGATTATCAAAGTTATCTGGTACATCAAAGTATTCATTTACAAATTCTTTGAGAACCATTGGAGCAAAAGGTCTAAATTTTTCTCTCTTTTTAATACTATTCACCCTATCCTTTACATCAGCTCCTCTAGGATCTGCTAGAATACTTCTGTGTCCAAGTGCCCTTGGTCCAAATTCAGCTTTTCCACTTGCCACTCCAACAATTTTATTGATAAGTAATTCATCTATAATAGCTTGTGTAGGATATTGTTCTCCTATGTTGTGTCCTAAGAATAACGAATCCCAAGGAATGTGTCTATTCAAATTAGCTAGAATACAACCTACACTACTACCAGCATCTCCAGGATTAGGCATTATCCACACATTCTTGTAATGTTTAAAAACTAATGTATTAGCTACACAGTTTAAAGCACATCCTCCTGATAGGACTAGATTAGGTTCATCAAAATGTTCCTTACACCAAACTACAACCCCCTCAAATATATCTTCATATATCTTTTGAACTGCAGCAGCAATATCAAATCTATCTTGTTCACTATTTAAATAAGTCCTCCAGTTTAAACAACCCCTATGTAAGTTTTCTCTAAACTTAATTGCTGGGCTTTTTTTGTCAGGAATCTTTATAAAGAAGTCTTTCAGAATAACATCATAATACTTTTTAGGATCTCCTAAACAAGACATTCCCATAAGTATATACTCCTCCTCCTGTGGCTTTAAACCAATTCTCTGTGTCATTGCACTATACCAGAGACCTATGCTGTCAGGGTACACTTGACTAAATACTTTCTTAAGTCCTGATTTATCAGCTTTCCAAATTGTAAATGTGTCCCACTCTCCAATAGCATCTAGACAAATAACTATAGCATCATCAAATTTACTTGTATAAAATCCTCCTGCAGCATGGCTAAGGTGATGATCAATATACTTTATATCACAAGTTATACCAAACTCTTTTAGATGTTCTTTAATTGATTTAGATGATAGTTCTGACCACTGACCAGCATAAGCTTGTCTTGTTTTTTTTAGAAATGGCCTTTCATAGAAAAATATCTTTTCAGGACTTCCATATTTTAAACATTCATTAATGAGCTCTTGATTAAGTAGATGATCATTTTTTATTCTGCTATATCTTTCAGAATGGCTAGTAAATATAATACTATCACCATCAAAAACAGCAACAGCAGCATCATGACTCATCCCACTAATTCCCCATGTTATACTGGTCATTATTATTTAATTTTGTAATGATTGGTTGTTGCTTTTATTTCTCTAAATAATTTATCATTATAGATTTCATTTTTAAAAGGACAAGGTTCTCCTCTATGAACAACTAACTTATTATCATTATTTCTATAAGATGTATAACTATCATCTAAATGTATGACATAGTTATTTACATCAACATTTATTTTAAACCCATCTAAGGTTATTTTTTTTGAGTATATTACATCTTCATTTTTATAGAAACCTAGATTTTCATCCCATTTATATTTATTAGCAAACTGTCTTTTTCTTATAATAAATGCACCACTGTAATAAAGATTATTATCATAAGGAGCATCGTAGTCTATCATCCAAGACTCACCATTATAATGAACAGGTCTATCCCAATACCTTCCTCCAGTTGATCCTATCACTTTAGTTGTGAATGCTTCTAAGTCCTGGTTTTTAGTAATAAAATTTTTAAAATGTTTTTTAAAACATATTGAAAAAATAATATCATCATCACAGTTTATTATATAATCACCACTTGCTGCATCTGCTCCTATGTTTCTCATTTTTCCAATATTACCTTCTTCAGCTAAATCAGTAGCATCAATTAATGTAATATTATAGTTTTCTAAACCAGCAATATTTCCAACTAAAATAATATCATCAGATATATCTATTGCAGATTTTATACAAGAATGTAACACATCCAATCTTTTACCATTAGTAATTATAACTATAGATATATTCATTTTTATGCAAATGATGTTTGTATAATTTTTGATAACTCATCCCAATATGTATAGTGTGTATAATAATCACTGTTGTTTATATAAGGACTATTAATTTCTTGAACAAATAAATCATTTTGATATATGTCTACTTTATTACCCATTTCTATTATGGAATTGTACATCTTTTGATTTTCATCTTTGTAAAAGTAATTATACCTATTGCAATATATCAATCTATCATGTAGCCTATTTACAACTGTGCTGTCCCATTTAAAATGATGTACTTGTGTAAAATTTTTTTCTTTTGGATATAAGTATTTATTTTCCCAAATCTTGTTTTTAATATTTATTTCTATATTATCAATCCATACAAAATGCTGACCTTCTCCCAAAGAAACATCACCTTTACATAATGTTATCTTATTTGAACAAGCATTACTATATTTGTTTCTAAATGAACATGCGATTGGAAATCGTTCCCATATATTCATTTCCTCCTCTATTTTTTCAAACTTTCCATCTCTACCAACTCTATCTATAAATCCACCAGCAACAAATTTATGTTTTTTATCTTCACACTCATCAATTATTAATTCAATATCTTTTGAATAAACTTGAAACTCATCATCATCTGCAACTATCCACCAATCATTAGGATGTAATAGTTTTATATCATTATAAAATTTTGTAACTTCTGCACCACTATATGGCTTTCTTTGTTTTCTGTGAAAAATTTTTACATTATAATCTTTTGTAATTTCTAAAACCTTTTCTGTTATTGGTTCACTATTAAAATTTTCAAATATTCCAATATGCATTTCACTTACCAAATCTTTGTAATGATTTAGCTGATGTTTTAATATATCTGTTCTTTGACCAACTATTGTAACTAACTTTGGTTTCACTATTGTTTTATTCTTTTTTGTCTCAACTTTATGATATTTTTTTGTTCCAAAGTTAATGGTTTTAAGTTTAATGACAAAACTTTAAAAATATCATCTTTGGATTTTAATGATTCCCATAAATTATATTTACTTTTTCCTGTAACTCCAATATTGTGTACAAACCTAGAGCTTATTTCTGGATGTAAAAATGTTTCATTAGGATCTGATTGAATGCCACCTTTTCCATATTTCTCATTTAAATCTATATATTTTACTTGAGAGTGGTCTAAGCTTCTTCTTGTAACATGTCCATCATATGGTTCTCCATAGTTATTTACTATCTCTTGTAGTGAGTAGTTGTGAATGTAGGACTCTCTAAAGCTTTGAATATCAGCACTTTCCATATTAAAAATAAGAATCCCACTTTCAACATGATTTCCATCTTCCACTTGACAAGCAACTGTTTCATCATTGAATAAACAATCAGGGAAATGAGTATAATCTGCATCCTTAAAAACAACATCTCCATCTGTCCATATTAAGTATCCTTCCTTAATAGAAGATAGAGCATGCTGTATTACAAATCCTTTGTGGCTAAATCTTATTGTGAAATCTTTAACGTGCTTAGAATGATTACTAAGTCTTATATAATCCTCTTTCCATTGTTTGTGTTGAGGTAAGGTTTGTTCATAATCAACCACTTTGATTTGTGGATGTGTGATATTTATATTAGGAATATTGTGAGCATATATTATGGCATATATGTTATTTCTTTTGTTCACTACATTCTTCATAAAAGAATTAATCCATGTTTTACCATATAAATCATACCCATTTTTATGGAAGGTGGTAATAAATGTAATAGGTTTTGTGCTATTAGAAACATTTTTATATTCCTCTTCACTTTTTTTCCAGCTATTATACCAATGATGCTGTAGCCAGTTTCTACTTTCTAAATATGATAACTGTTTTTTATTACCTAGCTTAACCATCACCTCATGAAACAAGTTCATTCCAAAGTTTTGAACCAAATAATCAGAATGCGTATCATAGCTTATACTTTGATGCATTACCATAGAATCTAAAACATGTTTTAAGGCAGGGTGTTTAGGGGAGGCTGCAAAGAAAAAATTAGATGTACCTCCAGACTCCTCCAAAAACAAAACTAGCTCCTCACCATGGGTGAGAGGAGCTAGATTCTGTACACAATGTACATCACAGTCACAATAAATTCCACCATTTACATATATGACAGCAACACGCCAAACGTCTGCTCTCATGATGTCTAGAGGAAGGTTTTCATACATTCTAAGAAAGTTCTCATCAAAATTATTTTTTATAAAACTGTAACACTCTTCGTTATCCATAAATGTGTATTCAAATTCAGGATTGAGAGATATTAAGTTTACTATAAATTTTTTGAGGTTTCTAGATAAATTGTAGTCTTTATGTGTTTGAAATATTTTTTTTGGAATCATTTGATGGTTTATAATTATCTGTTATACTATTTTAAGTGTACCACCATCGCTCCATACAGAACCTGCAGGTAATCCTGAGCTACTAGTTGGTATATTTTTTATAGAAAGATTGTTTACAAATGTTGCACAAGATCTATCAGCAGTGATACAACTTCCAATTATAAATGAATCAGCACATGATGTAGTACTATATTGTCCTCCTAAAATAGCTGAATAGTCACCATTGGCACAGTTATTTCTTCCTCCTCCTATATGACTATAACTTCCAGTTGCACATATTGTATTACAGAGACCACCACTTATATTAGATGCTTGTCCAGAAGCATTGTTGCAAGCTCCACCACCAACGTTTGAACAAAGAGAGAAAATGAAATTTTTACACCCACCACTCACTGTACTATATTCACCCTCTACAACATTACACGATCCTCCATTTATATTTGCATAAGGACCATTCCATAAACAGTTTTCATTACCTCCCCCTATTAATGAAAAATCAGAATCAGTAGAGCAACAACGTATATGGTTACCTGCTCCTCCTGATATAACTGAATAAGAGTTATTAAGTCCTATTGTATTGGATAATCCTCCTCCTATAAAAGAATATATAGTATTATATCCTAAACTATCTGTTTCACAAATCATATTGCCTTCTCCACCTACAATAGCTGAACGTAGTCCTCGAGCAGAATTGTAAAATCCACCACCTACAAATGCTCCACCATTTATGTTATAAGTTTGGTTCTGAAAACCACCTGTAATTACATCAGTCTGTCCTCTTGTTATGTTGCTAAATCCACCACCAACAAAAGCACCGCCAGCATTTAAATTAGTTAGGTTATTGCAACCACCACCAATAACTGACCAATTACCATCATTTAAATTCTCTCGACCACCACCAATTACGCTCCCAAGTCCATTCATAGCATTACAACATCCACCTGATAGAACTGAATAGCTTGATGATGAACTTACTGTATTATTAGTATTTAATGTTGGATATATACTGTTTAGACTATTTGCTTGATATATACTAACTAATGGTGAACCATTTAATGAAATAGTTCCTGTAACATCAATATCACCTGCAATATTAACATCACCTGTAAAATCTACACAAGATGAATCAATGATGAGACAAGGATTATATTCAGTTCCAAGATAAGTTATAGTATTTCCTGAAATTAATACATCACCAAAATCTCCTGAATTAGCACTTACAGTGCCCTGAACAACAAAGTTGGTGTTAGAAATAAAATCATTGTCTATATCTACAGTAATGGATGAGTTACCTAAATACAGAGCATTCGTTAGATATAAATCATACCATTTTTTTGTAGTGGATCCTAGATCATACACTCCATCAAAAAGAGGTAATATATCCTCAGGAACAGCATCAAAGTTTACAATATCACTCACTGATGCTTGGTATGTTGTTCCACTTTGAACAACAGGCAATACTGAGTTTGTTAAAACATTTGTCAGTACTGGCAATTGTGAAATTTTTACGTTAGGCATATTTTTATTATTATTCAGTTATTAAATTATCTCCATTTTCTGATGTTATAGGATTGCTATCTTCAGTTGTAATAAAATTATCAGGTCCTTGTGTTGTAGTAGTACTAGTAGTTGTTGTAGGACAGAATCCTAAAACAAGTTTACCAAATGAGATATTCCAAGGTGTTATATCATCTGGTACTAATAATCTGAAAATTACGTTACTGCCTGAAATTACAGCAGTCAAAGATACACCTAAAAGTGATCCAACAGTGGCATTTCCAAAATCATTTACTGATATTGCATTAGTGTATGGATCCCAAGCAATTGTAAATATACCTGTTCTGTAATTAGTATTATCACTATAACTATAGTTATACACCACAGCATTATTGGTATTTTTTGCAGTGGTATCTATTTGTATTATACCAGATGTAGCAAATTGATAACAAAGAGTTGTAACAGATACGCCTGCACCACTTGTGCCACTTGTACCAGTTATACCACTAGTACCAGCTGTACCACTTGCACCAGTTATACCACTAGTACCAGCTGTACCACTTGCACCAGTTATACCACTAGTTCCACTTGTACCTGTTGCACCAGTTTCTCCACTAGTACCAGCTGTACCATTAGAACTACCACTAGTACCAGCTGTACCATCTATACCACTTGTACCAGCTGTACCATCTATACCACTTGTACCAGCTGTACCACTTGTACCATTTATACCACTAGACCCACTTGTTGCAGATGTTCCTGAAGTTCCACTTAAACCACTTGTTCCACTTAAACCACTAGATCCTGAAATTCCTGAAGAACCATTAAAAGAACCTAAGTTTATATTCCAATTAGTACCTGAACCTAATGTTCCATTGTTTGTACTAACAAATGTTAAACTACCTGTACCACTGTTATATGCTGTTACTCTAGCAAAAAAGTAAATTGAGTTATCTGCTTGACTTGTTAGTACTATGTTTTCACTTATAGTGTATGATAAACCTGTGCCAACAGTTTGAGTTGTTGCAGCACCTACAGGAAGAAACGCACCCCAAGAGAAAGAACCTGTTGTAATATAGCTACTCGAAGTACCTGCTGTACCACTTGTACCAGTTATACCACTAGACCCACTTGATCCAGCTGTACCACTTGTACCAGCTATTCCACTAGAACCACTTGAACCAGTTAATCCACTTGTACCAGCTATTCCACTAGAACCACTTGAACCAGTTAATCCACTTGTACCACTTGATCCAGCTGTACCACTTGCACCA
>Ga0169931_10007296_pt1 | contig 16408 bp, 19 predicted proteins | sample Kivu_15m_20L_FD_129675 | JGI IMG/M metagenome (GOLD analysis project Ga0169931, IMG submission 129675) | Freshwater microbial communities from Lake Kivu, Western Province, Rwanda to study Microbial Dark Matter (Phase II) - Kivu_15m_20L... | ecosystem: Environmental > Aquatic > Freshwater > Lake...
CCTTGGTGTGCCAAGAGGTTACTTCATCACGCCGTCGGGGAATTTATGCACTGGCTACTTGAATCCGCGAATCCAAAGGGATCGCATGTGCATCCTTTTCCTATGCTAACAAGCTACCCACCTCTTACATCGGCGTCAAGGATTGGAAATGGAAATATTCTTTACTGCGGAGAAGGGCAGAAAATTAGGATATCAACATTGTGGACTCGGATATCAGCCCCATCATCAGCTGTTGCTTATGGGCAGTACCCAAGCGGGAAATAGCTGCGGGGAAATGGCGTTAAGCATGCTTGGATGTGCGGCGATGGAGGTCTACCGCGCGACGATGCTGACTTGTGCGGAATAGCCGAACTGCGCAAGGAGTTGCTCTCAGTTTTTCCAGGTCAGGCCGAAGGCGCGCACGTCGGCGACGCCGATTTGGGCCACGGCATCGCGAATGGCTACAAAGTGTGCCGGATCGAATTTGCCTTCCATTAGCGCCGACTCAGCCCAGGCGACGAGCTCAGCCAGGGACAGCTTGTGTTGCAGGTAAACGGCAAGTTTATCGGCAACGGTTTTGCGAGTTATCGAAGCCATCGCCCAGCCTCTCCGCGTTTTTCTTTTACGACAGTTGTTCTTCTTCTCCTCCATGAATCCGCACTGCATTCTCGTCAACAATCCATAACCGACCTTCAATGGTTTCATACTTCAGGACAGGCAGCAATCCTTGCAGGGTGCGCAAGACGTGTGCTCGGCTTTGGTCGCTGAGCCGCATGACAATGAGACCGGAGTATTGGTCAGGCGGGTCGGCGCGAATGTCGGCAAAGTCGAGATCGAGGGTGATAAATATCCGCTGTTCCTCTTGGCAAACTGAAGCGATTGGGAGATCCGGGCGGCCTTGAAGTCCCTGGTCCCACACCGTGAGCGCATCGTGACCGCTCTTCTGAAGAAGGGCGGCGGCGTCAGGTGGGAGATTTTCGTCGATCTTGAATCGCACTAGGCCGCACCGCTCTCTAGGGAAACGATTCGTCCGCGCGCCAATTCAGCGGCGTATTGCAACGCGGCTTGGACATCTTCTTTCGCGAGATGATAGGTGGAGGCAATATGATCGGGAGTTTCGCCTCCTGCGATGTTATCCAGGACCACCGACACCATCACCCGCGTCCCTTTGATACAGGGTTTGCCGTGACAGATAGCGGGGTCTGCGGTAATGCGATCGCGCCAAGTCATAGAGACCTCCCGGATGATGTGTCGTGCTATGCTGGCATAGGATTGTTAACTCTTGCAACGGATTGCATGTTCCACCATTGAATTGACTCTCTCAGAACCCCTTCCTATAATGCCGTTCCATAACTGTTTTGACTGCCTTTCCACCTACTTATGGCTTCCTTTACCAAGGCATCGCTGGCGGAGACATGGGGCAAGGTTCGTGCGGAATGGTCTCATGCCTTTTCGACCAAGGCCGATGCCGAGGTCTTTACCATTGAAGATCTCGCCTTGCTTCAGCGGGTTGCCGATGCAGTGGTGACGCGGGGCATGGCGGCGCCGGCCATCGTGTTCCTGGAGTCCCTCGGTCCCATGAGTTTCCTCGGCAGCCAGGCGCTGCATTTCTTCAGGCCGATCATCGAATGGGCCTTCAATGCCTCGGAGGTCGAGCAGGTGGCCCGGTTGCTTGAACGGCGTGACACGCTCGCTCGCCTGATCACCCTTATCGAGGCGCAGTCTGTGTGATGAGTGCTCCAGCTCACGCCTCCGACACACCCAAGCTCGACTATCCGTTGAACGTCATCGTGGCGACCGATTGCGGCAGCACGACGACCAAGGCCATTCTCATCGAAAAAGTCGGCGGCGAATACCGCCAGACTTATCGGGGTGAAGCGCCGACGACGGTCGAGGCGCCCTTCGAGGACGTGACGCGCGGCGTGCTGAATGCCATTGCCGAAATCGAAGAGCTCTCGGGCCGCAAGATTCTGGACGGCGACAAGATCATCACCCCCTGCCGCGATCCGAAAACCGGCGTCGATATCTACATCTCCACCAGCAGCGCGGGCGGCGGCTTGCAAATGATGGTGACCGGCGTGGTGCAGAACATGACCGGCGAAAGCGCGCAACGGGCCGCCCTTGGCGCCGGGGCGATTGTGATCGATGTGTTAGCGTCGAACGACGGGCGTCTGCCGCATGAAAAAATCGAGCGGATCAGGACCATGCGTCCGGACATGATTTTGATGTCCGGCGGCACTGACGGCGGCGCCGTGACCCATGTCGTGGAGATGGCCGAGTATGTGGCGGCGGCGGAGCCGCGGCCGCGGTTCGGGGCGACGTACAAGCTGCCGCTGATCTATGCGGGCAACAAGGATGCGCAGGGGCAGGTGAAGAAGATCCTGGGCGAGAAGGCCGCCCTTGAAATCACGGAGAATATCCGGCCTGTGCTGGAGCGGGAGGACCTGGCGCCGGCGCGCAATAAGATTCATGACCTCTTTCTTGAGCATGTCATGCAGCAGGCGCCGGGCTATAAAAAGCTGATGGAGATGGCCGGCGCGCCGATCATGCCGACGCCGGCGGCGGTCGGTGTCATCATGGAGACCATCGCGAAGCGCGAGCACCTCAATCTGATCGGGGTCGATATCGGCGGCGCGACGACCGACGTGTTCTCGGTTTTCGAGGGGGTCTTCAATCGCACGGTCAGCGCCAATCTGGGCATGTCCTACAGCATTTCGAATGTGCTGGCCGAGGCGGGGCTCGCGAACATCATGCGGTGGGTGCCGTTCGAGATCGACGAGCAGACGCTGCGCAACCGCATCAAGAACAAGATGGTGCGGCCCACGACGATTCCGCAGACCCTCGACGAATTGCAGATTGAACAGGCCATTTCCCGCGAGGCGTTGCGCCTGGCGCTGATCCATCACAAGTCGCTGGCGACCGGGCTCAAAGGGGTGCAGCAGGAACGGACGATTTCCGATGTGTTCGAACAGGGGGCGTCCGGCAAGACTTTGATCGACATGCTGAAGCTGGATCTCATTGTCGGCAGCGGCGGGATTCTCTCCCATGCGCCGCGCCGGATTCAGTCCATGCTCATGATGGTGGACGCCTACGAGCCCCTCGGGTTCACGAGGTTGTCGGTGGATAGCATCTTCATGATGCCGCATTTGGGCGTGCTCTCGACGATCAACGAGAAGGCCGCGACCGATGTGTTCGTGCGCGATTGCATGGTCTATCTCGGGACCTGCGTGGCCCCGATCGGACAGGCCAAGGCCGGCGAACGGCTGGCCGACTACGAACTGACCTTCCCGGACGGGCGTGTGGTCAAGGATCAGTTGAACATGGGAGAGTTGCAGCTTTTCCCCTTGGGCGTGAATGAACAGGCGACGTTGACGATGCAGCCGGCGAAGGCGATCAATCTGGGTCAGGGGGCCGGGGTGCCGGTGACGCGCGAGGTGCAAGGCGGGGTGGTGGGCGTCATGCTGGATGGCCGCGGCCGGCCGTTGCAGTTGCCCGCCGATTCACCGGCCCGCGTCGCCGCGCTCACCAAATGGTTTAATGCGGTGGAGCTGTATCCGACACAGCATTAAGAACATGGCGCATTCATACACACCAGGGCTGACCGTCACCGAGCAGACCGTCATCAGGCGGCGGCGGCAATTGCCGCTGCCCGGCACCGTGCTGGTCACGGTCGGCGATCGCGTGCAATCGAATCAGCCGGTGGCCAAAGCCGAGTTGCCCGGCAAGGTCTATCCCCTGAATCTCGCCAACCAGCTGGGCGTCGCGCCGGACGAGATTCCGGACTATCTCGTCAAGAAAGCGGGCGAGCCGGTGCAGAAGGATGAGATTCTCGCGGAGAACAAGCCGCTCATGAAATGGTTTAAAACGGAGATCCGCTCGCCGATCACCGGCGTGGTGGAGTCGCTCTCGACGGTGACGGGGCAGGTATTGTTGCGCGAGCCTCCTCGCGTGCTGGATGTCTTAGGCTATGTGGATGGCACGGTCGTGGACGTGCAGCCGCAGCAGGGGGCGACGGTCGAAGCGGTCTGTACGTTGATCCAGGGCATCTTCGGTATCGGCGGCGAGACCTGGGGGACGCTGGCGATGGCGGCTCAGTCACCCGACGAGGTGCTGACACCGGCGCATCTGACAGCCGGCATGAAGGGGAAAATCGTCGTCGGCGGGTCGTTCCTGCCGGCTGAAACGCTGGCCAAGGCGAAAGAAGTGGGGGTCGCGGGCTTGGTGGTCGGGGGGATTCATGATAAGGATCTCCGGGCCCTGCTTGGATATGATCTGGGCGTGGCGATCACCGGCACGGAGCAGGTCGGGTTCACGCTGATTTTGACCGAGGGGTTTGGCACGATTCCGATGGCGCAGAAGACGTTCAAGTTGTTGTCGGCGCATGCCGGGCAGAAGGCGGCCATTTCAGGAGCGACGCAAATTCGCGCCGGGGTCATCCGTCCGGAGATCGTCATTGCCAAGCCGGCTGGCGCACTGTCGGCTGGGGCTGCTGCGGCGCCGCAGCGCGAGGGCATCCAGATCGGCGATCCGGTCCGCATCATCCGCGATCCCCTGTTCGGCAAGATCGGCGAAGTCTCCGCGCTCCCGTCGGATTTGCAGAAGATTCCGACCGAAAGCGATGTGCGGGTGCTGGAAGTGCGGTTCCCAGACGGCCAGGTGGCGGTGGTGCCGAGAACGAATATCGAAGTGATCGAAGGCTCGTGACGGGATGTTGAAAAAGTCCCCCAGCGTCGTTCTCGCGTTATTGATAATTGTCTGTGGCGTGTCATCCACCATTGTTCTGGCGGAGGACCAGTTGGCGCCGCCGGCTCAGGTGCAGGTGTTCGACACGCCCAATGACGGAGGCAAGAGCCTCACGGTTGTCTGGGCGGCGGGGAACCAGGACCGGGACGATGTCCGCTACGAAATCTGGTTCGGAGAGGTTGGCGGCTCCAGCGAGGCAGGTCCGCTCAAAGTAATTGCGGAGTTTTCCGCTGCCTCCCACTATGTGCGCGAGTCCAAGCAGGGCTGGTGGACAAGAGTCGGCGCCTTGACCGATCACCGCTTTATCGTGCGGGACGGGAAGGGGATCGAGCTCAAAGACGGCGTGCGCTACCAGGTCGCGGTGGCTGCGGTGCGCGGGGCGGAGCGCCTGATGGGGCCGGCGCTCCTCGCCACCCCGCAGCCGAATTGGTTCAATTGGAATGCGGTGAACAACCTGGTGCTGGCGGCGCTGTTCGGCGGCCTGGTGTTCTACAGCATCAGCCAGGCGAAGAAGAAAGAGATCTTCCTGCGGCGGATTCCCGGCCTCGATGCGGTGGATGAGGCTATCGGCCGGGCGACCGAACTGGGCAAGCCGATTCTGTATCTGACCGGCGCGCATGACATGAGCGATCCCTCCACGATCGCGGCCGCGGTGATTCTCGGGCGCGTCGCCAAGCGCACGGCGTCGTATGAAACCGAGCTGATGGTGCCGCATCGCGATCCCATCACGATGGCGGTGTGCCAGGAAATCACGAAACAGGCCTATCTCGAAGCGGGCAAGCCGGATCTGTTCAAAGAAGATTCCAACTTTTTCATCACCAGCGATCAATTCAGTTATACGGCGGCCGTAGACGGCATCATGTTGCGCAAGAAACCGGCGGCTAATTTTTTCATGGGCGCGTACTTTGCCGAATCGCTGCTGCTCACGGAGACCGGCGCCAGCACGGGGGCGATCCAGATCGCCGGGACCGACTCCGATCACCAGTTGCCGTTTTTCGTGACGACCTGCGATTACACCTTGATCGGCGAGGAGTTGTACGCCGCCAGCGCCTATCTCTCCCGGGAGCCGGTGCAGATGGGGACGCTGCGCGGGCAGGATCTCGGCAAGGCCGTCCTCCTGGCGGCCATCGGGGTGGGGACGGCGTTGGCCACGCTGGGAGTGATCTTCCACGCGGAGTGGCCGCAGGTGTTTCTCGAATTGTTGAAGGACGTGAAATGATCTTTCTGCGCCGGCAGCTGCCGCTTTTGATCACGATGATCACCGGGCTGGTGTTCGCGGGGCAATATTATGTCCCGCACCCGGCCTCGGAGCAGGTGCTCACCTCGGCAACCAAGTGGATGCAGATCATCGGCGGGTTCGCGCTGGTGCTGGGCGTGACCAGCCTGTTTCATGTCCATGCCGCCAAGATCCGCCGGAAAGAAGCGGGGTGGGGCTACAGTGTCGTCCTCTACGGGGGCATGCTTGGCACGATTGCGGTGGGGCTCTGGGCCAACGGGAAAGAAAGTGTCGAGGGGGTCTCGACGGCGTTCGGCTGGGTCTACAACTTCATGATGGTGCCGCTGCAGGGGACTATGTTCGCCATTCTGGCCTTCTTCATCGCGTCGGCCGCGTACCGGTCGTTCCGCGCCAGGAGCCGGGAGGCGGCGGTGCTGCTCATCGCCGCGGTGATTGTGATGATGGGCCGGGTGCCGCTCGGCGAGTATCTGATCCCCATGAGCGGCGACCTGTCGCAATGGATTCTGAATGTGCTGAACGCCTCGGTGCGGCGCGCGATCCTGATCGGCGTCAGCCTCGGCACCGTGGCCCTGTCGCTGAAAATCATCTTCGGCGTCGAACGGTCGTATCTGGGCGGAGGAAAAGAGTGAGGAGTGATGAGTTTCGCTGAACGCATGCTCAAGATCGACCGGCGGATCATCTTTATGGTGATCGGGCTGTGCACGCTCTTGCCCCTGCTCTATCCGGTCGGGCTGCCGATCAAGATCTCGTCGGAGGTCCGCGGGGTGTACGACTATATCGAGCAGATGCCGGAGCGGTCGGTCTTTGTCTTATCGATCGACTTTGACCCGGCCTCGAAGCCGGAACTCTATCCCCAGGCGGTGGCCATTCTCCGCCATGCTTTCCGCAAGAACCTCCGCGTCGTCACGATGACGCTGTGGGTGTCCGGCACAGGCATGGCCGATCAATTGGTGACGCAAGTCGCGCAAGAGATGGGCAAAGAGCGCGGCAAGGACTACACGTTTCTGGGCTGGAGCCCGGGCGGGACGGCGGTCATCATCAATTTGGGCCAGGACCTCTACAACACCTTTCCGAGCGACTACGGCGGGAAGCCGACGAAGGGCCAGCCGGTGCTGGAGGGGGTGCAGAGCCTCAGGGATGTGAACTATCTTGTCAGCCTCGGCGCGGGAAATCCCGGCGTCGAAGCCTGGTATGTGTTCGGCAAGGACAAGTACAAGTTCGAGCTGGGCGGCGGCTGCACCGGCGTCATTGCGCCCGGACTCTATCCCTTGCTGCGCAGCGGACAGATCAACGGGTTGATCGGCGGACTGCGCGGCGCGGCGGAGTATGAGATCCTGATCGGGCAGAAGGGGCGGGCGGTGGCCGGCATGGATGCCCAGTCAGCCACGCATCTGGCCATCATTGTGCTGGTTGGCCTCTGCAACATCTTCTATTTTTCCATGCGCAGACAGGCACGCCGGCAAGGTGGATAGATGGCCAGGCTGAGTCCCTATGCTCGCCCAACGCGCGGTCTCAGAAGACCCTCGTTGGACGCGCGCAGTCAGGGACTCAGCCTGGCCATACAGGGTTAAGTGGAGATACGGGGAACGCGCAAAGGATCGTACGATGGACGCAACAGTGATCGGAGCATGGGTGGCGACGGGGCTGACGCTCTGTATCCTCTCGTTTCTCTACAAGGATAACCCGCTCTTCAAACTGGCCGAGCACCTCTATGTGGGCGTGTCGGTCGGCTATACGATCGTGAAGGCCTACGATACGGTTCTCGTGCATCTCATTTTCAAGCCGATCGTGGAGAACGGGGAGTGGGTGCTGCTGGTGCCGGTGCTGATCGGCTCATTGATGCTCACCCGCTACGTGCCCAAGGCGTCCTGGTTGTCGCGCTATGCGTTCGCCTTCATCGTCGGCGTCGGGTCCGGGCTGGCGATTCCCCGCACGATCTCGTCGTTTATTTTGAAACAGATTGAAGATACCGTGCGTCCGCTGTTGATGTTGGGGCCGGGCGGTGACGTCACGTTTTCCTGGGATCTGCACAATCCTGCCAGCAGCCTGAACGTGATTATCATTCTGGTCGGTGTGACCTCGGTGCTGTTTTACTTCTTCTTCTCGGTTGAGCACACAGGCCCCGGGAGAGTGGTGGCGCGGACCGGGGTGATGTTCTTGATGATCTCCTTCGGTGCGGCCTTCGGCTATACCGTGATGGCCCGCATGTCGCTCCTGATCGGCCGGCTCACTGACTTGATCGAATTCTCCGACGCGTCCTATGGACGCCCGACGGTGTGGCTGGCGCTCGTGACGATCGGCACGCTCATTTTCCTCAGTCGCAGGGCACAGGGCGAGCCGCCTGAAGAACGGTAGGTTTGTTTGGTCTTTCTAGTCTGTCTTGTCTATTCGGTCTGTCTGGTCGAAGGAGACCAACCAGATAGACCAAACAGACCAGAGAGACTAGACCGACTAGACCGACTAGACAGACTAGACAGACCAAAACGACCAGATCTCCGGTTGCAGCAGCTTCTATCCCTCCATTACAATGGCGCTCCATAAAGGAGCGTTATGACGACCACCACAGCCAAAGACCCCAAGCAATACCCACTCCTGCGCAATCTTCAATTCTCGCCCATTAAAGAAGGCGAGGAACAATACATCGTGCTCTGGGACCCGACCGGATTGAGCAAGGAAAAGCTGGTCTTGCCGCTCAACTACTTCTTCATCATTCAGCATTTCGATGGCGAACATTCGCTTCAAGAGATTGGCGGGATCTATTTGAAGCGTTTCGGCGAGTTCCTCATGCCCGATAAAGTCGGGCAGTTGGTCGCCGATCTCGATACGAAGCTCTTTCTCGAAGGGGACCGGGCGGTGGAGGCCCGGAAACTCCAGCGGGCGCAGTATCGTGAAAGTCCCTTGCGGACAGCGGCCTTCGCCGGGCGCGCCTATGAGGCGGACGGGGCCAAACTGAAAAAGCAGATCGACGGGTTCTTTACCTCCAAGGAAGGGCCGGACTTCAAGCCCTCCGAGAACGCGGGCAAGGCCATCAAAGGGCTGGTGGCGCCGACCTACGACCTCAAGCAAGCCGGCCCGATCTACGCCTGGGCCTATAAAGAGCTGCAGGAGGCCACGCAGCCGGATGTGTATGTCGTCATCGGCACGGCCTACGCGGGTCTCGACAATCTCTTTGCCGTGACGGACAAAGATTTTGACACGCCGCTGGGCGTGGTGAAGGCCGATCAGCCGTTGCTGGCGAAGATCAGAGAACGGTTCCCCGTGGCCTTTGAAGAAGATCTGTGCCACCAGGCCGAACATGCCATTGAATTCCAATTGCCGTTTTTGCAGGACATCGTTGGCCGCAAGAAGCCCTTCACCATCGTGCCGGTCCTCTGTTCCTTTTCCGCGCTGAGCGTGGCGGAGCCGGCGGTCTTGCAGCAGGTGGTCGCGTTTCTGGACGGAGTGCTGGAGATCCTCAAGGCGGACGGCCGGAACTACTGCGTGATCGCGGCGGGAGAATTGGCCCATCTCGGGATGCGCTATGGCGACAAGGAGCCGCCGACGGATTTCTCGTTTCACCGCTCCATGCAGCACGATCTGGAAATGCTCAAGCCGGTGGAAGAGCGGAAAGCGGACGAGTTCGCCAACTACATCATCAAGGAGAACGATCAGCGCCGGATCTCCGGCTTCGCGCCGATCTTCTCGCTCCTGCGCCTGATCGAGGCCGAGTCCGGCCAGGTCCTCCGCTACGACCGCGGCATCACCGACCAATACAACTCCACCGTCACCTACGCCAGCATGGCGTTCTTCTGACGGCTGCTGAAAAAAGCCCCCAACTTCGTTCACGACTCATCGAAATCTTCAGCGTACCCCACCCGGGAAGAGCTGCTTTGGCAGCTCGAGGTTGGGTGGGTGCCGGATCTGGATCCCGAGGCCTGCCGGATGCTCGAGCGCTATGCCTATCCGGGCAATATCCGTGAACTGCAGAACATTCTCGAACGCGCCATGATCTTCTGCCTTCTGCCAAGGGCGGACGCTGACGCCCAATTGCCTGCCCGCTGAGCTGCGGGAGAGCGCGGCGAAAGCCGCCGTGGCTGCGGGCACGGCAACCGATCCGGTCGTGAGGGTCGAGATGAGGCTGGGGCAACAGACGCTCATCGAGGTCGAGCGGGCGCTGATCGACGAAGTGCTGCGCGTGTCGGACTATAACAAGACGTTAGCCGCCAAGCATCTTGGCCTGACGCGGTTTGCGCTGGATCGCCGGCTCAAAAAGGCCGACGACGAGTAACCCGCGCAACCGCGCGGGACTCGATCAAGGCCCTCGGACTCAGCCGGATCAGCCGGAGTTAGCCTGGCTGGGCCGATCGCGAGGCGCTGCCGCCCGCCTCTGGAATTGTGATAACAATCGTGCTCGTGCCTGTCAGGGGATCCAGATCGGCGCGCAGCTCGCCAATGTGCCCACCGAGGATATCGTTGAGCTGATGCTGCAACCGTGCTTGCCCCGCCGCGAAGCGCGTGCGGTGCGCCTGCCTGAGCCGGGTGCGCCCTTCCTGGGTTTGGGCCAGCTGCTCTTCCTCTGGAATGGGCGCGTTTCTGGTCAGCTCCACCTCGATCGCCTGCTCAAGAAAGCGGACGTGAATATGGGAATAGGTGGAGCGCATGACGTCATTGTGAAAATTCAGCATGGCCAGCATGAGGGAATATTCGACGTCGGCCCTGGTTCGAATCGGGTGTGTCATGGCGAGAGTCCCTCCCGGAGATCGTTCAGCGGATCCTGAGGCCGGTGCGGGGATCTTCGAGCGTGGTGCTGAAACGGTCGAGGAGAAATTCTTCCAGTGATCCTGGCAGAGGCTGGCCTGCCCCATCGGGTTCGGGCAGCAGGATGCCGCCGGGCTGCGGTGGCGCGGTTTGTTCAGCGGCTGTGGATGCTTCGGGCATCGGCTTTCCGTCAGAGCAGGAATCTGTCATGGACATGCCTTTTTCCGTGGGTCTCCGCCCCATTGCGATGGCCGCGCGGCCGGAGCCGATGCGGGCCGCGCACATTCCGCAGCCCGCATCGCTCCCGCCATCTATCCGCCGGCAGGCCTAATAGGCCTTGCTGAATCCGGCTTCGCCGTCGTAGTTCCACAACTTCTGGGCGGCGGACCACCACCAGCCCTTCTTGGTCAAGGCGTCCAGGAAGGCATTGACGTCCGCGTCCTGCACGTCCGTGGTCGCCATGAACCGGCAGCGGTACCAATTGACCTGCAGCAAGTCGGGGCTCACGAATCCCGGCCAGACCTTGGTCCCGCGATTGGAAATGAACTCGCACTTGAACGGTCCAATGTCGTCGAATTTCGGGATCCCCTTGTCGGTGATGATGTACATATCGATCCCGACCAGCGTGATCTTGCGCTTCTTCTTCGTCGCTTTAGCGATGTCTGTCAGTGTCGGCATGGGGTTCTCCTTTTTCATTCGGCCAGCAGTCTGGAACTCAGGCCTTCGCATGCATTTTATCGACGATGGCTTGGGCATATTCGTCGGTTGTCGCCGTTCCGCCCACGTCGTAGGTCACGTGTTTGCGCTCGTCGAGCACGGCGAACATGGCCTTTTCGATCCGGTCCGCAGCGGCTGTTTCGTGGAGCCACCGCAGCATCATGACGCCCGAGACCAGCACGGCCGAGGGGTTGACCTTCTTCATCCCGGCATACTTCGGCGCGGAGCCGTGCACGGCTTCGAAAATTGCGCAGCCGTCGCCCACGTTGGCGCCCGGCGCGAACCCGAGGCCGCCCACCAATCCGGCGCAGAGGTCGGTGAGGATATCGCCGTAGAGATTCGGGAGCACCAAACAATCGAACTGCGCCGGGTTTCTCACGAGCTGCATGCAGCAGTTATCGACGATGATGTCGCCCGATTCGATCTCGGGATATTTCTTGGCCACTTCCCGGAACGCGTCCAGAAAGAGCCCGTCGGTCATCTTCATGATGTTGGCCTTGTGGACGCAGAAGATCTTCTTGCGTCCGTTGGCCTTGGCCCACTTGAAGGCGAAGTCGGCAATGCGGTAGGAGCCGGGCCAGGTGATGACCTTCAAACATTGCGCCACTTCATCGGACACCATGTGCTCGATGGCGGCATAGCAATCTTCGGTGTTCTCACGGAAGTTCAAGATGTCGATCTTATCCCAGGGCCGCTTGAGCACGGGGATCAGCTTGGCCGGCCGCACATTGGCATAGAGATCAAACACCTTGCGGAGCGTGACATTCGCGCTTTTGTGGCCGGTCCCGATGGGCGTCGTCGTCGGCCCCTTGAGCGCCACTTTGTTCTTCGCAATATTCTGGATGGTTTTGTCCGGCAAGAGCGTGCCGTATTTATCCAGGCAGTCCAATCCGATCTCTTCATATTCCCACTTGATATCGACACCGCTGGCGTCGATGACCATCCGCACCGCTTCGCAAATTTCCGGGCCGGTGCCCTCTCCTGGTAACATCGTCACGACATGCTGTGTGCCCATTGAGAACCTCCCTTAAGCAGCAAGGGCGATCGGACCATCCGCTCCCTTGAGCGGATGTATCTGCAAGACAGATTCCAGGACGCGCGAAAAACCCTGTTGCCAACGGGCCGCTGAAAATGCCCTGAAATGAGCGGGTTTCCATGGCCTGGCGCTGGCGCCGCATTTGTGCCGGCGTGGGAGAAGGCGCGGCCCGTGCATTGACACACAAGCCGCACGGTTGGCTGTGCGGCAACGCTCGCATTGGCTCCCTGGTATGTGGTTGGGCCGGGGAACATTATGGAGGCAGAATGGAGGGCGGCCGTAGTTCCTGTGAGGGAATGCCAGCGGTATCGGGCGCCTATCCGTCAGGTGAGCGGCGCCGCGCAGCGCCGGAGCCGGTCCATGATTGCCAGGCCCAGGCCCCGTTCTTCGCAAGGTTCGGCGTACAGGCGATCGAGTGCCAGCGCATCCAGCCGGCGGAGCGCCGCGAACAAATTACGCGCTGCCTCGCGCAGATCGCCTGAGGGGGAGAGCACTTCGACCGCGCAGCAGGGGGTGTCCCGCTGGCCTCGTGCCGACATGGCCAGCAGGCCGGCACGTTCGCCATCCTGAACAGGGGGGCGGTATCCCGGAGCCGCCAGAACAGTCATCGGCGTTCGGGTGGCGTAATGGCGGGGGAGCTGGCCCGGCGCGGCTGTGGCCTGGCTGCCATCCGTCCGCAAGACGGGGCCGACGATGTTGCGCAGTTCCGCGAGCGTAACCTGGCCAGGCCGCAGCAGTTCCGGCCAGGTTCCAGCCATCGATACGATGGTGGATTCCACGCCGATCAAGCATGGACCGCCATCGAGAATCAGGTCCACACGATCGCCGAGCCCCTCCCGCACATGTTCCGCGCAGGTCGGACTGACGCAGCCGAATGGATTGGCGCTCGGCGCGGCGATCGGAACGCCCGCTTCCCGGATGAGCGCTTGCGCCACCGGATGAGAGGGCATCCGGACCGCAACGGTGGGGAGACCCGCCGTCACGAGATCGGGAACCCGCGCGTGTTTCGGCAGGACGAGCGTCAGGGGGCCTGGCCAGAACGCCTCCATGAGGCGGCGGTCGCGCGCCGATACGAGCGGTGCCAGCGCCTCCAGCGCGGCCTCGTCCGCGATGTGCACGATCAGGGGATCGAAATGGGGCCGCTGCTTCGCCTCGAAGATGCGCGCCACCGCGTCGGGATTCAGGGCGTCGCCCCCGAGCCCGTACACCGTTTCAGTCGGAAAGGCGACGAGGCCGCCGTTCCGGATGATGCCGGCGGCCAGCCGAATCGACTCAGGGGCCGATGCGGGAAGCACGGTAGCAGATGCCATTATGCTGTCCAATACAGGGGGGCGTTCAGATTGCGCGGCGCAGCCGCTGCGGCACTAGGTGCCCGCATGAAGCCCCCTCCTCTCACCCGTCACGCCTCACGGTTCGTTTTACTGGTTCGTGCTGGCGTCCGGGCGGTTATTCTTCCAATAACTGTCGTCGGGCAGCCCCTTCGCTTCGATCGTAAAGGGCCCCGCTTCCAGCGTCAGCCACTGTTTGGGCGCACAGCAGGTGCCGTCGGGCAGCACATCCCACGAGCCGCGCCGCACCACCAGCGGGCCGGTCGCCAGATCGTCGAAAAACGCCCCGCGCTTGCCGATGCCGTAGAGATTGCGATGCGGCACCTTCACCACGATCTCCGTATCCGTCCAGGACTGCACCAGCGCCGCCGCGCCGTTGAACAACACTTCCGTGCGCGACACGTTGGAAATGACGGTGCTGCCCGAATCCGGCTCGTTGATCTCCACATCCAGCCGCCGCTTGTACGCCTTCTGGCTCAACCCCAGCTCCGTATGTTCCGCCGTCTTCAGAAACGTCCCGAACCCCTTGCCTTTGATCGTCACCAGCGCATCCAGCCCGGCCGATGTGGGATCGTAGGACTCGATCACCGGTGTCACCAGGGTAAACTCCCCGGCGTCCGTCACCACTTCGCCGCGCTCCTGGCAGCAGGAGCCGTCCGCTTTGGGTTTCGAGGCGCTGCGATAGACTTTGACCGGCCCGCTCTTCGCGCTGAAGGGCACCCACACATCGATTCGGTCATCGTGCCAGCGATAGATCACCGCCGGCACCCCACCGATTTCCACGCGGTTGTCGCCCTTGTTGAAATCCATGAAGCTGTAGGGGGTCGCGCCGCTTTCCGAATAGAACCCGAAATGCTCCCCATGAATCTTCAGCAAGGTCCCGATCGGCGCGCTGGCCGGTGTGATCGAGGCGGCTTTCGGCACATGGACGGTAAAGGTGCCGAGCGTGCGCTGCCGGCCCTGGTGCGTGAGGACCAGCGGCCCCGTTTCCGCTCCAAGCGGCACATGCACCACGATCACATCGTCTTTCCATTGCGCCACGGTGGCCAGGCTGTTGCCGATCGACACGGCCTCGCCCGCGCCCTTTGCGGCGCCAAAGCCCTGGCCGAACAACACGACTTTGGTTCCGGCCGGACCGCTCATCGGATCCACCCGCACGCTGGGGATCAAGGCCAGCGGCACCGCATTGCTCGTCACATATTCCACCGGCGCGCAGCAGGATCCATCGGGCAAGGGATCGGACGAGGCTAATCGCACGACCACGTCGCCGGAGGCGGCATTGGCCGGAATCTCCACGTCGATGGTGTCGTCTTTCCACCGCCGGGGGCGCACGACCACCCCGCCGATCACCACATCGTTCACCCCGAACATGGTGTTCGGATCGCGCCCACCCGCCGTGGCGCCGAAATACTGGCCGGTAATCGTGAGCAGGGTCCCGCGTTCCGCCTCGGTCGGGGTGAGCGCGGCAATTTGGGGCGTCACCACGGTCAACGTCCCGGCTGCCAGCTTCTTCTTGCCGATGAACACCTCCACCGGCCCGGTCGCCGCTTTCGCCGGCACCTTCACTTCGACCAGATCGGCCTCCCACCGCTGAATCAGCGCCGGCACCCCCCCAACGGTCACCTTATTGAACTGAACGGATTTGAAGCTGCCCAGCCCCTTGCCGCTCACCACCACGGTCGCGCCGGGCGTCGCCGTTGTCGGCGTGACCTCAATCGTGGGCTGGCCCGCATAGGATGGATGAGAAAGCAGGGCTCCAAGAGCCGCCACAGCAAGAATGACTCGTAGAAGCGTCATGACACCTCTCCTCTAGGTCTGCGTGATACATCACGCGATCAGGTTCAGAGTCCGCTCAGAATGATCGAAAGACACTTCCCTGCACGTGGCACGAGAACCCCACGCACCGGATTAGGAAGGAGCCACCGGGGTACAACGTGAAGCGAGGGACGGTCGGACTATAACAAGCAGATTTTTCGAGTGTCAAGGCGAGCAATGACTACGGCTACACTTGCACAATCAATTCGATTTCAACCGGAGCCTGCCGGGGAAGTTCCGCGGCGCCGACAGCCACGCGGGCGTGTTTGCCGGCTTCGCCGAACACCGCCACGAGGAGGTCTGAGGCACCGTCGAGAACTTGAGGCTGGTCTGTGAACCCAGGCGCCGAGGCAATATGCCCGACCATCTTCACGATCCGCTTCACCTTATCAAGCGATCCAACTTCACCCTGAATGATGGCCAGCGCGTTCAGCGCGGCCACTTTTGACGCTTCCATGCCCTGCTCAATCGACAATCCCTGCCCCAGCTTGCCGGTCATGATGAGCTGCCCGTCCCTCGATGGCAGCACCCCGGACAAAAACAAGAGATCCCCCGCCCGCACCACCGGCACATAATTCGCCACCGGCTTCGGCGCCGCCGGCAATTCGAGATTCAGCGCTTTCAGCTTGGCATCCATTGACATAGATTAAATTGTAAAAAATAAGAAATTCGTGTTATATTTCAGTAGTTTATAAGCTAGTTTTTTTGCTAGTAACTGTTTAGTAACTCTTCCAGACCTTTCCCGCGTCGCTTTTCGCCTCAACATACCCCGCCAAACGCTTCCCGCACCGTTCTAAAATCGTTCTGTAATGACTC
>Ga0169931_10007297_pt1 | contig 16407 bp, 15 predicted proteins | sample Kivu_15m_20L_FD_129675 | JGI IMG/M metagenome (GOLD analysis project Ga0169931, IMG submission 129675) | Freshwater microbial communities from Lake Kivu, Western Province, Rwanda to study Microbial Dark Matter (Phase II) - Kivu_15m_20L... | ecosystem: Environmental > Aquatic > Freshwater > Lake...
GCCCCCGCACCCGCACCCGCACCCACACCGGCACCCACTCCGGCACCCACACCGGCACCGGCGCCCGAACCCGAACCAACGCCAACGCCAACGCCAACGCCAACGCCTGAGTCCGCCGTTTCCGCTGGCGCCCAGTCGAACGCCGAGCCGCCTCGCCCGGATTCGCCATCGCCGCTGCCGGCTGGCAGCTCTGAGCCGGCAGTCTCCGACGCGCCAGCTGCCTCACAATCCTCACCGTCGGAAACACCCGCATCGACTTCCGCGCAGACCGAGCCGGTATCCGCACCAGCCAGCGACCAGCCAGTGCTCGATCAACTGCGCGCGCATCCACTCGCACCGATTGCAGCGCTGATTGCCGGAGTTGTTGTGTTTGCTGGCTTCTGGCTGGCGATGCTGTCGCGACGCGGGCGCAAGGCCGCGAGCCCCAGGACCGACAAACCTGCGCCCGAAGCGGCCCCTGCCCCCACCCCGGTACCCGATTCCCGGGCCGCGGATGAATCCATGCGCGCTGAGCCCACGCTGAAAATGTCTGAGCTGGAACGCGCGATTGGTGGTCGGTTCGACCTGCCTTCGCTCGACATGGATGCGCCAGCCCCACCCGAGTCGCGATCAGCCACTGCGCCCTTCGGCAACAAAGCCGTGCCATCCGGTACGACCCGCACCAGCACCGCCGCCCGCGGCGATGGAATCAGTCGACTGGCCCAGAGCCTGGAGCTCGCGGCCGCCTGCCTGCGTCGCAACGAAATCGAGCTTGCCCGCCGTCTTCTCGAAGATGTGGTGAGAGGGGGCGATGAGGTGCAGCAGGCCTTTGCGCGCAGCCTGCTGTCAAAACTCGATTGAGCAGGACATGATCCGGCAAGCGCGTTTCGGCGACTGCGCGCCGAATGGTTTTCGCGCATGACTCGGCTTGCGCTGGTCCTCGCCTATGACGGCAGCCAATTCGATGGTTGGCAGACTCAGCCGTCAGGCCGGGCGGTTCAGGATCATCTAGAGCGGGCACTTGCTGAGATCGCAGGCCACCGCGTCGCCACGGTGTGCGCGGGGCGAACCGACGCCGGCGTTCACGCGCTCCGACAAGTGGTCCACTTCGACACCGATTCCGAGCGTCCCGAAAGCGCCTGGGTGAGGGGCGTAAACACCCATCTGCCAGACGGGGTGGCGGTCAGACATGCATCCGTTGTCGGCCCAGCATTTCACGCTCGTTTCGGAGCGCTCCGTCGATGCTACCGATATCTTTTGCATGCTTCCCCGGTCAGGCACCCTTTGCTTCATGCACGGGCTGGCTGGACGCACCACGGTCTGGACCATGACCGGATGCGGGAAGCCGCGCTGCTGCTGGTCGGCGAGCATGATTTTTCAGCGTTTCGCTCCTCGCAATGCCAGGCGGCCTCGCCCGTCAGACGGCTCGAACAGTTGTCCATCGAGCCGCATGGGGCGCTGCTTTCTTTCACGGTCATCGGGAACGCGTTTCTTCACCATATGGTGCGCAATCTGGTCGGACTTCTGGTGGCGGTTGGGGCAGGCAGGCACCCACCGGCGTTCGCGGCCGAGCTGCTGGAACACCGTGACAGGCGTCTCGCACCGCCGACCTTCGATCCGTCAGGGCTTTACCTGGAGGGGGTCGCGTACGATGATCGCTTCGCGCTGCCCACTTGGGGTGGCCAACTGGTAACCGATTGGCTCGTGTGAGAACCCGAATCAAATTCTGCGGACTGGTCCGCCCTGACGACATCGACACTGCGGTCGCGCTGGGTGTTGATGCGATCGGCTTCGTGTTCTATCCGAAGAGCCCGCGCTATCTCGATGCGGTCACTGCGGCCAGTCTGCGGCGGCGTTTGCCGTCCTGGGTCACGGCGGTTGGCCTTGTGGTCAATGAATCCGTCGACACGGTTCAACAATTGCGCTCCACGGTGGGGCTGGACGTGGTCCAGTTCCACGGAGATGAAACCCTCACGCTCTGCGATCAGGCCGCTGGCGCACTCCCATGGTGGCGTGCAGTTCGAATGCGCGGCCCAGGTGATTTGCTAGAATCCGCACGCAATTTTCCGGGGGCCGAAGCATTGCTGGTCGATTCGTTCCACGCGGGTTATGGCGGTAGCGGTCAGGTGTTTGACTGGTCCTGGATACCCGCAGATCGCCCGGTTCCTCTTGTTCTTTCTGGCGGGCTCGACCCCGACCGCGTAACGGTCGCCATCGAGCACGTGGCGCCTTTTGCTGTCGATGTGTCCAGCGGCATTCAGGGATCAAACCCCCGCATCAAAGACCCGGCGCTCATGGAGCGCTTTGTCGCTGCGGTGCTCGACGCCGATTCTCGACGGTGTTCTCAGACTTACTTGAAGTTGAAAGCCGATGAAACCCTACGACCTTCCTGATGCCCGAGGCCATTTCGGCCCCTACGGCGGCACCTTCGTGTCTGAAACCCTGATCGAGGCGCTCGAAGCGCTTCGGCAGGCCTATCAGCATTACCGCACCGACCCCGAGTTTGTCGCCGAACTCGAGAGCGAGCTCAAGCACTTCGTCGGCCGACCCAGCCCCATCTATCACGCCAAGCGGTGGTCGCAGCAACTGGGTGGTGCGCAAATTCATTTCAAGCGCGAAGACCTCAATCACACCGGCGCTCACAAAGTAAACAACACCATGGGCCAGGCGCTGCTGGCACGCCGCATGGGTAAGAAGCGCATCATTGCTGAAACCGGCGCGGGCCAGCATGGCGTGGCCACGGCCACCGTGTGCGCTCGATTCGGTATGGAATGCGTGGTTTACATGGGCGTCGACGACGTTGCCAGGCAGGCGCAGAACGTCTATCGCATGAAGCTGCTTGGCGCCACGGTCGTACCGGTGGAATCGGGTTCACGCACGCTGAAAGACGCGCTCAATGAGGCGATGCGCGACTGGGTAACCAACGTTGACAGCACCTTCTACATCATCGGTACTGTCGCTGGGCCGCACCCTTATCCGATGATGGTGCGGGATTTCAATGCCGTGGTGGGACGCGAGTGCCTGACACAGATGCCCGCGCAGATTGGCCGCCAGCCTGATTACATACTCGCCTGCGTCGGCGGTGGCTCCAACGCCATCGGCATTTTCCATCCGTACATTGATGTGCCGGGCGTGAAACTGATTGGGGTCGAAGCGGGTGGCGAGGGTCTCGATTCCGGGCGGCATGCGGCCTCGCTCTCAGCGGGAACGCCGGGCGTCCTGCACGGCAATCGCACTTATCTGCTTCAAGACGGCAACGGGCAGATCGTTGACACGCATTCTGTGTCGGCCGGCCTTGATTATCCGGGGGTGGGCCCCGAGCATGCTTGGCTTAAGGACTCTGGTCGCGCCAGTTATGTGGCCATCACCGATTCCGAAACACTCGAAGCCTTCCACACCTGTTGCACGATCGAGGGCATCATCCCGGCGCTCGAATCGAGTCATGCGATCGCGTACGCCGCCAAACTCGCGCCCACGCTGCGTCCCGATCAACACATTCTGGTGAACCTGTCAGGGCGTGGCGACAAGGACATGCACACCGTGGCCCAACGCGGCGGATTGACTCTCTGACATGGCCAGCCGAATTGCCGTCCGTTTCCAGCTACTCGCCGCAGAAGGTCGTCAGGCGCTGATCCCTTTCTTTACTGCCGGGCATCCGTCGCGCGACTCAACCGTGCAGGTCATGCATGCGCTTGCCCGTGCCGGGGCCGACGTCATCGAACTCGGCGTGCCTTTCTCCGATCCCATGGCCGATGGTCCCGCGATTCAGCGCTCAAGTGAAAAAGCGCTGGCACTTGGGGTGGGATTGTCGGACGTTCTGCAGTGGGTGTCTGAATTTCGAACCACCGATTCAGAGACGCCCGTCGTGCTGATGGGCTACGCCAATCCGATTGAGCGGATGGGTGGCGAACAGTTCCTTGATCGGGCAGCGCAGTCGGGGGTTGATGGCGTCATCGTGGTCGACTACCCGCCCGAAGAGGCAGCCGATTTCGCGCGCATGGCGCGTGAGCGCGGCATTGACCCCATCTTTCTGTTGGCGCCCACCACGGGTAGCGCCCGGATCGACCAGATCCTGTCGGCCGCCAGCGGCTATGTTTATTACGTATCGTTGCGCGGCATCACGGGTGGCACCATCGATATTGACGACGTGGTGAAGCGGGTTTCGCTCATCAAGTCGAGAACGGCTCTGCCCGTCGGGGTGGGCTTCGGAATCCGCGATGCAGCCACCGCCGCAGCGGTGGCGCGCGTCGCCGACGCTGTCATCATCGGAACCCGAATGATCCAATTGCTTGAAGAGGGTCCGGCTGAAGGTGCCGCCTCGCGCGTCGAAGCCTTCATCGCTGAGGTTCGCGCAGCGATTGACGCACGCCCCGGCCGCTGACCCATCCGGTTCGTCGCACATCGGATACTCACTGGAGGACGCTGCAATGAGTTGGCTCGACAAACTGCTGCCGCCCCGGATTCAACGCCAGCCCGCGGGTGGTAAAAAGGTTCCAGAAGGACTGTGGGTCAAATGCCCCTCGTGCGATGCGGTGTTGTATTCGGCTGATCTGGAGTCCAGTCAGAGCGTCTGCCCCAAGTGCAGCCACCACCTCCGAATTTCCGCGCGTCGCAGGCTCGACCTGCTGCTTGATCCCGAGGGACGTTATGAGATCGGGCATGAAGTCCTGCCCATTGATGCACTGAAGTTTCGGGATAGCCGCAAATATCCGGATCGCCTGCAGGAAGCGATCGACGCGACGGGCGAAACCGATGCGCTGGTGGTCATGGGCGGCGCTATTCGGGCGCTTCCGGTTGTCGTGGCGGTGTTCGAATTTGAGTTCATGGGCGGGTCCATGGGTTCGGTTGTGGGCGAACGGTTCGTGCGCGGCGTGCAAACGGCCATCGAGCAGAAAGTGCCATTCGTGTCAGTGGCCGCCTCGGGGGGCGCACGCATGCAGGAAGGCCTGCTGTCCCTGATGCAGATGGCGAAAACCACCGCGGCGCTTGCTCGACTGGCCGAGCATCGGCTGCCTTACATTTCCGTGCTGACCGATCCAACGATGGGCGGTGTGTCAGCCAGCTTCTGTTTTCTGGGCGACGTTGTCATCGCAGAACCCAAAGCACTGATTGGTTTTGCAGGGCCGCGTGTGATCGAACAAACCGTGCGCGAAAAACTGCCGGAAGGCTTCCAGCGCGCAGAGTTCCTCCTGGATAAGGGGGCGATCGACATGATCGTCGACCGTCGCCAGATGCGCGATGAAATCGCACAGCTGCTTGCGCTGCTTACCCGTCAGCCAACCGAGGCCCTGTCCTGAGCGCACCGTTGGCTGATCAATCACTGGATCACTGGCTGGCACGCGTCGAGTCGCTGCATCCTCGAGCCATCGAGCTGGGCCTGGAGCGGGTGCGAACCGTTGCTGAGCGGCTGAGCCTTGCGCTGACGCCGGTTGTTATTACCGTAGCGGGAACCAACGGCAAGGGCTCCACCTGCGCAATGCTCGAGTCGATCCTGCTTGCAGCAGGCTATCGCGTGGGGCTCTACACCTCGCCGCATCTGGTGCACTTCAATGAGCGGGCGCGCATCAATGGCGTCGCGGTCTCCAATGAATGGCTGGTTGAAAGATTTGAGCAGGTTGAGCGCGCAAGAGGCGATACGCCGCTTACCTATTTTGAATTCACCACGCTCGCCATCCTGCTCGGATTTCAGCACTCGCCCCTGGATGCGCTCATCCTGGAGGTGGGGCTTGGTGGTCGGCTCGATGCTGTCAACCTGATTGATGCGGATTGCGCAATCGTCACCTCCATCGATCTTGATCACATGGAGTATCTGGGGCCAACCCGCGACGCGATTGGCTTTGAGAAGGCGCATGTCTACCGCGCAGCACGCCCTGCGATTTGCACCGATCCGGTGCCACCTGCGACGCTGGTCGACCACGCCAATCGGATCGGGGCTGACCTGTGGCTGTTTGGACGCGACTTCAACTATTCCGGCGACCGGCAGCAGTGGGCCTACGGTGGGCGATCGCTGCGGCGCGCCAGCCTCGCGTATCCCGCACTGCGGGGCGCCAATCAGTTGCTCAACGCCTCGGGCGTGCTGGCGGCACTTGAGTCTCTACGCGACCGGCTGCCGGTGAGTGCGCAGGCAATTCGGCAGGGTTTTGCGCTGGTTGAGTTGCCGGGCCGCTTTCAGGTGCTTGCCGGACGACCGTCAATCATTCTCGACGTGGCGCACAATCCTCACGCGGCGGCGCACCTGGCGAGCAATCTCGACAACATGGGGTTTTTCCCGGAGACCTGGGCGGTGTTTGGCGCGATGCGTGACAAAGACCTCGACCGCATCATCGCTGCACTCGGCGAGAGAATCGATCATTGGCTTCTGGTCGACCTCCCTGGGCCCCGGGCTGCGCCTGCCGCGCTGCTGGCCGAACGTGTCGCTGCGGTTCGATCAGGCGCCAATGCCCCCGTGCACACAGAGTGCTTTGCAAGTCCCAGGCAAGCGATGGAGCGCGCCGGTGCCGGCGCAAGTGTCGATGATAGAATCGTCGTTTTTGGGTCATTCCTGACCGTCGCGGACATCCTCTCAGCCCGTGCAGAAGCATCCCCATCCCGCACAGCCTGATCCCCGATCGATCCGATCGACGCGCCGGAGCCCCCATGGCCCGGCGTGACACGACCGATCAGGCGCCCGCCGATCCCGGACTCCCGTTCAAACGCCGGGCGCGCCGGCGGCTGGTCGGGGCGTTAGTCATCGGCCTGGGTGTCGCGGCCACGCTGCCATTTGTGCTCGATCGCGAGCCGCGCTATCCCAAGCCCGATATCCGCGTTGACATTCCCTCGCGCGATGCGCAACTGCCGGTACGGGTGCAAAACGAAACCGAGCAGTCCGCGTCGACCACCCCGCGCGGGCCGATGAATGCAGACGCCGCTCGCGCGTCGCGCGCCGAAGCGGGAAGAGCGGCGGAGGCGCGCGCGTCGGCAGCGGGTAATGCACCGGTTGATGCGGCGCAGGCCGCGTCGGAGGCGCGGCAGCAGGCACGTCAGCCCATGACGCAGCAGCTTGATGTTCCTCAGGAGGGCGCCGCGCAGGGTCGTGCCGCCACGCCGCCGCGGGCGGACGCTGATGCGGCCGCTCGGGCTGCTGCAGCCAAAGCCGAGGCAGCGCGTCTGGAGGCGCAGCGTCAGGAAGCTGCCAAGGCGGAAGCCGCGAAGGCGGAAGCCGCCCGCGCCAACGCGGCTCGGCAGGAGGCTGCGCGTGCGGACGCCGCCCGACAGGAGGCTTTGCGTCAGGAGGCAATGCGTGCAGAAGCCGCCAGGGCGCAGCAGCAGGCCGCCGCTACCGCGGCTGCACGCGCCGAACCCGCGAAGCCCGCCAGCGATGCGGCCGCGCAAGCCCGCACGCATCCCAGCCAGAACTGGGCAGTGCAGATTGGTCAGTTTGCGCGCCCCGAAAATGCGCGCGCTGCTGAAGCCAGGGCAAGCAACCTCGGCCTTCGTGCGTACAGTGAAACGCTTCAAACGGCGCAGGGTGAGCGCGTGCGTGTTCGTGCCGGGCCGTTTGCCACGCGGGCTGCTGCAGAGGAGGCGCGCAGTCGACTGATTGGTGCTGGACTCGAAGCTGCGCTGATTGCTCCCGAGGCTGGGCGATGAGCGGGCTGACAGCCTGGGACTGGCTGCTGGGCGGAATTCTGTTTGTATCGGTTTCTCTGGGGCTCATCCGCGGCCTGGTCCGTACCGCGTTCGCGTTGGCCTCCTGGGTGGTGGCCCTGGCTGGCGCCCTGCTGGGCAGCCCGCTCATCATTGCCGCGCTGGGGCTCGCTGCCCCCGTCTGGGCGCTCGCTCTGCCGGTGTTTCTAGTTCTTTTTCTACTCACCCGCTATACGGGCTTGTTGATCGCCAAAGGATTGGTCGCCGTGGGGCTGGGCGGCGTCGATCGCATGCTGGGCGGTGCGGTAGGCGTGGCGCGGGCGCTGATCGTGTTTGGCATCATTGCGCTGGTTGCCGCCGCAGCCGGGTTTGATCGCGATGCTGCATGGCGCGATGCGCGCTGCCGGCCGCTGCTTGATGAAATCAGCGCCCGACTGATGCCGCACCTTCCCGTCCGCCCCGGCGGCCCGGTGAAGGCCGCCTGAATCCTCTCGCCGAGCAAGGAGGCGTGCCATGTGCGGAATTCTCGGGGTTGTGTCCCGGTCAGCGGTCAATCAGCTGCTCTATGACGGCCTGCTGCTCCTCCAGCATCGCGGGCAGGACGCCGCCGGAATCGCCACCGCATCCAACAAGAAGTTCAGCCTCCACAAGGCCAATGGCCTGGTCAGAGATGTTTTCAGAACGCGAAACATGCGGGCGCTGCCGGGTAACTCAGGCATTGCGCATGTACGGTATCCCACGGCAGGGTCGGCGTCCGACTCGGAAGAGGCGCAGCCGTTCTACGTGAACGCGCCCTTTGGCATCACGCTGGCGCATAACGGCAACCTCACCAACGCCGGGCAGCTGTCCGAAGAAATGTTCAGGCGGGATCGTCGCCATATCAATACCGCGTCCGATTCCGAAGTGCTGCTCAATGTTCTGGCGCATGAGCTGCAGGAAAAAGCGCGTGGCATCACGCTTGACCCCGAGACGATTTTCGCGGCGGTCTCTGGCCTTCAGCAGCGCGTGCGTGGCGCTTACGCCTGCGTGGCCGAAATCGCGGGCTACGGCATTCTTGCGTTCCGCGATCCGTACGGAATTCGACCGCTCTGCTATGGGGCGGCGGAAACCGATGCAGGCACCGAGTATCTGGTGGCCTCAGAATCCGTCGCGCTCGAGGGGCTTGGGTTTCGACTGGTCCGGGATATCCAGCCCGGCGAGGCGGTGTTCATCGATCTCGATGGCAACTTTCACACGCGGCAGTGCGCGGCATCGTCGTCTCTCAACCCCTGCATTTTCGAGTTTGTTTATTTTGCCCGGCCCGACTCGCTGATCGACGGCACATCGGTGTATGGCGCGCGTCTGCGAATGGGGGAATATCTTGCCGAGACCATCGCCCGCCAACTTCGAGCGGGCGACATTGATGTGGTGATGCCCATTCCGGACACCTCGCGACCGTCGGCGATGCAGCTCGCGAATCGACTGGGTCTTGATTATCGCGAAGGCTTCCTCAAGAACCGCTACGTGGGTCGCACCTTCATCATGCCCGGGCAGTCTGTCCGCAAGAAGTCGGTCCGGCAGAAGCTCAATGCGATGAGCGTCGAGTTTCGCGGTAAAAACGTGCTGCTGGTTGACGACTCAATTGTGCGCGGAACCACGTCGAGCGAAATCGTGCAGATGGCGCGCGATGCGGGCGCGAACAAGGTGTATTTCGCTTCAGCATCGCCGCCGGTTCGCTTTCCGAATGTCTACGGCATTGACATGCCGACGCGTGGCGAGCTGATCGCCCACGGCAGAAGCGATGAAGAAATCTGCAAGGCAATCGGCGCCGATGCGTTGGTCTATCAGTCGGTGGACTCAATGAAGCGTTCGGTTTCCGATCTGAATCCGACGCTTACCCGCTTTGAGGCGTCCTGCTTTGACGGGCAGTACATCACCGGTGATGTGTCGCCTGATTATCTCGATCAGCTTGAGGCGGGCCGATTGCTCATCGGTACCGGGCCTGGAGAAGAGCGTACGCTTAGCCAGATGAATCTGCAGTTCGCCGTGGCGGGCGACTGATCTTTCAGGAAATCTGATGTCTGACTCCCTTTCGTTTGACACGCTGGCGGTGCGCGCCGGCATCGAGCGCTCGCAGTTCGGTGAACATGCCGAGCCCATCTATCTCACCTCGAGCTTTGTGTTCGAGAATTCAGCGCAAGCCGCTGCCCGGTTCGCAGGCACCGATCGCGGTCCGGTGTACTCGCGCTTTACCAATCCCACCGTGCAGGCATTTTGCGACCGGCTGGCGGCGCTCGAGGGCGCGCCTGCGTGCCTGGCCACCGCATCGGGCATGTCGGCGATCATGGCAACGCTGATGAGCCTGACACGCGCTGGCGACCATGTGGTCTCGGCGGCAGGGGTCTTCGGCGCCAGCATGCAGCTGTTCAATTTTTTCGGTCGCTATGGTGTCGACACCACCTACGTGCCGCTGGCCGATACCGAGGCCTGGCGCCGCGCAATCAAGCCCAACACGCGCATGCTTTACATGGAGTCGCCGTCGAATCCCTTAACCGAGGTGGGTGACATCCGGGCGCTCGCGCAGATCGCTTCTGACGCCGGCGCAGTGCTGGTGGTCGACAACTGTTTCTGTTCGCCTGCGCTGCAGCGGCCCTTTGAGATGGGTGCGCATGTGGTGCTTCATTCGGCCACCAAATACATCGACGGCCAGGGCAGGGTTCTGGGCGGCGCTGTGCTGGGCAGCGAGCAATACATCCGCGAGCTTCTGCTGCCGGTGTTGCGCACCGCCGGGCCGTCGCTGTCGCCGTTCAATGCCTGGGTTCTGCTGAAAGGGCTTGAAACGCTCTCGCTTCGAATGGAGCGGCAGTCGGTCAATGCGCTGGAAGTGGCGCGTTGGCTGGAGGCACATCCGCGCGTGGCGCGTGTGCACTACCCTGGTCTGGCATCGCACCCTCAGCATGCACTTGCCATGAGTCAGCAAAAAACCGGGGGAGCAATCGTGGCGTTTGAAGTGAAGGGGGCCGACCCTGACAGCCTTCGAGCCCGCGCATGGGCCACGATCGATCAGTGCAAGCTGCTGTCCATTACCGGTAATCTGGGCGACACCAAAACCACGATCACGCATCCGGCCAGCACCACTCATGGCCGTCTCACGCCCGAGGCGCGTCTGGCAGCAGGGGTGACTGAGGGGCTGATTCGTCTGGCGGTTGGCGTCGAATCGCCTACTGATATCTGCGCTGATCTGGCGCGCGGCCTGGAAGCCTGACAGTCGGTGGCACACATCATGAACACAACAACCGAGAGTCCGTTTCGCGTTTCCCGCTCGCGTCGCGTTGAGCGTCTGGTGGAGGGCATGCCCACGCAGGATGGCGCGGGGGTGAAGCTGGTCCGGGTTCTCACGCAAGATCTGCAGCGCCGGCTCGATCCGTTCCTGATGCTTGATAACTTCCGTTCTGACGATCCAGGCGACTACATCGCAGGGTTTCCTGATCATCCGCATCGCGGCTTTGAAACCGTCACCTACATGCTGGCCGGCTGCATGCGGCATCGCGATAGCGTGGGTAACGAAGGGCTCATCAATTCCGGGGGTGTGCAGTGGATGACGGCGGGCCGCGGCATCATTCACTCGGAAATGCCCGAGCAGCAGGATGGTCTGATGGAGGGGTTCCAGCTTTGGGTGAACCTGCCAGCCAACCTGAAAATGACCACACCAGGCTGGCGCGACATTCCTGGCGCCCAGGTTCCCGAAGTGATCAGTGCCGAGGGCGTGCGCGTACGGGTGATTGCCGGCTGTGCGCATGGCGTCACGGGGGCCGTACCCGAGGGGTCGGTTGATCCGGTATTGCTTGATCTGCATTTTGATGCGCCGGGTTCCATCGATATTGAGCTGCCGCCAGGACACAATGCCTTCGCCTATGTTTACCGCGGTTCGCTGCGGGTGGGCGATAGCGCTGTGCCGCAGCAGCGGATGGCGGTGCTTGAAACCCGCGCCGAGGCCGATGGCGTGTCGATTCGCGCTGATGCGCCGGCGCGAGCGGTACTGATCGCCGGCCGACCGCTCAATGAGCCGATTGCCCAGTACGGCCCGTTTGTCATGAATACCCGCGATGAGCTGATGCAGGCGGTGCGTGATTATCAGAGCGGCAACTTCGCCTGAGGTGCCGTTCGCCCGTGACGCATGCGGTAGCCACCGTGGCTCATGCAGTCGCAGCGCGATAGCCCTGCGCGTGCAGATATTGCGTTATCGGAAATTTCGGCTGCGGTTGACCAGCGCGCCCAGTAGCGCCGAGTGATCGATGACGCGCGCGGCCACCAGATGCGTGACCGTGCCGCCGCCGTGCTCATGGCGCTGCCAGTGTCCGTAGACGGTCATGAGCTGCGCGCTGAGCAGCGCTGCGCGAAAGCGCTCGAACACGGCAGGCCAGACAATGACATTGACCGTACCGGTTTCGTCTTCGAGCGTGACGAACAGGGTGCCGCGGGCGGTTTCGGGGCGCTGGCGGTGAGTGACCAGCCCGCTTGCCCGTGCAATGCGGCCATCGGGGTAGCCGGCGAGTGTTGAAGCGGGTTCGATACGCAGGCGGTTGAGCTTTTCGCGCAGCAGCGCGAGCGGATGTCGCCCCATTGGAATGCCGAGCGCACGATAGTCGGCCACGATGTCTTCGCCCTCAGTGGGGGGGGCGATTGTGATGGGGGGTTCGTCAATGCGGGTTTGATTCAGCAGCCCACCGGTGAGTCGGCCCGCGGCAGCAGCCCAATACGCCTGACGTCGATGGCCAGCCAGCGCAAGCAGCGCGCCGGCGTCGGCGAGTGCGCGCAGCGCTGCGGCATCGAGCTGCGCGCACTGAGCGAGATCGTCGACGTCGTCAAATGCGAAGCCGTTCAAGCGGGCGGGGTCCTGCAGCCGCTGCTCGCGCGCGTCAATGATGCGTGCCATGGCAGCAGCGGATAGTCCGCGTATCTGTGCAAGACCGAGGCGTACGGCGGGCTGCGCAGCGGGTTCGTCAGATTCTTCGAGCGTGCACTGCGGCTGGCTGATCAGCACGTCGGCCGGGCGTACTTCGATGCCGTGCGCGCGCGCGTCGCGCACCAGTTGCGCGGGCGCATAAAAGCCCAGGGGCTGACTGTCGAGCATGGCCGCGAGAAACGCGGCGGGTTCATGGCGTTTGATCCAGCAGCTGACATAGACCAGTAGCGCGAAGCTGGCGGCATGGCTTTCGGGAAAGCCGTATTCGCCGAAGCCCTCGATCTGGCTGAAGATGCGTTGCGCGAATTCAGGTTCATAGCCGCGCGCGAGCATGCCCTGGATGACGCGCTGCTGAAAAGCGTCGAGCCCGCCTTTGCGACGCCAGGCCGCCATGGCGCGGCGCAGCTGATCGGCCTCGCCCGGGCTGAAGCCCGCCGCCAGCATGGCGATCTGCATGACCTGCTCCTGGAAGATGGGCACGCCCAGTGTGCGTTCGAGCGCAGGTCGGATTTCGTCGCGCGGATAGTCAACGGGCTCAAGCCCCTGACGGCGCCGCAGATAGGGATGAACCATGCCGCCCTGAATGGGCCCGGGCCGAACGATGGCCACCTCGATGACCAGATCGTAGAAACAGCGCGGCTGCAGCCGGGGCAGCATGCTCATTTGCGCGCGCGATTCGATCTGGAAGACGCCGACCGTATCGGCGCGGCTGATCATTTCATAGGTGGCGGGGTCTTCCGAGGGAATGTCCTGGATGCGGAAGGCAACGATGGGCGGCGCATTGGGGGCCCGCTGATTGCCCCGCCGCCACGGGTCTCGGCGGAAAGTGATGAGCTCGAGCGCGCGGCGGATGGCGCTCAGCATGCCGAGCGCCAGCACATCGACTTTCAGCAGCCCCAGTGCATCGAGATCGTCCTTGTCCCATTCAATGACGGTGCGCTCGGCCATGGCTGCGTTTTCGACCGGTACCAGACGCGTGAGCCGGTCGCGCGCGATGACAAAGCCGCCCGTGTGCTGCGACAGATGGCGCGGAAAGGTTTGCAGTGTTCCAACGAGTTCGAGCCAGCGGGTGACGATTGGTGCATCGGGGTTGAGCCCGGCTTCGGTGAGACGAGCGCGATCGGGCGCGCCACGCCATGAGGACAGGGTGCCTGCCAGACGCTCGATGCAGCTTGCATCGATGGCAAGTGCCTTGCCCACGTCACGGAGTGCGGACCGGGTGCGATAGCGGATGACGGTGGCGGTAAGCGCTGCACGATGGCGACCGTATTTTTGATAGAGGTACTGGATGACCTCTTCGCGGCGCTGATGTTCGAAGTCGACGTCGATATCGGGGGGCTCGTTGCGCTCACGGCTGATGAAGCGCTCGAACAGTACGCTCAGACGAGCGGGATCCACCTCGGTGATGCCGAGCGCATAGCAGACTGCCGAGTTGGCGGCAGAGCCGCGCCCCTGGCACAGAATGCCGCGGTCGCGTGCGAAGTGAACGATGTCGGCAACCGTGAGGAAATAGGGTTCGTAGCGCAGTTCGCTGATCAGGTTGAGTTCGTGTTCGATCTGTTCGCGGACGCTGGCGGGCACGCCTGCCGGATAGCGCCCCGGCAGGCCGCGCTCAACCAGTTCGCGCAGCCAGCTGGCGGGCGTATGCCCCGCGGGCACGATTTCATCGGGATATTCGTAGCGCAGTTCGTCAAGCGAGAAACTGCTGCAGGCGGCGACTTCCAGGGTTTGCTCGAGCAGCTCGGCCGGATAGAGGCTTGCGAGCCTCAGGCGACTGCGAAGATGTTGTTCAGCGTTGGGTGCCAGTGCATGACCGCAGTGCGCAACCGGCTGGCCCAGCCGGATGGCGGCGAGTGTGTCATGCAGCGGTTTACGCGAGCGGCGGTGCATGTGAACGTCGCCGGCCGCGACCAGCGGCATACCGCTTGCACGGCCCAGCGCGCGCAGCTGTTCGAGCCGGGCGCTGTCATGGCCGTAGGCAAGCAGTTCAACCGCCAGCCAGGCGCGATCGGCAAAGCGCTCGCGCAGCAGGGTGGCCAGCGAGGCCAGGCCGGGCTGCCCTGTGATCAGACCCTGTGCGGGAACCAGTAACGCTGTGCAACCGGGCACGCCGTCATCAAGATCGGCAGGCAACAGCTGGTAGTGGCCCTTGGGTGCCCGGGCGCGTGCCGTACTGATCAGTTCGCTGAGCCTGCCGTAGCCCTCGCGATGACGCGCCAGCAGCACGAGTTTGGGCGCAACATTGCCTGCGCGCGACAGGCTGCCCAATGCGTTGGCGTGCGCTGGTTTCAGACAGTTGTGCAGCGAAAACTCGGCGCCGATCAGCAGCGGAAAACCCTGTGTGCGCGCCTGCAGATGCGCGCGCACCACGCCGGCAAGCGAACATTCGTCGGTAATGGCGAGCGCCGCGTAGCCAAGCTCACGCGCGCGATCGACCAGTTCCTCGGGGTGCGACGCGCCCCGCAGGAATGAGAAATTACTGATGCAGTGAAGCTCGGCATAGGCAGGCAACATGCCACCAATAATACTGTATAAAAAAACAGTTATGCCATGTCGTTCAGTGGTGTTGATCCCACGCACACCGTCGGGCAGCACACAGTCGCGCGGCTATACTCTGCACACCTCCCCGATCGTTCAGAGAGCAAGCATGAATATCCGCTTCACCAACCGTCTGGGCCGGCCGCTGTTGTACGGGGTCGCGTTTGTGCTCGCGGTCACCGCTTATCCGGTCTCGGCTCAGGTCGTCTCGGTCAAAGATCCCTGGGTACGAAGCACCGTGCCGCGTCAGAAGGCCACTGCCGCCTATATGGAAATTACCGCTGGTCGCGCGTCGCGTCTGCTCGAGGTCAGTTCGCCCGTGGCAGGCGTCGCCGAGATCCATGAAATGCGCATGGAAAAAGATGTGATGCGCATGCGGGCCATTGCCGCGCTCGAGCTGTCAGCCGGCCAGCCCGTTACGCTGGAGCCCGGCGGCTATCACCTCATGCTGATGGACCTGAAGGTCCAGATCAAAGACGGCGACAAAGTGCCCATCACGCTGGTCTTCGAACTGCGCAATGGTAGCCGCGAAACCGCTCAGATCACGGCTGTTGCCCGCTCGCCGCAGCCTGCATCGTCGCACGGGGCCGGACACGGCAAGTCGCATTCGCACTGAGGAGCGCGCCCATGGCAAACCCCGTACCGCTCGTCAATGTCATGAATCAGCACCGGCTGGCTGAGCCCACGCCCTATGAAAATCTGCTGGGTGACGCGATTGAGCGCGTCTTCGCAGCCGGCATCCATGATCTCGATGCCATGGTGCGCATGCTGAACGACAGCGGTCCAACCGGGCCCGATGGCGAGCCCTGGACTGCGGCAGGGCTGGAGGCCGAGCTTGCACGTCTGGGTGCCTGATCCCGGGCGCGCGCCCTCAAGATCGGCCAGTCTGAAAGACAGTCACGGAGTCGAACGATGAACGCCCCCACCCCTGTGCATCAGGATGCTGTCGAACGTATTTTGTCGCGCGGTCTCGCCAACTACTGGTTTCCCGTGTGTCCCGCTTCGTGGGTGAAGGATCGGCCGATTTCGCTGCGACGTCTTGGCCGCAAGCTGGTGCTCTGGCGTGATGCCACGGGAGTCGTTCGCGCGCTCGAGGTTCACTGCCCACATCGCGGCGCCGCGCTATCGATGGGCGAGGTGCTCGGTGACCGAATCGCCTGCGCGTATCACGGTGTTCAAGTTCGTTGCGACGGCGTCGTCACGCGTGTGCCTGGCAGTCCTGGCTGTAAGCGCGAGGGCTCGAGAGCCACTCGGGTGTACCCCGCGCAGGAAGACCAGGGTGCGACTTTTGTTTACAACAGCGCCGAGACCCACCGCGA
>Ga0169931_10007298_pt1 | contig 16407 bp, 6 predicted proteins | sample Kivu_15m_20L_FD_129675 | JGI IMG/M metagenome (GOLD analysis project Ga0169931, IMG submission 129675) | Freshwater microbial communities from Lake Kivu, Western Province, Rwanda to study Microbial Dark Matter (Phase II) - Kivu_15m_20L... | ecosystem: Environmental > Aquatic > Freshwater > Lake ...
CAATTGAATTATAAACTCAATTTGTAGGGGGATCGAATTCAATTTTCTCTGTTTTTAATTCACAAAATCAGCAGCCAATAGGGTTGTTGAAGTGGAATTTATTTGTTTTGGACAGCAGTGGTTGTAGATGCATTAAAAAATTGGGAAAATACCGTGTTTAATTATCGTGAAAATTGAACATTATTATTGGCATCACTAGAATTAGTGATTGCTCATAAATTATTAATAATCAATGTTTTGTAATTTAATCACTAATTTTAGTGATTTACTTTTTTGTTTTTTCATGACAGTTTTGCATTAAACTTAAATCTCATGAAAAAGCACATTTTCACAGTATTATTTTTTACACTCCTTGCTATGCGTTCAATTGCACAGGAGGTACATTGCAACATGGTGAAGCTCACTACGGAATCGTTGGTTCAAAGCAGTGAACTGATCGTTCGCGCCAGAGTCATCGAACGCCAGTCTGTCTGGAATGCTTCAAAAACAAATATTTATACCATTCACCAATTGATGGTTTTGGAATCATACAAGGGAAATCCGGGAGCGGAAATCACTTTGGTTACCGAGGGTGGAGACCTGGATGAATTATCCATCCAATTCAGTGATCGAATTGACCTCTTTACCGGCGATGAGGCTGTCTTAATGCTTAATCAAATCCCCGGCCATTGGAAAGGGCTTCCATCTCTGACCAATGCCTATTGCGTTGGAATGTCTTTGGAGGGTGTTTTTTGGGTTGATTCCAATACGCGCAATGTATCTGACATCTTTGATCGCTTTAAGAATATGGATCAACTGAAGCGCAGTTTTCAAAATATCACAGGTGAAACGCCAAGAATTTTCATCCCGGAGTCGAGAAATAACATTCCTCAAACCAACGGAAATGCAGCTGCAACAATTTCATCTTTGAGTCCGACCGTGATTACCGCTGGTACTAAATCCATCCTCACGATTAATGGTAGTGGATTTGGTGCTACCCGCGGTACAGGATTCGTTGAGTTTACAACAGCATTAGGTGCTTTCGCAAAGCCATTGGCTAAAGATTACGTATCCTGGAGCGACAACCAGATTAGAGTAATGGTTCCATCGAGGCTTGAAGGTCAATCAGCAGATAATGCAGCAGCCAATGGACAAGTAAGGGTAACACCAAATGGTGGGGCCTTAGCAACAAGCGCCGGATCAATTACAGTGAGATATGCACTGTTTAATGTCCCAATCTCAACACTGGATACAGCTGCAATTATGAATGCGGGAAATCTCAACAATTCAGGAGGATATACTTTTCAATTCAATGATCAATTCAATTCCACGTTTACAGCAGAAGGCCGGGAGACCTTTTTAAGAGCCATGAATAAGTGGATCTGTGCAACCAGAATCAACTGGACCGTTTCTCCAAACGAAAGTGCCATCCGAACCAGTGGCAATGATGCAGTGAATGTTATCAGCGATGATGTTGTGAGTCCTTTGCCGGCAAGTGTACTTGGAAGGGCAACCAATCAGGTTTCGGCTTGCGGTTCAGGAAATGCAACCAAAGCGATTACCACTGGTGTGGATATATTATTTAATGATAATGCTGCTGGATTTGCCTGGAATTTCGGAAGTGATGCACCAACTGCTTCAGAAGTTGATTTTGAAACTGTGGCCTTGCATGAATTGGGACACCTGCATCAATTATCACACACCAGAAGTACTTCTTCAGAAGTTATGGCCGCAACAGTAGCCGCAGGGTTTAGTCGCAAGAATTTAACACAGAATGATATTGATGGCGGACTGGATGTGATGACACGAAGTTCGGTGAGTGTGGGATGCGGAGTAGGCGCACATCAGCTGATCAATCAAACTGTTTCTATTTCAACAACTGCTGTTTTCCCGGTTTGTACTTCATCTCAGGTGAACTTTACAGCGACAACAAGCAACGTACAAGGAACTCCGAATCTGGTTTGGAAAAGAAATGGAGTAGTTTCCGGAAATGGAACCACATTCTCAATCATCAATCCCCAAAACAATGAAACCATTACTTGCGAATTGCAAGGATGTGCTACAGTGGTCTCAAACAGCATTGTAGTTACTACGATACAAGTACAACACTTAAGCGGGCCACTTTGTGTAGCGGGAGAAGGAACAATTACAGCCCAGTATACAGGTGGTTTCCCGGGTTTTGGCGGGAGTGGTATTGGTGGAGATCTCATTGTCCCAGACTGGATTTTATCGCCCGGCATTACCAGTCCTCAACTTAGTGGAACTTTGCTAACGGCCAATTTTTCACCTACCTTCACCAGTGGCACCATCCGGATTGTTTATTTCTCTCCGAGCTGCAATGCCAATATTGACGAATCAATCAATGTAGTCCGCGGACCTTCTGCTGCAATCAGTTACGCTCAACCATCGTATTGTAAAAACATTACTACAGCGCAGGCTGTAACAAGGGTAGGTGCAACAAACGGAACCTATTTCTCAACTCCAACGGGACTTAGCATCAACAGCACGACCGGTGCCATAACACCCTCTACCTCAAGTACAGGGACTTACACTGTATCTTATGCATTACCTGCTTCAGGAGGTTGTTCTCCCTTTACTGCTACAGCAACAGTAACGATCGTTAGCACTCCATTTGCTATATTTCAATTCTTTAACCCCAATTTCTGTCGATCAAACACAGGCACAGTAACACCGGTTGTACAACAAGCACCCGGAATAAGCTTTTCCGCGAGCCCGGCGGGATTGTCTTTTAATACTTCTACAGGTGCCATTCGTCCATCTTTGAGTTCAGCTGGCACTTATACACTCACGATGACCATCGCCGGCACTGGTGGATGTGGCCCTGTAGGTTCATCCAGAACCATAACAATCATCAATCAGTTAGCAACTCCTGGCTCGATCTCCGGTACAACAACTGGATTCTGTAATACCAGCAGAACGTTTTCAGTAGCGGCTGTTCCCGGAGCAAGCTCATACCAATGGACAATCCCAACAGGTACTTCTATTTCTGGAAATGCAACAGGGAATTCAATAGTTTTGGTATCGGGTGCCGGATTTTCAGGGGGAACGCTATCGGTTCGGGCTATTGCTTCTAATGGTTGTAATAGCAACTTAAGAAGCACTACTTTATCAACTGGAGTTCCGGCCCAACCGGGCAACATTACCAAAACAGGAGGGACGCTTTTTGTGGCCACAGGAACAGCTTCAGTAACAAGTGTTACAGGTGCTACAAGCTACACCTGGACTGCAACGGGGGCAAACATCACAAGTGGACAAGGAACAAACAGCATTGGTTTTGTCCGAACCAGTTCAAGTAGCTATACGCTGTGTGTTAGAGCAAACAACAATTGTGGCAGTTCGGCAAATAGATGCGCAACAATTCCAGTGACCATGTATGCTCCGCTTGAACAACAAGAGGATAAAGCAACCGCCGAAAACTTGTCTATTCAGGCGAAAAGCATCCCGACACTATTCCCAAATCCAGCTACTGATATGCTCAATTTAAAGTTTGAAGAAGACTGGATGGGACAAGAAATTCAGGCTGAAATTGTTGGTGTGGATGGCAAAGTATACCTTAATAAGCAAATCATTCCGGGAGAAGCAGGCAGCGAGGAAAATGATATTTCGACACTGCCCAAGGGGCTTTACCTCATTAGACTTTCGACTCCGGAAGGCTACACAACACTTAGATTTATCAAGCAGTAATTGCAACACGTCGCATACCGAACGGCTTCCCTTTGAGGAAGCCGTTTTGCGTTTGCAGGAAATGCGTTTTTCATTGTCAGGATTGTTGAAATGGATTCTTCATTTTCAGACGCTCCATGACCATTTGCCGAGGTCTAAATTAAATTTTGGTTTGCGCCAGGGATTGCAGCCGGCAGCCCCCGAAGCGATGAACGGGATTTATCTTGCCGGGGTAGCAAAACGCAAAGGGGCTAAGGCGTAAAGCCCGGTGCCCATTGATTTGTCAAAAATGGCCATTGAAGCCGGGTAGGGCAGGCGCCCAAATACTTACGAATGTATTTGCGAATAAACCCAAAAAATAAAAACACCACCTTCGCTGCTTCTTTGTTCTGCCGTAGCCCAAGACTGATGCGCTCCTGATCTACATTAAACCCCGAATTCACTTTGAAGGAAAAAATTAAAACAAAAGCCTACATGCAAAAAGATGTAATATTTAGCAACAACTTTCACTTTAATAAACAGGAAAAACTCAAAAAATGAATTAAGAACTAAATGATTCAGGAATGATATGTTGCATTTTTCAAGTGAAGAAAAATCTTGTTGAAGAATATGTTAAAAGCGAGGCCGGTGAAAATTCGGCAGCCCTTAACTTAATGTTCAGGAGGAAACAAATTCCTGAATTACATTAGTCTTTTAGATAAACTTGAATTGAATATATCTTCTTTTAAAAAAAAACAATAGCAAATGGCCATAAATAAACAACGAATAATTGGATTTGATTTAGCCAGGGCTTATGCCATTTTGGGCATGTTTATCGTTAATTATAATATTGTGTTCGGCAACTTTGAAAACAAAACCGGACTGGGTTATTTCCTCTCCATGTTTAGCGGAAATTCATCTACCGTGTTCGTTATGCTTGCAGGAATGGGCCTTGCTTTAATGTCCAACCGAAACGATTATAACAGCGCAGAAAAATCACGATTACGAAATAACATTTTAAAAAGAGCATTATTTCTGTTTGTTTTGGGCATATTGTTACAAACGTTTTGGCCTGCCGATATTCTTCACTTTTATGCTGCTTACATGTCTGTTGGCGCATGCATCATTTTCCTAAACCGTAAATTCTATTTATGGATTTCGGGCGCAGCAGTTGCCATTTTTCATATCCTGTTTTTTTTAATTCCATTTGATACATACTGGAATTTCGAAACATTTGAATATAATCATTTCTGGACATTCAGTGGTTTTTTAACCAATTACTTATACAATGGTTGGAATGCTGTATTTCCCTGGTTGGCATTTTTTACCACCGGAATGTATTTAGGACGATTAAACTGGCAACATCCAAAAACCCATAAAAGGATATTTGTAATTGGACTTGCTTTATACCTTGTCGTTTTACTTGTTCAAATTTTAGCAAATGCATTTTCGCGAAATATCCAATTCCTAGAATTAATCAATGCCGATTACTTACCACCCATGTTGCCATTTATTCTAAGCACAACCGGTTTTGGTTTTATGTTAATTGCTGCATTTATGTATTTAGGCAATCTGACTGAATATAAAAAATGGGCCAAAAACATTGCTGCCGTTGGCCAAATGACACTCACTCATTATATACTGCACTTAACTTTGGGACTGTTTTTATTTGCGGGAATATTCGGCAAAGACCTTACCACTGAGCTTGCTGATAAGAATTATATTGCACCCGAATTTATTTTAATTTTTTCGCTTGCCTATTTTATATTCAGCATTTTATTGACGAAAATTTGGAAACAAAAATTTAAAAACGGACCGTTTGAAGCACTCATGCGAAAGGTGTCAGGATAAAAATCCCCATGCTTTGCATGTAGAAAATCAATGGATTAAAACCGCAGCAAATTGGACTTCCGAATTCAGCAGACTCAATCAAAGGCAGAAATACGTATTACCTCAGCAAGGTAATTTGTCCGTTCTTTACAATATCTCTGTTGGTATTACTTCGCATTTCAAGTCGGTAAACATACACTCCCGGTGGCAACACCTCGTCATTCTCAGTCTTCCCATCCCAGCCTTCATTCACGTCCTGGGTATGGAAAATTTCTGCTCCCCAGCGATCAAAAATGGTTAAACTAAATCGTCTGATATTCTCTCCAACAACCTTAAAAGCTTCGTTGTGACCATCGTTATTTGGTGTAAACGCTGATGGAATATAATATTCAGTGCCGTATTCAACCACGACAGAATGACTAATGGAATCGCTGCAACCGGCAGCATTAACAACTACCTGCGTAATTTCGTAAACGCCTTCTTCGGTAAAAGTGTAACTGTTTGTGTAACCCAAAATGGTATCATTCTCAATCACATAATAAGCGAATTGTGCATTCTCGGCAAAAGAAACGATTTCCATTTCTTCTCCTCCGATAAACACCGTTTCGGGCGTGGTTCTAAATCCAGCCACCGGCTGCTCAAGTACCTGAATAAGATTGGCTTGCGTTTCTGAGGATGTACAACCAAACTCATTGCTTGCAGTTAAAGTAACTCCAAAGTAACCGCTTTGTAAATAGGTGTGCTCGGCATTTGCACCTTGTCCCGAATTTCCATCTCCAAAACTCCAGCTGTACGTAAGGTTATCGCTGCCTGCGGCAGGAAGTGCTGAAAACTCACTGTTTAGCGGAATGCACCCTTTTATTCCATCCACATCAAAGCTTGCCGACGGATGAGGATTCACACGAACACTGTCGATAAATGGCTCCGAAGTGCAACCAAACTGGGTAATAACGAGTGAAACCACCTGAGTTCCTTCCACATCAAACTGAACACCATTCTGATGTTCTTCGCCGGGCGAATGTGAATAAGCATGTGGACCGAGATTCCATGCGAAGCTTGCATTTTCTGTATAAGAACCATTGTTTATGAAATTGAACGAATTGCCTTCAAAACACTGATCTTCAGGAACAATATACGATGCCACCGGCACAGGTGCCACATAAACAGAAACGGTATCTGTGTTCACACAATACTGATCGCTTACTTCCACTGTTAAAATAACCTGTTCAACATAATTATGAATGGTCTCAAGCGAAACCAAAGGATTGTTAATGGTATCGCTACTCAACCCGGCATGATTCATCCAGCGAAAGCTGTAACCCGGCATATCAAAGGCGTTAAGTTGAACCGAATCTCCTGAACATAACTGCGTGGCAAGGCCGGCATCTGCAAATGGCAAAGCCCTTACCTGAATGGACGAATGAAACGTGTCGGAACTGCATCCGTTTTCGATAATTGCTAAGCTTAATTGCTTGTTTCCGGCCTCCGGCCAGATGAGTTCAAAAGGACCTCCAGCTGACCCGGAAACCACCTCGGCGCCATCAAAATCCCAGCTAAACGAAGCTATATTGCCGGCAACTCCATTAAATTCCAGCTCCATTGAGGCTCCTTCGCAAGCATGCTCAGGAACGACAAAAGCTGCTGTTGGAATTTCGTGTACCAATATTTCATGAATAACAGGCTCTGATATACACATTGCATCAGCCACGCTCAACATAATCTGGTAGGTGCCTGCCGCACTCCAACTAAATTCAGGAGAAGTATTGCTTGATAAATCTTCGTAAGAGACTTGATCGGCAACCCAAAGAAATGAAGCAGTAAGTGTGGTTACTTGGTCGTAAATGGCCTGGATGGTATCGCCTGCGCACATCACATCAGGAATTGTAAAACCAGCAAGCGGAACGGCTATTGAATGCACAAATGCCGTTGTGGTATCTGTATTGAAATCAGCCATACTCAAATAAAGTGATACCTGAGCAACAGTTTCATTGTCCCAAACTACCTGGTAAGGCCCGGAGCCGGAGCCGGAAATCACCTCAGCGCCATCAAAATCCCAGTGAAACTGGGTCTGAGAATTGGCAATGCCGGTATAGGTAATTGTGACGGGAGTGCCCGCACAAACTGTATCTGCTGATATGGTAAAAGTTGAAGCCGGAATGGGAAGAACGGTAATATCCTGCGTTATTGGTCCGTCAGCACAAGCACCCAAAGTCATTTCCAATGTTACAGGAAAGGTACCTGAAACCGCATATTCTAATATCAATTCCGAATCAGGCGAACCTGAAACATAAGTGGCAGAAGGATAATCCCATGCAATTACGGTACCCGCAGGTGCATTGCCTGTAAAATCAACAGTGGCCTGCTGACCCTCATAAATGGTATCGTTTACTAAAAAACTTGCCGTTGGCGCCGGAAAAACCTCAAAGTTTTGTGTTTCAATTGTCGAATTGCAGCCACTGTCCTCGATATAAAGTCCGACAGGCCAGATACCTGCCGCTGGAAAAATGATCTGATAAGGCCCCTGCGCCGAACCTTCTGAATAAATAGTTGCCTCAAAATCGTAGGTGAAAATGGCGTTTGCACTAGCTGAACCGGCAAAAGAAACAGTAATTGTATCTCCGGCGCAAGCCGAACCGCTCAATAAAAAGGAAGCATCTGGCGAAGCAAGTACATTCACAACCTGATTTTCCTGACTTGAATTACAACCTCCATAACTTGTTGTTAATGTAATAGTTTCTGTACCTGCTTGTGGATACTCTATTGTAAATGGACCCGATGCGGAACCATTGATAATATTGCCCGAACCGAAATTCCAGCTAAAATTAGTACCCGGATCAGCCACTCCTGAGTATTCAACCTGAACTGTTCCACCTTCGCAAGTGGATGCACCCGCAGAGAACAAAGCAGAAGGCGTTTCCTGAACAAAAATCTGTTGAACAAGCGGAGCAGAAACACAGGTGTTTTCAGTAACTGTCAAACTAATTTGGCTTGCACCTTGAACCGGATAATTCACCGAATAATCAATCCCCGGATTTGAAGTGGATAAAACTCCGGTTCCAAAATTCCAGTCGTAATTTGCAGCCGCTGAGGCATTTCCGGTATAGGTTATAAGTGCATCAGTACCTTCACAAAAGGCTGTTGGCAAAGTGAAACTGGCAATAGGTATAGCGTTTACCAGTACCTGCTGCGTCATTACAGGCGAGGGAATACCCATTTGTGTAATAACCAGACTGATGCTTTTGAGCCCCGGACTGTCCCAGGTAATTTCAAAGGGTCCGTCTGCACTGCCCGAAACAATGGTACCTCCATCAAAATCCCATGCGTAGGTTGAGCCGGGCAAACTAGTGCCGGTAAACTGAACCATAGAAATAGCTTCTTCACAAACAGGCGATTGTGCCGTAAACGTGGCAATCGCATTGGCCAATACTTCTGTTGTTGAACTGGCCGTTGAAGGCGGACAAATACCGTCATTCACAGTACAGGTTATTGTATAAATTCCGGCTGTAGGCCAGGATATCTGATACGGTCCCTGTCCCGAACCTGAAAGCACTGTTCCGCCTTGAAAATCCCAGGTATAAGTAGCTCCCGCAGGTGTTTCTCCGGTATAATTAACTGAAACAGCAGATGCAATTCCCGCATACTGCGGAGATGAAACAGAAGCATTTACAGGGTCTTGCACATTCACAGCTTGAGAACCGATCCCGGATGTACATCCGTTCTCCTCTACCTGTAAATCAATCATATGAATTCCTGAGGAATAAGTTAACTCAAGCGGGCCGTTGCCCGAACCTGAAACCCAGGCACCAGAAGGGTAAGCCCAGTTAAATGTAGCAGCCGAAGAAGCCGTTCCGGTATAAGTAAGAGTTACAATATCGTTCTGACAAACAGGCGTAGTTACCGTAAAATCGGCCGTTGGCGAAGGCAATAACAGCATGCTTTGCAACACAGGTGTTGAAATACAGCTACCGCTGGATGCAAAAACACTTACTGTAGCTGTACCAGCATTGTTCCATGTAACCATATGCGGACCAGCACCTGTTGCCGTAACTAAGCTTGCTCCTGTTCCAAAATTCCAGTTATAAGTCACTCCCGGAAAAGCAGCATTCGAAAGCTGAATAGCCACAGGTGATCCTTCGCAGGCATTCGCAGGCAAAGTAAAGCTCGCCATTGGCGGATTTTGAACAGATACGGTATGTGTGGTTGTGGCCGACACGCAACCGTTTTCGACTACCTGCAAGGTAATAGTGGCTGTTCCTGCTCCAGAATAAATAACCGAATGTGGGCCCTGACTTGTTGCTGAACCGGGCGATGATCCTGAACCAAAATTCCATGCATACAATGCACCTGCACCTGCATTACCGGTATAGGTTGTTGCAACCGAATTGCCGGCACATGCTGTTGCTGGCACAGCAAAGTTTGAATTGGGTGTCTGGTTAACAGTAACTGTTTGCGTAGTAACTGTCGAAGTAAAGCCTCCTTCAGTAACTGAAAGAGTAATGGTTTTTACTCCGTTTGTAGGCCAACTTACGGTGTGTGGACCAGCTCCAGTGCCGGGAGTGGCACTTCCTCCACCGAAATTCCAAGAGTAAGTGGCCATGGGCGACGCATTGCCGGTATAAGTTACCGTTGCACTTGAACCTGAACAAATACTGGAATTAACAGAGAAAGATGATGTAACCGCGGTTACTACAGCGATATTCTGTGTTGCAATACTGGTGCATCCATTCAAAGTAGCACTTAAAGTGATCGAATTTGTTCCCAGTCCTGTAAATGTTATATTGTGTGGACCTGGCCCTGTGGCCGCAGCAGGACTTGCTCCCACTCCAAAGTTCCATGTATAGGTCGCTCCGGCTTGCGCAGGCCCCGAAATTCCAATTGAAACCGGAACGCCACTTCCTGCGATAGCAGGCGCAGAAATGGAAGCCGTTGCACCCGAATTAACGGTAACCGATTGGTTAGCTGTTGAAATGCAGCCTCCGGCCGATGCAGTTAATGTTATAGATGGGGTTCCTGCTGATGACCAGATTACAGAATGAGGACCGGCACCCGTTCCGCTTGCGGGACTTGCTCCTGTGCCAAAATTCCATGTGTAAGTTGCCCCTGCTTGCGCTGCACCCGTGAGTGATACCGATACCGGACTACCTGCACAAACAGGTGAAGGTGCCGAAATAGCAGCAACCGGAAGCGCATTTACAGCAATAACCTGAGTTTGCAATGGAACGGTGCAAGCACCGCTCACCATATTGAGTCCAATCGTTTTTGACCCTGCACTCGAATAAGTAACGCTGTGTGGTCCAATGCCTGTAGCCGTTGCAGGACTGGCTCCGACACCAAAATCCCAGTTATAAGTATCTGAAACCGTACCGTTTCCGGTGTAAGTTATAAGTAAGGTCGCACCAACGCATGCGGGTGAAGGAACCGAAAAGGTAGCCGTAGGCTCGGAGCGCACATCAATCAACTGTGAGGAAGATGCGCTGCAACCTGCATATGAAGCTTGCAATGAAACTGTTGCAGTAGCCGCCGAAGACCAGCTCACCTGATATGGCCCGGCGCCTGATCCGCTTATGACAGTGCCGCCTCCAAAATTCCAGGTAAATGTGGTGCCCGGTAAGTATGGCCCCGGAGCGTTTATAGTTACCGGTGCTCCTAAACAGGCTGTTGAAGGCATCGAAACAGCCGCTGAAGGCGGATTTTGAACAACAACATTTACAGTTGCCGGTGCCGAAGTACATCCACCGGAGGTGATTGTTAAGGTGGCCGTTTTAGTTCCGGGTGTGGAATAAGTCACTGAAACAGGTCCTGCGGAGGTAGACGTTGCCGGACTTGCTCCTGCTCCAAAATTCCAGCTACAGGTTGTACCCGCTGCCAGTGGTCCGGAACTAATGGAATAATTGAGGGCTGTTCCTGTGCAAACGGAAGCAGCAGACGCGGCTATAGTAACAACAGGTGCATTGTTAACCGTAATGTTTTGAGAAACAGCTGCAGAGCTGCATCCGTTCTGAGAAACTGTAAGAGAAACCGTTTTTAATCCGGCCGTAGGCCAGGAAATACTTAATGGTCCTTGTGTGTTAGCAGGAGCAGGTGTCCCACCATTCACATTCCATGTGTATGTTGCCAGCGGTGGAGCAGGTGCACTTCCTGTATATGTTATAGCTGCTGAATTGCCAATGCAAACAGAGGAAGGCAAAGAAAAATTCGCAGTTGGTATGGCTGTTACATTTACGGTTTGGCTTGTAACCGGCGATGTACAACCTCCTTCGGAAGTCGTTAAGGTGATTGTTTTTGAACCGGCCGTTGACCAACTTACACTATGCGGTCCCGCTGTTGTTGCTGTTGCGGGAGTGGCTCCTGCACCAAAATTCCAGGCGTAAGTAGCTCCAACACCGGCTGTGCCGGTAAATGTTAATGTTGCAGGTGCACCTGCACACACTGTGGAAGGTGACGCTGTAAATGTAGAAGTTGGTGCATTGACAACGTTAATGGTGTGGCTAGTTGTAGATGAACAGGCTCCTGATGTTAAAGTGAGTGTTACTGTTTTTGTGCCAGTGGTACTCCAGGAAACATTGTGATTCCCTCCGGTGCTTGCTGTTGCCGGGCTGGCCCCTGAACCAAAATTCCAGGCGTATGTCGCGCCGGGAGGCGCTGAACCTGCAAAAGCTACCAAAGCTGTACTTCCCATACAGGCTGAAGCTGGTAAAGTAAAAGCTGAATTAGGTGGTGCAATTACGTTTACTGTTTGCGAACTGGTCCCTGGAGAACACAAGCCCGAAGTGGGCGTAACTGTTAAGCTAACATTGTAGGTACCAGGTGTGCTCCATGTGGTGGATTGAGTGCCCAGACCGCTTACTGAAGCAGGTGAACCGGAAGCAAAACTCCAGGTGCCTGTTCCTGCAACGCCACCAGTATAATTGAAATTAGCCGGCTGACCGGCACAAACTACTGAGGGAGCGGTGAAAGATGCATTTGCAGCACCGCCAATGCTCACATCAAGTGTGTCATATAATATGAGGTTGCTGCATAAAAAATTTGCCCTGGCTATAATTCGGGTTACACCCGGACCATTTATCGTTGTTGTAACTGAATTTCCGGTACCTATCGGAAATGCATTCGATGTCCAGTTAATGGTATAATTAGGAGGACCATTTGGAGTAAATCTTTTGCCATCGTTGTTAGCTGTCCAAACCGAAGCATTACGCCCCGCAACAGTAACAGCTACCGTGCCTGCTAAATTATGTAATCCCTGCGTTGCAGTACCTCCGGCCCAAACAGCGCAAACAGGCTTATTGGTTATAAAATTATCAATAATGTTGGTGCTTTCATACAGGACAATCTGAAATGTACCGCTGGATGCGGTACATTGATATAATGGACAATTCGTCCATTGAACGATTAACCTGCGATAAGGAGCTATGCCCTGTGTTTGATATCGAATATAAGGTGAACCGGTTCCAACACCGGGGTTCCAGTCCATCCAAGGCCCCATGATGCAATTACGGGGAACAAAAATTCCGGCATTGGGAATCGGATTGGCGGTAAACGCAATTGTTTGGCCGGGACTAAAGCCTACCCAACCATTTGAGCCAATGTAAAACTGAGTGTAAGTATTTCCAAAAAAACAAAACTGAAAACCTATAGGCAAAGGCATACTCATTTGGTCGTCAACCATGGTTAGCGAGTTGCCACCCATGATAGTGTAAGGAGAAAAAGCAATGTTGGAAACAGCATAAGAATCTGTTCCTGCAAATGCATTGGCGATGCTGGAATTAATAGTTATGGATGAACCGGCGCAAACAGACGTCGTTCCACCCGGGTTAATGGTGAGTGACGGAGTTTGTGCCTGAAGCACAGATATGCTTCCAATAAAAAGTAACAGGTATAGTTTAATCCATTTCATCATCGCCTTTTTTGCCTCTGAACACGTTCGTCGTGCATGTATGGGGATACGCCTGCTCCTGAATGAAGTTCTTCCTGTAAGTGGGTCAAGAATTACACAGGTAAGAAAAAATGGTTTTCAAGAAATTATTTGAAATCCAGAACGGATAACTACTTCAAAAAAACAATCAGGCAGATCACACAAGTCAACTGCATCAAACTGATCATGTGATTTTTGAAAGATTAACCAATTGCTCAATCAGCCTATAATGAACTACCATAGTGAGAAAAGCACCTGTAGGTTATTGAAATTCAGGCTGTAATAAAGAATCGAATTCAGTTAAAAAGGCAGGAAGCATTGCTGACCAGAAATAAATCAGGTTCTAATTCATATTACACGAATTTCAAAGGATTTTCCTGGTTGAAACCGATTTCCTGAATGATTTCAAGCCCATAAATTTTATAATCGTTTTTCGGGATGAAATGGAAAAAAGCAAAGGCGGTAAAACCGCCCTTGCCCGTCAACATAAAACCACAATAAACATGAAATACTTTTTGCATTCTTAAAGAATGCATGATGGTATACCTTTAACGTGATTAAAAGGTTTCAGCGTTCTGAAATTATTTTTTTAAAGGAGATTCTTTTTCAGATGCAACATGCTTAAACATCTGTTTATCCAGCCAGGAAGGAAAAAACTTGTTTAACCAAAAGCTCAAAAGAGCAGTTCGTGACAAAATAATGGTGCGTTTTCTCTTTTTAACTGCTATTAAAAGCTCAGATGCCACTTCTGAGGGTTCCATTGATTTTGCTTCGTCTTTATGAGAAGTGCCTTGTTGGGTTCCATCAGCAGAAAGCATCGTGTTTCTAATATTTGTAGCTACAAAGCCTGGGCGCGCTATACAAACAGCTACACCTTTTTTCAGATTCTCAATTCTGATGGTTTCAAGAAAGCCCTCCAAAGCAAATTTGCTGGCTGAATAACCACTCCTTGTTGGTAGTCCTTTGTAACCGGCAACGGAAGACATGCCCACAATAACGCCTTTCGATTTCTGCAAATAAGGCAAAGCGAATTTCGTACAATAAACAAGTCCCCAAAAATTTACATCCATAATTCGGTGCATCACCGAAAGGTCTGTTTCCTCGAACAGAGCACGCATGGTTATTCCTGCATTATTAATGAGAACGTCTATTCGTCCAAACTTTTCAATCGTGGAGTCAATAATATTACGACAATCACTTTCGATGGAAACATCCGCAACAATTGCCAGAAAATCATCAGACCCTGCCCCTATTTCAGCTGCTGTTTTATGAAGTTTGTCATGCGACCTTGCAGAAGCTACTACGCAGTAGCCATCGGCATAAAATGCCTTCACACATGCTAAGCCTATTCCAGAGGAAGCTCCGGTAATTACAACAACTTCTTTTGACTTCATTCGAAACCTTTACATTTGGCAAAAATAGGCCAAGCTATGAAGCTCGTTGCAGTAAATGATAAATTTTCTCAAATAAGATTCCTCCAGGTGATGGAATTTATTTATCGTAACGATAAAAACTACATACCACATATCAAACAGGATATAGAGAAAGTGTTTGATAAAACTAAAAATAAGCTATTTAAAACCGGAGGTGAAGCGCAGCGCTGGATACTCATGAATGAAAATCAGGCCATTGGAAGAGTAGCTGCGTTTATTCATCCAAAAACCTCAAAAACAGGCAAATACAAGGTTGGCGGCATGGGTTTTTTTGAATGTATCGACGACAAAAAAGCCGCTTTTCTACTCTTCGATACTTGCAAAATGTGGCTTCAGGAAAGAGGTATGGAGGGTATGGATGGACCCATTAATTTCGGAGAAAGGGATCAGTTCTGGGGGCTTCTCACTGAGAATTTTACATCTCCTCCGAGCTATGGAATGAACTACAATCCACCCTATTATAAGTCTTTTTTCGAGGAGTATGGCTTTAAAAACTACTTCAATCAATACGTTTACTGGCGCGATTTAAAGCTTCCTGCTCAGGAAGTATTTGTTAAAAAGGCAAACATCCTGAGCCACGACTCTAACTTCTCGGTCAGAAACATGAAGGGTGTAAAACCGTTGCAAATTGCTGATTATTTTTTGGAAGTTTATAATTCTGCATGGGGTGGTCACGAGGGCTTTAAAAATATGCGTATCGAACAAGCCCGGGCAATCATCAAAGCCATGCAGGTGATCATGGATAAGGACATTCTAATTTTTGCCTTTGACAAAGAAAAACCCATAGGTTTCTACTTAAACATTCCTGAACTCAACGAGTTCTTTGTTCATGTAAACGGAAACCTGAATTGGTGGGGGAAGCTGAAATTTATGTACTATTTGAAATTCGGCAAACGAAATACCATGCTTGGAATTGTCTTTGGCGTTTCACGCGAATACCAAGGCCGGGGAGTTGAAGGAGCCATGATTAGTTATTGCGGCGACGTCGTAGTGCCGATGAATCGTTATAAGGACACCATTCTGACTTGGATAGGTGATTTTAATCCCAAAATGCTGCGAGTGATAGAAAATTTAGGCACAGTCCTCTATCGAACTCTTGTTACATACAGGATTTTCTTTGATGAAAGTATTCCTTTTGAAAGACATCATATCCTGGGCGCAAAGACCAAAAATGCAGAAAACACTGAAAGTTAAACAAATACAAGAGCAAACTTGTTATTTGAAAGTTTTTTATCAGAATAATTTTGTCGATATGCATTTCAACGTATATTTGCACCCGCTTTAGAAAAATACAATTCTTCTACAAAGCAATGATTCAGTAGCTCAGTTGGTAGAGCATTACACTTTTAATGTAGTGGTCCTGGGTTCGAGTCCCAGCTGAATCACCAAAAAAGCAAGTCCGAAAGGCTTGCTTTTTTGTTTTCAATACCCGGTGGCGACAGCCACCGGAAAAGGATTTTTCAGGGGCGCGTGCCAAACGGTAAGTTTGAGCAGGTGACCATGAAAAATCCTTGTGTGCGCAGCACGGGTATTGAAATCATTACGATACATTTTGCCTTTCGGATTTCTCCCCCCCCCCGATCGCCGAAG
>Ga0169931_10007300_pt1 | contig 16406 bp, 9 predicted proteins | sample Kivu_15m_20L_FD_129675 | JGI IMG/M metagenome (GOLD analysis project Ga0169931, IMG submission 129675) | Freshwater microbial communities from Lake Kivu, Western Province, Rwanda to study Microbial Dark Matter (Phase II) - Kivu_15m_20L... | ecosystem: Environmental > Aquatic > Freshwater > Lake ...
AGATCCCATAAAGCCATTTCTACCGCGCAAACACCCCCAGCCTGACGCGCAGGTCCACCAAATTGCCTGATAATTTTAAAGATCATTTCCACATTACAAGGATTACGACCTAAAATCCGGCTCTTTAACATTAATGCATATCTCACATCTGCTGCATCTCTCACCTCACCTAATCCGTGAATACCCTGGTTCGTGTAGATCTTAATGATTGCAGTTCCACCCATTACATTGGTTAAACAATAACGCATATCTGTAATCTTGAGATCTGAGGGGTTGGAAGACCTTTTTACATTTTGTGTAGTATGAGCTAGGGTATCCTCGATCGATAAATTCATCAATCCACCCAATGCTATACCACCCAAAGCGGTTTTTTTAAGAAAATTTCTTCTGTTTGTTCCCGTTTCCGGATTATTGATTTCAGCCTCTCTTGCTGCTGCATAAGCCTTTTCTTCTTCCTTATTTTTGGAAATAAGCTCTTTTAAGGTAGTTTTCATGTCGTTTAAATTTTGATTAAGGTTCTATCAATGTTTTTTACCCAAATAGGTGTCCAGTTGTTCCGGTGTATACATTGTTTTTCTAGGATATTTCGCAAGCCAGGCTCTGAATTCACTTTTTATGGTTTCACTCCAGTCACCATGAATCTCTCCTGAAAGGTATTTACCCTGTTTTAGCAATAAACGTTCAAACTCATCCCTAAGACCGGTAAGTTCATTTGCTTTGACTAGATCTTCCACCAGGTGAGCAGGAATAAATACAACCCCAAAATCATTTGCAAATACTATATCTCCTGGAAAAACGGTAACCTCACCAACGCGGATAGGTGCATTGATTGATGTTGGGGTCATATCCCTGATGTAAGAGGGATCATGTCCTTTTACCCATGCATTGAATCCTTCAGTATCCCGAAGTTCCTGCATATCCCTGATAGATCCATTAAAAACGACCCCATTACCTGTTTTCGCATAAACTGAATTTCCAAGACTTGATCCTATGAGCGTACCATCCTTCACTTTACCAAATCCATCAGCTACATAAACGTCTCCTTTTGCCAGGATATCTATGGGCCAAATGTTAATTCCACCACGTTGGGAACGTCCTTCTTTTCGACCCTGTACTCGTACCAATGTATCCAGGTCTGGTCTGGAGGGCATAAACTGTGCGGTAACAACCCGCCCAACCATTGTCTGTCCTGATTTTAAGATGGTCCAGTTTTTTTCTACTTGATTTCGGTAACCTTTGTTATTCAAATAACCCCAAATCTGTTCAAGTGTATTATATTGTAAACGTTCCAGTACAATCTCAGAAACTAAAGGACGGCCATCTGCTGAACGCTCTCCTTTCCATAATGAAGTCATCTGTTGTACATATTCTGGTGTTGATCCAATTCGTTGAGCATAGGATAAAAAACTACCGCAAACTAGAAGTACTAAAAAGGTTGTTATTTTTTTCATGATTTAAAATGATTTGTTTATTAAATGTTGGATTAAAATATTTATTTGAACTAAAGTTTAAACTCTTTTTTCCTTTGCTACTGCTTCAGCCAAACCCCGCATATAACCGATGGCAAATAGATTCCCAAGTGTCATATAACCTGGTCTGGTATTCTCTTCACCGGCCATGGTAGGAACGTGATCGGCACGAATCGGGCCTTTAAAACCTATATCATAATAGGCTTTCATTGCTGCATACATATCAATTTGGCCTTCATCATGGAACGTTTCAGTAAATTTTGTACTGGGTAATACCCCACTTAAGTCCTGGACATTTCTAAAATGAACAAAATGAATTTTACCAGCTTTTCCCCATCTGTTCACCAAGGAAGGGATGTCGGCTCCCATCAAGGAGAAATTACCCTGACAAAGGGTAACTCCATTAAAATCACTGGGCATGATATTCAACATTCTATCGAAATTTTCAACGGTATTCATTATCCTGGGGATACCCTGAATGCTGTAAACCTGTGGATCATCCGGATGAAGTGCCAGTTTCATTTCAATTTTTTCTGCCTCAGGTACTACTGCCTTTAAAAAATACTCCAGGTTCTTCCACATGCTCTCCGAAGAAACTTCTCCATATTTTGTTAGGGGTTTATTTTTAATCTCCTCATAATCAAAAGCAGTAACCAGTGCTCCACCCCGACTTGGACGATCCATCTGTGTCCGTGCCCAACTGATTACCGGCATCCAATTATAGCAAATCACATCCACTCCTACCTGCTTGAGATTTTTCATGAAGGTTATGAAATTCGCTATTTCTTCGTCCCTGCCTTCGAGGCCGAGTTTGGTCTTTTCACCCAGAGAGGGAGGGCCTTCCACCGTATTATAATTCAGACCGACCTTTTTCCAGGATTCCCTAACTTCCATTATGGCATTATAATCCCAAGGGTTAACATTTGCCGATTTTGTTAGCCGCATATCAATTCCAGCAATTGCACCATAGGCACCCATTTGTTTGGCAAGTTCAATTAGCTGCCGATTAGCTTCCATACCTGAGAAATAAGCATTACTCATTTCCATACCGGCATCTTTTGCCAAAGAGTTCAATTCTAAATGAGCTTGCTTATTTTGAACAGGAGTTTTGGAAATAGCTGCATTTATACTTCCTAAAGAAAGTGCCGCCGCTAGGGAGGCACTTTTTTTCAGGAAATCTCTACGATTGTCTATCATTATTAATCAAGTATGGATAAAAATTAATGCTATTCAAAATTCCCGGAAATTGCCAGGAGTATCTGCTTAACTGTAGGTCCTGTCATGAGAACGTCTATCATTCCATTCCGGAGTTGGAGCAAAATAACTCTTATCCGTAGGTTTTAAATGTTGCTTCAGAACCTCTTCATTCAATACAATCCCTAATCCGGGGGAGGTAAGAGGTACATTTGCATAGCCCTTTTCAATCATCTTTTTACCATCTGTTGTTTTTACTAAATCCTCCCACCAAGGAAGATCTACTGAATGATGCTCAAGTGCAAGAAAATTCTGGGTCGCGGCAGCACAGTGGACATTAGCCATAAATGAAACAGGAGTTCCTGCCTGATGCATGGCCATGGCAATTCCAAATTCCTCCGCATAATCACCAATTCTTTTTGTTTCAAGCAATCCTCCTGAAGAAGCAAGATCTGGATGAATAATATCTACTGCTCGGGTATGGATCAATGGTTTAAAATCCTTCAGCAAATAAATGTCTTCACCGGTAGTTGTGGGTGTTTCCAAGGCATCAGAAATTATTTTCCATTGCTCGGTATATTGCCAAGGAACCATATCTTCTAACCAGGCCAGTCTATATTTTTCTAATGCTTTACCCAATCGAATCCCATTGTTCAAGTCAAAATGACCATAATGATCGGTTGAAATCGGAATTTCATAACCTACTACATTTCTTATGTTTTCTACAATTTGGGTTAATTCCTCTAAACCTTTATCGGTAATCTGAATTTGAGTAAAAGGATGCATCGTATTATTATAAGACATATAATCACCCGCCGTACCGCCCAGATTATTCCAAAATTCAGAATTTACCAAGCTACCGGTCTTACCTCTTAATTTCCTAATCGATACATCCATCTTCAACCAGGTGTAGCCCTGTTCATTGATTCGATATCGGATCAGTCGCTCCTGCTCTGCAGGTGAACTGGATTCGGGAGTATCTGCATACAATCTTACCTTGTCCCTGTATCTGCCACCCAATAGCTGCCAAGCCGGAACATTATAAGCTTTACCACAGAGATCCCATAAGGCCATTTCAACAGCACAAACACCACCAGCCTGACGAGCGGGCCCACCAAATTGTTTAATAATTTTAAAAATCATTTCAACGTTACATGGATTTAATCCAAGTATGCGACTCTTTAACATTAGGGCATAACGGGCATCAGCTGCATCTCTTACCTCTCCTAGTCCATAGATACCTTGATTCGTATCGATTCGGATAATGGCGGTACCACCCATCACATCGGTCAGGCAATAACGCATATCAGTAATCTTCAAATCTGAGGGACTTGAGGCACGTTTGACATTCGACGTTGTCTCAGCCAAGGTATCACCAATAGATAATCCCATGAGGCCCCCAAGGCTAATACCTCCAATCGCTGTTTTCTTTAAAAAATTACGCCGGTTCTCCATTGTATTTGGATGATTAATCTCGGCTTGGGCTGCTGCAACTTCAGCTTTTTCATTTGCTCTGTTGCTTTCAGCGATTTGTTTGATGATACTTTTCATTTTTGGTCAAATAAAATGTCAATAATATGGCCTTAAAAAAACTTATTTGGTACTTAGCAAAAGAGCCAATCAGTTGATTTTAAATCAGATTAATTGCGTTAAAAAGCAAAAATCAACTCAAATACTCTAATGGTCAGTATGAGGGTTTCGATTTACCAGTCAACCACAGAACCGTCAAGTGAATTATAAGTTTCAGGATTTTTCCAATCATGGCCGATTTTATCTGCCATCAAGGCTTCATCCAGCTCCACTCCTAATCCCGGTCCCTTAGGAATAAGAACAGTACCATCCTTTTGTAGCTTAAAAGGATTTTTTAAATATCCTTCCCCGAGGGTAACCTGTTCCTGAACCAAAAAATTAGGAATACTTGCGGCTAATTGCAAACCTACAGCCAGTGATATTGGTCCCATCGGATTATGAGGTGCAATTGGAACATAATATGCTTCTGCCATGCCTGCAATTATACGTCCTTCTGTTATACCACCTGCATGACAAAGGTCCGGTTGAATGATACTTGCAGCTCCCTTTTCAAGAATTTCCCGAAAACCCCATTTGGTAAAAATTCGTTCTCCTGTAGCAATTGGAATATGCGTTCCCTTAGCAATTTCGACCATAGTATCCACATTTTGACATTGGCAGGGTTCCTCAACAAACATAGGCTGGTATACCTCCAATTCCTTTATAAGAATTTTTGCAGTTTGTGGAGAGATGGCACCATGAAAGTCAATACCTATATCCATGTCATCACCCCCTGCATCTCTAAGGGAAGCAAAATTGTCTATGGCATATTTAATAAATCTTGGATTCTCGACAATATTTGCATGAGTTTTTTTTGCAACTCCGGTTTTAACAACAGTAAAACCGGCTGCTTTTTGTTGTTTCATTTGCTCGGCAGTGCTTGCACGTCCGTAGACTCTCACCCGATCTCGGGTAGGACCACCTAATAATTCATAAACCGGAACATTAAGAAGTTTACCCTTAATATCCCACAAAGCCTGATCAATTCCACTCAGAGCACTGGTCAGTATAGGACCTCCACGATAAAAGGCATGCCGATAAATTGCTTGCCAATGATGAACAACATTTCTGGGGTCTTTACCAATTAAATAGGGTTCAATCTCCTTAATAGCGGTTTGTATAGTCAATGCTCGCCCTTCTAACAAAGGTTCGCCTAATCCTACAACTCCAACATCTGTATGAATTTTTAAAAATATCCAGCGAGGTTTTACAAGAAAGGTTTCAAGCTTAGTAATTTTAACTTCACCATTACCTTTTATTTGTTCAATTGGGGACGATGATAATGTATTACCGACCCCTTTTGCATAAGATGATTCTGGTAAGGCCATTATACCCATACCGGCAACCCCTAAAACTGACTGGATTGCTGCACGACGGGAGATTTCGTATTTCTGTTTTCCTGATTTCATTTGATTTAAAATTAAAACTGACTCAAATTAATCTTTTTATTGTTTGTTCTTTGGCTTAGGCACCCGGATATTTTAAATTTAAGATAGATTTTTTGCTGACGGCAATTCAAATTGAATCAATATCCTTAATTTGAGAGGTTTAATTAAGCATTAGCGTAAGATTTTTAGAATTTAAGGCCTAAAAAATTAAAATAAACCGGAAAGAGCTTTGTTTTTTCCGGTTTATTCATTTCATGTATCTTTCAAATGTTATTTTAACCCGAAAGAACAAGTTTATAACCTTGAGTTCGCTTGACCCTAAACGAATTCCTCTAAGAAGAATAGTTAGGGCCTGATAATGGTTCCATCAGTCTTTCTAACTTGCCAGTTAGATTTAGTACTTATTGGATATTTTGCAGCCTCTTTTTCGTTCACTTCCACACCCAGTCCAGGTACTTCATTCACATACATATAACCATCTTTCATTGTCGGAGAACCAGGGAATATGGCCCTTGATTTATCCGAAATGAGAGCTGCCTCCTGAATTCCGAAGTTCCAAACGGCAAGATCGATATGAGCATGTGCCGCGTGACCAACCGGAGAAACATCACCCGGACCATGCCATGCGGTTCTGATATTAAACCATTCTCCTAATCGTGCAACTTTCATAGCCGGGGTAATACCGCCTATTTGGGAAACATGGATTCTGATATAATCAAACCATTGATTAACCATAGGCATTTTAAACTCATTAATATTATTAAATAGTTCTCCCATAGCAATCGGTACAGAGGTAGTCTGACGAAGAAGTTTGAACCATTCCATATTTTCAGGAGAGAAAGGATCTTCGATGAAGAATGGACGGTATTGCTCCAACTGTTTAATCATGTTAATGGAATCCATTGGCTGCGTATTCTCATGGATATCATGCAATAATTCAATCTCTTCTCCACAAACCTTTCTAACGGTTTCAAACATTTTAGGAACCCCCTTGATATAGGCATACTCATTAATATGACGATCTCCTTCATATCCATAACCTGCTACCTTAAAATCAGGTTGTTTAGCGTTTGCTCCTACACCACCATAACCCCCTTGTTGAATCCTGATATATTTATATCCTTGTGCCATGAACGACTGAACACTTTCGGCTACCGCTTCAGGAGTGGTACCACCCGCATGACCGTAGCAAGGAATTGCAAACCGCGATTTACCACCTAAAAGCTGATAAACCGGCATATTAGCCCGTTTACCTTTAATATCCCAAAGTGCTTCATCAAGTCCACTTAAGGCATTATTCAATACCGCACTATTACGCCAATAAGAACTAACATAACAGGAATTCCACATATCTTCAATATTGTCAACATCCTTACCGGCACAGAAGTCATTCAGGTAGTCATTAATCGCAGAAACTACGGCAAATGCACGTTGAGTAAAGGTTGCACAACCATATCCATATAGCCCTGGCTCGGTGGTTTCAACCTTTACAACGATCAAATTAGATCCTGCAGGCGCAGTAACAATAGCTTTAACACTTTTAATCCTTACCGGAGCTAAACCCTTTTGGTAGCTGGGTGTTTCGTAATTTGCTGCACGAGCTTCTGCAGTTCCGAATAATCCTAACAACCCGGCAGAAGAACCAAGAGTGAGCATCTTTAATGCATCACGACGACTAGAGTTTACATTGAAGTTTTCCATAATTTATTTTGTATTTTGAGTTAGTATATTTTTAATCAAAGAAATTTTTGTCTTCCTCGCTTAAATATTTTTTTGCTTCTTTTTCGATAAAATTCACACCCAATCCAGGCCTGTCCCAAACATCAATAAGGCCGTCCTTAACTATTGGATTAGGAAGGCCTTCTATGATATCATACCAAAAAGGTGCTGCCAGTGTATATTCAAATGCAATGAAATTCTCAGGCATGGTTGCACCAACCTGAACTTGTGCAGCAAGGCCAAGTAAGCCATTAAAGGTTCCATGGGGAGCTATCTTAATCCCATAAAGATCCGCATGTTGTGCAACCCATTTAAGTTCTGATATACCTCCCATATCTGCAGGATCCGGACCTAAAATATCAATTGCATGTCTATCTATCAATTCACGGAAGTTTTGCCTAAGATAAATCTGTTCACCTGTAAATATAGGAACCGAGGTACTTTCAGTAAGCTGGCGATAATCGTCTGCCGTAACATATGGAGTATAATCCCCGGATAACATATCTTCAAGCCAACAAATATTATAAGGTTCCAACAAGTTCGCCATTTTAATGGCATCAAACAACATAAAGCCTGGTCCAATATCAAGGCCAAGGTCTATATCGTCACCCAAAGCTTTTCTCATACCTTCGACATGGTCAACCACCATTTTATACCCGGTAGCCTTCATTGGTCCGCGATAATACGGTGCATCTTTTTTGCTGTCAGGAGATTTACTCAGGTTACTGTAGCTAAAATCAGGATTATTTTTCATGGAAGGACCGTGAAAACCTATGTTTTCCTTGATTATTTCCCAACCATATCCGGAAGATTTGACCTTCTCGGCCCAGTCACGATAATGTTGAGGTGTTTTTCCCTCTACGGTAAAGCGTATTCCTTTACCATAACTGGCATAGCAACGTACCTGGTCGCGAACCTTACCGCCCAAAAGTTTATAAATTGGAAGATTAGCTGCTTTACCTGCAATATCCCAAAGGGCTGTCTCGATAATACTTACTGCACTTCCCCATGGTTTGAAACTGCCCATCCGTCTGATCTTCATCATTACCCGCTCCACATTGGTGGGATCCTCTCCAATCAAATAGTCTTTATAAAAAAGTACAAATGGTTTAAGGTAAGGCTTGGGAGTTTCCGCCTGTGCATACCCACTTATGCCTTCATTGGTTACTATCCGTACTACAGCGCTGCCTCCAATGATAGCACACTTAAGATCTACAATCTTTAGTGCAGCCTTTTCAGTAACCAGTCCATTCGCAAAAAGATTACTCTTGTTTGCAGTAGCATGTGCAGGATTGTTATCGAATAGCCCAAGAAGACCGGACGCTGTGCCCAAACCCAGCATTTTAAGTGCGTTTCTACGCGGAATACCAAAATCATTTTTTCCTTTAGTCATAGATAATAGAAATAATAATATTAATCTACTGAATTACATTAGTTTAAATGAATATCTTAATCAAAAAAATTCTTATCTTCTTCTGATAAGTATTTTTTTGCTTCTTTCACAATAAAATTAACCCCCAAACCCGGACTATCCCATACATCTATGTGTCCATTTTTCACAAGTGGATCAGGAAGCCCTGTTATGATATCATACCACCACTCGGGTGTTGCCACTGAATATTCAAAAGCAATGAAATTCTGAGGCATTACGGCCCCTACATGCACCTGAGCAGCATTTCCAATCAGTCCGTTAAAAATACCGTGAGGCGCCATTTGGATTCCGTGCAAATCGGCATATTCAGCAATCCATTTAATTTCAGCCATTCCACCTACATCAGCTACGTCAGGTCCAACAACCCGTACTGCATTTTTTTCTATCAATTCCCGAAAATTTTGACGCAGATAAATCTGTTCGCCTGTATGAATGGGCACCGTCGTACTTCTGGTCAACTCAAGGTAATCGTCAGCCATGACATAAGGACGATAGTCTCCGGTAAGCAGGTCTTCCATCCACATCAGATTGTAAGGTTCTAATGCTTTGCAAAGTCTGATTGCATCAGATAACATAAATCCGGGCCCACAATCCAAAGCTAAGCCTATCTCGTCGCCTAGAATTTTTTTCATTGCCTCAACACAGGAAATTATTCTTTTTAGTCCTTGTTCTGTCAGCGGGCCACGATTAGCATGGGGTGGATTTTTTGGACCAACCGGATCACCATAAAAAAAATTGGGCGCTTGTGAGCCCATTGAGCTATGAAAGCCAATCGCCATTTTAATGATGCTGACCTTTTCTTTTGCATCCTTCATTCTGGAAACCGTATCGGCATAATACTGTGGATCAATGCCGGTATCTTTAGCACTCAGGGGATTTGTTCTCGCAATTCCACCATTATAAATTCTGACACGATCACGAATTTTACCACCAAGTAACTTATAAACAGGTAATCCAGCAGCCTTTCCGGCTAGGTCCCAGAGCGCCATCTCGATTGCACTTACTGCAGCACCCCATGGCTTGAAGGCTCCCATGCGTCTGATTTTCATCATACAACGCTCAACATTGGTTGGGTCTTCACCTAATAAATATTCTTTATAAAAAAGTACATAAGGTTTTAAATACGATTTACGGCTTTCCGCTTGTCCGTAGCCACTAACACCTTCATTTGTCATAATTCTTACTACCGGACTTCCCCCAATAATCGCACACCTAACATCTGTTATGATTAATGGACCTTTTGCAGAGGATATTCCTTGTCCATGGGATGGAATATCCAAATTTGCTGCCTGTGCAGGAGTGTTTCCAAACATACCCAGAAGTCCGGCAGTAGAGCCTAAGCCCAACATTTTAATTGCGTTTCTACGCTGAGCGGTAAAGTTATTCGATGCTTTAGCCATAATTATTGCTTTAAATGAGATCAATCAATTGATTTAATTCAAAATATATCGGGAAATACTTAGTCAAAAAACTTACTATCCTCTTCGCTCAAGTATTTCTTAGCTTCTTTCACGATAAAATTTACACCTAAGCCTGGTTTATCCGTTACATCAATATGACCATTTTTGACAACTTGATCTTCCACTCCGTCTAAAATGTCATACCACCATTCTGGCGTAGCAAAGGAGTATTCAAAAGCGATGAAGTTCTGTGGCATCACGGCTCCTAAATGTACCTGTGCAGCATTACCAATTAGTCCGTCATAAATTCCATGAGGAGCCATTTGAATACCATGTAAATCAGCAAACTCGGCAATCCATTTCATTTCAGCCATTCCACCTGCATCAGCTACATCAGGTCCGATTACTCTAATCGCATTTCGCTCAATTAATTCGCGAAAGTTTTGTCGTAAATAAATTTGTTCTCCCGTATGAATGGGTACTGAGGTGCTTCTGGTCAACTCAAGATAATCATCGGCCATAACATAAGGGCGGTAATCTCCGGTTAGAAGATCTTCCATCCACATCAGATTATAAGGTTCGAGTGATTTACAAAGTCTGATTGCATCCGATAGCATAAAGCCAGGTCCACAATCAATAGCCAGTCCTATTCCATCACCCAATACTTTTTTCATGGCCTCCACGCAGGAAATAATTCTTTTTAATCCTTGTTCTGTCAATGGCCCACGATTGCCATGAGGTGGATTTCCTGGACCGACAGGATCCCCATAGAAAAAATTCGGTGCCTTACCTCCCATTTGGCTGTGAAAACCAATAGGCATTTTTATAATCGTAAAACCCTCTTTTAATTCTTTTACTTTTGATACCGCCTGTGCATAATCATCCGGATTGATACCTGAAGTTTCACGATATTGTGTAACTGCTGTAGTATATACCCGAACACGGTCACGAATCTTACCACCTAGTAATTTGTAAACCGGTAGTGAAGCTGCTTTGCCTGCGATATCCCATAAAGCCATTTCAATAATACTGACAGCACTACCATAGGGTTTAAAACTTCCCATTCGTCTGATTTTCAGCATACAGCGCTCAACATTTGTTGGGTCTTCGCCAATTAAGTATTCTTTGTAAAAGAGTACGAATGGTTTTAAATACTTTTTAGCGATTTCTGCCTGACCATAGCCACTGATTCCTTGATTTGTTGTTATACGTACTACCGGACTTCCTCCAATGATGGCACACTTGATGTCGGTAATGGTTAGCGCAGCTTTTGATGGTGCTTTCATTAACAGATCATTCTCTTTCCCAAATGATTCCGCAAAAAGATTATTACCCATCAAACCAAGTCCTAATCCGCTTAGAGTAGATTTAAACAAAAAATCTCTTCGGCTTGCTTTATTTTGTCCCATAAAATCTACTGATTGATTTATTAATGTCTATCATTATAAAACAACTTCCGATTTTTCAATCGGAAGTTGTTTTATAAAAAACTAAATTGATTTAGACTTTTACTTATTGTTTATCCCACCAAACCCGGGTATCCAATTTATCTCCACCTTGTCTTGTTATGGCAGCATTTAGATTCACCTTGTTGATGGCATATTCAGAATCAGGATAGGTAAGTTTGCGAACAAAAGGCGTAACATCTCTACCTTGATAAGGATTAGGAGTCAGTGCAGGAAACCCACTTCTACGGAAGTTTGCGAAAGTTTCGGGTCCATTGAGAAGTGTTGCTACCCAGTATTGTTCATTGATTTCTCTTAATTCCCTACCAACCCCGAGTGGATTAGCCGTAACAAAAGCCTCAATATCTGCGGTAGAAATGGCTGAGGCAGCTGAGAATTGTGCCATTTCTGTCATATTTGCACGGATAGCATCTGCATACAAAGCGGCTGCAGTTGGTCCGCTTGTTATCCAGCCTCTAAAGCGAGCTTCAGCCAATAATAATTTAGTTTGTGCATTGGTAAGCAAGAACATTGGAGCATCAATTCTACCCAATCTGAATCTATCAAGCTGAGAGTAATCATAAAAACTGGCTAAGCCTTCGAGTCTTGCCTGTGCTACAATGGTTCCATTATCGAATCCTATAGGCATACCTCTTTGAGCTGCCGGAGAAAAATCTGCCCTGGATGGGGTTTGCTGCGGTCCACTTGCGGCCCCAACATAACGCACAGACATTGACCTTAATCTCGGATCACCTTTTTGGAATAAAAAGTCAACAAAAGGCTTAGCCAAAAAATAGTTATTAGCCTCAGAGCCGTTCAATAATCCGTTAACAGCGTTTTGGTACAAGGAAGTATGACGTATTACAGCACTTCCGCTATTAGCCTGAATCACTCCACCCGCAACAGCTTTCGCAACCGACTGCTGAGCCAAGGCAGGATCAACTTTAGAGAGACGCATAGCGGCCCTAAGCATTAGTGAATAACCAAAAGCCTTCCATTGTGCAATATCGCCACCGTATAAAACATCGCTATTATTTCTTGGTTTTGCTGGATCTAAGGCAGCAGATGCTTGTTCCAATTCCTTTAAAATATCTTTATAAATAGACTCTTGACTATCATAAACCGGAACTGAAATGTTTTCTGAAAATCCCTTACCTGCTTGAAAATAGGGAACATCTCCATAAGTATCTGTTAAAACCATGAATGCATAAGCACGCATGATACGCGCAGATTGATAAAGATTTGACCGATCTGGAGCACCTGCCTTAGTAGTCGCTGTTTCAGCGATTACCGAGGACAAAGACTTAATAACTGTCTGATAGTATCGAACCCAAACTCCTTGGTTACGAACTTTATTGTCTTGATTGTAATTTCCACCACCCAATACTCCACCAAAAGGAGTAATGATTTGTTGTACAATCGCAAGTTCAAAGATCATGGTCTCTAATGGTACAGAAGAACCAATGATTGCATTGTTCATTAAAAAGGCCGGATCGAGCGCAATCGGCAAGGTTTTATTAGTATTGATTTCCTCAAAGCCTTTGTCGCAACTTGGCAATATGCAAATTGAGGACAAAAGCAGCATGGTATATAAAGTTATCTTTTTCATTTTTGTTGTTTTAAATGATTCAGTTAGAAGTTCTATTAAAAATTAGAATCTTACATTAAGATTGAACCCGATGCTTCGGCTGGTAGGAAGACCCGTGTTCTCCAAGCCCTCCTGATTATCCGATACGCTATTTGCCATTTCAGGATCAATATTAGGCACCCATTTCTTCAGGATAGCCACATTGTTCGCAACCGCACTTAATCGTAAGCCTTTAATGAAAAGCCTAGAAGGCAACATTTTTGTAAAGTCGTAGCCCATTGTTATTTGTCTCAACTTCCAGAAACCTGCATTATAAGCAAATTCTTCTCGTATACTACTGGTATTAACCGTTTCATAAAAAGTTTGAAGTGGTGTTGCAACGGTATTAGGACCACCCTGCTGATTGACACCTACACCGGTTACAAGGCCTGTTTCACGACCAACTAATGTGGATCGATGCAAGCCATGACGGTATAAGTTGAAGTTAGTTTGTGATCCTAAATAGTGACCGAGTTTAAAGTCAATTAAACCGGAAAGTGTAACCCCCTTGAAATTGAATGAGTTAAAAATACCACCCACATATTTAGGGATAGTGGTTCCTATTCTCAAGGCTTGCGGAGCTCTAAGCGGTCGGCCATTATTCGTATCAAAAACCTGACGGCCCTGAGCATCACGAAGATAGGCAGTTGCAAATAAGCTATTCAGTTCTTGACCCACAGTTTGTCTTATTGAGTTGGAGCCAGCTGCGCCTCCTGAAATTATTTCAGTTACACCCTCTCCGAGGTCGATTACTTCGGTAGCATTTTGAGCAAAATTCAAATTGGTTTCCCATCTGAAATTTTTGGACAGAATTGGTGTTCCTGATAACATTAATTCAATACCCGAATTTTTACTACGACCTACGTTAATCACTGAACTTGTGAAACCGGAAGCATCTGAAATCTGAGACGCTAGAATTTGATCATTTGTAATTTTGTTATAATAGGTTACTTCAAACCCAACTCTATTTTCAAAGAATTTGGTTTCAAGACCAAACTCGGTTTCTTCAACCCGTGATGGTCTCAAATTTGCATTCGGTACCACACCACTTGGAATAGAGCCCACCGGTTGTGCTGAACCTGCCGGATTAGGGAATAAATTATTATTAACACCAAAAAATAAACTATTCGCATAAGGACCTACAGCGTTATCGCTACCTACTTGAGAATAACCTGCGCGAATTTTTCCGAAGGATAACCATTTTGGCACACCTTGAAATGCCTCACTAAAAATGAAACTCGCATTGGCAGAAGGATATAGAATACTTCTGTTTTCAGGTGATAAGGTAGAGAACCAATCATTACGTGCAGTTAAATTCAGATACAAATAACTCTTGTAAGAAAGTTCCGCTGCAGCATAAAGCGAATTAATTTTCACTTCACTTAAATCATAAAAAGGATCTTTCACCCGACCATTGGCCACGGTATATAAATCGCGCACAACGAAATCCTGTACCAGAACCGAGTTACGATCAAAAACGCTGTAACGTTGGTTACCTCCTACAGTAGCGTCAAATGCAAATCCATTTTTAAAACTTTTTGTCGCTCCAAGAAGGAAGTCGGAATTTAATTCACGGCTGCGAAGTACTTCTTGTGTATACCTTCCGTTAACAAAACCGGCAGGTGCAGCAGGATTGGAGGCCCTTCCGGTGGGGTCATTAAAGTCACGATCCCGTGAGAAATAATCCTGTCCAATTCGACCTTGAAGGTAAAGCCAATCGGTAAAATTGTATTTTGCAGTAATATTCCCAAAAACCCGATCACGCTTTATATTTTCGAAACGATTGTAGCTTGAGATGTAAGGATTAGTTCTATTCCTAAATCTCGACCAAACAAACTCATCACCATTGGCATCGAAACGTTTCTGACTTAAAACGTCAAATGGCATGGAATTGGACAAGGTATAAATTACAACAGGGGTACTGTTATCTTGTCCGCCAACCACCACAGGATTTGTATTTTTCTCATTAGAATAGGCAATATTACCCGATACATTTAATTTTTTGGAGATTTTTTGATTAAAACCTAGGTTGATGGTTCTACGATTAAATTTACTGTTAGGCTGAATACTGCTGTTATCCATGTTGGCGAGCGATAGATTAAAACCACCGTTTGCACCTCCATTAGAAACAGAAACAGTATTAGTCAATGTGCTTCCAACCTGATAGAATTTTCTGATACGATCTCTAACAGGCTCATATGGAGCAACTACCCCATCAAATAAAACTTGGGTCATGCCCGGCTGAAATCGTTCTCCAAAGCTCCATACACCAGATGTTGGATTTGGTGTCGTTGGCCTAACCCCAAACTCACCCTGACCATACTCGTACTGAAGGTCGGTAAAGTCCAGTGGCGTATCCGAAGTAAAATTGGTATTGAAATCTACTCCTAAACCTTTATCAGCTGTACCGGATTTGGTAGTAATCATGACAACTCCATTCTGAGCACGAGAGCCATATAAAGCAGCAGCAGCACCTCCCTTAAGTACAGTCATGGATTCAATATCATCCGGGTTGATACTGCTTAATCCATCCCCACCATCTGTAGAAACTACAGCACCCTGACCACGAAAATCTCCACCTACACCGAATGTGGTATTATTGATTGGAACCCCATTAACAACAATTAAAGGGCTGTTTTGAGCTCCAAAAGAAGATTGACCTCTAATGCGGATTTTGCTGGAACCGGCAGGACCTGTACCCATCGGAGTGATATTAACGCCTGGCATTTTTCCTACCAAGCCACTCATGAAATTGACCGTACGATTTTCACTGATTTGCTGTGCATTGACTGTTGCAGTTGCATAGCCAAGACGCTTTGTTTCTTTTTTGATACCCAATGCAGTAACAACCACTTCAGTTAAAGAAGTGAGCTCTTCAGTTAAAACAACATCAATACTTGTACGTGCTCCAACAGATATTTCTTGTGAAATGAAACCAATAGAACTAAATACAAGAATTGCATTAGCGTCAGGAACAGATATTGAAAATTTTCCATCCATGTCTGTGGAAACTCCAATTGCTGTACCTTTAATTTTTATACTGACACCGGGCAAAGTAACCCCCTTGCTATCACTTACAATCCCTTTGATAATAATTTCCTTCGGAGGACTCAAATCGGTATTCAGGTTTTCTAAGCTCTTGATGACAATAGTACTTTCAAAA
>Ga0169931_10007301_pt1 | contig 16405 bp, 12 predicted proteins | sample Kivu_15m_20L_FD_129675 | JGI IMG/M metagenome (GOLD analysis project Ga0169931, IMG submission 129675) | Freshwater microbial communities from Lake Kivu, Western Province, Rwanda to study Microbial Dark Matter (Phase II) - Kivu_15m_20L... | ecosystem: Environmental > Aquatic > Freshwater > Lake...
TCACTTTTCTTATGTGACCCGACTATATCGTGAACAAAATAATTTTCATCCAAATTTGTCACATACTCTTTTACAGATTTAAAGAAATCTGTTTTCAATCTAGTACCGACATTAAATTTTGCAACTCCGTTTGCGATGGCTTCCTTTATTTGATTATCTGGAAAGCCCGTTCCCCCATGTACTGCAAGTGGAACGCTTACTTGACTTCTTATCTCTTTAAGTCTTTGAATGTCAATATTTGCACTGCCTTTTGTTAAAAGATGAACATTTCCAATGGCAACGGCTAGACAATCTATTTCTGTTTCTTCCACAAACTTCTTAGCTTCTATGGGATCAGTCATATAGGATTTTGCATCAACAATTTTTCCGCCTAGGTAATCTGGCAAACTTCCAAATTCAGCTTCTACTTGAACATTATTTTTATGGGCATTTTCAACTAGTTCTTTTACTTCTATTTTTGCTTTATCAACTTCCCATCTATGACTATCAATCATGACGGTATTGAATCCAACTTCAATTCCCTTTATTGCCTGTTGCAGTGTATGTGTTTCATTCAGCAAAAAAGCGACCGGTACTTTTGCATTTTTTAATAATGCGCGTCCACCCGCAGCTAAAAACTCAATACCGTTTTTGTTTAACCAATTATCTTCCAGCATCGTGGCGCCAAATCCCATAATTATTGGAGACTTTTCAGCTTCTGCTGTTTCTAAAATTGCCTCAAATGAGTAACTATCCCAGCTTTCGAAATATCCAACCGCGTAATTTCCATTAATTGCTTTTTCCAGTATCGAGGTAAGTGAATGGATGGTCATACTAAACTCTTGACTTTTATTTTTGACATTTCTTTGATTGCTTCGTCCCTGGTAAATAACGTTGTATTGCAACCAAGTCCTTGACAAACAGATGCTCCTAAAACTGCCCCAAACTTTAAAGAATCCAGCATCGGCCAAGACTCGCTTATTCCTATTGCCATTCCTGCAGTGAAAGCATCACCAGATCCAGATCCGTCTACAAAATTTATTTTATATGGTTCCACTTGAAAAACATTCTTGTTATCTTTATAAATAACACCATCCATGCCACAGGTAATCGCAATAGCTTTTACTCCCCAATCTAAAAAACACTTAGCTTGGTCTTGGAGTTTTTCTAGCTTTGTTATTTCAAATGCTTCGTCGTCATTAGGAAAGAAATAATCCACGAAAGGTAGTACATTTTTTATTTTTTCACTCACTTCTGTTTGATTATTTGTTACAGCTACATCCAAGATAATTGTATAATTTTGGTCTTTCAATTTCTTGAACAATGCTGCAAGTTCTTTTGAATCTATATTTGGCATCAATAAATATCCACCAAATATGAATATCTTCATATTATTTGGATATAAATAACCATTAAGGCCATTGTCCAAATCGGCAACACTTATTTTAGAATTTGCACCAAAGTAGTGAATGTATCTACGATCTTGATTTTTAACTGGCACGATAATTGTTTGTGACGTAGATGCTTCTTTTGTTTTAAAAACTGCATTAGTGTTTATTTTTTCATTTATCAGTAATCTAATAAGTTGATCACCTATAGAATCAGAGCCAACCATTCCAATAATTCCTGTATTTTTCCCAAGTCTGGACAAAGCAATCGCAGTGTTTGAGGCACAACCCCCAACTTGGTGAACTGGCTCATCAACTTCTAATAACTCTCCCTCATTGGGAAGTCGATCTATTGGAGCAAGGAAAACATCAGCGACAATTATTCCAGCACAAATTATTTCAAGATTTTTATTTTCTGCCGATGTCATCATTTTAACACTTTAGACGAATTTGAATATTTCCGTCAATCATAATTTGCATGGTATTAGATTGATATCTTTGTATACATTAATGTTACTTAATCTATATCGAAACGTTATAATTGAATCATATTTTTAAAATAAAAATAAAATAAATAATTGAATTTGTTGTGATCGCAGTAAATACTTAAATAACTTTTTTAAGTATAGCAGTTTTTGTTAGATCAAAATAGTTTTAATAATTAAATTACTCCGATAGGCGTGGTAGCTAGTGGATTTGAACCACTGTAGGCGTGAACCGGCAGATTTACAGTCTGCTCCCTTTGGCCACTCGGGCAAGCTACCATGATTTAGTACTTTGGTAATCATACGGTGCTTAAAGTTCTAGATAGACTGCCCCATCTGTTGCGCCATCATTTCTAATCTTTTAACACGTTCTTGTGTTGGTGGATGTGTTGAAAATAATTTTGCCATTCCACTTCCTCTAAATGGATGAGAAATCATCATTGCTGATGCGGTTTCTAAATCTGAAGTTGGTCTCATTGGAGCACTGGTTACTCCAGCATCAATTTTCTTTAATGCACTAGCTAGCGCTAAAGGATCTTGGGTCAGGATTGCACCATCTTCATCAGCAGCAAATTCTCTTGATCTACCAATTGCTAACTGCAACATAGTTGCAGCTAATGGTCCAATAATCATTAAGAAAATTGCTCCAATGGGATTTGATCTTTGGGAATCTCTTCCACCAAAAAGCCAAAAGAATTGCACCATTGACATTAAGACACTTGCCATAGTTGCAGCTATTGATGCAGTCAAAATATCTCGGTTATAAACATGAGATAGTTCATGACCTATTACACCTTTAAGTTCTTTTTCTGTTAATAAATTCATTAGTCCTTCGGTAGCACAAACTGCAGAGTTTTGTGGATTCCTACCGGTAGCAAATGCATTAGGTGAAGCAGTAGGAGATAAATAAACCCTTGGCATAGGTTGATTTGCCTGTGTTGCTAAATCACTAACAATTTTGTATAAAACTGGAGAAGTTTGTGGTGTTACTTGATAGGCGCGCATTGCACGAAGAGCTAAACGATCTGAATAAAAATATGCAAAACCATTCATGCCTAAAGCAAAAATTAATCCAAACCAAAGACCTGTTGAGCCACCAAACCAACTTGCCAAAATTATTACAAACAGACCTAAGAATCCGAGCAAAAATATTGTCTTTAAATTATTAGTAGTACGACGCACCAAAAACCCTTTCTTGACCAGCCAGTGGTCCCTATTTATTTGTATCGGATTACTACCATTTTCGCCACTTCACACCCCTAAGTTGACCACATGATTGAAGCTTTTTTAATTTGCCTAGACTATGACATGTCGAATCCTTAACTCCTAAAGAAAAATGTGCCTAATTGAACCAATCGGACGCAAAAGCAAGATATAACTCAGGCCTACTTGCTGCAATTGGAACTTATCTGATTTGGGGTGTCGCCCCCCTTTATTGGCAGTTATTAAAGCCTTCCTCGGCTCCAGAGATTCTGGCTCACAGAGTTATTTGGTCAGTGGGTCTTTTGTTAATAATTGTCTACTTTAGAAATTTGATGGTTGAAGTTAGATCTGCTTTAAATGACAAACGAAAAATCTTGTTACTTTTTTCAGCATCTATTTTAATTTCAATTAATTGGGGTGTTTTTATTTGGGCAGTAAATAACGGGCATGTTATTGAAACATCGCTTGGATATTTCATTAATCCCCTGGTTTCAGTTGCCTTAGGTGTTTTTATTTTAAAGGAGAAACTAAGCAGCCTTCAGAAAGTATCTGTCGCACTAACATTTATAGCTGTCACTTTTTTAACTCTAACCTTGGGTCATCCACCATATATTGCACTAAGTTTAGCTTTTTCTTTTGGATTTTATGGACTAGTTAAAAAAATATTAAATATGAATGCAATTTCAAGCTTAACTCTAGAGACTTTATTACTCACTCCATTTTTCTTAGCTTTTCTATTCTATTTGAATAGCAAAAATCAATTAAGTTTTGTTAATTACGATTTGAATCATTCATTTTGGCTTGCAACTGCTGGTGTTGTAACTGTTGTTCCATTCCTTTTATTCGGCACTGCTGTAGTGAGAATTCCATTGGTAGTTCTAGGACTAGTTCAAGCACTTGGACCAATTCTACAATTTTTATTAGGTTATTTTGTCTTTAACGAACCGATGAGTCTAGCCAGATGGATTGGTTTTCTAATTGTGTGGCTTGCCGTTACTGTGTTTAGCTATGATGCTGTAAAAACTTACCGGGAAAATAAAAACTAGTTATTTCTTTTAGTTAGCCATTGTGCAAATTGAACTAAAGCATCTCGAGCGCTGCCCTTAGGCACTGAATCTAATGCCGTCATTGCTTGGTCAATTAAACTTTCAAGATGCAAACTAGCAACATCAAAACCACCTAAATCAGAAACTTTTGCAATAGTTTTACCAATGTTTTCAGGATTTCTCTTTACCTCAATTAATAATTGTTTTAAATCCCCTTCTTTATCAAGAGATAATGCTGAAAGAACTGGAAGTGTATGAATTCCTTCTAGCAAGTCTTTACCAATTGTTTTTCCAGACTTTGCTGGGTCTCCTTTGAGATCAAGAATGTCATCAGAAATTTGAAATGCTAAACCAATATTTTGTGCATAATTGCTTAAAGCTGCCGCAACCACATCATCTGCTCCTGAAAGATAAGCACCAAGTGCAGCAGATGATTCAATTAGTGAACCTGTTTTTTGCTTTAAAACTTCTAAGTAATGCTTAATTGGATCGGTTGTTCCTGCCCCAACTGCTTCGCGAATTTGTCCTTCACAAAGTATAGACAAAGTATCAGCCAAAGTTGTGACCACATGGGGACCTAATTCAGCTGCTATTGCAGATGCTCTTGAAAATAAGAAATCGCCAGCCAAAATCGCATTAGTGTTACCAAATTTGGCATTAACAGATTCAACGCCTCTTCTCATTAATGCTTCGTCCATCACATCATCGTGATAAAGAGTTGCCACATGGATAAATTCAATTGCTGCAGCAACTTTTGCTAAACGGTCAATATCTGGCTTACCAAATTGGGCTGAGAGAAAAACCAAAATTGGGCGAATTCTTTTCCCACCTGCTAATAGAAGATGTTGTGTGATTTCAGTCAAAGGAATATAAGGAGACGCAGATTCTATTTCTAAAAATTCTTCAGTTCTTTTGATTCCTTGAGCTAAAAAGTCTTTTAATTTTTCGTCAGTTATTAATATCTCAGGAATGTTAACTTTATTCATCGAAGAAACACAGACGCTGAACTAACCAAATCAATAAGAATTTGAGGAAATAATCCAAGAATTATAGTAACTACTGTGCTGGCAGATATAGCAATTGTGGTAAAAACACTTGGTACCACTACAAAAGGACCTTCTGGAATTGGGTCGCTAAAAAACATTAAAATGATTACTCGAATGTAAAATACTGCAGCAATCACGCTTGCTAATACGCCTATTAAAACTAATGGTGTTGCACCACCTGCAATTGCTGCGGTAAAGACTCCAAATTTTGCAGTAAATCCACTAGTCAGTGGAACTCCTGCAAACGACAACATGAAAAGTGACATTAATCCTGCCGCTAAAGGTGATTTCTTCCCTAGTCCTTTCCAGCGAATTAACGTGGCACTTTCTCCTGCTTGTTCTCTGATCAAAGTGATAAGTGCAAATGCTCCCACTGTGGCAAAAGCGTAGGTAATTAAATAAATTAAAACAGCAGCTATGGCAGCTCTATTTGTTCCTGAAAAACCAACCAAAATAAATCCACCGTTTGATATTGAGGAATATGCAAGCATTCGTTTGAAATCAGATTGTGAAAGTGCAATAACACTTCCCACCACCATCGTTAGTCCGGCCACAACCCAAATAAGTGGTCGCCAATCCCAAACTAAAGAACCAAAAGCAACATAAAAAATTCTTAACGATCCACCAAACGCGGCAACTTTCACAGCCCCTGCCATAAATGAAGTAACAGGGGTTGGGGCACCTGTGTAAACATCTGGAACCCACTGATGAAATGGAACCGCACCAATTTTAAATAACATTCCCACAGCAACTAAAGCAATTGCGGCAGTTAATAATCCAGGAGAATTATTTGCTGAACTGATCCCATTTGATATTTGACCAAATTCAAGTGAACCTGTGTATGCGTAAGTTAGCGCACTTCCAAATAATAATATTGCACTTGCTAATGCACCTAAAATAAAATACTTTAGTGCTGCCTCTTGACTTAGTAATCTTCTTCGTCTTGCTAATCCGGCAAGTAAATAAAGAGGTAAGCTCATAACTTCTAATGCCACAAACATAACCAAAAGATCATTTGCAGTAACAAATAACAACATTCCAGTTACTGAAAAAGATAACAAAGGCCAAACTTCTGTTTGAGCCCAACCGAGTTTGGTTACTGTCTTTTCTTCCTCGCCCCCCGGCAATGTTGAAGCTCGGGCTGCAAATGCATCACCTAGTGGATCCACTTTTGATTCAGCAAACAAAAGTGCGCTTAACGCTGCGACTAATAAAATAGTGCCTTGCAAAATCCAACCTGGTCCATCAACTGCAACTGTGCCACTTGCTACTAAGGCTCGTCCATTTGGTCCAGACTGCAAAACAACAGCAAAAAATGCTAACAATAAAGATGTAAATACCACCAATAAATGGATAAATCTTCTTTTTTCATTTGGTAGAAAAGCTTCAATTAGGACTCCTGCGCAAGCTGCAAAAAATATAATCAAGATTGGTGATAACAAGGCGTATTCAAAATTAGGGGTGGGAATGGAATTAACCACGTTTTGCATCATTTGGTTTCTACCTTGCTGATGATTGGCCCAGGATCAGTCTGGCCAATTTGTAACATCGTATTTGAAATGGCTGATTCGGCAATTTTTATCACTGGAGCGGGATAAAAGCCAAATAAAACAGTCAAGACAACTAGGGGTGAAAGAACCAAAGTTTGTTTTAAATTCAAATCAACTATGTTTTTGGTTTCTTTATTTTCTGTTCCTGTAAATACTCTTTGATATAACCAAAGCATATAAATTGCAGCAAGAATAATTCCAAAGGTAGCAATAATGGTTGGTATTTGGTATCGCTGGAATGTGCCAGTAAGAACCATAAATTCGCCAACAAATCCAGCCATGCCGGGAAGTGCAATAGAGGCAAGAGCAGCTATCAAGAATATTCCGGTCATAGCTGGAGCAATTTTAGTTAACCCACCAAATGAATTAATCAAAGAATTATCTTTTTGTTTAATCAAATAACCAGCTGTCAAAAACAGGGCCGCACTTGATAAACCGTGTGCCACCATATAAACAGTGGACCCAATCATGCCGATACTTGTGAATGAGAAAATTCCCATAACTATAAATCCAAAATGTGAAATTGAAATGAAGGCAAATGTTCTTTTCATATCTTTTTGTGCCATCGCAACCAAAGCTGCATAAATAACTCCAAAAACTGCTAAACCAATAATTATGGGAGCAAATTCTTTTGAAGCATTAGGAAATATTGGTAACAAAATCGCTAGCATCCCATATGTTCCAACTTTGTCAAGGATTCCAATAAGCATTGTTGAAGTTCCTGGTGTTGCTTGTTCTGCTGTATCAGGTAACCAGGTGTGCCCAGGAAACATGGGAGCCTTAAGAGCAAAGGCAAAAAAGAAACCCAGAAATAACCAACGTTCAGTCCAAACATCCATATTAAGTTCATTACTTAAAGCTGTGATAGAAAAAGTTCCACGCCCTAATTGTGTTGCTCCCACAAAATAAAGCCAAATCAAAGCAGCCAACATAACAAGTCCACCAGCTAAACCAAACAAAATAAATTTAAGCGCTGCTGCACTTCTTCGTGGTCCACCAAAGCGTCCAACTAAGAAAAATATTGGTACTAGCATTGCCTCAAAAACTACATAAAATAAGAATAAATCTCTAGCTAAAAATACTGCCAGAGCACTTGCTTCAACTAATAAAATCCACATCAAAAATTCTTTACGTTTTTTCATTCCTTCGTGCTCTGTAGCCAAAAGAACAATGGGAGTTAAAACAGCGGTAAGTCCAATTAAGACAAGTGAAATTCCTGTTAACCCGAGATGAAATGAGATTCCAAAAATAGGTATCCAATCATATGAAACATCAAATTGGGTTAAAGCTGTGGAAGAAGTATCAAAAATGAAAGCTACGACCAAGACAAAAACCAGTGTAATTAACGATGAATATAAAGCTATTTGTTTATCACTAAAAGGTATAAATCTTTTAGGGACAAACAATAACAAGGTCCCAATTAATGGAGTTAGAACTATTAGTAAAAGCCAAGGAAAATTCATTTAAAGTCTCACAATCAAAAGGGCTATCACCAAAATTGCTGTCCCCACAACAATCGACATGGCATAGGATCGAACATAACCAGTTTCACTTCTTCGCAATCTGGCAGAAATTCCGGTAGTAAGTGCTCCCAATCCATTAACAAAACCATCAACCACACTCTTATCAAAAATATTTAAAAATTTGGTGGTCACTTGACCTGGTCGCATCAGCAATGCTTCGTTCATTACATCGCCATATAAATCTTTTCTGGCAGCTGTAACTACAAAAGAAACATTCTTTGGAGCTACTTTTGCAACTTTTCTGTATTGCCAAATCGCTGCTAGCACACCTATTGCCACAACACTTAAAGTAATTATGGTTATTGTTTGAATTGAAAACGGTGGTTCAGGTTCCACAAAACCTGTAACAGGTTCTAACCAGTGCTCAAAAATATGATTTTGGGTAAGAATAATTCCAATACTTGTTGCACCAATTGCCAAAACAATCATGGGCAGTGTCATCGATAGCGGAGACTCATGAGGATGAACATCGTCTTCCCATCGTGGTTTGGAAACAAAAGTCATCACAACTATTCGTGTCATATAAAAAGCAGTTAAACCTGCACCAAATAAAACAGCGGCTCCAGCCCACCACGAATGACTTAACGCTGCTTCAATGATGTGATCTTTAGAATAAAAACCTGCAAATGGTGGAATGCCAATGATTGCCAGATACCCAATAAAAAATGTAATAGTAGTAAAAATCATTACTTTAGGTAAACCGCCGTATCGGCGCATGTCAACATTGTCATTTGTGGCATGCATAACTGAACCTGCTCCAAGAAACATGACTGCTTTAAAGAAACCGTGAGTGATTAAATGCAATATTGCAAAAACGTATCCGATTGGTCCTAAACCTGCGGCTAAAATCATGTAACCAATTTGACTCATAGTAGATCCGGCTAAAGATTTCTTTATGTCATCTTTTGCAGCAGCAATAACAGCACCCATTAATAGTGAAATAGTTCCAACTACCACAACAGCTGTTTGTGCTATTTCACTTGCATTAAATATTGATGAGCTTCGCACAATCAAATAAACACCAGCAGTAACCATGGTTGCAGCGTGAATTAATGCCGAAACTGGAGTTGGGCCTTCCATTGCATCTAACAACCAAGATTGCAACGGAAATTGTGCTGATTTACCACAAGCTGCAAGTAGTAATAACAATCCAAGTGTTAAAGACACCCAGGCAGGTGCACCTTTTATTCCTTCGTTTATATCACTAAAGGAAACTGAACCCAACACTATAAACATAGTCATAATTGCTAGGGAGAGTCCAAAGTCTCCAACTCGATTGGCGACAAATGCTTTTTTGGCTGCAACTGCAGCAGAAGGTTTATGTTGCCAAAATCCAATTAACAAATATGAAGCTAATCCAACACCTTCCCAACCCACATAGAGGAGTAAATAATTATCCGCCAAAACTAATAACAACATAGCTGCCACAAACAAATTTAAATATGCAAAGAATCTTCTCGGATTTTCATCATGGGACATATAGCCAAGAGAATAAATATGAATGAGTGTTCCCACAAAAGTTATTAGTAAAACAAATGAAATAGAAAGTTGATCTAATTGCAGAGCAAAATTAACTTTAAAACCAGCAGCAGGTACTGCAAGCCATTCATAAACTGTTGTTACCACAGCCCTTTCTTCTTCAGGGCGAGATAACATTTGCAAAAATTGCCAAAATCCAATCAGGAATGAACCAGTAGATGCACCAATAGCAAGCCAGGGACCAAATTTGTTGGTGCGATTACCCAATGACAATAAAATTGCAGCACTCAATGCTGGCAGGGCAATAATCGCGGCTATCACTGTTGTCCTTGTCTAATTACCAACGAAGCAAACTTGCTTCATCCACTGAAGCTGAATTTCTGGTTCTAAAAATTGTGATAATGATTGCCAGGCCAATCACAACTTCAGCGGCGGCAACTACCATCACAAAGAAAGCCGCTGCTTGACCATCTAATTTGCCCCATACTCGAGCACCGGTAACAAAGGCAAGATTTGCAGCATTAAGCATTAATTCAACAGACATAAATGCAACTATTGCGTTTCGTCTTAAAAGAACACCTAAAGCACCAATTGAAAAAATGATTCCAGATAAGACTAAATATGCATTAGGGTTCATTGCTTATCATCTTCTTCACTTGAAACTAGTCCTAAGCCTTCAGAAATTATTTGTACTTCATTTAAATCTGATTGGTTAATTTTCTTGGTCACACCGCGCGCAACTATTGGTCCTGGGATTGATATTTCTGAGACTGATCCATCAGGAAGTAATGCTGGAGTATCAACAGAATTGTGTCTGGCATAAACACCTGGCGAAGGAAGTGGACCCTGGTAGTTTCCACTGGCAAATAATTCTTTTGCCATGTTTGCTTGGGTTTTTCTTGGTGCAGTTCTTTCTTTATGAGCCAAGATCATGGCACCCAATGCTGCGGTGATTAATAATGCTGAAGTTAATTCAAAAATAAGCACATATTTACCAAATAAAAGGGCTGCTATTCCTTGTACATTTCCACCATATATTGAATCAGCATCTGATAACTGGGCAGATTGAATTGAGAAAGAATTTCCTAACAACAACACTAGAGCACTAACGAGTGTTACTCCAGCTAAAATACCTATTCTTCTTTGTCCTTTGATTGTTTCAACTAAAGAATCAGAGGCATCTACTCCAACAATCATTAGCACAAATAAAAAGAGCATCATTACTGCTCCGGTGTAAACAACAACTTGGGTAACACCTAAAAAGGGTGCAGATTGCACAACATATAAAACTGCCAAATTCATCATGGTTAATGCCACCCATAAAGCACTATGAACTGCTTTATGTGAAATCAGCATTCCAATTGCACCAATTACTGCCAAACCCCCGCAAATCCAAAACACAAATGGTTCAAATGAAATACTTTCTTGGTTACTCACCTCAGCTAGTCTTATCAATGCGTTAACCATTTATTTATGCCTTTAGATTTTTTTGTTTGTTAATTTCAACTTCAGCAAATTGTTCAGCAGATGCACCTTTAACTTTTCCGTCGTAATAGTCTTGAGCGACAAAATCATCAATCATGGAATGTGGTGGTTGTGCCATACCTGGAAGAAGAGGAGCCAATAAATCATCTTTTTCATAAATCAATTTAGTTCTTGAATTATCTGCTAACTCATAATCATTTGTCATAGTCAAAGCTCTTGTGGGACAGGCTTCAATACATAAACCACAACCTATGCAGCGTAAATAATTTATTTGATAAACACTGCCATATCTTTCACCGGGAGAAAATCTTTCACCTTCATCATTTGAGGCACCTTCAACGTAAATTGCATCAGCGGGGCAAGCCCAAGCACAAAGCTCACAACCTACGCATTTTTCTAAACCATCTGGATGACGGTTTAGCTGATGTCTGCCGTGAAATCTTGCTTGTGTGGGAACTCTTTCTTCTGGGTACTGTTCTGTTGTTCCTTTTCTAAACATTGATCTAAAAGTGACACCAAAAGCTCTAATCATTTGTGGAATCTCAGCCATTTAATATCCTTTGTTTATTTTCCTGTGGTTCAACTAAAACTTGTCCAGGAAGTGGTGGTACTGGATGCCCTCCAGCGAAAGGATTTATTTCAGTTACTTGAATATTTAATTCATTTGTTTCATTTTCTTCTTCTTGGTTTGCTTTACGCCAATCATTCAAGAAAACTGCGAGTGCTACCACAATTAGAGGCAATCCCAATAATGCGATAGTTTGCCCGGTTGGTAAATCAAGTGAATTTCTTAATCCTCTGGTGATTGCCACAATGCTGATCCAGGCCAGAGATGCAGGAATTAATATTTTCCAACCTAAATTCATAAATTGGTCATACCTTAATCTTGGTAATGTGCCACGAATCCAAATAAATATAAATAAGAAAACAGCAATTTTGCTAAAGAACCAAATAAGTGGAACCCAGCCTTCATTGGCTCCGGGTATTAGTGAGAGTGGAAACGGTGCTATCCAACCGCCTAAAAATAAAGTTGTCGCCAATGCTGAAACTGTGACCATATTTATGTATTCAGCTAGGAAAAATAAAGCAAACTTCAAAGAGGAGTATTCGGTGTGAAATCCTCCAACTAATTCACCTTCTGCTTCGGGTAAATCAAATGGAGCTCTGTTGGTTTCTCCCACCATCGAAATTACATAAATTAAGAAAGAGGGAAGTAGCAACAAGATGTACCAAGTTCTTTCTTGTGCGGCAACTATTTGGGATGTACTCATCGAACCTGCGTAAAGAAAAACTGCCACAAAAGACAGACCCATTGCTATTTCATAAGAAACCATTTGCGCCGATGAGCGCAAACCTCCCAGCAAAGCATAAGTAGAGCCAGATGACCAACCTGCTAAAACAATGCCATAAATTCCCACACTGGCAATTGCTAATACGTATAAAACACTGACTGGAAAGTCAGTTAGTTGCAATGGTGTTATGACCCCGAAGAAAGAAACTTCAGGACCAAAAGGAATTACCGCAAAAGTCATAAATGCAGTTGTGGCAGAAATTATGGGAGCCAATATGTAAACAACTCTGTCAACTGTAAATGGAATAACATCTTCTTTTAAGGCAAGTTTTACACCGTCCATCAATCCAATTAAAACTCCACCTGGTCCAACTCTGTTTGGTCCAACTCTCATTTGCATTCGGGCAACAATTTTTCTTTCACTCCAAATTGCTAATAAAGTCATCACCACCAGAGTCACAAAAATTACTACGACTTTAATTAAAGTTATCCACCATGGATCAATTCCAAATGCATTTAACTCAACATGAGGCAGAATTCTCATCAGAATCCTCCCTTTTTAATTGTCACAACATCGCCTTCTTTAGCGCCAAGTTTTGATTTGACTTTACTGTCATGATTATTAACTGGAATCCATACAACGTCATTAACCATTTCAATTATTTCTAATTTAACTGTTATGGAGCCACGATCATTTGTAATATTAATTTTTTCGCCATTTTCAAGTTGCTGTGCTTGTGCAGTTTTTTCACTTAAGTGCGCAACAACTGGTCTTTGAGTTCCGCCTAAATGTTCTTCACCTTTTTGTAGAGCTCCATCATCAAGTAGTAAATTCCAAGTCGACAAAATTACGTTATTTCCAGAAGTATTTCGAGCACCAATTGCATCAACCTTAGGTTTGTCAACCTTTGTGCCTATCCAAGTTCCAAATGAAGAAAGTTCTTGTCGAATTTCTTCAATGGTTTGTAAACCAAAATCATGGCCTAAACTTTCTGCAATCATTGCTAAAACTCTGGCATCAGTTAGAGCATTAGTTGAAGTAATTGCTCTACCAAATGGGCGAGGGCGTCCTTCCCAATTTATGAATGTTCCAGATTTCTCCGTTACTGGTGCTACCGGTAAAGAGACATTTGCATATCGTGTTAATGAGTTTTCTTGAATTCCTAAAGTGACAACAAAATCAACAGAATTAATTGCCTCACTTAATGCTTGTGGATCTGGTGCATCAAGCACATCAAGTCCAGCAATAATCAAAGCTTTAATTTCACCATTTAATGCTGCTTGCACAATTTCAGAATGTGTTCTTCCAGGTTTACTTGGAATATCTGAACCATTAACTCCCCAAATGGCACCAACTTCACTTCTGGCACCTGAATCAATTACTGGTCGCCCTCCTGGCAACAAATTAGGTAGAACTCCTACTTCAATTGCCCCACGCTCTCCTGCTCTTCTTGGTATCCAAGCTAATTTTGATTCAGTCTTTTCGGCAACTTCAATTACTGCACTTAATGTTCCAAGAGTTGCTGCTGCTCTTTCTCCAACCAAAATTATGGAATTTTTTGCAATTTTTAAGCCCCGCAAAACCTTTGCTTCATCTCCAGGTTTTGTGGCAATTACTTCTGCATCAATTTTTTCTAAACCTCTTGAAAGATAGGGTGCAATTGCTAAAACTTTTATTTTTCCTTTTGCTGCTGCTTTTCTTAGACGAAGAAATATAATTGGTGATTCTTCTTCGGGTTCAAAGTTAACTAGCACAACATTTTCGGCTTTTTCTAAATCTGCATAAGTAACAGTTCCTGCATCCCCTGCTACAGCACTTGCGAGAAAGTTTAATTCTTCAGCACTATTTACTCTGTTTCTAAAATCAATATCGTTTGTGGAAAGTGCTAGACGAGCAAATTTGGAATAGGCATAAGCATCTTCCAATGTGAGTCGTCCACCTAATAAAACTGCTACTTTTCCGTTTGCTTCTCTTAATCCTTTGGCAGCAAAGTCGATTGCATCAGGCCACAGCGCATCAACTTGATTGCCATCTTTTTTTCTGACCTTTGGTTGAGTTAAACGATTAGTTTTTAGATAACCAAATGCAAATCTGCCCTTGTCACAATTCCAATCTTCATTGACAGCTGGATCTTCCCAAGCAAGTCTTCGCATCACAGTTTCACGACGATAATCAGTTCTCAAAGAACAACCAGATGCACAGTGTTCGCATGTTGTTGGAACTGAAACTAAATCAAAAGGTCTTGCTCTAAATCTGTAAGCAGAACTTGTGAGTGCTCCCACGGGACAAATCTGAACTGTGTTTCCTGAAAAGTATGAATTAAATGGCTCATCTGTGGCAATTCCAACTTGTTGGTTAGCCCCACGTTCCAGTAATTCAATAAATGGGTCTCCCGCAATTTCTTCTGAGAATCTGGTGCAGCGAGCACATTCAACGCAACGTTCACGATCCAACAAAATTTCAGTGCTTAATTCAATTGGTTTAGGGAAAGTTCTTTTTTCTATTTCAAATCTTGATTCTGCTCTTCCTGCTGTCATTGCTTGGTTTTGTAATGGACATTCCCCGCCTTTGTCACAAACTGGGCAATCAAGAGGATGGTTTATCAACAAAAATTCCATAACCCCAGCTTGTGCTTTTTCAGCAACTTCAGAGGTCATTTGAGTTTTAACAACCATGCCTTCAGTTAAAGGAATGGCACATGATGGTTGAGGTTTTGGCATTCCTTTAATTTCAACTAAACACATTCGACATGCCGCAACCGGTGCTAGGGATGGATGATCACAAAATCTTGGAACAAAAGTTCCCATTCTTTCAGCTGCTCTTATTATTAATGTTCCTTTAGGAACTTGGACTTGAATTCCATCAATGGTGGCAGTAATTAAGTTTTCAGTATTTGTTTGTTTATTATCTGAAGTTAAAGTCATTACACACCTGCCTTATCAAAAATTGTTGTGGCAGCTGGTGGGAAAGATGCATCTGCTGAAATCCTGGTCGCTTCACGAAATTCATCAGCAAAATATTTCATCGCACTAGGAAATGGTGTTGCTGCTGCATCACCTAAAGCACAAAATGATCGGCCCGCAATTTGGCCACAAACATCATCAATCAAAGCTAATTCTTCTTCTTTACCTTTTCCGTGTTCAAATTTTTCTAATACACCTGTGATCCAGAAAGTTCCTTCACGACAAGGTGTGCATTTTCCACAGGATTCGTGTTTATAAAACTCAAGCCATCTTGTTACTGCTTTTACAACACTGGTGGTTTGATCAAACATCATTGGAGTTCCGGTACCAAGCATTGTTCCAGCAGCACTTAGGTCTTCATAAGTCATCGGAATTTCAATGTGATCAGCTGTCAGCATTGGAACAGAAGATCCACCTGGAATCCAAAACTTTAATTTACTTCCCTTTCGCATTCCACCGGCGTAATCAAGTAGTTCACTCATTGGTGTGCCAAGTGCTGCTTCAAAAATTCCTGGTCTATTTACATGTCCTGACACTGCAAATAATTTAAATCCTGGTGATTTTTCTGTTCCCATAGATTTAAACCAGTCAGCACCATTCAAAACAATTGATGGCACACTTGCCAAAGTTTCAACATTATTCACAACAGTTGGTGATGCATAAAGTCCTGCTACTGCTGGAAATGGTGGTTTTAATCTTGGTTGTCCTCGTCGACCTTCAAGTGAATCAAGTAGTGCTGTTTCTTCTCCACAAATGTATGCACCTGCTCCTGCGTGCACCACAATATTTAAATCAAATCCTGAACCTTGAATATTTTTTCCCAGCAGTCCATCTGCTACTGCCTGTTCCACTGCATTCATTACTCTTCTTATGGCGTGGGGAACTTCTCCCCGAATATAAATAAATGCATGATTTGCTCTGATGGCATATGAAGCAATGATTATTCCCTCAATTAAAGAGTGAGGA